>Ga0209161_10000352_pt1 | contig 37028 bp, 27 predicted proteins | sample GraSoiAngelo_155_FD_186169 | JGI IMG/M metagenome (GOLD analysis project Ga0209161, IMG submission 186169) | Grasslands soil microbial communities from the Angelo Coastal Reserve, California, USA - 14_1009_13_30cm (SPAdes) (version 2) | ecosystem: Environmental > Terrestrial > Soil > Grasslands... | reverse complement strand
TTGGAGCCAGCCATAGGTCTCGCGCGATTCTTCTGAGAGCTTGACGCCGGCCAGCAACCCATAGCATCTCTGGTCCCCTTTCACCCCCGTCACCCTGTCTTCAAAGACCTCCGTGTGGACCTCGGACTCCGGAAGTCCAAGTGCCTCACTCGCAGTTTCTGAGACAGTCTCGAGCGAGGGGTCCTTAGCGAACCTGTTCTCTATTACCGCTGCAAAGTACTGCTCGTAGTTGAAAGGAGCAAGGCTTGTCTCGACCATCTTTGTCGCTTCTTTGAGCACACGGATCTTTTCCTTGGTCACGTTTCCGATGCATCGGACGAGGAGTCCTGGCCCTGGGAAGGGTTGCCTCTCAGAGAGTTCATTTGAAAGGTTAAGGTGACGCCCGAGCGTTCGCACCTGGTCCTTGTAGAGGTCGGCTAGAGGCTCGATGATCTTGAAGCCATAGGTTGTTGCGGGATCTATACCAACCTGCTCTAGAATGTTGTGCTGCGTCTTGATCCCACCCTGGGTCTCGATCCAGTCAGGAGCAATGGTGCCCTGTAGGATGAATTCGCAACCTTCTTTCTCGGCTTCTTCTTTGAGGATTTGGTAGAATGTTTGTCGGAATTTCTTTCGCTTTTCCTCGGCGGTTGTTTCTCCTTTGACTGAGGCAAGGAATCGACCACTGGCGTGGACAAGACGCACCGTTAGAGAGGTTGGAGACGTTGCGAGTCTTTCTTTGACCCGTTCAGGTTCCCCAGCCCGGAGAAAGCCTGTGTCTATCATGATCGGTAGTAGTTTGTCGCCGAGAGCTTCTCTCGCGACCATGGTTGCGACGGTGCTGTCGACGCCGCCTGATATAGCTGAGATGATTTTCTTTTCTTGGACGAGTTCGCGGAGTCTTGCCGTCTCTTCGGACAGGAAGCTTGAGGGGTGGAATCCCTGAACCGCCACCGACAACCGTTTGCCCATCTAGGCCAGACTAGGCCGCGACAATTTATTCCTTCTTTTCGCTGTTCTATGAGTACCGTCCTCCTTTTCCTGTCTTGAACAGGCTAAAATGCGACGATAGACCCTGAATTGTCTAGGTAGTTATATGGTAATTGTAGAGTTGAAGATGCTACCCGGGGAAGCGGGAGCTACAACCAAGTTCCTTCAGTCGAAGATTCCAGGCGCGGATCAAGGTAGATGGCAACAAGGATTGAGGTCGAGGATGAGAAGGGTCGAGATGTCAAGTTGCTTCTTCACAAGTTCCTTGATCATGAAGGTCTCGACGGCTACAGGGTTCTCAGCGATTCTTGGACCCTCAAGGTCGTTCCGTATGACGATTCGACCCCTGAAGAACCCGCAGAGAATGACAAGATCAAGGGAATCCCGCCCTTTCCTCCCTTGTCAACGGAGAGACTCCCGTTGATGGGCGTAGTTTACCCGAACTACACATCTGATCGTTTCCAAACTCCCCGCAAGCCCAGGAAGCGAAGAAACTGAGACAGCTTCAGAGGCTGCGCCAAAGGGGCGATGGACCGGCTGAGTGAACGAGTCCTCTTCCCAACTCTCGCGCCGCCATCGGCAAGCTATCAGAAGTTTTGCGGCAGATTCCACCCGCGTACCGTCATGGCTCTCTATTTCCAGAGGATGCTCGTGATATAGCGAGAAAGATTAGGACGGCAGGCGGAAAGCTTAACTCTTGACCGAAAGAAGACTAACTTGGAATCAGTTGGTTTGAGGGCTTTTCATAAACGAAGGATACTGGGCTCGATTATCGCTACTTTAGCCGTCCTTGCAATGCTTCAAGCACTCCCATTTCGGGCGGAAGGGGCGATCACGGGAACTGTCTGCATCGCGCAAGTTACCGACACAGAATGCCCAGTCTCGCCGCCGGTCTTCAACGGGCCGCTTACTACACCGAATACTTTGGTAAGGATCCCTATTATGATCAATAATACTGCTCCATTCATAGGGTTCGATATTGCTCTCAACTCAAGCGATGTTTCTAAGCTGAGGCCTTACGGGGCAGATCTGACTGGGAGCATAATGCCCACCGGCTCAATCAGACTGACAGAGTGTATTGGGGGCGTCTTGATCACTGGAGCAAGTTGCCCGTCCGCAGACAACCCCTCTACCGTGCACCTCGCGGTTGTAGGTCCTTTTGGTTTTCTCTCTCCTCCTGGGGCAACAGGCTTGTTATTCACTGCGATCTTTAGCATCATTGGTACCACTGCGCCCGGCGGAGTCACGATAGGTTACCAGAACGGCTGCGACCCGGGAAGCTCAAGCAACGGGAACCTCTGTGTAGCCTTATCAAACGGTACAGTCACTCCGGTTCCTGAGTCTACTCAGACAGGAGGATTCGACAACAGTGACACGACTGTCCTCGCGTATGCCACCCTTTCAACGACTGCAGCCAGTCTGGGATCATCACTCGCCGGCGCACCAACCCACTCACTCCCCACAACAACATTCTCGGCAATGTCTCAAAACGGGTTCAACACGACGAGCACTGCACAACTAAACTTGGCCGCAACCATCAACGGAACAGGTATTCGTCCGACAGTATCGTTGTCAGCTCCCTTTATCGACCTAACCGGCGTGTCTCAACAGACATTCACACAGACCGGGACCGTGCCTACCAACGTGCCAGCTGGAGTGTACATTGCAACCGTTACAGCCACATACCAGACTCAGGACATGGTCACTTTTACCACGAGCTCTCTGTCCGCAGCCTTCTCCCTACAGCTCGCTATCACCGACTATAGTCTAGGATTGAACCAAACCACGATCTCGATACTTGCCCCCGGCGTCAAACCTGTTGCTGTCATCGTCGCGCCGAAGGCCGGCTTCAGCGGCTTGGTGAGGCTCGGCGTAGCAATTCCTGCAACTGCCAGTTCTGCCGGGATTGGCGCATCACTTAGTACCTATACAATTTCTGGAGGCACCGGAACGTCCATTCTCACAGTGACCACGACGGCAAGCACGCCCTCGGGGACGTTCACGCTGATGATTAACAGCAACACCACCCTCAACGGCTTCACAAGAGCCCATGCAGCCATGCTCACCGTGGGGGTTGGATCTGCCTCCGATTTCCAGATAAGCGCAAACCCGTCAACACTATCCGCCGCCCCTGGCTATGGCATGACCTCCACCATTACTGTGATTTCCTTAAACGGTTTTGCTGGACCAGTCGCTCTCTCATTCGCAGTGACACCAGTTTCAGGATTGTCATGTAGCCTCAGTTCAACCATAATCTCGCTGAACTTCACGATTTCAGGAACAAGCATCCTCTCGTGCGCCGGGTCGATCGGAACCTACACCGTAACCATAACGGGCAGTGGCGGTGGCCATTCCCATTCTGCTTCGGTCAGTGTTATTGTCGTCCCTGTTGGTCAGGGAACGGTCGTAGCCGTTGACCCTTATGCTACCATCGATCTGGCCCGCGCGTCAAAGACAATAACCATCGCGGTTAATTTGACAGGATCTCCCTCAATCAATGGAGTCGCAGTCACGATCGAATATGACTACCACGTATTGCATGCGTCAAACCTAAACTATTCGACAAACGTACTTTCCCAAACAATCTATCCGACCGCCCTGGTCCGGGACTGTCTGGACGGTATCTCAGCCATTGCTGGACAAAATGGCCTCTGCGGGCCCGATGACGGGCCTGGTGTGGTGTCATTCGCCCAGACGATTCTAGGAGGGGCGACAGCCAACAGTACCCAGGGAAACATTTTCTTTCTAACTCTCAGCGTTAACACGACTGCCCCGAATTTCAGCCAGATTCAGATCAAACAGTACTCCTTGGCACTTGCGGGGTCGTCGATTCCTGCCACAGTTCATGATGGATATTACACCAGCCTTAGTTGCAATGGCTCCCCGTGCACGCCGCCCAAGGCCGATTTCACCTGGTCGCCACTAAATCCGACCGCCAATCAAGTCATAACACTTCATGGCAACGCTAGCCTTCCATCGCCAGGTGCCGTAATCACGGATTACTTTTGGACGTTCGGCGACACATTTAGTCCCCTGCCGGTCCGAGATTCAGGTGCTAATAGCACGACAGCATACCTCTATCAATTCGCCGGAAAATACTCTGTAACTCTCAGGATCACCGACAGCAACGGACTCAAATGGTCAAAGACAATCCTCCTGACAGTCATTCCGTCGAAACCACCCAATGACTTCACATTATCCGGTCCAGGTTTCGTGTCAATAAACCCTGGACAGAACTTCACCTATTCCGACGGGATACAGGCTACTAGCTTCGGCCTGACCGGCGCTGTCTCTCTTTCCGCGATTTCGCCGCAAGGCTTGACGTTGTCGTTCAATCCCTCAATTCTGACCTTAGGGCCAGCAACGTCCGCATTTTCTTCAATGAGCATAACAGCATCATCTACCATTCTTCCAGGTGATTATGGGGTCATCATAATAGGAACGGCAGGAATCCTATCTCATAATGTAACCGCAACCGTAAGAGTCTTGGCACCTAACTTTGCCCTGAGCGTATCACCGCATCAGATCACAATAACTTCGGGTTCAAGCACAACAGTTCTGGTTGCTCTAATCACCTCGAATCTAAACACAACAGTCACTTTATCGTCACCTCAAAACACAGGCTCACCTGCGCCTGCGCCAAATTCGGCATTCAACATATCATTTGCCCCGACCAACGTGGCAATATTTCCTGGAAAGTACTTCTTTTCAACGATGCTCATAAAACCGTACTCCACAACGCCACCCGGCACCTACCTTGTTTTCGTTGTAGGGTCCAATGGATTCCTGTCTGGTTTGGACATCGTGAGTGTAACCGTGGTCGGCCCCCCAGACTTCACAATCCAAACATATCCACCGACAATCCAGGTACTCGCGGGATTTACCGGACTTCTGGGTGTTAATGTAGAACGATCTCCTTGCTGTACTGGGCCGTTACCGCCGTTCAACGTAACACTCAGCGTCTCGATCTCGCCACTAGTTCCTAACGGTCCTCGGGTCTCTCTTCGTGACACCATCCTCACAATTTACGGAGGCAGCTATACATCCGTGATCATCCTTACCGGACCAAATACGCCTCCTGGGAATTACACTCTTACCGTGACGGGCAGAAGCGGTTCACTTATCCACTTGACCACTTCAACATTGGTCGTTTTTCCACCGCCAGTTTTGAGGGTGACACCGCCTAGCGGACCTGTGGGAACCAAGGTCCAAATCAACGGGTCTGGTTTCATCTTGTTCCAACCCGGATATTACCCGCAGAACCAGGCGTTCTGGGTAACCTTCGACGACCAATTCCTCGGAGAGGCATTCGCATCAAACAGCTCTTTCGTCTTCACATTCAACGTGCCGCACGCACAACCAGGACCACACCTCATCAAAGCCCTAGGCTTGGTCACCGGAGTTAACGCGACAGCTCCGTTCCAGGTCCTCGCCGAGCCCACGCCGCTAACTGTCTCGATTGACACTGGCACGATATACTTCCCCGGAGACACCGCAACAGTGTATGTTCTAATCTTCCAAAACGGACTGGCTATTCAGGCTCCGAGCATCCAGATTCATTTGACACTGATCAAGCCTGACGGATCGAACGTTTCACTCACTGTTAAGGGAGTCTCCGGAGGCCTGTTCATGGCCGTCTACGCCGTTCCGACAACTGGTCCGATAGGCACCTACGCGCTCTTGGCAACCGCACAAGGTCCCAACTCCGCGCTCGGCACCGCCTTGCACACTTTTGAGGTAAAACCATCTTGGTTATCCTCGAAGAGTCAAACTTTGGTCTCGGCTACCGGGGCGATCGGCGCAATAGGGCTCGTCGCGTTTGCCTGGAAGAAGGGATATCTCAGGCGTAAACAAGGCGACCAGGAAATATTCGCCTAGCAGCCCCCCGGTTCCCAACCCCTTTTCCAGCATCCGAGCACAAACAGCGCCAAGTGACGACGCAAGCCAGCAGGAAGGACCACAGGACCGATACCACTTGACCTCGCCATCAAACCGCTTTCCGCTAACTATTTTTTTCTGCTAACTAAATCATGATCCCCCGGGGGCCTGTTTTTCCCGCCCCCCGGCCCTTCGTGAACCCTCGAGAATTCCACGTTCACCGGTCCCTGCCTGATCCGGTTTCCTTCATGGCCCGAAATCCCCAGCGGTAAATCGCCCATTATCAGCCCCGATCCCGAGTCTAAGCCCGCGATTTCCAGACCATACTATTCCACGCTTATCCCTAGGGGAATCCACAGGGACCGAAAAAGACTAGACAAGCCGATAACGCACCCGTCTCGAAAAAACGAGCCCGTAATCCCACCAAGACAGGAAGAGCATCTCGACAAGAAATTCCTATAACTTTTCCACAATCCTTGCGTGCGAGAATGGTGAATCCGGGAAGAGAAGATTGTGAAATCGGCTATTATCAGCCCTGATCTCGAATCTGGCGCCCTGTCGCTTAATTGCATAGCAAATCCTTCTTGACGACCCGTAAAATTGCTAATGTATCCAAGCCTGAATTGGGGCCTGAATCATGAGACTCGCCCAGAATCCGCGCGAAACAACCAGAGACCTCCCCCAAAAGGGGGGGTCTTGCACAGCATACCTCGCGACGCAGAAGCGGTCGAGAGTCTCAGTCCAAGCGTGTCAACTAGAAAGAGGCTAGTCTTGCTTAGCCCGCTGCTCCGGAATACAAGGCGAGCAAGAGCATTCCGAGGACTAGAATCGTGATCCCAGCGTACGCGCGATCCCTCTCAGCGGCGAAGTATATCGACGAGATCGCGACCCGGAAAATTGGCGTAGCGATCAATACTATCACTCCTAGATACACTATTCCCGTCAGGTCTCCGGTAAACGCGAGTCCAATTATGACTCCGACACTCAACACAGCTGGAACACTCACGCTACCAAAACCGCCAAAGGCCCACAAAGAAAGACCAAGAAGACTCAGGACAGCGCTGACAAGAACCCCGACCCGCAACGACTGGGCGACAATCCGGTTAAGATCCAAACCCGGTTCACAACACTATCTGCGGAAAGAATCCCTTCAGAATCATCGCAACCGACACTGTAACGAGTAGGATAGCAAATAGCAGCTTGACCCTGAGCGGAGGAGTCCTCCGAAGCAACCGCGTACCAACAGCAGCACCAACCACGACACCGACCATCAAGGGAGCCACAAGCAAAGGCTGTACATCACCCCGAACAAAGTAGACAGAAGCACTCGCCGCAGCAGTTACACCGATCATAAAATTGCTAGTTGCAGAAGCCACCTTCACCGGCACCTTTGACAACAAGTTCATAGTAGGAACCCCAATTATCCCCCCACCAATCCCCAGCAGCCCCGAGACTATACCGGAGATGCCGCTGATACTCAGAGTCCGAAGAGTATTCGTCACCTCATACCGGCTAGTAGCACCGGTCGCAGGATCGAAATATTCACCGCCCAACCGAAGCCTCCGAGAAATCCTATCAGGAACAACTCCCGATGGAAAATCGACCCTCCGACCAACAATCATGATCGTGGACGCATAGATCAGCAGGATTCCGAAGAGAACAAGAAGAATCCCAGGAGCGAGAAAAGCAGCCACAAAGGCCCCAGTAATAGCGCCGAGAACGGTTCCAACCTCAAGAAACATTCCCAGCCTCAGATTCGTAAGCCGATCCTGAACATACGTGGCTGCAGAGGCGCTGGAGGTCGCAACAACCGAGACGATACTGGCCCCCACAGCATAAGGCACCGGAACACCCTCCACAAGCGTCAAAAACGGAATAATCAAGATCCCCCCGCCGAGGCCGAAGACTGCGCCTACCAGGCCTGCGAGAATCGACATTAGAAAGATCGAAATGACTTCGAAGGGACTAACGACCAACATCGAAAGAGCGCACCCCCGCAAATTCGACGACTCACGAATGTCCTAATAAGAACCTTGGGCGGAATCTTGCGACACTCGTGTGACTCCGGACTTGGCGCAGACACTCAGACAGGAGAAACAGGATCAGGCCAATCCTTTCGGATCTTTCAGGCGCGAATGCGAGACGGCGCTGAAAAAAGGGTACTTATCTCTCCGGAAAACTTCGGGACATGATCTTCCAGACCTCGATATCGTGTCAACCCTCGAAGATCCGCCCAACCCGACCTTTGGCCATCTTGCCAGCTCATTGAGCTTCGAATTGGCGAAAATCGAGAAGAGGAAGCCGATCGAAGTAGCCAGAACCCTAGCAGATACCACCAAACGGCTCGCAAAACTCGACCTTGTCGAATCAATTGAGGCGACTGAACCTGGCTACGTAAATTTCCGCGCAAACCTTGCAAGACTCACCGAGCTCACTCTCAAATCGGTTCAGCGAGCCGGAGCAGAATACGGACTCCTCAAAACAAGTGCTCCAGAGAAGACCATTGTAGAACATACTAGCGCAAATCCCGCGAGACCCATCCACATAGGTACCGCCAAGAACTCAATATTTGGCGACACGATAGCACGTCTGCTCAGTGCACGGGGACACATCGTCCAGACCCACTTCTACATAGACGACACGGGAAGACAGGTCGCCATAATGGCTTACGGCTACAAGCTACTGAACGAGCCGACTCCGGAGGGAAAGCCGGATCATTTCATCGGAAAAATCTACTCCGTAACCGCAACCCTTGTCGAGATTGAAGAGCTGAAGAAGCGACTTGCCCTCCTCAAGAAGGCCAAGGCCTTAGACGCGGACATCGTCGCCACCACAAAATCCCTCGACGAATGGGTAGGCATAGCCGCAGACCTCCGAAGCAAATACCCTGAGGAATTCGATCTTCTAGGCAAGCTGATCTCTCAGGATCCGGACCCTGAGAATGCGATTCGGGAACTAATCAGGAAGTACGAGAAAAACGACCCTGATACCCGGGCATTGATGAGACGGGTCAGCCGAACCGTACTGACCGGGTTTGAGGAGACCCTGCGAAGGGCTCGAATTCGCTTCGACGAATGGGACTGGGAGAGCGATCTGCTCTGGACAGGACGTGTTGCCGAACTCCTAGACTGCCTCAAAGAATCCGGATTCACCTTCAACAAAGGAGGAGCACTGGAACTTGACGCAGCCAAGGCGGTTGAAAAATTCGGATTACGCGAGAAACTGGGCGTAAGCCCCACCTTCGAGATTCCCTCGCTCACCCTTATCCGATCCGATGGAACCTCCCTCTACGCAACACGGGACATAGCCTACACGCTGTATAAGTTCGGGCGAGCGGAGAGAGTCATCAACGTGATCGGAACTGAACAGTCTCTTGCACAGCTCCAGGTTAAGGTCGCATTCTGGATTATCGGGCACGGGAAAGAGGCTGAGAAATTCATCTACTTCCCCATCGGTCAGCTCATGCTCGAGGGACAACGAATGTCCGCTCGACGAGGCCGATACGTGACCTTCGATCAAGTCCTCGACGAGACCATCTCTAGAGCCAAGTCTGAAGTTGACAAGCGCTCGCCAAGCATTCCCGATGAGATCAGGCAAAGAGTGGCAGATAGAATCGCGATTTCAGCCGTTAGATACGCCATTCTCTCTGTAGAGGCCATAAAGTCCACGAACTTTGTTTGGGACAAGGTCCTGAACTTCGAAACTAACAGTGCAGCTTTCATCAACTACGCTTACACAAGAAGTTCCGGAATTCTCCGGAAGCTGGGGAGGATAGCAGAGCCAAAGAGGCTAGACTTGTTGAAAGACCCCGTCGAACAAGCCCTGGTTCTAGAGCTGTCCAAGTTTCCAGAAACCTTCTCGAAAGCCGCTGATGACCTTAACCCAACATTGCTTTGCCTGTATGCCAATCTTCTTGCCCAGAGGTTCCACGAGTTCTATGAGAAATCCGACATATCCCACGTTAGCAACGACGAACTCAAATGGCAAAGGGTCGCACTTGTCCTAGCAGTCAGAACAGTCTTGAAAACTGTCGCGGGGCTCTTAGGCCTAGAACTTGCCGAACGAATGTAGAATCCTACTTCAAGGACACAACTTTCTCAGCTATCGCTTTGCCCACGTCACTGGTTCGCGCCTTTCCGCCAAGGTCGTAAGTCAACACCTTCCCCTCCTTGAGGACAGAGGTCGTAGCCTTCTCAACTAGATTCGCAGCCTTACTCTCACCTAGATAGTCAAGCATCATTCGCCCTGCCTCGATAGTCGCGACAGGGTTCACCTTGTTCTGGCCCGTGTACTTCGGCGCAGAGCCATGAACGGGCTCGAACATACCGTAGGTCTCACCAATGTTCGCGCCAGCAGCAACTCCTAAGCCCCCCACCGCTGCCGCGGCCTCGTCCGAAAGAATATCGCCATAGAGATTCATCGTCACCATCACATCAAAGCTCTCCGGTCGTCTGATCAGCTGCATGGCTGCAGCGTCAATGTGTAGATCCTCAAGCTCAACGTCTGGATAGTCCTTAGCGACGTCGAGGACTGATTGTTTGAAGATGCCATCGGTAATCTTCAGGATGTTTGCCTTGTGAACGAATGCAAGCTTCTTTCTTCTTTTCATCGCGAGTTCGAGAGCGAACTTCGCGATTCTCTCCGAGGCGGCTCGGGTGATGATCTTCATCGCCACACCGACCCCAGGGGTAACTTCGAATTCCTTTCCGGAATACAATCCTTCAGTGTTCTCCCTCACCACTATCAAGTCAATTCCCGGATTTAGAGCGGTCACGTTTGGAAGGGTCCGCGCAGGGCGAACGTTAGCATACAGATTGAAGAGAGAGCGCATCGTCACCGCGGCGCTCCGAGGTGTTCCAGGTTCCTCAGGTGTCGTCATCGGGCCCTTCAGACAGGCAGACGTTCGTTTCATCATCTCAACTGTTTTCTCCGGCAGGTTTGTGCCGAATTTCTTGATGGAGTCGAATCCAGCATCGCCTTTCAGATATTCCAAGTGTACTAGTCCGGTTTTCTGGGCGGCGTCTAAGACCATAAGCGTGGCATCGACAACTTCTGGCCCAATTCCATCTCCAGGTAGAACTGCGATCTTGTGCACTGTTGTCGTCATGAAAGTTCTCTCGGTGGGAGGATCGTCGAATTGCCGTTGAAAAAGGCTTTCTCGGCTATCCTGGCCGAGTTGAAGCTTCGACGCGTTCCTAGCGTCATTGATATTCCTTAACTAGGACTAGCATCCGTGCTACCAGCAATACCATTCCAACGGTTCAACGGTGAGACTGATAACAACTGAGATCGAGAAGGGTCTGGAAGGAGTTGTTATTGCGAAGAGTTCTATCACATTCATCGACGGACAGCAAGGAATCCTCCGGTATAGAGGGATTGACATTAACGAACTCGCAGCAAAATCGAACTTCGAAGAAGTCACCTACCTACTCTGGAACGCAAACCTTCCAAACAAAGCCCAGTTTTCAGAATTCAAGCGACAACTCACAGTCCATCGTCCCCTCCCAAGGGAAGTCCTGAAACTTCTAAGGGGTATACCGAAGGGGGCGATCCCTATGGAGGTTGCCCGAACAGCTGTCTCCTACATGGCAACGTTCCCTAGGAAAAAAGGAGAGACGTTTGACCAGTTTAACCGCCGCGAGTCTCTACAACTCACATCTACTCTTCCGACCATTGTGGCCAGCTACGAACGAATAAGAAAGGGAAAGACCCCCGTCAGGCCCGATCCACGGCTGGGACACGCTGCGAACTTTCTCTACGGATTATCGGGAAAGAAACCAGATGAAGTGTCGAGAGGCGCCTTTGATACCCTCTCCGTCCTCTACGCGGACCACGAAATGAACGCCTCTACCTTTGCTGCCGTCGTAGCAATATCCACCCTCGCCGACCTCGGAGGAGCGGTCACAAGCGCAATCGCTACCCTGGCGGGTCCCCTCCATGGGGGCTCAAACCAGCGCGTAATGGAGATGCTCGAAGAGATTGGGACTATGGAAAAAGTTGAGGGATACGTTGACCGTGAGCTAGCCGCGGGCAGGAGAGTAATGGGGTTCGGCCACAGGATCTATCGGACCTACGATCCGAGGGCCAGAATACTGAAGAACATCGCAGAAAAATTGGCTGAAGAACGCGGTGGCAACAGGAAATGGCTAGATATTGCTGAGGAAGTGGAGAGGGTCGTTATGGACAAGAGGAAGTTATGGCCTAATATCGAATTCTACGCGGCGGTCGTTCTAAACGCGCTTGGAGTGCCCAAGGACTTGATGCCAGCCGTCTTTGCCTGCAACAGGGTATCTGGTTGGATCGCGCATATCTATGAACAGTATGCCGACAACAGACTCATCAGACCTCTGACAGAATACGTGGGACCCGCTCAGGTTCCGTATGTGCCAATTGATCAACGATCCTAAAAGGTTAATTTCTATTCGCAGGAACCCATTTCTCGGCTTTCCAGTCCCAAATGATATGCTGATTTGGGTCGGACGCTTCCACCCTAGGCCTCTTCTCCGTCACAGTGTCCATGATAAATGACCCACCGCAGGATGGACACTCGGCCAGTAATCTCATCTCAGAGAGCTGGGTTAGTTGGAATTCCCGCTTGTCACACTTAGTACAGGTGAACATTTGACCGCTAGCGACGAGGCTGGTGCGTCCAGTCTCTTATCAATTTGCCCCTCAATTCGACAGCAGTAGAGGCCTTTCTAATCAGGCGTAGAATTCTAGGACGTCTGAGGGATAGAGACATGCACGGGCTCCGTTTGTTTGGCTGATTCTCTAAGGGGGACGCGAATGGTGATCGAAGCTGATGGAGAAACTACGAGGGCAGCAGCCTTAGAGGGATCTTTGGATTGTTGTTGAGCATTGTGTCGAACAAGCGCCTTAATCAATGCTCGGGCAAGTTCGAGGTTGGTCACGATCGGAATCCCAAATTCGGCCGCCTTTCTTCTGATGAGATATTCGTCTTTCAGTATTCGATGCGAGGCGGGGTCCCCTTCGTGGCTGGGAATGTTGATTACTAGGCGAATCTCTCTGTTTTGGAGGTAATCCATAATGTTCGGTTTCTTCTTCTCGCTCACCTTGTATAGTATCCTGCATCCGATTCCGTTCTTCGAGAACTCTTCCGCGGTATGTTGTGTTGCGAATATCCTGTAGCCTGCTCGCGCGAGCATTCTAGCGTATGGAATTATTCCTTTTCTCGTTTCACCCATCGAGATGAGGATGGCGTCGTCTCTCTTTGGAATGTAGAAGTTGCTCGCGATCAGGGCGTTAATGAATGCCTCTTGGAAAGTTTCGCCGAAACAAGCGACTTCTCCGGTGGAGACCATTTCGACCCCTGTCACCGGGTCCGCCTTGTCCAATCTTGTGAAGGAGAATTGAGGTGCTTTCACTCCGATTCTTCGGTGAATTCCTTCGCCCTGCTTTATGGTCCCGTCAGTTATGGCCTCCGCAGCCAGATCCATTAGATTTGTCCCAATTGTCTTGGATACAAATGGCATGCTTCGGGAGGCTCGAAGGTTGCACTCGATAACCAAGGCCTGTCCATTCTTGACGAGGAATTGGATGTTGAACGGTCCTCGGATCTTGAGGCTTCTAGCGATCCTTCTCGAATAGGATAGCATCTTTCTTCTGACCGTTCCGGTTATTGAGAGGGTCGGTATGGTCATTGTCGCGTCGCCCGAGTGCACCCCAGCATTTTCCACATGCTCGATAACTGCTCCGATAAACACTCTTGAGCCGTCGCAGACTCCGTCAACTTCAACCTCTCTCGCTCCCGTCAGAAACTTCGAGATGACAACCGGATTCTTCCGCGAAACACGCGCCGCTTCTCGAATGTAGCCCGTAAGTTGCGCCTCATTGAACGCGACGTTCATCGCTGAGCCCGAGAGAACATAGGATGGACGGATGAGGACAGGGTAGCCTATTTCCTTGGAAAATCGTCTGGCGTCCTCTAGAGATCTGAGCTTGTTCCATTTCGGTTGTTCGATCTTCAGTTGATCAAGCAGCTGGCCGAATCTTGACCGGTCCTCAGCGGCGTCAATGCTGTCCGGGGAGGTGCCCAGAATCGTCGTGTGCTCGGACAGTCCCTTGACTAGATTGTTTGCGGTTTGTCCGCCGACGCTTACGACTACTCCGCGTGGGCGTTCCTTGTCCAGTATGTCCAAGACTCGTTCAAGGCTCAGCTCCTCGAAGTAGAGCTTGTCCAGTATGTCAAAATCAGTTGATACGGTCTCTGGATTGCAGTTTACCATAATGACCTCTGACACTCTCTTTTTCAAGGCTGTAGCCATGTTTACACAGCACCAGTCGAATTCTACACTTGATCCGATTCTGTAGCAGCCAGAGCCCAAGACGACTACATTGTCTCCAGGCGCGTATTCGAAGTCGTCGACCTCACCTCCGTATGTTAGATAGAGATAGTTTGTCGCGGCGGGCCACTCAGCGGCCACCGTGTCGATCTGTTTCGTGACTGGCAGTATGTGGTGGGCTTTTCTGTAGTCGCGGACTTGAGTCTCGCTCTTCCCCAAGAGTCTTCCCAGCTTTTTGTCGGAGAACCCGAATTCCTTTGCCTTCCTAATGATATCAGGATTGATTCTCTCTCTTACTATCCGTTTTTCCATCTCAACGATGTTCTTGATCTTGTCCAGAAACCATCGGTCGATTCCACTCAGTCTTGTTATCTCGTCCGTGCTTATCCCGGATTTCAGAGCTTTTGTCACGTAGAAGATTCTCTCATCAGTAGGCTCTCTGAGCTCTTTTCGGATCCTCTCGATACTTCGTCCTGCAACTCCATTATCAGTCAGTTCCTTCCCAGTGTCGAGCATCCTGATCGCCTTTTGCAGTGCTTCTTCGAAGCATCTTCCGATAGCCATGACTTCGCCAACGGATTTCATCTGGGTCCCGATACCCTTGCTGACTTTGCGGAACTTCTGGAAGTCCCAGCGAGGAGCTTTGACTACAACGTAGTCCAACGCGGGTTCGAAACACGCCGAGGTCACCCCGGTTATCTTATTCGACAGTTCTGGGAGAACGTAGCCAAGGGATAGTTTTGCTGCGATGTATGCTATGGGGTATCCTGTAGCCTTTGATGCTAGCGCGGAACTTCTGGAGAGTCTCGAATTCACTTCAATTACCCTAAATTCCTCGCTCTTCGGGTCCAGCGCGAACTGGATGTTGCATTCTCCGACTATACCGAGCGTGCGAATGACTTTCTGGGCCGTTTCTCTTAGAAGGTTGTACTCGCGATTTGTGAGTGTCTGAGAGGGAGCGACGACGATGCTGTCCCCAGTATGGATTCCCATAGGATCCATGTTTTCCATATTGCAGATTATGATGCAATTGTCATCGCGATCCCTCATGACTTCGTATTCGACCTCCTTCCACTTCTCGAGGTATTCTTCGATCAGGACCTGTTTGATCCTACTGTAAGCAAGTCCTCGGAGCGCAATCTCCCCGAGTGTTCGCTCATCGAAGGCTACTCCTGACCCCTGACCCCCGAGCGTGTAGGCGACCCTGACCATGACGGGGAAGCCTATTTCGCGTGCCGCCTCAAGGGCCGTTTCTAGGTCAACTGCTTTCCGACTTTTTGGAACAGGAATACCACGTTCGATCATGGTTTTCTTGAACAGTTCCCGGTTGTCTGCAATCTCTATGCTCTCGATGCCAGTGCCTAGGACCTTCACGTCGTACTTCGAGAGAATACCCTGCTCTGCAAGTTCGACGCCGCAGTTGAGGGCGGTCTGTCCTCCGAACCCTAGAAGGATTCCGTCGGGTTGTTCTTTGGCGATAATTTCCTCAAGAAAATCCGTCCTAATCGGAACGGAATACACCTTGTCCGCGAACTTCTCATCCGTGTGAATGGTGGCAATATTTGGATTGACGACGATTGTTCTTATTCCCTCTTCTCTGAGGGCCTTGATCGCCTGAGATGTTGAGTAGTCAAACTCGCCAGCCTCTCCAATCTTTATCGCGCCACTTCCTACAATAACGACAGTCTTGATGCCATCTAGCTTCAAGCCTTCAACGCCTCCTCGAAGAATCTGTCAAAGAGGAATCTGGTATCGTATGGACCCGGTGAGCTTTCAGGGTGCCACTGAACGCCCAAGAACGGCTTCTTCCTGTGTTTGATCCCCTCTACAGTCTTATCGTTAATGTTAACGAAGTTCGCAAAGAAGCTGGTATCTTCTAAGGAGTTACGATCGATCGCGTAACCATGGTTCTGAGTTGTTATGAAACACCTTCCGGTTTCAAGGTCCATACAAGGGTGGTTGACAGCTCTATGGCCGAACTTCAGCTTGTAAGTTTCCGCCCCAGCTGCCAGCCCGAGGATCTGGGCGCCTAAGCAGATTCCCATTATCGGAATCTCGGTCTCCATCAGACGCCTGGTGGTCTTTATAGTTCTGAGGTCGATTCTGGGGTCTCCAGGTCCATTACTGATAACTACTCCCCCCGGATTCAGTTCGAGGATCTTGTTGGCAGGAAAGTCATACGGGACGCGGACAACCCTTGCGCCCTTGGCGAGAAGATTGCGCAGTATCCCGTATTTGACGCCGCAGTCCACGATTACGATAGTCGATTTTTCCTTCCCATCATAGTAGACAGGCTCTTTTGGGCTGACTCTCTGTACAAGGTCCTGTTTGTTCGGGTCCTGAAGCTCCGAAAGACGGCCGGCCACGACCGCTAGGTCGATGGGCGAACTAGAGACTTTCAAAACTCCCAGCATTGTTCCCTTGTTTCGCAGTCGCTGCGTCAGGACCCGTGTATCAACACCAAAGATGCCTGGCACTCCCTGTTCAGTCAACCATTCGTCAAGCGTTTTCTGGTTGGACCAGTGGCTAGGTCGGGAGAGGGAGTGGACGACAAATCCCTTGACCTTTACAGAATCGGATTCGAAGTGGAGCGGGACTCCTCCAACGCCCCGAATGGAGCTAGGCGGCACCCCGTATGACCCGAGGATCGGGTAGGTCATTACTACTATCTGTTCTTGGTAAGACGGGTCGGTAAGCAGCTCTGGGTATCCCATCATGGAGGTGTTGAAGACAACTTCGCCGGAAATCTCGGTCTCGGCACCAAACCCACTCCCTCGAATGAGAGTGCCGTCCTCGAGGACCAGTGCGCCTTTCTTGCCTGGTTCCGCCAGTTCCATGTGGTGTTATGGACCCAGAGGAGGGGGGTTGTGCACGGCCCTTTTCAAACTTTTACTTTGAATCAAAGTCTCACTACCCTCGACCCCTTCAGAGCCCATCAGAGAAATCAGATTGCTGACCGTTCGACCTCTACAAGACTCGTGCAGCGTTCTTGCAATCTGGGCAGTACTGGTAAAGTGCTAGGAGGTCTTTGTACTCTTGCTCTTCTCCCAAGCTGTGTGATGTATACACTAACACGTTCACCAGTGGTTTTGAACAGGCGTAGTGGCGACCATCTTCAGAGGTGGACACTTCAATTTGTGCGTTCGGAATCTTGGCTTTCTTTAGTTCTGCTAGCAGTTGGTCCAAGCTGTTGATTGTAAACTCTTGGAAGGGCATGTGTGGTATGCCCCCAGCGATCTTACTCTTCGCCCTAGAAGGATGCGTCATCTCTCAGACCTGAGCTGATTCTTATCGCTTTCTAAGATACTTGGAGCACGATTGGCAAGCATAAGTGCGAAGTATCGTGCCATGGCGGGTGGAAGTGTCAGAAGGCTTAACGCTTACATTTCGCCAAACGATGCGAGTTATCATATCCGCCCAGCAACCGCTTAGTCCTGCCTTAGTATGAACTGGGAAACTAGCTCTTAAGTCGCACATTGTGAAGGGTTTCAGATATTCTAACGTTGCACTCCTCGTCAACCGTTATCTAGGATTTTGACAAGACGAGGTCGGACTGCAAGGTCAAGTCACTGTTTTGCTTCGACGCCTTCCACCCCTTTCTTTGTTTTGTTTTCGGAGACCTTTCTGGTGAAGAGGGTATGGGGAGCTGATGTCCCGGATAATTCCGTTGGATGTCGATTCTAAAAAATGGGTTAGTCGATGGCATGAGCTGATGCATCCTCGCATCAGACGTCCCGATGGCGGTTGAATAGCTAGTATTGTTGTGTCGGTGATTGCCAGTCTTGGCCTGTCTGTCGCGTTGAAGAGCTCGTCGATGATGTGGAGCTGTCTTTTTCCTTCCAGGCTTTGACTGCGTCGATCATGCTCATTCCTTGGGTCATCTTCCCTTTCAGGAAGAGGTTGTATTCGCTGGGTTTGCGTTTCTCTTTCTTGACGGATTTCTTGCCAAGCTGGGCGATTGTGGTCTCTTGCTGGGCGATGGTACTTTGTTGTTTCTTGAGCATCTCGGAGTGCGATTTTATCGTACTCTTGAAGTCCTTGATCAGCGAGCTGTGGTTCTTTTCCAAGGTTGTTAGTCTAGTCTTCAGTTTGTTTATGTCCGCGAGGATGGACTTTGGTATTCCTGATGTTTTCGGCATGTCTATTTGCTCATTCGATGAGAAGAAAAGCATTCCGCTTGGTTCAGAAACACCTGCTTATCGCACAAAAAAGTAGCGTTTACGGCCAAACCACTGAAAGATCCAACGAGGTCCTGCTGTTCTCGGGCCTTGCAAATTCCGATAAAGCTAGGGAAAGATACTGGTAGATTCCAGAAAACGCCGAGATCAGGAGCGTCTCAGCACCCGGTACTCGCGAACGTCTGGAGGGTGCTGTCGGAATCTGCCTCATTTGCGCTGTAGAGGCCCGCCGCAACGGTTGCACCGAGTGCCAGAACCAGCTTCAAGGACAATGGAAGCATGGTCGGGTTGAGTGTTGGGTCTGTAAATGTCAGGTTGAAGGAAACGCTCTGACCGGGACCAAAGGAGGTGTCGCTTTGAGTAGCCGTCCCCATAACTGAAGCGTCAACGGACAGTGTGAAGCTGACGTGGCTCAAGCTTGTCTGGATAGATGATGCGCTCCAGATCGCCCCGCGAACGTTGTAGTTCAACGTCCTAGGGGAGGATGACTGAGCGGTGCAGTATCTTGAAACATTGAACATTTTGACCGTAAGCCCGCGGACGGACGTGTCACTCATTACTCCATATGCGGCTGCAGCAGAATATCCTAGAACCAGAACGATAGCGGCTATGAATTTCCAACCTCCCAGAAAACGTCGCTTTCGAGGTTTCTCGCCAGTGTCGGCCATGGGAGAAATGAGCGTGTTATGTCTTTATGAAACTTGCACATGCCACTTTGCGGCCATCTAGACCGTCTGGACGATTGAGTTTCCCGACCTAATGGGGAGCTGGGTCTTCCTCGGGCCGCGCCTTATCCTGGGCGGACTCTTCAACAAAGCCTCTCAACCGTGACACCAGACTTGTGAACTCCATTGGGAAGATGAATTTGGTCGACGGGCTTGCCCCGAGAGCTTTGAGCATGTCTAGGTATTGGAGAGCCATTGTTTTCGCGTCTATGTTCTTGGCGGCCGAGAAAATGAGACCCAACGCTTGAGCGTACCCATCTGCCACAAGGACCTGGGATTGCTTGTTTCCCTCCGCGACGAGGATCGCGGACTGTTTTTGCCCTTCCGCTTGGAGGATGGCCGCGTTCTTCGCCCCTTCGGCTTTGAGAACTGAGGATTCCCGGATACCGTCGGATTCTGTGACCAGTGCTCGTCGGCTTCTCTCCGCGGTCATTTGCTTGACCATTGCGTCCTGGACGTCTTTGGGAGGTCTGATCTCCCGGATCTCGACGTTGGTCACCTTGATTCCCCATCGCTCCGTCACTTCGTCCAGCCTTGTGCGCAGAATCGAGTTGATCTGCTCCCGCTTTGACAGCAGCTCATCTAGAGGTATGTCACCAACAACGGCCCTTAGGGTGGTGGTGGCTAGCCCGACTGAAGCGCCGGTGAAATTCTGGACTTGGATAATGCTCGCGGAAGCATCGACCACTTTGTAATAGATGAGAAAGTCGATGTCTACAGGGGCGTTGTCCTTAGTGATCGCGGTTTGGTGAGGGACTTCAAGATATCTTTCTCTCAAGTCAACTTTGACGAGTCTGTTGATGATGGGCAAGATAAGGACTATTCCTGGTCCCTTTGAGCCCATTGATCGGCCAAAGCGGAATTGGACGACGCGTTCGTATTCTCGTATGATCTTGACGGAGGAGGCGAAAATCCAGAGAGCTATTATGATTATTAGAATTATTCCGAGTATTCCGGCGAGGGTGGATGTCTCTAGCTGAAGGGCGACGGAATCGAACATCGACGTTACTGCTCCATTTTCTCAACTGATAGCTTTAGTCCCTGGACGTCTTTGACTCGGACCTTGGTCCCTTTCTGCAGGTTTTCCGAAGAGGATACGGTATAGTCTTCAGAGCTTATTGTTGCCGTGCCGTATTCGCCTGCTTTCACATCGGATGTGAGGTAGCCTTCCTTTCCTATTATAGCCTTGGGATTGATGCTCAAGGGCCGCTGCATGATCGTTTCTCGAACTTTGTAAAGGTAGACGCTTCCGAAGACGACGCCTCCGCCGACTAGTCCGAGGATGATGTAGGTTAATATCCCGATAACAGGGTTTGGGAGGTTTCCGGTCGGTTGACCTGGGCCCGGGGCGGGTGCTGGGAGACTGAATACGAGGATGAAGCCTACGATGAAGATTACAACGCCGATTGTGGCGCTGATTCCGTGATGTGTCTTGAGTTCGAAGAAGATGAAGAGTGCGCCGATCAGCATCAGGATTATGGAGACGATGGAGGCTCCGAAGACTCCAAGACCGACGAGCGCGAGGGCGATTGCCGCTGCGCCTACGACCGATATTATGACGGTGGGATGGTACACGTCGGCGAGGATGGCGAAGGTGCCGAGGAGAAACAGGATACCATCCAGGTTGGGGTCGCTTAGAATGGATAGGAATGCAGACCTTATTCCTGGATTGTGAATGTCTCCACACTGTGAGCCGCATATGGCCAGAAGGGCGTCGTTTGTCGATGAGACGTTGATCACCTTGTCAACTACGTGGTTGTTCAGGGCCTCGCAACTGTTGATCGACTGACATGAGTACGAGCGTCCCTTGGTAACCATGAGGGCTGTTGCGTTGCTGTTCCGGTAGTTTGGCGTGATGGAGATCATGAATGAGGAGAAGCCGTTGATGTCTTTTGTCAGGGTCGTGTTCTCTTCGCCGGTGGGAATCCCGTAGACGATGGGGGTTGCCGAGCCGATGGTGGTGCCTGGGACGATGGTGATGTTTGTGGATGCTTCGGCGATGTATGCTCCGGCGCTGAAGGCGTGTGCGCCGAATGGCGCGATTAGTGTTGTGAAGTTGTTGCCGGCTCCTCGATACTTGGAGATCGCGATGATAATGTTGTCCATGTTCTGGCCGTTACCGCCGAATGTGTCCAATACCAGGATGAAATTGTGAATCTCCTGGCTTGTGGCGTCGTTGATTGAGGAGACGACAAAGTCTTCGGCCCCAGGGTCTATGTTCGCGTTCATCGCAGCCACGTAGTAACTCGAACTCGCCCTGGCAGGCGGGGAAAGTGAAGACTGTATTATCAGCAGAATGAAGACCGCGAGCAGTAGAACGCTGGTCTTGTGAGCGACACGAAGGTGGTTACTCAAGATTGGCTAACGCCAGTATCTTGGACTCGGTTAGGAATAAGCCTACTCTCGGAAAAGTTGGGACAGCCCCACGCTCAGAACCCTGTTATCGGCCGTCTTCTCAACAGGGTACTTTCATGGGAGGATCCGAATTTGACGACATTCCGGCTCCCGTCTAGCCGGGCTGTTTTACGTCGAGGTTGACCACTCTTGCGTTGCGAGGTGCGCTGTGCAAGACCCCCCCCTTTCTCCAGAGAAAATCTTCTGTCTGGCAATGATTATGGGCGAGACAGGCGATTCAGGGCACAATCCACGCTCGGATCACATGCTGTTTTAACGAGTCGTCAAGAACGGTTTGCTATGCAATTAAGGGGACGGCTTCCAGATTCGAGATCAGGGCTGATAATGGGCGTTTTTTTCTGAGACTGAGACGAGGCAGCCGCAGGCAAGAACAGATTCCTTGCGATGACTATGCTTCCAGGGACATGGGAAGCTAATTCAAGCGACGAACCGACCATTCGGCCAGCCATGAACGCACAAATGTTGAGTTACTTTGCGAGGGAAACCGCCGTACCCGAAATTGGGCAGGCCGGTTTGGAGAAGTTGCAATCGGCAAAAGTCGCAGTTGTCGGGACAGGGGGTGTTGGAAGTGCTGCTGCCTACTTTCTCGCGAGCCAAGGGATCGGATTTCTGAAACTTATCGATCAAGATGTTGTTGAGGAGAGCAACCTGCACAGGCTCATCGGAGTAGATAACGAAGATCTTCACTTGCCGAAAGCGGAAGCTCTCTCAAGAAGACTGAGATCACGCCAACCGTGGACGAGAACGAAAGCGGTAATCGAAACTCTTCGAACAGAGAACGTTACCGAGCTTCTAATTAACGCGGACCTAATTCTTGATGGAACCGATAATCTCCGGGCAAGATATGCTCTAAACAGGTTTGCCACAGAGAATCACGTTCCATACCTCTTCACGAGCGCGATTGCGAATCAGGGTCATATTTCCCTGTTCAATCCACCTAGTACCCCGTGTCTTGAATGCATGATACCATACGCCGAATCGGAGTCTCTGGACTCTTGCGAGACCGTAGGGGTCACCGCTACAATAGTAGGACTAATCGGAACTCTCGCAGCATCAGAGGCCATGAAGAGACTTCTCGCATTGCCAACAGCAATTCTTGGACAATTGCTGACAGTGGACCTAGCTGGACCCGATTTTCTATTTACCAAGATTGCGAGACGAAAGGACTGCCCCGTATGCAGCCGCTCTCCTTCAAAAACAATTCATCACGATAGCGCGATCATGTTGTGCGGTGACAATGTAGCTAACGTGTTGCCTGAACACGACATTGCGCTAGATCTCCAATCTCTCAACACCAAGATCCCCAAAGAATCAGTGGTCGCGACCTCGGAATCCGTTTTCGTTTACACGAAACAGGTTCACAGAGTGTCAGTCTTCAAAACAGGAAGACTACTGATCGGGAATGTCCGCACAGAAGAAGCTGCAAGACAAGTGGCAAGGGAAGTTTGGAAGGAGATACTCTGATAGTCAGGATCTGGGCGTCTTTGATTTTCAACAAGCTTATACGGTTCTGACAGGTTCGGTCCGAATCGCCGGGGGGACGAGGCCGGGGTTGGCTTGTCCACCGAAGGCCGATCGGCTCAGGCGACGGGCTGCAGAAACATCTCGTAGCAACCCGTAGTAAGCATCCAGGATTGGATGGCTGAAGTGGGTTCGACTCCCACCCCCGGCTCCAAAGGAAACCGAACCTGAGATTGGGATAACCTCGTGTTACGGGAACTTCGGCGAGAGTGCTCCCGCGGGGCATGCATCAATGCACGCCATGCAGAGGATGCACTCCGAATCGTTGAACTTCTTCCAATCCAGGTCCAATATTGGAATCTGCATCGGACACGCGGTTTCGCATTCCTTGCAGTTCGAGCATTTGATGGGGTCGCGGTGCATTCCGAGAAGGCTGTTCTTCTGGAAAACTGCCATGATGCCTCCAACGGGGCAAATGTACCGACACCAGAATCGGGGGATTCGCCATGCCGCGTAGATGAATCCGATGAGTATGAGAATGTTGATCCATGTGAGTGCCGATATGCTGCCTAGCCACGAGCCAAGGTTTGCGGCGGAGAGGTCAGACGCTTGAGCTGTTCCGAGGAATCTCCATGAATGGGCAAGTAGGACTGGTAATGTTCCGAAGAGGGTGCCATCAGGGGTTATAGCAATGAAGAGCCCCGATGCTAGGTCGGATCCGAGACTTTGCTTGTAATCTGACCCAACACCGTAGTAGAGAGCGAGACCGAGAGTCCCGCTAATCAAGAAAGTTATCCCGACTAGAACATACTTCAGTCGGATCCAGTATTCGTTGGTGCGTGTCTGGACGGAATCGACTCTTCCCTTGATTCCGGTGATGACGTCTTGGAGGAAGCCAACTGGGCAGATCCAGCCGCACATGAATCTGCCTAGAACGGCACCGACCACGAACATTATCCCGATTGGCAACCATGGAAAGACTGCTTGCGACAAGAGGAGCGTAGTCGCATCTAGCGTTGAACCGATCCCGCCCTGTGCCTTTACACTAGCAACAACAGGGAGTACGACCCATGACCTTGCTCCATCAAATGAAGGATTCAGACGAGCTATGGCAAGGCCGGCGAACAATAGGAAAAATCCTAGCTGCACAAGGGTCCTAATTGGCCAATAGTAAATTCTACCTCGCCGTAACGTCTGCCAGATTCTCTTAGCGATCCCGATTTTCGGTTCGCTTATGGCGACAGGTTGCATTGGGTAATCTAGCCTAGCTAAGGAAGGGAACGAACTGACGCACCGCTTGCTGGATAATGGTCCACTGTTCCGAGTAGACGCCCAGCATCATGGCCGACAAACCTAGGAATAATGTGAGAGTTGCGATGACGCGATTCAAATTGGATCACCATTAGCTCGGCGAATCAGTTTGGCATTCCCCGAGTTTCCGCAGTTATATTGTTTCCGAAGACAAGTGTCAAGTCTTTCGCCTCCGTATGATATAGACAAGTCTTTAATAGCGTGGAAACGAACCGAGCGAAAATTATTCTTGACTAACGGAGGGTGTGTTCATGGACGATAAGAAGCCTGGTGCGTCCACGACCACCCCGCCTCCTCCTACTTTTACACCTCCACCTGCCTCAACGCCCGATTCGGCGGTGCCGATCAAGAATCCTCTAATCTCGCGAAGAAGATTTCTGCAAGGAGCGGTGGCTGCATCAGTGGTTCTAGCAGCAGCCTCTGTCGGCGCATCAGGCCAAATTCTAGGACCGCTCATTCCCTCGTCATCGACAAGCGAGGAGATCATAGACTGGACAACACTCGATAATCGGTACAAGGATGTTAAGGGAAAGCCGGGGGAATTTCAACCCATAAACTATTCAGAATTCTTCTATTATCCCTACGATTCCTCTGTCAGCCCTTACTACAAGAACGTGATAGCAAGACTTCCTGATCCCATAGTAAACCCGAACCCGGCATACTCATCGGACCCCATTCTCAAGCACGTGGTCGCCTTCAATGTTACATGCGTTCATTTGAGGTGCCTCGTAAATCCTGGATACGCGGGAAACCCTGGCTCGGGCGAGTTCCGGCTCCAGTGCCCATGCCACGGAAGCCAATATCGGTTGACCGACGGTGTGCCCGTCGCCGGGCCGGCTTATGACCTCGGATTGAATCCTCTTCCAGAAGTCCAGCTCTCAGTCGACGCAAACGGAAAGATAAGTGCCGTCGGGACGTTGATCGGAGAACCGGGAATTGGCCGCACCCAGTAGCAAAAAGAAGGGCGTCCTCGACCCTATCATCGCCCTCCTCAAGTGGACTTGGGAGAGGCTGGAGCGAACACTTCTCCTCGGACTAAAAATAGTCTTTCCCTCCAGGTTCATCAGCCCGATGGGCTTTCTAGGAATGCTAACACTGATCGTCTTCATCCTACTCGGCGTCACAGGCGCTCTCTTGCTCTTCCACTTTACACCCTTCTTCGGCAATTGTCCACCGGCCGCCAACGGGACCAGCTATGTTCCTACAGCAACTTGCAATCAAGCCTACAACAGCGTACAATCAATAAACACCAATGTTGCCTGGGGATCGATTATTCGGAACATCCACTATCATGCGTCCAACGCCATGGTTCTTCTTGCCGTAATGCACATGTTCTACCAGTATTTTGGAGGTCGATACAAACTCCGGTACGAGATTCTCTGGGTAACAGGAATTATCCTCGGAGTCGTCACCGTGATAGAGGCCTACACGGGCTACGATCTGATCTTCAACATTCGAGGACAACTAGCGATTAACATCGGACAGACGCTCACGTTTTATAGTCCCGTGATCGGCGCCGACCTCGCCAGAATAATATTCGGGTTCAGCTTCAACGACCTTGCAATTCGATTCTACGCGTTCCATGTCTTCATAATACCGATAATCATGCTGGCAATAATGGCAGTCCACCTTCCACGAAACCTTGTTCTCGACATACCTGTCGCCTCAGCAATAACAGGAGTCATTCTGATCATGGGCGGGCTCTTCCCCGTGGACGTTGGCATCAAATATGACCCGAACGTCCAGACCCAGATCACGTTTCCAGAGTGGTACTTCACCAGCCTCTACGCTTTCATTAGAGTTAGAGGACTCGCACCCTTCATAGCGGGAGCCATAATCCCAACAATATTCGTCCTAATCTTCACTGTGGCCCCGTTCCTTGATCGTGGGAGGAAAATAGCAATGATAGACCGGCCCTTCTGGATTGCCCTCGGCGTGGCATCTCTAGGCCAGATCGCGATAGTTACCGTATGGGGTTTCAGAGCCGCAAATCCACTCGTAGTCCTTACGGACCCAGGACAATTGGTGATCGACCCAACCCTCTTCTTCGGATCACTACTCCTAGCAATCGCGCTGGGATACGGCTTCACCTACGCGTTCGTACGGTGGAGGAGAGCCAAAATGGATGCCCTTCGCGCAGCCAGAAAGCCCATACCATTTCGGAGACTGCAGCCGTACATGTTTTCCAAGAGCGAAGTCTATTCGCTATTAGGCGGATTGCTGCTTCTCCAAGCATTTCTAGACGTGTCCATTTTCCGGGCGTTAGTAGAAAACCTAAACAATTTTGTCTTGCTTGAAATCGGGATGGTCCTTGTCGCGTTCGCGGCGGCGGTTCATATATACAGGATCTCCAGCCAGGCAAAGTGATCGACAGATCTTGCAAATCTCGAAGAGACACTTACCCGTCGTCGGCTTGTTGGGATTGGTTGTCATGGCCGCTGCTGGGGGAACTGTCTATTACTATCAGTTTCTAACCCCTCATCAGTCGACCTGTGGTGTTCCATCCCATCGGCTCATATTCATGAGGGCCGAAATCCAAGAAGTCGGAGGATTCAAAGTCTACAACACAGCATTCCTAAACCAGACTACCCTACCAGCATTCAATGCCTCTGGTCCAGCCCTTGGGGGCATTAACTTCAAGGATTACAAACCCTCCTCAAACGACAACAAAACAATCAACGTGAACGTGGGCGATGAGGTTACTTTCTACATCAAGTCGGTCAACGCTAGCGACTCAAGACAGGTTTCGAGCTCGCACGGGTTTCAGATATCTGGCCCCGCCACCCTTGCAGTGGTGAGTGGGAGCCTCCCAGCAGCCGGAGCCACCATTCCATTCGGAACATGGTTCAGCGTCACAATCAGGTTTGACACGGCAGGCGCGTACATTTACTTCTGCACGGTAATCTGTAGTGCCCAGCACGGCTCTATGAACGGAAACATTTCTGTCTCTTGCGGGACATCGGTCTGAAAAAGTCGTGGTAGCATGTGGTATCAGAGCTTCTCGTCGACAGTCACGTCCAGACTTCACTAGAGGAACGCATTCGGACATACTATGAGTATACTAAGCCGAAGATCTGGTACCTCCTAGTTTTCACCTCGCTTACCGCAACCTTCGTTGCGGGAACTCTACTCTCAAACGGCCTCTCTCCGATCAGATGGATCATAACCGGTCTTGCGATCACATCGGGATGCGCAGGATGCAACGCCTTGACTAACTATGTCGACAGAGATATCGATGCAGTAATGAACCGCACAAGACACCGCCCCATTCCAAGCGGAAGAATTACGCCCGCTTCTGGACTCCGATTCGGGCTGGCGCTCGTTGCAATATCCATCGTATTGTCATTCACGTTGAACCTCCTCTCAGTACTCTGGATGGCTCTCGGAGTCCTCGATAACGTCGGGGTCTACAGTCTACTGTTGAAACGACGCAGCGCCCTGAACATTCTCTTGGGAGGATTTAGCGGCGGGCTTCCGGTCCTCTTCGGATGGTCCGCAGCAACACTAGGCCCAATTGGAAGCATATCTCTACTTCCAGTCCTAATGGCCGGGCTTGTATTCCTATGGATTCCGATTCACATATGGTTCCTCGCTGTTACGTATCGAGCTGATTATGCGAAAGTGGGGGTTCCAATGCTCCCGGTCGTAATTGGATCCGTACCGGCGATTCGGCTGATAGTAATTTTCTCAATGATTTTCTTTCCGTTTTCCATCGGAGTCTACCTACTAGGCCACTTCGGCCTAGTCTACGGTCTAGTTGCACTCGCTGGTGGCCTAGTCATTCTCATTGGAAGCGTGTGGGTTCTCTACAAACCGACGGAGACGAACGCTTGGAAAATGTTCAAGATCACGAGCCCATATCTTTTCCTGCTATTTCTGGCAATGATAATTGACGTGGCTGTGAGAGCTTAGGCAAGCAGTTTCAGGAAAGTTCCCATGCCCCCAGGAATCTGGCACATTATCACGTCCGCAATTCTCTTCGTCCCCATGATCCGCAACATCAAGTCAAAGAGAAACCCGTGAGCCATGACCCGATCCGAGGCTTGACGCATCAACTTCGAGTTCTCCATCTCCAAGCCAATCTGCTCCTTCCAGGAGGCCTCATAGCTGGACAGGGGCGTCTGATGCTCGAAGTAGTTGACCACAGCCTCTGCTGCCAAGTCCCCCGTAATCAGGGCGGTCTGTATTCCACCGCCATTTGTAGGCATGACCATTCCAGCAGCATCGCCAACCGCCATAACTCGATCAGAATAAGTCCGGGAAAGAGGTCCATCGACCGGTAGACTGTCCCCAATCATAGAGGCTTTGTTTCCCCCAATCAATCGTTTCGAAGCGACAGAATTTTTTTCGATAAACCCGGTGAGTAGATCGCGTATCTGCCAGTCTCGCTTGACGTATGGCTCTCTGATCCCGATTCCGACGTTTGCCCGTCCGTGTCCCTTGGGAATTATCCATCCATACCCCCCAGGTGAGTATCGCGGATCCATGTACATCTCAGCAACATCCTGCTCCACATTGAGGTCAGTCATCAGATACTCTATGTTCGTCGCAACAGCATAGGGACCCGCATAGGACCTTTCGGGAAGACCAGCTCTTTCCGCGGTCTCACTTGGATAACCGTCCGCTGCAATGATAACATCTCCATGGACAGCTTTTTCCCGGGTCGGTCCGACCCAACCTCCCTGATCATCGGGGAAGTAGTGTGCTTGGACACCGATGTCGATGTCCGACCCGTGGCTTCGGGCGATATCTCCGAGGTGACTCTCGAACACATGCCGATCGAGAATGTAAGCCCCGAATGGAAACTCAAACTCGTGGCCTTTCGGACTTATCAAGCGAATGGAACGACAAGTCGTGTCGACAGACTCTGGCGGCACGTCGATCACGTCGATATTCTTGACTCGAGGAACGAGTTTCTCCATCTCAGCCTTGACCGGAAAGTATTCCCCGCACCTGACCGGTGTGCCGAGAATCTTCTTTTTCTCGAACACCTTCACTTTCAAGCCCTTCTTTGACAGGTGAACAGCCGCGGAAAGACCACCAGGGCCACCACCGACGATTACCACATCATACTTGCTTCCGTTCAAATCGCCAGCTCTTCTCCTATGTATTCGACTTGAAACGGTCGGTAGAAGTGATTTATGGGTTTGGCCCAGTTCACATTTGTTCGCGCGATCTGGTGAATAGATTTATAATCCGCGCGGTGGCGGGTTGACGGAAATTCCATAGTTTGAGAAAATAACAGGAACCAAAAACTTGGCGTTCGACCCTCTACTACTAACGACCTCTCTCGCCGTCGTCGGGGTCATCGCCTCGATAATCCTCGTTCTCTCCGTCAAGAAGTATCCCACCGGGAACGAAAAAATGGTCGCGATATGGAAAGCGATCATGGAGGGAGCGAACGCATACCTGAGACGACAGTTCCGGACGATCGGTGTTATCGCAGTAATCATCGCGCTTGTCATCCTCGCAGCCTTCAGCGCCACTTTCACTTTGAGTTATGGTGCTGAAATCGCCTTTAGCTTCCTTCTGGGAGTTACTTTTTCCCTTGTAGCAGCCTACATCGCAATGTATTCCGCCACGAACGCAAACGTGAGGTCTACGGCCGCTGCCGAAAAGTCAACCTACCTAGCCTTGAAGGTGGCTACACTGGGAGGTGGAGCGCTTGGACTTGCCGTGATTAGTATGAGCCTGTTGGGTCTGTCTATCCTCTACGCAGCCTTCCGCGATCCGGGGGTCCTAGCAGGATTCGGATTCGGTGCATCGCTGGCCGCATTATTCGCCCAGCTAGGTGGAGGAATATTCACAAAATCAGCCGATGTCGGCGCCGACCTTGTTGGTAAGGTCGAGGAAAACTTTCCGGAGGATGACCCTAGAAATCCTGCCGCTATAGCTGACAACGTCGGCGACAACGTTGGGGATGAGGCGGGGAGGGGAGCCGATCTCTTCGAATCACTCACTGCCGAGAACCTCGGAGGCATGATAATTGGCCTTATCGTCTCAATCATTCTATTCCAAGGAATCAGCGTCTACTACGTAACAATGCCCTTAATTGTGAGATCGCTCGGGATAATCGCTACGTTCGTCGGGCTCGCCGTTGCAATCTACGAAAAGAAGTTCAAGAACCCGATCAGACCTACCAGAGATGGTCTCCTCGTGGCGTCGGTAATCGCCGCGATTCTAATGTTCATCGCCACATGGTATGTCTTCGGTCCATCAGGAGTGACACCAAACGGGAATGCACTTGCAGCATATGCCCTATACGGCTGCATGGTATCAGGACTCGCGGCAGGTCTGTTAATCGTGCTCTACACTGAATTCTACACAGGATCTGAGGCGAAGTCTGTAATTACAATCGCCGAGAGGTCGAAATCAGGACCTGCACTGACTATCATGTCTGGCACAGCAGTAGGGATGATTTCAAGCGGACTACCAGTCATAACAGTGGCAATCACCCTTCTCATCTCATTTGGCCTCGGAGAGCAATTCGCGGGATTAGCGGGAATTGGCAACACCTTCTTGGGTGGAGTTTACGGAACGACAATGGCAACGATGGGCATGCTCTCAACAGCGGGAATCGTACTGACAATGGATGGACTTGGCCCGATCGTCGACAACGCAGGAGGCATAGCAGAAATGTCCGGTGCCCCCGCTGAAGTCCGAGAGCGAATCGATCCCTTGGATGCCCTTGGCAATACTACCAAGGCGCTCACAAAGGGATACGCGATGGGTTCGGCGGCGCTAGCATCACTCTTGCTCTTTCAGGCATTCGTGCTTGAGGTTGCACGATACCAGGCCAAGATAATCGACCTTACAGCCATCACGAGCGCTCAGGCCGCTGATCTGGGAACCAAGCTGACAAGCCTGGGAGCCTCACTCGCACTCAACCACCCTGATGTGGTCATTGGCGCCTTAATCGGTGCGATGCTTCCCTTCGTTTTCTCGGGAACCGCTATCAATGCCGTGAGCATCGGCGCTTATCGAATGGTCGAAGAGGTCCGAAGACAGCTGAGAGAGATCCCTGGACTTAGAGAGGGAACCGTTAAGCCGAACTACGCCGCAGCAGTGGACATTTCCACGAGGACAGCGCTGCGCTTGATGGTAGTCCCCGGCGCAATACCCGTGGTGACACCGATAGTGGTGGGAGTATTCCTAGGCTGGGCAGCAGTCGGAGCGCTGGTTGTTGGGGCTACACTCTCTGCAATACCCTTGGCTATTATGATGATGTGGGGCGGAGCAGCAATGGACAACGCGAAAAAGTATGTTGAAGCAGGACACTTCGGAGGCAAGAACACCGAAACACATGCTGCAACTGTTGTCGGTGACACGGTTGGCGATCCCTGGAAGGACACGGCTGGGCCGAGTCTGCACATCCTCATCAAACTCCTCAACACCATATCCCTAGTCTTCATTCCGCTCTTCCTAGTGGCCCTAATTTCTCTGGCTTAACCAGGTCGGGCGGACATGAGCACTTCCGCCAAGAGTAGCGTTCTGAGAGCGATCCTTACCGATGACGCCTCTGTGAAAGTGGCAACAGCCCTTGGCACAGCGGGAAAAACGGAATCTAAGAAGATCGTGCTTACTTCTAACCGGCTCACTACCGAGCAAATCGTTAGTCGCATCAAAGAACTCTCGAAACTACGAGACGAGATCCTCCAAGTAATGCGACAACTCAACCTGACAAGGGAAGCGGCCTTGAGCGCTGTTGTTGCGCTGGACTATGATAGAGAGCTGGAATCGGCGAAACGAGAACTGGATGGGGCTAGAAATGAGTACCAAGAGATTCAAGGAAGGACTGAGAAGATCCAGAGTCAGATCGAAGAGTCCAAGAAGAAGATCGCGGCCCTTGTGGAAATATCTCAGACGGGTTTTGCGACCGACCAGTTGGAGTCCGAAGCGGAAGATTTCGGGCGGGTCCTGGGACGATTGCCAGTCAAGAAAGTTGAGGCCGTACAGAAGGCATTGCACGCACAATTCAAAGACCAAGCTATCCTCGCATTAGGCAACAGAAAACAGGACGCGGTCTATGTCCTCGTCGCCGCGCCCAAAGATAGGTCCCACCAAGCGCTTCAAACAGCTCTCCTGTATGACTTCGCGCCCATGGAGATTCCCGAATACGCGTCTCGAGATATGAAATCAGAAATTCAGACAGAGGAGGAGGGAACGAAAGTCCTAACCAGGGAACTCGAAGAGTTGAGACAGCAACTAGACGAGTTGAGTAGAAGGGCGGGACAAACGCTCAACCGGAGGCTTGACGATGTCACCGATGCGTTGATGTTCCTCCGTGGAATCCTCAAACTTGGCGAGGGAACCCAGGCTTCGCATGTCTACGCTCGACTGGACAGGGTCGTGCCCGCTGAAACGATGAGCAATCTGACCAAAAGAGGTATCATCGAATTGGAGTCTTCTTTGTAGAAGCGCGCGTAGTTGTGAGCAGTCCAGATCTCGAAGCACTAACAACGTCGCGAATCAAGGATGCACTAAACGCTGCATTTCAGCGAATAGGCAGAGAAGAATTCGCCAAGGTATCAGGTATCGAAACTTCAGTTCTAGATGGGATCTTGCGAAGCGAGGGTGACTACGTTCCTGTAGCGATCATAACACTGGCATGTCAGGTCAATAGAAGCCACAACGACCCGATTCTCGCGCATTCAAGCATTAGCGAATGCTTGAAAGGAGCAATTCTCAGATTGCCCCAGAGCGCGTCTCATGAAATCAAGGAAGAAGATGCTTCTGCTCGAAGACGGCATCGAAGCGATTTTCTTAAAGCTAAGAGAGGCTACCCCGCAGCATATAACCCGTCTTCACTTCGAGTCCTGGGATACACAGCCAACATCTTCGTTTTCTTCGTGTTGGGGTACTTTCTGGGGGGGGTTGCACTCGGTCCGCTTCTAGGATTTCCTTCATGTTTGGGCGTCGTGGGAATGTCCCCGTGGGTCACGCCCTGCACTGGCTCGATCCTTGGTCTCATTTTGGGCGCTGTCCTCTGGCTCGGCTACACGTACTACTATTTTGTCAAGAAGTTCTAAAGTCCGCTGTAGATTCCCCGCTTCAATCGGGAATGGCCGCCAATGATCTGATCTGCTCGGGTTTGATTCCTGCTCCGACCCCAGCAAAAATTGCGGCTAGGTTCCTCGCTTCATTCTCTTTGAGAATTAGAAATGCAAGAATTATTCCTAGAGTATAGGGGAATCCTGCGAATATTCGACGACTGACATTGATTGAATGCTTTCTTAAGGCGACTTCGATGAAAGAGAGAGACTTTGTCTCCTCGTATTTTTGCCGAGCTGATCCTAGGATCCGCCCGTAGTAGGAGTGAGACGAAATGAGCTCAAGCGCCTGACCCACATCCTGAGCGGCCGTGATCTGGCCAATTGTTTTCCGGTCAAGCTTCCAGGAACCAAGTATAAGATGGTCTTCCACCTTGGAGACCCCGATGAGCTTGCTCCTCAATACGATTGCAAGATTCATCAAGTCTATTGTAGCCCCCACTATAGGCAGACAGTTCGCTCGATCAGGTCCAGGGAGCTTGTCATTGACGTAATTGTAAAAGCGCTCTTCCCCCCAGCCGGTGATTATGTCCCGAACGAGGGCGGCTCGTTCCCCTGATATGTCCCCCATCGCAAAGTCCCCTACTCTTGATTCGAGGGTCCTATCGCCCATGATCCCGACGATGGAATGAACGTCATCTAATGAATACAAACGATGAAGCTCCGACTCCTTCAGAATGGCTAGCGGTTGGCGTGTGCCGATAAATTCCTCCCACGTCTTACCTTGTGCCTTGAATACGATCAGCGCGGCAACATCGTAGGCATCAAAGCGATGAGTGAACTCTTGCAGAAAGGCACGAACGGTTCCCTGAGCCGACGTGAAGAGGGTTTTGACTGCACGAGCGAATCCCAAGCGTATAGCCCTCTCTACCTCGATAGGCGATGACCCCTCCTTCAGCTCTGAGAGTTCCTTTCCGTAAGATCCATCTGATAATACGCCTAGAATTTCGCCTTGAGATCGGAATTCCGCGAGCGAGTAGAGCTGTTGACGGTCTAGAAGGAGTCCTTTTTCACCACGAATCTTGGCGATTGTATAATTGTCCCGAAGAACGTGTTGCACTGTAGAGGGGAGCAAAAGTTGCTCGCTAAGCTTGAAGCACGAGGAGTAAGGCTATGATAAGAGAGTAAATCGCTAGGGCCTCAGAAAGGATTACAGGAATAAGAACCCGCGAGTAAAGCTCGGACTTCTCTGCCGTAGCAGCAGCCATGGCGCTCCCAGATGTTCCGATACCAAATCCTGCCCCGAGCGCCCCTCCCCCAACAGCCAGACCCGCAGCGAAGATGCGAAAGGCCGAGTCGGCTGCCGCAAGGTTAGATGGGTCTGCAATTGCTGGAAGCTTGAACACTGCAAGAAGAGCAACGACTAACCCATAGATTGCCAGTGCTTCCGCAAGGACAACAGCAATGAAGCTTCTGGCAAATATTTCGGGCTTTTCAGTAATCGCACCTGCAACTCCTGGACCTGCCATACCAATACCGAGGCCTGCGCCGATGGCTGCGAGAAGGATGCTGAGAGCTATCCCGAGCGAAGCCCAGAAAATGGGGTCAAGCATTTGTTACACAGACCAACTCAACGGTTCTCGGTAGGGCGAGAACGCCATTCCCTCGCCCTCATAAAACTTACCAAACCATTCGACCCAGTGAAGTCTCAGAGCCTGCACAAAAACAATGAGTCCTTCAAGTAACATAACCAACAAGTTTCCTGCGGTAGCGCCGATGAGAGAAGTAGCGGTTATCACGGGCCCACCGAAAGCGACAAAAATTGCGAACTTGACGTAGTATCCAGACAAATTGAGCGCCCATATCCGAAGATAAGAAAAAGTATTGCTGATCGATTGAATGAACACTTCCAACGCGTGCAAGCCACCCTCTTTCCATCCCAGTAACAACAAGGGAGCTAAGACGGCCGGAATCTCCACTGGGTTTTGCAAAGCGGTTGAAAACTTGAACCCTGATAGGACAACCTGCGAGATAACGAAGACTCCAGCAAGATAGAACCAAGCTGAACATATAGGTCCGAAGAAAGCCTCCTTGAGCTCTCGCCTGACTATTCTGTTGTATGCGCCCAAGCCCATTCCAAACGTCATGTGAGCAACGCCGAACAATAGGATGAAAACCATGAACAGCTGAAGATTCGCAATATCTCCCTCTATTGCGCCCTTTGTGGGACTGAAGAATCCTGTGAACCCGAAAACAGATTTGGATTCAAAGCCGAAAAAGTCACCGAATAGCAGCCCAAAGATCGTGGTCGCGGCACCCAACATCACGATTAACTCGGCTCCGCTGACAAATGGTTGAACGAAGTCCCCAACCTTCTTTCCCTTCTTCTTGAGCCTCAAGAGCCCTAGACCGAGCAGCAACATCAATGGGCCCTCGCCAAAGTCTCCGAACATGAGGCCATACATCAGAGGAAAAGTGAAGATCATGAACAGGAGAGGATTGGTCTCATCATACGATGGAATCCCAAAGCTGTCAATTAAGGACTGGAGGGGTTTCGTCCAATTCGGAGAGCTCACCAATGTTGGAGGCTTCTCTCGTTCCTGAGCCTCCAAGCCATTCTTCGAGTTCCCCAGATGGGAATCATCGAGCGGTTTTTCTTCCTCTCTTCTTCCATAAAGTGAGACCAGTCCTCCGCAGGCCTTGGATGCTCCCCCGGCAAATTGTCGGGTTTTAGCCGCTGGGACCCAAGCATTTAGAATGTACGTCGACTCTGTTGCGGAGGTGCCTGACAGGGCCCGAGATCTTGCTTCAAGAATCTCCGCATACAGTTCGAGAGCTTTGACTTTGGGTGCGAATTCATTCTCCAGAGATTGACGCTTGTCCTCCAAGTGTTTCTCTGATTCTTCGATTACTCGCAACCTCAAATCGATCAGGTTTTTTGCCTCGCGCGGATCTGAGGGAAGATCGGTCCAGGGCTCTTCGACTCTTGCGCCAAGGGCTGCGGCGACTTGTCTTGCATCGTCATCGAACGCGCTAGGAAATATCGCTATGAAGGTCTGAGTTTTTTCTGAACTATGAGTAATGACAAAGATCAGATTTCCGTAGGTTATTTCTTCCAAGTCTTCTTGCACAGATACTGTCGATTCTCGTGGGCATTCTCCCGCGAGAGTGACGAGAAGCCCGCTAATGCCGATGGTGCCAAGGGGCATTCCGATGGCTTCCAAACCTGAAAGAAAACGTGAGAGTTCGGAAGTCCTCTCTTTATCGGCAAGTAGTTTGCCCTGCGATTCCTCGAGGACGCGCACCGACCCTTCGAGCTGGGAAGTTTCCTGGTCGAGGAACATGGCAAGCTCGTCAATGTTGTGAATTGGGGCTCGCATTCTCTCAGGTTGACTCTCAGTTGGTTGGAAAGCGGCAGCCAGCGCCGAAATCCGATTCCGTATAGTCGCGGATTTCGACAATAGGCCTGTGGCTTCGAACGGCGCGGCACCCGGTGGGAGCGGTTCGTCCTCGGTCGCCACGAGGTGGATCATCTGTTCTCTGCCTGCATAGGAAAGGAGGTTGGGTAGCTCGGCTTTTGCGACTATGATACTAACCTGATGCATGGTTTCTGGTCTGAGCAAAGAATGGAGGCCTACTCACCAAATATGACGGATGAAATTGTCGTTAGGAGCTGGTTGTCCAGTCTTTCGATGCGAGCCTTGAATGAATTGTTGAAGCTCATCTTTCCCTCAGGGTCGCTTACAATTACGCCTCCAAGCTCATCAATCACTGTCTCATCAGCTAGGAATTTTGTCC
>Ga0209161_10000351_pt1 | contig 37036 bp, 42 predicted proteins | sample GraSoiAngelo_155_FD_186169 | JGI IMG/M metagenome (GOLD analysis project Ga0209161, IMG submission 186169) | Grasslands soil microbial communities from the Angelo Coastal Reserve, California, USA - 14_1009_13_30cm (SPAdes) (version 2) | ecosystem: Environmental > Terrestrial > Soil > Grasslands... | reverse complement strand
CCACGAAGTCGCCTTCGTCAAGAAACTCGATGAGCCCGTGATCACGGAGCTGAAGCGGCGCGGGACGCCCCTCGTATGGTTCATCGATCTAGGCGCCGGGATGATGCACGCCCTGCACGGACTCGACGCGGTGATCACGGACCACCACGTCCCCACGGAACGGGAAGTCCCGAAGGTCCTGCGGTCCGACCTGATGCGCTTCGCGGAGTCGCAGGACCGCATCCTCATGTTGAATCCGCACCTCGAGGGCGCCGGATCTGACGTCGCGAGCGGGGCCGGATGCGCCTATGCCGTCGCGAGGGCCTTGGCGCCGACGAACCGGGACCTCGCCGCCGTCGCGATCGTCGGCGCCATCGGAGACGTCCAGGACCAAGAGTTCCGGCGGCTCTCCGGGTACAACCGCACGATCCTCCAGGATGGAATCGACGCCGGAGTCCTCCGGGCCCAAATCGACCTGCGCCTGTTCGGCCGCGAGACACGGCCGGCCTACAAGATGCTGCAGTACGCGTCCGACCCCTGGATCCCGCGGCTCAGCGGGAACGAGGACGCGTGCATCGCCTTCCTCCTCGAGCTGGGGATCGACCTCAAAGTCGAGGAACACTGGCGGAGTTGGTCGGACCTGGACGACGGAGAGAAACGGCGGGTCGTGACCGCGCTCGTCGCGCACATGCTCGAACGCGGCTGCGGGGCGAAGGAAACGGAACGGCTTGCCGGCGAGACGTACACCCTGATTCGGGAACCCGCGGGAAGCCCGACGCGGGACGCGAAGGAGTTCGGGACGCTCGTGAATGCCTGTGGCCGCTACGACCAGCCGGAGGTCGGCTACCGCGTTTGCCGCGGCGACCGCGAGGAGTTCCTGGGACAGGCCTTGCGGCTCCTGCGCGGCCACCGGGAATATCTGGTGGAATCGATGGACGCGATCGCGGAGGCCGGCATCAACACGATGGACGCAATCCAATATTTTCATGCGGCCGACCGGATCCGCGACACGGTCGTCGGGATCGCGGCGAGCCTGGCCTTGAACCGCGAAGGAGCGGCCAGGGACCTGCCGATCATCGCCTTCGCGGCGGCCGACGACGGGATCAAGGTTAGCGCGAGGACGACGCGCGATCTCGTCGCTCGCGGGCTCGACCTCGCCGCGGTCATGCAGGAGGCGAGCAAGGCCGTCGGTGGATTCGGAGGCGGCCACCACGCGGCGGCGGGAGCCACGATCCCAGCGGGGACCGAGCAGAAATTCTTGGAGATCGCGAACCGCATCGTCCGCGAGCAGCTCGGTCCGAGCTCTCGCTAGGAAATCACGGCGGCCGTTCCTGGAAATCCTTTTATACGCCCCGCCACTTCGACGGGCGCTTCTCTGGGAACGGAGAGCCGATGACTCATGACGCTCCGCGGGCGCGGGGCGGAAGGAGGTCTCCCCAATGGCCAAACCGATGTACGTGCGCTTCGAGATGCCGAAGGACCTGGTCGACAAGACCTACCAATCGATCGAACTCGCGAAGGAGAGCGGGAAGGTCCGGAAAGGCACGAACGAGGTCACGAAGCTCGTCGAGCGAGGCGAGGCTCAGTTCGTCGTGATGGCGGAGGACGTCCAGCCGGAGGAGATCCTGGCCCACATGCCTCTCCTGTGCGAGGAGAAGGGCGTGCCCTACGCGTACGTCCCGAGCAAGCAGGAGCTCGGCGTCGCGGTCGGCCTCGGCAAGGCGACGGCCTCAATCGCGATCTTGGACCCCGGCAAGGCGAAGCCGGTGCTCGACGATCTGTCCGGCAAGCTCCGCTCGATGAAGAAGTGACTCGGAGGAGCGCGGAGAGACGATGGCGGACGAGGACAGCATCCCCGCAGAAGTGGTCGAGGTCGTCGGCCGGACGGGGATGACCGGCGAAGCGGTCCAGGTGAAGGTCCGCGTCCTCGACGGACGGGACAAGGGCCGCATCATCACGCGAAACGTGAAGGGGAGCATCCAGGTCGGCGATGTGTTGATGCTCCGCGAGACCGCCCGCGAGGCCCGCAAGCTCTCGGTCCGGTGAAGCCGATGCCCGCCCGCCGTTCCTGTTCCTTCTGCGGCAACGAGATCGAACCGGGGACCGGCAAGATGTTCATCCGGAAGGATGGGACCGTCTTCCTGTTCTGCTCCCACAAATGCCAATCGAACCTGCTCCACCTCGGGCGCGTGCCGCGTTGGACACCGTGGACGCAGGCGTTCCGCCGCGCGGCGGGACGAGCCGCCGCCGAAGAGGCGATCGTCTCCGAGGAAGTGCCCGCGCCCGCCGAGGCCGCCCCCGGCGAGGCGACGATCGAGACGCCGAAGGGCAAGGACATCCCGGCGGATCTCGCCGACCTGATCGACAAACGGCTCGGTCCGGACCTCCCGCGAGGAGAGGTCGAGAAATTCTTCACGTCCTTCGTCGAGAGCCCAGCCTTCCGGACGTCGATCCTCGGCTGGGCCAAGAAGAAGCACGGCGCGAAGCCGGTGACCCACGTCGAAAAGGCCGAGTTCGCGGCCTGGAAGGACTCCCAGGAAGGCCGCCGCGTCTTCAAAGCCTGGCTCGACGGACAATGGGCCAAGGTGAAGGGACGCAAGCGGGAGAAGACCGAGGAGGAAGAAGAGGAAGCTCCCGCGCCGACCGCGAAGGCCGCGAAGAAGGCGAAGAAAGGAGCCTAAGATGGCCGAGCGCACGTTCGTGCTGCTGAAGCCGGACGCGGTCCAACGCGCGCTCGTCGGCGAAATCCTCGGGCGCTTCGAGCGTCGCGGACTCAAGGTCGTCGCGATGAAGATGCTCCGCGTGACCCGGTCCCTCGGAGAGACGTATTATGCGGAACACAAGGGCAAGGCTTTCTTCGACCCCCTCATGTCGTACATCGCCGCGGGGCCCGTCGTCGCGATGGTCCTGGAGGGCGAGGGGGCCGTCGCCATCGTGCGGAAGATGATGGGCAAGACGAATTCCGCGGAGGCCGAACCGGGGACGATCCGCGGGGACCTCGCGCTGACGATCGGGCGGAACATCATCCACGGGTCCGATTCGCTCGAGAGCGCGAAGCGGGAGATCCCGCTCTTCTTCAAGCCCGACGAAATCCACGCGTACGCCCGCGTCGACGAGGCGTGGCTCCGGGAATAGTCAAGCGCTGAAAGAGGATCCGAAATTCCGGAAGCTCATGGAGGAGGATGTTTGGGTCGGCCGGAACGGCCACCGCATCGTGTACATCCAGGACCCGGACGGGATCTTCTTTTGCCTCTACGACCATCCGGAGGAAGGGTGGGGTGGCCCGGTCCCGGACCACTACTGAGCCGAGGGACGAACCTTCAAGTAGCGTCGGATTCTTGATGCGCGGCGTATGGCCCCCTCCATCCGCCAGCCCATCGTTTCCGTCCTCGGGCACGTGGACCACGGGAAGACCACGTTGCTCGACCGGATCCGCGGGACCGGCGTCGCGGGCCGCGAGGCCGGAGGCATCACCCAACATATCGGCGCCACCGAGGTCCCGCTTTCGGCGATCCTCGAGATGTGCGGCGACCTGGTGAAGGGCAAGTCGTTTCGAATCCCCGGCCTCCTTTTCATCGACACGCCGGGCCACGTCGCCTTCTCGACCTTGCGGGCCCGCGGGGGAGCCCTCGCGGACCTCGCGGTGCTTGTCATCGACGTCAACGAGGGGTTCCGGCCACAGACGATCGAGAGCCTGAACATCCTGAAACGGTACAAGACGCCCTTCGTCGTCGCGGCCAACAAGATCGACCTCGTCCCCGGATGGCGGAAGCATGCGGGCCAACCCTTCGTCGTCTCCTACCGGGACCAGCCGGAGTCCGTGCAGGACGAGCTCGACAAGCGGATGTACGAGCTGATCGGCCGCCTCTTCGAGCACGGCTTCTCCGCGGAACGATACGACCGCGTCGCCGACTTCACGACGAACATCGCCGTCGTACCGGTCAGTGCGAAGTTCGGCGAGGGGGTCCCCGACCTCCTCCTCACCCTGATCGGCCTCGCGCAGCGGTTCCTGGAATCCCAGCTCGCGGCGACGGAAGGGCCCGCGGTCGGCACAATCCTCGAGGTCAAGGAGGAAAAGGGCCTCGGGACGACCCTGGACACGATCGTCTACCAAGGCACCCTGTCGAAGGGCGACACGATCGTGTTCGGGACGACCGGGAAGCCCGGCACCACCAAGGTGAAAGCCCTCCTGAAACCGAAGCCGCTCGACGAGATCCGGGACCCGCAGGAGCGCTTCGACTCCGTCCCGTCCGTCTCCGCCGCGGCCGGCGTCAAGATCCTCGGCAGCGGGCTCGAACGCGCGGTCGCGGGCGCGCCCCTCCGGGCCGCGAAGGACGACCTCGCCGACGCGATCGAGGAGGTCGCGAAGGAGTCGCAGGTCCACATCGAGACGCAGGACGACGGGATCCTCGTGAAGGCGGATGCGATCGGCTCCCTCGAAGGCCTCGCCTACGAATCCAAGCAGGCCGGCATCCCGATCAAGTTCGCGCGGCTCGGGCCCGTGTCCCGACGGGACGTGACGGATGCCGCGACCGTCAAGAACCCGCTCCACCGCGCGATCCTCGCCTTCAACCTCGAAATCCTCCCGGACGCCAAGATCGCGTTGCAGGAGCACGACGACGTCAAGCTGCTGGAGAGCGACATCATCTACCGCCTGATCGAAGACTACACGGCCTGGAGGGACGAGCGGAAGCGGCAGCTGGAGGAGGCGAGCCGCAAGGAGATCGCGTACCCGGCTAAACTCCTGTTCCTGCCGGACCACATCTTCCGGACCTCGAAGCCCGCGATCTTCGGAGTGCGGGTCCTCGGCGGTCGCATTCGGACCGGGGAATCGCTCGTGCGCAGGGACGGACGGACCCTCGGTCGGATCAAGGCGATCCGGAGCGGCGAGAAGAGCCTCGACGGCGCGAGCGCAGGGCAGGAGGTCGCGATCTCCGTCGACGGGGTCACGATCGGGCGACAGATCGAGCCCGGCGACGTCCTCTATGTGGACCTCCCCGAGGCGGACGCCCGGGCCCTCCGCGGACGGAAGGACCTGAACCCGGACGAGGTCGCCGTCCTCGAGGAACTCGCGACGATCAAACGGAAGGAGGACCCTTTTTGGGGAATGTAGCGGACCTCCAAGCGGAGCTGCCGCAGAAGCATCTGTGCAAGGACTGCGACAAGTGGTACGGGCAGGAGGACGACGAGTACGGCCCGTGCATGTACAAGCATTTCCGGAAGGAAAAGCGATACGTCACCTACGGATACCACGAGTGCGACGAGGAAGAGGAGCTCGAGCGCCGGGTGAGGATGTGGAAGCAGCGAACGTCCGACGGCTCACCGACCGCGACATCGACGCCGCCATCGCCCTGACCGACCTCGAGCATTGGGGATACACCCGAGCGGACTTCCGACGGTTGCGGGCGCTTTCGCCCGACGGATGCTTCGCGGCGGAGTTGAACGGGCGCGTGGTCGGCGTCCTGACGACGACGACGTACGACGCCGTCGCCTGGCTCGGGGCCGTCATCGTGAGTCCGGAGCTTCGCGGCAAGGGCATCGGGAAGGCGATGATGGACGCGGCCTTGGATCACCTCCGCGCGAAGGGAGTCCGGTCCGTGCGCCTCAATGCCTACCTGAACGCGATTCCGTTCTACGAACGCCTCGGATTTCGCCGCGAATACGAGGTCATCCGCTGGCATGGGCCTCCAGGTACAAGGGGTGGACTCGGGACCGTCCGACCGGTTCGGCTGGGCGACCTGGAAGCCTTGGCGCGATGGGACCAAGGATACTTCGGCGCGAATCGCCGCGCCTTGCTGGACCGTCTTGCGGACGAGGTGCCCGCGACCTTTCTGATCGCCGAACGGCGCGGCGCGATCCAAGGCTTCATTGTCGGAAACCCGAGCGGCGACGCATGTGAGATCGGCCCTTGGGTCGTGGCTCCTGGGCGGGAGACGGTGTCTCGAGACCTCTTCCATACCGTCGTCCTGGCGGCGGGCGTCTCCGAGGTCGCCTTCAGCGGCCCGTCCGCGAACGACGCGCTCCTCGAGTTCGTCCGGGAACTCCGCTTTTCGGAAGTCTTCCGCGCCCTCCGGATGGTTTGGGGGACCGACGAGTTCGCGGGTGACCCCGCCGGAATCTGGGGGCTCGGCGGACTGGAGAAAGGCTGAAGCCCCTTCCCGAGTTCGCAGGACCGATGACGGAGAAACGCCTGCTCGCCCTGATCGCCCTGCTCATCGGCCTCGTGGGAGGCCTGCTGATCCTCAACGAGGCTGTCCGGGGCTTTCGGGGGGTCTCCGACCTCGCGGCGATCCTGTCGGCGCTCGTCCCCCTCGTCCTCGGGATCGCGATCCTCGCGGCGAGCCTGCTCATCTACCGGAGCAAGTACGGCTCGGGCGGGCTGCTCGACATCATCCTCGGAGTCGTGGCCCTGATCCTCCAGTTGAACCAGATCGGCGCGATCCTCGCGATCGTCGCGGGCGTCATCGGACTCGTCGCGTCCGAGGGCGGCCCGTGACCGGTGTCAGATCCGCGGCCCGATGAACTGCCAAACGACGAGCCCGAGAATCAGGAACGCAAAGGCGCGGCTCACATTCGTCACGATTCGGTCGCGCTGCTCCGTGGAGATGCCCTTCCGAATCCGGGAGAGGAGCCCCTCGACCCCGTCCTTGAAAATGTAGCCGCCATCGAGCGGCACCGCGGGGAGGGCGTTCGTCGCCCCGAGCATAGCGTTGAGCCAGAAGAGCCAGTACGCGGTGTTCACGAGGAGCCAGAACAACGGCCCCGGCACGGCGGCCGCGAGCCCCGTGACGCGGTAGAACCGCACCGTCGGTTCGTCGATCGGGGAGCGGCCTTGGAACGGCAGGGAGATGTAGGACAGGACGGCGCCGGGAATGCCGTTGAAGCGATCCGGGTTCGTCAACGGATGGTAGAAGCTCGTGTCCATGTCGAACGCGAGGATCCCCAGGACGGCCCGGCCGGTGTCGGCCCTCCGCTCGGTCAGGATGACAGAATAGGTCGCGCTTCCGCCCGTGGACGGATCGTAAGCGACGACCGGGATCGACTGATTGAGCGGCGCCCGCGCGAGGGCCGAGGTGAAGTCCGTGAACGTGTGGATCTCTGTGCCGTTGATGTTCGTGATGACGGTGAAGGGCTGCATGCCTGCGGCCTGCGCCGGCGACGGCGTGTTCTGGGGAAACGCGACGATGCCGACGCCGTCGTGGACCGGTTGGACCGACGTTGCCATGACGGAGGAGAAGATGACCGCGAACAGGACTGCCAGGACGATGTTCATCGCCGGCCCCGCGGCGAACAGGCGGGCCCGGTCCCGCCGCGGGAGGGCCCGCAGCTCCTCTTCCTCCGGCTCGACGAAGGCGCCGATCGGGAAGATGAGGAAGATCAGGCCGAGGGACCGAATCCGGATCTTGGCGACCCGCGCGAGGATCCCATGGGAGAACTCGTGGAGGATGATCGCCACGGCCAGGCCGAAGATGCCGTAGCCGAGAGGGATGATCGGATTGATCCCCGGAAGGCCGAGGAGGAGTTCGGGGGACGGAGGATTCGCTCGGACCGCCGAACTTTGGACCAAGGTCGCCTCCCACAGGAGGAGCACGGTCGTCCCGACCATGGTGACCGCGACCAGGACGATCGCGAGGTCGCCGAACCATCGCCAGAACACGTTCCGCCGCGCGATGCGGTCGATGAGCTGCCGCCCACGGACCGTCTTCCACATCAGGAACGGCCCGGCGGGCGGCGGCGACGGCGACAAGCCCCGACGCTCGAGGAGCCCCCGGCTCTGGAGCACGTAGAGCAGGAGGCACCAGAGGACGATCGCCGCCACCGCGATCAGGATGGAATCGAGGACGGCCATGCGCGGCTCCGAACGAACCTTCGGGAATATTTCAACCTATCTTGCGGTTACTTGGCGATTCCAGATGTCATCGGGCAAGTCGTCGTAGACCGCGAAGGCGGAGGCCTCGGCCTTGGGACGCTGGGGCTTCGAGAGGGTCTTGATGCGCTCCACGCGAAGGATCCAGTAGTGGATGCGCCACATCTTGCCCTTCTTGATCATGACCTCTTCTTGGCGCGTCGTGAGGAGGCCCTCTTCCTCGAGCATGTAGAACACGTCGCGGTCCGCCACGTCGAGGTTGTTGTCGATCGCCTCCGTCTCGAACCCGAAGAAGGACATCAGGTAGTCGGCGAGGGCCCGCAGGTCGTCCTCCGACATCCCGCGCCTGCCCACCGTGGCCCGCAGGGCGGCGACCGTCTCGGACATCGTCACAACGGGCATGGCAACGTCGGAGCCACGAGGACGTCCACTTAAAAGCCCGTCGAGGCCATTCCTGTTCCTGACCCTGATACCGGGAGTAGGAGGCACGAGGGCGGCGCATCGACGAGGACCGCATGCGATGGCGTACGTGACGGCGCCGGATCGGACGAGTGCTCGCAAGATCGCACGGACGATCGTGGAACGGCGGCTCGCGGCCTGCGCGAACCTGTGGCCCGTCGAATCGATGTACCGGTGGCGCGGGCATCGCGAGGAGACCCGCGAATTCGTGATCGTCTTCAAGACGCGGAAGGCGCTCCTCCGGAAGCTCATGGCGGCGGTCCGCGGGATGCATCCGTCCGAGGTGCCCTGCATCGTCTCCTACCCGATGGGGCCCGCCCTGCCCGCGTACCTCGACTGGATCGACGCGGAGACGGATCAGCGGTAGACCGCGATCGCCCCGTAGCCGACGGCCGTGTGCCCGTCGTGGCTCACGTCGCTCGAGGTGCCGTACTTCAGGAGAGTGGCCGCCTTGGCACCTAGCTGTTTTGTAGCTGTCAGCATCGAGGCCACGGGGCCGTACCCGCACATCGAGATCTCCGCCTGGGCCACCTTCCCCGAGAATCCCTTCGGGTCGAGGGCGAGGATCCGCTCGATCGCCTTGGCGTCCTGCTCCTTCGCGAAGGCCGGCGCCGTCAGCCCGCGCGTGGGCAGCTGAAAGTACTGCGGGCCGACGTGGGTGAAGTCCGAGGACGCGATGACGACGCAATCCCGTCCCTTCGCGGCATCGGCCACGAGGCCGCCGACCTCCGCCGCGAGTTCGTACTCCTGGAAGGCCATGCAGATGGGGACGAATCGCGGGTCGTCCTTCAGCTGTTGCAGGAAGGGGAGTTGAACCTCGATGCTGTGCTCGTCCCGGTGCGACCGGATGTCGTCCTCCAGGGGCGGCTTCGCGAGCCCGGCATACACGTCCGGGTCGACGTGCGCGATTCCAAGGGGCGTCTGCCAGTCGTGGTTCGTGACGGCGAGCGGCGCCCCGGCGCCATGATGGTTCGGGCCGAGGATCACGAAGGACGAGGGCCAGCCGTCCGCCGCGAGCGCAGCATACGCATGCGCCGCCACCGGGCCCGAGTACACGTAGCCGGCGTGCGGCACCACGAGGCCGAGGATCCGACGTTCGCCCGCCCGCACCGAGGGGACGCGACCCGGACCCAGCGGATGGGTGTAGCATTCGCGAATCTGGCGGAGGAGGCCCTCCTTCGAGCGTTCGTAGAAAGCTCCCGCCACGGCCGGATATCGCATCGAGGCGCCCTTCAGAGGGACGCCTCATAATCATCGATCGTCAAGGTAAACTCTTCGTCCGACTTCAGGGCCCCGCGGGCCTTGAGGACCTCGCGGGTGAGCAGCCAGTAGATCGTCGCCAGGGCCCGCCGCCCCTTGTTGTTCGTCGGGATCACGAGGTCGACGTCGCGCGTCTCGTTGTTGGCGTCGCAAAGGGCGACGACCGGGATGCCGATGTTCAGCGCCTCCCGGAGGGCCTGCTGGTCCGCGGCCGGGTCCGTGACGACGAGCACCTCGGGCTCGATGAACTCCGGGAGGTTCGGATTCGTGAGCGTGCCGGGGACGAAGCGGCCCGCGAGCACCTTGGCGCCAATCTGCTTCGCGAACAGCCGAGAGGGCTTCTGTCCGTATTGTCGCGCCGCCACGACCAGGAGGTTCTCCGGCTTGAACCGCGAGAGGAACTTCGCGGCCTCGCGGATCCGCGTGTCCGTCTTCTTGATGTCGAGGACGTACAGGCCGTCGATCCGCACCTTGTAGATGAAGGGCTTCATGTCGGCGCTTTTCTGCTGCGTGCCGATGTGGACGCCGGAGGTCAGGTACACGTCCTCGGGGACCAGGAGTCCCTGGACGCCGGTCTGCTCCTCTTCCTGCATCATGCGCCTGCCTGGAGTTCCTCTTCGATCCGGATGAGCTCGTTCAACTTCGCGATCCGCTCGCCTCCGACCGCGCCGGTCTTAATACCGAGGCACCCGAAGGCGACGGCGAGATGGGCGATCGTGTCGTCCGTCGTCTCGCCCGACCGATGCGACATGACGGTCGCGAATCCGGAGCGATGGGCCAGATCCACGGCCGCCCGCGTGTCGGAGAGCGTCCCAATTTGGTTCGGCTTAATAAGGATAGCGTTGCCCGCATGGAGTTCGATCCCGCGACGCAAGCGCTCGACGTTCGTCACGAAAATATCGTCGCCGATGATCTTGCACCGCGCGCCAACGCGCTTCGTGAGCTCGGAGAAAGCCCCGAAGTCCTCCTGGTCGAACGGATCCTCGACGCTGAAGAGCCCGTAGTCTCGCACGAGATGCTCGACGAAATCGACCTGGGCCCGTTGCGTGAGGGTTGTATCGCGGTAATGGTATTTTCCGTCCCGGAAGAACTCGGAGGCCGCGAGGTCCAGGGCGGGCCGCACCGCGAACCCGAGGTCTTTCTCCACGCCCTGGCAGACGTCGGCGAGTAAGCCTAGCGCCTCTTCATCCCCGAGGCGTGCAATCCACGCGCCTTCATCGCCTCTCCCGAGCGGGACATCGGGCAACTTCTTCGTCAGCGCGTCGCGGACCCGTTGATGCACGCGGGCATTTGCGAAGACATTGCCCTGCAACGTCGGTCCCTGCGAGACGACCATGAATTCTTGGATCGTCGTGCCGCCCACGGCGTGGCGGCCGCCCCCGATCACGTTCCCCAGGGGGAGCGGCAAGCCGGGACGACCGGAGCCCGCGAGGTAGCGGTACAGCGGTTTTCCCGCGGAAGCCGCCGCGACCTTGGCCGATGCAAGCGAGGTCGCGGTCGCGACGTTCGCGCCGATCTTCTCGAAGTCCGATGTGCCATCGATTTCGCGAAGGAGTCGGTCGAGGCCCGCTTGGTCCGCAACGTCGCGTCCTTTCAACCGGCCCGCGATGGAGGACCGAAAGATTTGGATCGCCTTATCGACGCCGCCTTTGGGCCATGCGGGAGGCTCGTGCGCACCGGTGCTCGCGCCGCTCGGAGCCGCGGCGCGGCCGATTACCTTGCCAAATCGAATCTCGACTTCTACGGTCAGGTTCCCGCGGCTGTCGAGGATCTTCCGAATGACCGCGCCCTCAATCGAAGGCATCCCGGAACCTCGAGACACCCAAGGGCGCGTGGCCCGAGGCGAGCTCGCGGATCGCGATCTCGAGAGGGTCCGCGGTCGCTTCGGGCGGGAGAATCGAAGGGGCCCCGAGGGAAATCTGCAACGCCCGGGCGCCGAGGATGCGCGCTCGCTCAAAACGAGTGAGAATCACGAAAACGTCTCCAGGGCGACGAAAGGACGGGGCTCTAAAAAGGTTTCGTCCCTCGCCAGGAGACCGCTCAACGGAAGTGGCGTCGCACCAGAATCAGGTACAGCAAGATCAGCCCGGGGAGGATCGCCGTGATCGGCGAGCCGATGCTCCCGACGATCGAAAGGACCATGACGATGATCGCCAACCACCAGGCCCATGGTCGAAGGTTCAACAGACCCGAGCCGACCGCGATCCAAATGATCCCGAAGATGAGGATGATCGCCCCGAGGACGCTCCCCGTCAGACCGAAGCCGAGAGGCAGCCCGACGCCGACGAGCAAGGACGAAAAAGCGACCACGACGATGCCGAGGAGCAGGAGGAGGACGCCCCCGAGGATCGTGAGGACAGCGAGGATCGTCACACCGATCGGACGAGATCGGGTCGGTGCGGCAGGATACGCAGGGTAGGCGGCCATTTGCACGCGGAGCTTCGGATGTGGCTATGCCATAACTATGCTTCGCACGGGCTCTCGAAATCGATAACGAAGCTCCGCTCTTAGGCGGAGTTGCCTCCAATAGACCGGGTCGCATGCGGCGAGGGCCTGCCTCGCCGCGGTTTCTGTCGCCCGTGTCGCAAGTTCTACTGTGGAGGCATGCTCGGTGGCATCGGTTGCATCATGCCCGGCGCCATTGGTGCTGGCGGCTTCCACACGGCCCCGAGAATCCCTCCGATGAGGCCCAAAATGAGGCCAATGATGAAGCCTCCCAGAGTATCGAAGAGGCTCACGACGGAGAACACGATCACCAGGACACCCCAGACCACGTGCTGCTGGGGCTTGACGTACAGCAAGATACCGAAGACCATCACGAGCAATCCGTTCACGATTCCGACGACGCCGAGGAGGGTCACCATATTCGCGCCGCCTCCTGGGACTCCCGGCAGGCTCCCCATGAACCCACCGACCGCCGCGATCAGTATGCCGACCAGAAGGATGAAGATCCCACCGATCAGCGACAACACTAACCCTGCTGTTGGCTTTTCGCTCGTAACCAATCCTCTCCCGAATCTGCGAGTTGTATCAAAATCCCATTATAAAAGTATTGCGGAAACGCCTCGCGGCATTGACCTTTTCGCGACCACACCTTTTATCAGGGGGTACCTGTTGCCTCGTCGGTGATTCCCCCATGGTCCAAGGCTATTGCGTAAAGTGCCGGGCAAAGCGGGAGATCAGCAGCGCGGTGGCCGTGAAGCTGAAAAACGGCAAGCCCGCGATGAAAGGAAAATGCCCGGTCTGCGGTACGACGATCATGCGAATCGGCGCCGCGAAGTAGGCTGCGCCGGTCCCTTTTCTGCCGCGGAAGATTCTCGGCGAGGAGACTATTAATACGGCCCCCGGGCTAGCCAAGCTTCTGGTGCCGTGGTGAAGGTCCCGGACATCAAGGTCACGCCCCCAGGGCCGAAGGCCCGGGAGATCGTCGAGCGCGACCGGGCGTTCGTCGCCACGACGACCAAGTCGGCCCCGATCGTGATCCGCCGGGCGTCCGGTTCGGTCGTCGAGGACGTGGACGGAAACCTCCTAATCGACTTCTCCTCCGGGATCTCTGTCCTCAACATCGGCCACGCGCACCCGAAGGTCGTCGACGCCATCTCGAAGCAGGCCGCTGAATTCACGCACTTCGCGGGGACCGATTTCTACTACGACATCCAAGCGCGGCTCGCGGAACGCCTGGGGAAGATCACGCCCGGCAAGCACCGGAAGAAGGTGTTCTTCGGGAACTCCGGCGCGGAGGCCAACGAGGCGGCCATCAAGGTCGCAAAGTCCCACAAGAAACGACACATCTTCCTCGCCTTCCTCGGCGCGTTCCACGGACGGACGCAAGGGACGCTCGCCTTGACCGCGAGCAAGGCGAAGCAACGGGCCGGTTTCTTCCCCATGATGCCCGGTACGGTCCACGTTCCTTACGCGTACTGCTACCGCTGTCCGTACAAGCTAACGTACCCTTCGTGCGACCTGTACTGCGCGAACATCATCGAGGACGCATACCTGAAGACCGTCGCGCCGCCGGAGGACGTCGCCGGCATCTTCGTGGAACCGGTCCAAGGCGAGGGAGGATACATCGTCCCTCCGCCAGGGTGGCTGGACCGGATCGCGAAGATCGCGAAGGACCACGACTTCCTGCTGATCGACGACGAAGTCCAAGCGGGCCTCGGCCGCACCGGCAAGATGTGGGGCATCGAACATTCGAAGGCGACGCCGGACATCCTCACGACCGCGAAGTCGATCGCCTCCGGCATTCCGATGGGCGCTACCATCTACCCGGCGGAAATGGACTTCCCAGAGAGCGGGAAGCACTCCAACACCTTCGGAGGGAATCCCGTGGCCTGTGCCGCGTCCCTCGCCACGCTCGACGTGATCGAGGACGAGGGCCTCGTCCACCGAAGCGCGCAGATCGGCGGGTACATGGCCAAGCGCCTCGACGAGATGAAGGACCGCTTCGAGTTCATCGGCGATCGGCGCGGCCTCGGACTGATGCAGGCGACCGAATTCGTTACCGACCGGACGTCGAAAAAGGCCGATCCGAAGATCCGTGACGCGATCGAGAAGGACGCCTACGAGCACGGCCTCATCTTGCTTCCCTGCGGGGAATCCTCGTTGCGCTACATCCCGGCCCTGAACATCCCGAAAGACGTGCTCGATGCGGGTCTCGATGTCCTTGAGCAGACGTTCCGTCGAGCGGGCAAATAGCCTCGTGACAGTCTCGGCCGCGGCCTCCTCGGCCGGTTCCTCCCGGTCAATTCAAATAGTGACATGCGTTTGCGCCGGGCATGGCCACGGGAGGAGGTGCGCCACCCCCAGAGGCGGTGCGGGGGGCAAGGGGTGTCTCGGTTGTCATTGTGGCGGTCATTGCGGTCGTCCTTTTCGTTGCCGGAGTCGGAGTCGGCTGGCTTGTCTTCTCGCCACCGGCGAAACGTGTCTCGAAACTGTTTCTCGGGACCAACACCCCGTTTCCTCCCTTCGAATTCTATAACAATAGCTTGCTGATTGGGTTCGACATCGAACTGATCCAAGACATCGTGCACCGCGGATGGGGATTCAACGAGTGCACGGACACTGTCACGACCGCTTGCTACGAGTGGACGGACTTCCAGACGTTCCTTCCGCTCCTGGCGGCTGTTGGCGAGGGACGAATTGACATCGGAGTCGGCGCCATCACTGAAAATGGCGACACCGGAGCGAAGCGCAATGCCACGATGGACTTCTCCGACCCATACTACCTGTCAAATCAGGGCGTCCTGAAACGGGCAGGGGATTCGACCGTGTATTGTGCCGCCGCGGATTGTACAGTGGCGGAGTTGGATCGGTCGAACCTTAAAATTGGAGCCCAGGAAGTCACGACAAGTGAGTTCTGGGTCGAGGACAACCTGCCCAATGTCACTGGAGCGAACAATCTAGTCCTCCTGGGGACTGTCGAGGACGTCCTGCTCGCGCTGCGAAACAACGTCGTTGATATCGTGGTTATTGACCTTCCCGCCGGACAGCGAATCGCGTCCGCGAACCCAACGACCTATAAGGTGGCAGGCACGATCCGGACAAACGAACTCTACGGCTTCGCAGTGGCGAACAATGACCCCCTGGGGCTGATTCCGGTAATCAACGCCCAGCTCAGAGCCATCCGGGCAGACGGTACCTACGACGCGTTAATCTCGAAATGGTTCTGAGGAGGTTTGTGACACCCTAGGGCCGCAAACCTCTCTCCTTCTTTCATGATCGAGATAAAGGCTGCCGGACATGGACACTGCCGCCCCGGCCCGTACTGAGCGTCCCAGAGCCCGGCTGGTCACGCCAACTAGAGCGCTAAGAGGAGCGGAAATTGCAGCCGGCGCGACGCTCGCCATCTTGTTCTTTCAAGAATTCCTGCAATTCTCCTTGTTCGATCCAAATCTTTGGCTCGCATACGGACCGATTTTTCTAGGAGGCTTGGGCGGTACCGTCCGCTTCATCCTCTTGGTCATCCCGATAAGCGTCATTCTGGGATTCTTTCTCGGGTGGGCACGAATATCGCGGCATCGAGTGCTAGTATGGCCCGTCACGATGTTCGTCGACTTTTTCCGCGGAATGCCCCCCCTGGTCCTCGTCATTTTTGCATTCTTGTTTGGGGACGACCTCATTCCGCAGGCGATCAAAGATCGGCTCTTGGCAGGCATTCCCCTTCGAGTGGTCTCAGTGACAGCGGCCGCCCTCGCAATCGCGTTCCACTCCGCTGCGTACCAGGCTGAAATCTTTCGCGCAGGATTTCAATCGGTACCGATGGGACAGCTGGAGGCAGCCCAAGCGCTCGGCATGAAGCCGTGGCAGGCGATGCGGTGGGTGGTTCTGCCGCAGACTTTTCGGCTAAGCTTGCCGCCGCTAGGGAATGAACTCGCCGTCGTCATCAAAGACACGTCCCTCCTCGCCGCCGTCGCCGGAGGCGAGATCGTGTCCCGCAGTCAGAATTTCGCTGGAACGCTGTCCATTTCGGGATACCCGGTCGAATGGCTGTTCGCCATCTGGACGGCCGTCGCGATCTCTTACTTTGCCGCCACGTTCACGGTGACGCGCCTCCTCCTGGTGCTCGAAAGACGATTTCACACGCCCGGGCTGGAGGCGGTCTCGATTTGATTAGGGTCGAAGGAATTCACAAATACTTCGGGACGCTCCACGTCCTTCGCGGCATCAGTCTCGACGTCGAAAAAGGCGAAGCCGTCGTCGTCATCGGACCCAGCGGCTCGGGAAAGAGCACGTTACTGCGATGTATCAACCTTCTCGTGGAGCCCGACGAGGGCCGGGTGTTCCTCGAGGGCACCCAAGTGAATCGTGCCGACATTCGAAGGGAATGGGTGCGGCAGCAGGTCGGCATGGTGTTTCAGAGTTTCAATCTCTTCACGCACTTGACGGCCCTGCAGAATGTCATGTTGGGACTGACGCAGGTGAAAGGCATCTCGAAAGATGTCGCGGCCACAAAGGCTCGTCAGCTTCTCGCGCGAGTCGGCCTCGCTGCGAAGGAGCACGCCTATCCGGCCCAGCTCTCGGGTGGCCAACAGCAGCGAGTCGCGATCGCCCGTGCCCTCGCGATGGACCCCAAGGCAATGCTGTTCGACGAGCCGACGTCAGCCCTCGACCCCGAATATATTCGGGAGGTCCTCGATGTGATGACCGCGCTCGCACGGGAGGGAATGACGATGATCGTGGTCACGCACGAGATGGGCTTCGCGAGCAGCGTTGCGAGCCGAATCCTATTCATGGACACGGGAATGATCATCGAAGAAGGAACGCCGGACAAGATATTCCACCACCCCGAGCACGAGCGGACGCGTTCGTTCGTCGATAAGATTCTCCGGTGAGACGATGACGAAACGACTTCCATGGAATCGAGAGAATCGCTGGCGTTGGATCGACACACTTCTTGCTGCAATTGTGGTGATAGGCGCCCTTCTCTACGTGTATGAACTCATGGTGGGCTCGCGAGGGCTCCAAGTTGACTACATCGCGGCGAATTATGGCCAGTATCTTCGCGCCGTGACGGTGAACCTGTACATGACCACGGTCGCTTTTGTGGTAGGGATGACCGTCGGTTTCTTTCTCGGATGGCTCAGAACCATCCGGAGCGTGCCGGTCAAGAAAGTCATCCGCGACTACACGGCGCTTGCCGACGCGAGTTCACGGTCGCCCTTCGTCCGGTCCGGGATGCTCGCTCTCACCGTAGCCTGGACTGGCGTGAAGTATCTTGTCCGTCGGATCGGAGATGCGTATGTTGAGATTATCCGAGGGACACCCCTGTTCGTCCAGATCCTGTTCGCCTGGTCCATCCTGGTGGTGAATTTTCCCGGTTTGTTCACAAACCCATCTTCCGTGGCATTCACCGCGGGCCTCGTCGCCCTAACCGCGAACACGGCAGGCTACCAAGCCGAAATCTTCCGGGCCGGACTCCAGACGGTCCACTCGGGCCAGGTAGAGGCGGCTCGCGCCCTCGGATTCTCGAGGCTAGGCGCCATGCGGCACGTCATCCTCCCCCAGGCTCTCCGACTGATAGTGCCGCCTCTGACCAACGAATACATCGGTCTGTTCAAGGCAAGCACGCTCGTATTCATCCTCGGCGTGCAAACGGAAATTACGTTCGTCGCCAACAAGAACGCCTTCGCCGGACACGTCTTCGAAATCTTCGCGATTGTTACGGGGATCTTCTTGCTCATCACCGTCGTCCTGGCGAAGGTTGTTCAGGCGTTAGAGTCCCGTTTCCGGATCCCGGGCCTCGGAATTCAGCAGACCCGTTCCGAGAGGCATCGGGCTCGTCCCGCGGAGGTCCCTTAAGAGCGCTTCCCGAGCTTGAGCAGCGAGTCCTACATGGACTGGAAGGGCGGTGTGGGATGAACGGAGCATCCGTTTGATGGGCATGCTGAGGTGCCGCCGCGAACCGACGGGGGGCTCGTACCAGCCCGGGGCCAACGGTCGCTCGACGGCTTCCCACCGGGCCGCGTCGCGCGGGACGAGCGTGCGACATCGCGGGCACCTGAAGCCCGCTGACCTCCCGAGAGACTTCGTCCGTTTGCCGCATGCGGGACACAATGGATTCGACACCTTTCGCACGACAGACACCGCGGAGACGACGCACAGCTTCTCTAGGTTCAAGGTCGCCGGCGAGGCTCTCACCGCCCCCATTGCGATGACGCGGTCCCCGGGAAGCAAGTTACGGACGACGGACCGGAACTGTTTCGATGGTTCGTACGCCGTGATATCGATTGGCCCGACTCGCACAACGACGTGGCCTCCCGCGAGGACGCGGGGAAGCGAGGACACGTCGCCCTCCAAGCGCACCGTCAGGTGAGGCCGCGGGGACGCACGGGACATGACATGGTCGTCCGTCCCTTGGTTGGTCTCGAAGATGAGCCATCGTTCGGGACGCTCGCCATCGATGATGCTCATCGCGGCCGGCAAGACCGCCGGGTCGTCGCCGCGAATCCCGAATAGGATCGGGCATGGTGAGCGAGGAGCGATCACCGCTCGATCGTTCGCGTAATCGTAATTATTGAACGTGCTTGGAAAGTCGTGGTCCATCCGGATTACGGACTCCGGCGCAATTCTTCGCTCGGTCGACCACGCCTCCAGCGCCCGATAGGTCAGGATCTCGTAGGTACGGTCGCGAGGACGCCAGGCGATGGCCGCGAGGGCACCGATCAGGCCTCGTCCGTTCTTGTAAGACCGCACGACGCCCAGACCGCGAGCGCTGGCCTTTGCGGATCGTTTCGATACAACCCCGCGAACCGCTCGCCAGTAAAGGGTCGGAGTCGGTTGCCCTCTCAATACCGCGAACCCGGGGTTCGTCGTCGAGTCATCGAACCGAGACCACCGTTCCACGAGGGGGGCGATACGATCTGCGACCGCAGCCTGTTCCGAAATTGTCCGTCCCCTCGAGTAGGCTTGAATGGGACGGCCTGCAATCGATCCGACAACAAAGGGTCGGCCCACGCCTTCGCCGAAGCGCATGCAGACCGCACCGTTCCCTCGGGTCTTCCACGGGATATTCGGATTGAGCCGGACGAGTCGCGGATAGCCGATGAGGTCGAAATCCTCGGTGAGGTCGCGGACAATTTCCGTCGCGAGGAACGTCGTGCACATGCCTTGGAGACTGTCCGTGTCGTCCACGCCAATCCAGAGGACCATTCGTCCACCGAACGACGACCCGACCTAAAACCCGAGGCCCCGAACCTTGAAATAGCGTCCGCCCATAAGTCGGCTCCACAGATGCCCATCCGCACCTTCGAGCTCTCTCACGTCGATGGCCGTCGGTTCGTGAAGCCAACGGACCGCTGGATCAATTTGCGGGTCGACCACAACAGCACCGTCACCCTGATCTCGGAACTCGGCGATCGGCAGGCCTCCGTCGATTTCCGATTCACCGCGAACTACCATGCGTCGGAAGCCGTCGTGGGCCTTATCCAGATCGAGGGGAACATCCTCTGGGAAGGAGACGCCAAGGGCCTCGTGAAGGGTTGGTCGGCCGGCGGACAGATGCCTCCCGACGTCGCACAGGAAATTCACACCGTGATCATGACGAACTGCATCCCGGAGGCGGTCCTGCTGGCCCGCGAGCTGCGCCTGCCGCCGCCCATCCCGATCCCGCAGGTGAATGTTCCCCAGCAGCCCGGAAAGCCTGCGAAAGGCCGATCGCCGGAGATCGCCTGAACCGATTGGCTTCAGTGGCTTCACGAGAGCCTTTCATTTTTGCCCGTGAATCTCACTCTCTAAATTCGGAACGTCGGATTGAAGAGGTACTGTGGAATTCGTCCGGGCCTACGAGGTAGATAGGTGTCCACGAAGCAACATGCCGGTACGAAATTGATTCTTGAGGCCGGCTCTCCGACAGACCAATTCGTGGTCCCAACAAATTCCGCCTTCCTCGCGACCGCACCCGAACCGGCCCCTCTCGTGGCTCGCGTTAGCACTTACAGCGCGGGTAAGGTTTCCCAGCAGGGGGAGCCGGACGCCTCCGTCTCGAGGAGGACCAGGACGCCCCAGTTCGTGTACCATCTCATCCGGTCGGCCCGGAACGTGGTCTTTCCGATCGGTCCCCTTCAGGACCAAGTTCGTTGGTGGCTCCGCCACCACGCCGAACGGCCGTCCGAGACCTGGGTCCTCCAGCCGAGTCTCCTGGGCCCGGTGTGGCGACACGAGCGCTGGGCGGACCGGCACAAAGAGATCTTCGCGGTGGCCATCCTCGAGCCCCGCTAGAGCAACGCCGCGTGTGGTTCGTTCGCCGAGGGGCGCACCACGTCCCGTCGTCCTCCCGAAATCGCTGAATCGCGGTGAGCATTGAACGAGCCAAGGCGCGATTCGCTCGGCCGAACCATCACTTGATGTGGTCCAAGCTGAACGATCCAACGCTCACGCTCGACTTCGTGTACGTATACCGGATCCAGCCGCGGCTTTGGACGTCGCAGATGCCTTTGATGCTCAGGAAGGACTTGAGCTGCTCGACCTTGAACTCGATGCTGCCGTCCATCAGGGAACCGAGCATCTGGATCTCCTGCTCCTCGTGCATCCCCTTCTCGATGACGTAGAAGGCGACGGCCTTGTCCCTCTTCCGCCGCCCGACGAACGGTTGGAGGAACTTGAACGTCGTCGTCGGGTCCAAGTACGCGATCAGCGTGGACACGCTCCGGAATCCGAGGCGGTACGTCGGATACTTCTTCTTCCACTCCGCCGCGGTCGCCTCGACGGCCTTCAGGATCGACTGGTGGTCCGTCGGATCGTCGATGTAGGTCGTGTTCGGATCCGTCGCCTCGGCGCCCATCGACTTCGAGTACGCGTCGATGTACCGGACCAGGCCGAGCTTTTCGTATTCCTCGTACCCTTGGAGGACGAACGACATGTCGTCGCGGACGTCCGCCGGGCCCTTGTCTGTCAGCACCCAGAGGACCGGGACGCCCTTCTTGAGGCCCTCCCCCATGAACAGGTTCACGAGGACCTCCTTTCCGACGTACGCGGGGCCGTACACGGAGGCGTTCGTCCCGAAGGGGATGCCGCCGAACATGAGGTCGTCGAGGCGCGGGATGCCCGTCTTGACCTTCTGCTGCTTGACCTCGATCTGGAGTTCCTGCTCCCGGGCCTCGATGTCTTCCGTGATCAGGCCCTGCTCCCGCATCCGGAGCTCCTCCATCTTCTGCTGGAGGTACTTCTCCTTCGTCCGCACCTCCTCCTCCTTCTGATTGATCTGGGACTTCAGTTCCTCGAGGCGGGCCTTCATGTCGAGCTCCTCGGTCGAGCCCCCCTGCGCCTTGGCCTCCTCGACTTTGCGCCGCTCCGCTTGGACGAGCTTCTCGCGGTACAGCATGTCCTCCTCGCGGCGGAGGAGTTCTTCCTCCTTGTAGGCGAGCGGTTCCTTCACCTTTTTGATCTCGTCCTCCTTCGCCTCGAGGTCGTCCTGGAGCCGCTGGAGATCCTGCTCCCGCAAGAGGAGGGTCCGTTCCCGCTGCAGGACATCGTGTTCCTTCTTCGTGAGGGCCCCGCCGAGTTCCGTCTTCGGCTTGCCCTCGAAGGCCTGCGCCTGCGCGCGGACCTTATCCTCGATCTTGTATCGGTTGACGTCGCCTTCGAGCGAGATGATCCGCTTCTTGAACTGCTCTTCCTTCGCCAGGTAATCCTGCTCCATCTCCCGCAGCTCTTCCTCGAGGCGGCGCTTCAGCTCCTCCGTCGGACCCGTCACCTCATCCGGATGGATGGCGGCGATGCGTTCCTCCTTGCCGCGAAGCGCGGCCTCGCGCTCCACGAGGTCCGCCTCCCGCTTCTTCAGCTCCCGCTGGTCAGGTTTCAGCTTCGCGAAGCCGGATTCGACTTGCTTCTTCAGCGCCTCGTTCACGGACCGGAGCTTGGCCGACTCGGTCTCGATCTCCTCCCGGAGCTTTTGTTCTTGCTCGAGGCGCTTCCTCACTTCCGGGGACGTCCCGGCCTTGAGCTGCTGCGTCTTCACGTACTTGATGACCGCGATGGAACCTTTCTTGATGTGCTCGATCTCCTGCTCCAGCTCCTTCCGCTTCCCGATCTCCGTCTGCAACTGCTTCGACAGGGTCGCGGTCTCCTCGATGTACTTGACCGGATCGAACTTGCCCTGACGGAAATTCGAGAGTTCGCGGTTCAGCGTGGCGCGCATCGACTCGAGCTCGGCCCGCATCCCGTCGACCTCCATCGCCTTCGAGCGGAGCTCGCGGACCTTGTCATCCGACATGCGGTCGGAGGTGACGCGGGCGGCCAAGCCCCCGCCGGAGGTCGTGGGGACGCCGATCCAGTCCTGGAAGGCCGTGTCCTCGCCCGAGAGCCATTTCCGCAGCGCCTCGTCCCGGGAGTCGCCGGTTCCGGGGGCGCTGAGCCAGGTGCTCGCTTCGCCCGATTCGTTTTTCAGCCAGGAAGGGAGTCCTTTGTCCGTCGTCGTGGGCGCATCCTGCTTCGTCCCGCAGACGACGCATTCCCCGTGCGGGTTCACCTCGCCGCCGCAGACGCGGCAGACCTGCTGAGCGACGGTGCTATCCGCCGGTTTCACTGCCATTGGAGCGGCGCCTCCCGAAGCCTCGCGTACACGGCCGACATGGAGAATCGGTCGCCGTCGCTAGCCGTCCCGAGGGTATTTAATCGTGAGGACGGCATTATCATACAACAATCTAGCGCGAGCGAGGATGGTCGCGAGGTCCGCTCCGCGACCCGCGGACGCACCCCGGAAGAGTCTTTATAGGCTGGGACGAATCTGACGGTATCTTGAGGGCGTCCGAAGAGGGGCGGGCCGTGGGGACGGAGAGCGAGAAACGGATTATCGTGCGGATCGACCCGAACGACGAGTCGATCACCCTCAAGGACATCATGCAGCGGATCCAGGACATCCAGCGGCAGCACCCCGACCTCGACGTGTTCTTCGACGGCGACGAGTACGCGGTCTGCTCGCGGCCGAAGGAGAAGGCCCGGGCCATCGCGGAAGCGGTCGAAGGCAAGAAGAAAGCCTGAGGAACCGAATCCTTTTGGCGGGTGCCCGCATTGGGCCGGGCCATGGCGATGCACAAGCCCACGAAGGCGGAGCTGACCTCGGTCCCGATCGAGCACCTGGACCTCGAGAAGACGACGTCCGTCGCCGACCTCGTGGATGGATACAAGCGGATCTCGTTCCAGGCCCGGACCTTGGGCCTCTGTGCCTCCGTCCTCGAGAACGCGATGACGGACCCGAAATGCACCGTGTTCTTCGGCGGCGCGGGAGCCCTCACACCCGGCGGCCTGCGCAAGGTCATGCGCGACATGGTGGAGTTCGGCCTCGTCGACGTCGTCGTGACGACGGGCGCGATCGCCTATCACGATTACTACGAGGCCCACGGCCACCGCCACTATGCGACCACGCCGGAGACGGATGATATCGTCCTCCGGGAGCATTTCCTCGACCGCGTCTACGATACCCTCGCGGACGAGTCCCTCTTCCGAGAATGCGACGACGAGATCGCGCACCTCGCGGACGGCCTCGAGGTGCGGCCGTACAGCTCGCGGGAATTCCTCTGGGAGATGGGGAAGATCGCCTCCAAGGACCCGAACTCCCTCGTCGGCGCCTGCTATCGAAAGGGCATCCCGTACTTCGTGCCCGCCCTCAACGATTCGTCCATCGGCATCGCCCTCGCGAAGCACCATCACGATCGGGTGAAGGCCAACAAGACGCCCATCGCGATCGACTCAATCAAGGACAACTACGAGATCGCCCAGGTCAAACTGAAGTCGCCGAGGACCGGCGTCTTCTACGTCGGCGGAGGAACTCCGAAGAACTACATCTCGCAGGTCGAGGTGATCCAGGAGGTCATGGGGTACCCGGAGAACCCGCACATGTACGCGGCCCAGATCACGGTCGACGTGCCGCAGTGGGGAGGCCTCAGCGGCTGCACGTTCGAGGAGAGCCAGTCGTGGGGGAAGTTCCACAAGGACGCGAAGATGGCCCAGAGCCTCGTCGATGCGACGATCGGGCTGCCGCTGCTGATCGCCTACCTGTTGCAGAAGGGCGTCCATAAGAAGCGGAAGCAGAAGAAATATCGGTGGAAGGGCGAGGAGCTCGCGGAACTCACGTGAGGCCGGGCGTCAACCGCCGCGCACTCGGTGGGCATACTGCCGCAAGGTTTCCTCTTGCTCCGGTTCGATCACGCCTCGGACGGTCCCATAAGCGTCCCCCGCCCGTTGCCGGATCTCCCGGATGGCCGCGTCGGCCGACATCCCGCGGTGGATGAGGAACGCGGCGAGCATCGTGCCGGTCCGGCCTCGGCCGGCGTAGCAGTGCACGAGGACTTTCTTCCCTTCCGTCAGCTTCGCCTCCGCGAAGGCCACGAAGTCATCGATCTGGTCGAAGGTCGGCGACGTGAAGTCCTCGACGCAGATCTTCTTGTGCTCGAACCCCGCGTCCTCGATCTCGAACGTGTTCAATCGGTCGCACTCAAGGCTGACGACCACGCCGAACCCCATCTTCCGGAGACGGGCAAAGTCCCATTCCATGAAGGCCGGACCCGGGAGGCCCGCGAGGCGCCCTCCCTCGATCGTGTAATAGGACATCCGCATGGGCGGCCTCCATTTCCGCCCACTAGTTCAAAATACCGCCGGGGTCATCGGATCGAGCGATGCCTCGCGGCCGCATGACGATCGGCCTGTACAATTCGTACGACCCGGTGAAATTCGCCGAAGCCCATCGACGCGCGCTCGCCCGGGCGGCGCCGGTGGCCCTCGCCTTCGACGCGAACCTCGCGACGTTCGGCTTCCCGTTCGAGCGCGAGTTGCGGACGCCGCAGCAGACCGCGGCCTGGGTTTCCGGGACCACGACGATCGGCCTGGAGGGGAAGTACCTCCGGGAGCTCGCCGAAGCGGGACGTCTCCTCACGTTCGAGTTCCCGAAGCGCGGCTTTCCACCGCAACTCGGCGACGTCGTCGTCACCACGAACCATCCCGATCCGAAGAAAGAGGTCGACGCGAAGTTCCTCGCGGGCCTGCTCCGCGGTGGGACGTCGTTCGTGCTGGTGTTCGGCCTCGGCCCCCACGGCCTCGACGATCGCGACGTCGAGGCGCTCGGCCGCTACCACTTCGATCTCACGGGCCGCGGGCTCGTTTTGGAGACCGCGACCGCGATCGGGGCGGCCCCCGCCATTATCGCGGCGCACCTGGATTCGTAGGCCTCGGAAATCCGGTCCCCCGCTCAATTCTTAAATAGGCCCCCCCGTTGCGAAGCTCGGCAGCCATGACCAACGGAACCTTGGAACTCTGCGACAACTTGCTCCTCACGAGCCCGGCCCGGCTCCCGACGCGATACGGCGCCTTCCGAATCTACGCGTTCCAATGTCCGTACACCGGGGAAGATCACGTCGCGCTCGTGCGAGGGCAAATCGCGGGCCGCGAGCGGGTCCTCCTCCGTCTGCATTCGGAGTGCGTCACGGGGGACGTCTTCGGTTCCGAACGTTGCGATTGCGGGGCCCAACTCGATGCGGCGCTGAAGAAAATCGGCAAGGCGCCCCGCGGCGTCCTGCTCTACCTCGCGCAAGAAGGACGCGGGATCGGGATCGCCAACAAGATCGCTGCCTACCACCTGCAGGACCATGGCCTCGACACGGTCGACGCCAACCGGGTCCTCGGATTCCCAGCGGACCTCCGATCCTACAAGTGCGCCGCCTGCATGCTGCGGGTCCTCGGCGTAAAGTCCGTGCGACTCATGACGAACAACCCGGCCAAGGTCGAGCAGCTCGAATCGTACGGGCTCCGGGTGGCCGACCGCATTCCGCTCCAGATCCCGGCGACCGCCGCGAACATTCGCTACCTCCGGACGAAGAAGTCCAGGCTCGCCCATCTGCTCGAGACGCCGGTGGTCAATGGGCCTCGAGCACGGCGACGATCTGGTCGACGATGACGGAGTCGCCTTCGACGACCCGGACCTGTTTCACGATTCCATCGTGAGGCGCCGGGATCTCGTTCTGCATCTTCATCGCCTCCAGGACGAGGAGGGTATCTCCCCGTTTGACCTGGATGCCGACGCGGGCCTCGACGCGGACGACGCGGCCGGGCATGGGCGCATGGATCGGCAGCGCTCGAGCCGAGCGTGACCTCGCCTTCGATCCCGAGTGAGAAGCCTCGTCCTCGATCTCCGAAATCTCGATTTCATGGGTTCCGTCGTCGGTCACGGCGGTCCGGCCGACGAGGCCGACGCGGCGCCATTTCGGACCCAGGCGGACCTCGATCCCGCTGTCGACACGGCGTACCTTCCCGCGGTACTCGGCCCCGTCGACCCGAATCACGATGCCTTCGGGTCCCTGCTCGACCTCGACACGGCGGGGCTCACCATCGACGACGAGGCGGAACCGCATGGTCACCTCCCGCGAGGAGTTGCCGTCGCCCGGCCGCAGACCACGCCGACGCTTTCGGCCGCATCAGGTCGACGGTCGGGCCGGACTTCAATCGCCCACTCGCGGCGACCGCCGCGGCGATTTCCGCGATCTGCTGCTCCCACGGCCCGCGGCTTCGGATTCGCCCGACGAGCCGGAGGTCGTCCACCATCGTCGTCCAGAGGTTTCCCTTGACGAAATCGCGGTCGGACAGGAGGACCCGGTGGAACGGGAGCGTGGTGTGGATGCCGCGAACCTCGAAGGCGTCGACGCTCTGGAGCATCCGACGCACCGCCGTGTCACGGGAGGAACCGCCGACGACGAGCTTCGCGATGAGCGGATCATAGAACGCGGGGACCGTGGATCCTGCCGCCACCCCGGCGTCGACCCGAATCTGGGCCCCGGCGGGGGCTCGAAAGTCGACGACCGAACCGGGCGACGGGAGGAAATTTCGGAGCGGGTCTTCGGCGTTGATCCGGCATTCGATCGCGTGGCCCTTCCAGCGCATCTCGTTTTGGGAGACTTCGATTCCGTCGCCGGAGGCGACCCGAAGTTGTTGCCGCACCAGGTCCACGCCCGTGACCATTTCGGTTATCGGATGCTCGACCTGGAGACGGGCATTCACCTCGTTGAACGTGAACCGGCCGTCGTGGAACAGGAATTCCACCGTCCCGGCGTTGCGATAGCCCAGGGATTGCAAGCCGCGCACGGCGACCTCCCGCAGACGCTTCCGAACCGCGGTCCCGATCGCAGGCGACGGGGTCTCCTCGACGAGCTTCTGGTGTCGCCGCTGGACGCTGCACTCCCGTTCGACGAAGCCGACCCCGACCCCGCGATCCCCGAGGAGTACTTGCACCTCGACGTGACGGGCCTGTTGCAGATACTTCTCGAGGAACAGGTCGGGGTTGCCGAAGTTCGCGCGGGCGACGGACTGCGCGGCCTCGAACGATTCCGCGAGGCCTTCGGGTCCGTCGACGCGCGACATGCCGATCCCCCCGCCGCCCGCGGTCGCCTTGAACAGCACGGGGTACCCGATCTCCGCCGCAACCTCGCGCGCCTCGTCCACGGATCCGAGGACGCGATCGACGCCCTCGGTGACGGGCACGCCGGCCTCCGCCATCGCTCGACGAGCCGACACCTTGTCGCCCGTGACCGCAATCGCCCCGGGCGGTGGACCGACGAACACGATGCCCGCCTCCGCGCAACGCATGGCAAAGTCCGCTTTCTCCGAAAGGAACCCATATCCCGGATGGATCGCGTCGGCCCGCGTCTCGGTGGCGGCGCGGAGCATCGCGCTCGCGTTCAGGTAGCTCTGCGCCGGGAGCGGACCTCCGATCTCGACGCTTTCATCCATCGCGGTCCGGTGGAGGGCGGTCCGATCCGCCTCCGAGTACACGCCGATGCAGTGGATGCCCATCGCGCGGGCGGTCCGGGCGACGCGGATCGCGATCTCCCCGCGGTTCGCGATGAGCAATCGCCGGAACATGTGCCTCCGGCTCAGAGCGGGATGTTCCCGTGCTTCTTCGGCGGTCGCGTCTCCCGCTTCGTCCGGAGCACGGCGAAGGCCTCGATGACCCGCGGCCTCGTCTCGATGGGCTCGATGACGTCGTCGAGGTAGCCCATGCGGGCGGCGATGTAGGGATTCGCGAACCGCTCCCGGTACTCCCTCACGAGTTCCTTCTCGCGCTTCGCCGGGTCCGCGGCTTCCTCGATCTCTTTCTTGAAGATGATCTGGACCGCCCCCTCGGGCCCCATGACCGCCAATTCGGCGGACGGCCACGCGAAGTTGAAGTCGCCACGGATGTGCTTCGACGACATCACGTCGTAGGCGCCCCCGTACGCTTTGCGCGTGACGATCGTGACCTTGGGGACGGTCGACTCGCTGTAGGCGAATAGGAGCTTCGCGCCGTTGCGAATGATGCCGCCGTACTCCTGGTCCGACCCCGGCAGGAATCCGGGGACGTCGACGAAGGTCAGGAGGGGGATGTTGAAGGCGTCGCAAAAGCGCACGAAACGCGCGGCCTTGATAGACGATGGATTGTCGAGCGTCCCGGCGAGGACCTTCGGCTGGTTCGCGACGATTCCGACCGGATGGCCCGTGAGTCGGGCGAAACCGACCACGATGTTGCGGGCCCAGAGTCCGTGGACCTCGAACCAAGAGCCCCGGTCGACGATCCGCTTGATCACTTCGAGCATATCGTACGGCTTGTTCGGCTCCCGCGGGACGATGGTCGCGAGCTCCGGATCCATCCGGTTCGCATCGTCCTCCGCGGCGAGGACGGGCGGATCGTCCACGTTGTTCGACGGGAGGTAGCTCAGGAGCCGACGGATGATTCGGAGGGCCTCGGCTTCGTCCTCGGCCGCGAAATGCGCGACGCCGCTCTTCTCGGCGTGCGTCAGCGCGCCACCGAGGGCCTCGAACGTGACCGACTCCCCGGTCACCGCCTTGATGACCCCTGGACCGGTGATGAACATGTTCGACGTGCCCTTCGCCATGATGATGAAATCGGTCATCGCGGGGCTGTAGACCGCGCCGCCGGCGCACGGCCCGAGGATCGCGCTGATCTGAGGGACGACGCCGGACGCGAGGACGTTGCGGTAGAAGATTTCCGCGTATCCGCCGAGGCTGATGACGCCCTCCTGGATCCGGGCGCCCCCGCTGTCGTTCAGGCCGATCACCGGGGCGCCGACCTTCATCGCCATGTCCATGATCTTGACGATCTTGTTCGCGTGCATCTCGCCGAGGCTTCCGCCGAAGACCGTGAAGTCCTGAGAGAACACGAACACGATCCGGCCGTCGATCGTCCCGTGGCCCGTGACCACGCCGTCGCCGGCGATGCGCTTCTGGTCCATCCCGAACTCCGTCGTCCGATGCTCGACAAAGGCGTCCATCTCGACGAAGGACCCGGGATCCAACAGGACGTCGAGCCGCTCCCGCGCGGTGCGCTTGCCCTTCGCCCGCTGGGCGTCCTGGCGATCCTTGCCGCCGCCCATCTTCGCGAGGGCCTTCCGCCGTCGCAGCTCGTCGACGCGCTCGTCGCCCGTCATCGCGCAGACAAACGCGGAGGCGTGTCATTAAGGCTTCGCGGTCATCGAGCGGGCCGGCCATCGTTGCCCGGGACGTCAAGGCAAGATCTTGAGTTGGCCCTCGACGAACTCATGCTTCGCGTTGTCCTCATCCATGATAATGAGGGCGCCATTCGGCGCGATGTCGTAGGCCCGACCGGTGACGGTCCCCTTCGACGTGGTCGCGCTCACCTTCTTGCCGATCGTCGTGCATTGACCGCGGTACTCCTTGATGAGGAACTCGATCTTCGTGTTCCGGTACCTCGAATACAGGTCGTCGAGTTGACTGAGCAGGTAGTCGAGGAACTCGTCGTTCGCGACGAAGAGGTTCACTTCCCGCTTCATCGTCGTCGCGGTCGCCTGCAGGTCCGGCGGCAGGCGGTCGAGGTCCACGTTCGTGTTCACGCCGATGCCGATTATGACGTGGTACGTCTCCCGGCGATACACGCCTTCGGAGAGGATCCCCGCGATCTTGCGACCCTGGTAGACCGCGTCGTTGGGGTACTTCAGGCCCGCGAAGACCCCGAAATGCCGCAACGCCTTGACGACCGGCATCCCGGCGAGGAGGCCGAGGACCCAGGCCTGCGGCTCCTTCGGGCGGAGGATGACGGAAGCGTACAGCCCTCCCGGCGGCGAGGCCCAGGCGCGACCCTGCCGCCCTTTGCCCGCCGACTGCCGGTCGGCCCAGAGGACGAGGCCTTCCTCCAGGTCCGTCTCGAGCAGCTCCTTCGCGGTCTCGTTCGTCGACTCGAGGACATCGAAGTGCCACATGGACCGTCCCACGATCTTTCGGTTCGGGTCGTGGAACTCGCCGATCTTCAACGGAAAAATCGGACGCGCGGCGTCTATTTCAACGTTCCCGGCTCACGTCGTCGCCCGGACCGCGGCGGGCGCCTTCGCCTTCGACAGATCCTGGCTCGCGAGGAAGCCCCAGAACATGACCGCGATCCCGACGAACTCGCCGATGTACAGGGCCCAGGAAAGCCCGAAGCGCGCGAGGGACCCGCCCGCCGCGATGATCACGGCCCCGATCCCGATCCAGAGGTTGAAGAGCATGCGGGTGCGCCAGAAGGAGTAGGCGGCGATCCCGATCAGCGCGACGCTGCCAGGGATCGTGAAGAGCGGGGAATAGATCCGGACGCTGTCCGGCAACGCCGTCCCCGCGACCGGAATGGACGAGGCGAAGGCCGCGGTGTTGACGGTCGCGCCGGCGACGGCGACCGCGAAGCCGGCGAAGAGGACCAACGTATAGAGGGCGAAGCCGAGGCCCGCCCGCCGGTGGATCAGCAGGACGGAACCGATGCCGAGGACCGCGACGAGGGGCGCCGCCACGAGGTAGTACGCTTTGTAGGTCGACGGAGTCCATCCGTAGGCTTCCGCGAGAAACTGCGTGAAGGCCGCGACGCCGTACAAGGCGAGGCCTAGGGCCCACGCAAGCTGGAACGGTTTTCGGCGGGAGATCCATTGGTTGACCACGAGGGCCGCAAAGATGAAGCTCACGACCGTCGCGCCGAGCGATACCGCTGCGCCTTCCGTGGACATCGAGGGCCGCGGACCGAGGCCGCTCGGATAAAGATTCGCGATGGAATTCAGCCTAATCCCGCTGACGGCTCGAGCCCTCAGGGGGAGTCTTGGACGAGTTCGAGGAGGACGCCGCGGGCCGATCGCGGGTGGAGGAAGGCGACGAGCCGTCCATGGGCCCCGGGTCGCGGTTCGGCGTCGATCAACTCGAGGCCTTGCTCTCGGAGGCGGCGCATCTCCTCGCGAATGTCGCGGACGGAGAAGGCCAGGTGATGCAGGCCTTCGCCGCGACGCTCGATGAACCGGGCGATCACGCCTTGCGGCGAAAGGGACTCGAGGAGTTCAATCCGGACCGGGCCGGCCCGGAGGAAGGCGACCCGCACGCCCTGCGCCGAGACGTCCTCGGCCGGCTCGGCCTCGAATCCGAGCTTGCGGTAGTCGGCTAGGGCCTCGTCGAGCCGGCGGACCGCGACCCCGATATGGTGGGCGGGCCCGATCATACTTCCTGCCTTGGCCGGTAGGTCCCGAACACCGTCCGGAGGACGTCGCTGATCTCCCCGAGCGTCGCCTTCGCCTGCACGGCCTCGATGATCGCCGGCATGACGTTCTCGTCCTTGCGAGCGACGTCCTCAAGGCGGCCGAGATGCCTCTTCGCCGCCTTCGGATCCCGGCCCTCGCGGAACTGCCGCAACGTTCGAACCCGTTCCGCGGCGAGCTTGGGGTTCGTCTTGGGGATCGGGATCCGCTCGCCCTCCTCGACGAAGGCATTCACGCCGACGACCGTCCGCTCCCCCCGTTCGAGCTCGACCTGATAGCGGTACGCCGAATCGGCGACCTGCAGCTGGACCCAACCGGACTCGATCGCCTTGCGCATGCCGCCCCGACGGTCCACTTCGCGGATCAGGGCGGCGGCCTCCGCCTCGAGTCGGTCCGTCAGGGACTCGACCACGGCCGAGCCGCCCGCGGGATCGACCGTGTTCGCGACACCGCTCTCGTGGGCGAGGATCTGTTGGGTGCGCAACGCGAGCCGCACGGCCTTCTCGGACGGCAGGGAAAGGGCTTCGTCCATGCTGTTCGTATGGAGGGACTGGGCACCGCCGAGGACGGCGGCGAGGGCCTGCACCGCCACGCGGACCGCGTTGATCTCCGGTTGTTGGGCGGTGAGCGTGACCCCCGCCGTCTGCGCGTGAAACCGGAGCGCCATCGATTCCGCCTGCTTCGCGTGGAACCGGTCTCGCATGATCGTCCCCCAGAGGCGGCGGGCGGCCCGGAACTTCGCGACCTCTTCGAGCAAATCGATGTGGGCGTTGAAGAAGAACGAGATCTGCGGGGCGATCGCGTCGACATCGAGGCCCCGGGCCACCGCCTCATCGAGGTACGCGATCCCGTTCGCCAGCGTGAACCCGATCTCCTGCACCGCCGTCGCGCCGGCCTCGCGGATGTGGTATCCGCTCACGCTGATCGCGTTCCATCGCGGCACCTCGTGCGAACAGAACTCGATCACATCGAGGGCGAGGCGCATCGAAGGGCCCGGCGGATAGATGTACGTGGAGCGCGCGACGTACTCCTTGAGGATGTCGTTCTGGACCGTGCCCCGCAGCGCCTCCCGGCGGATGCCTCGGCCCTCGGCGACGGCGATGTAGAGGGCGAGCAGGATCGGCGCGGTCGCGTTGATCGTCATGCTCGTGCTGACGCGGTCGAGCGGCAGGCCGTCGAACAGCCGGCCCATGTCCTCGATCGTCGAGATCGCCACGCCGACGCGCCCGACCTCGCCTCGGGCGAGGGGCGCGTCGCTGTCGTATCCCATCTGCGTCGGCAAGTCGAAGGCGACGCTCAAGCCCTCGTTCCCGTGCTCGAGGAGATACCGGAACCGCCGGTTCGTCTCCTTCGCGGTCCCGAAACCCGCGTACTGGCGCATCGTCCAGAGGCGGCCGCGGTACATCGTGGCCCGCGCGCCGCGGGTGAAGGGCGGCTCGCCCGGGAATCCGAGCGTCGCCGCGAAGTCCGCGGGGGAGTGGTGGGGCGGCGTCAGGACGACGTCCAAGGGGAGGTCGCTGCCGGTCTTGCCCGACGCGGTCAATGGGGCCGATCGTCCTTGTTCGCGCTCCGCGGGAGACCGCGGACGCTTCTTCCGTGTCGCCATGGCCCTTCGGACGTCGGACCAATGGACCCGCGGATAAGGGTTGCGTCAATAGGTCGTCCAGGACAGGCCGAGCGGAGGGACCGTCACGCCCCGCCCTCGTTCGACGCTCCCGACGACGCGCGCGTTCACCTCCGGGCGGAGGGATCGGATGATCGGCTTCGCCGCGTCCTCCGGCGCGACGATCGCGAAGCCCATCCCCATGTTGAACGTCTGATACATCTCCGACGGTGCGATGCCGCCGAGCATTTGGAGGGCCCGGAACAGGGGGGGCACCTCGAGCGGCTCCGAGATCCGGAACTCGACGTTCGGCTTGAGCCGGACCAAGTTCCGGACCCCGCCGCCAGTGATGTGCGCCATCCCGTGGACCTTCCCGCGACCGAGGGCCCGCAGGACCGGACGGACGTAAATCGCGGTCGGCTCGAGGAGCTCCTCCCCCCAGGGCCGTCCGCTTTCCGGGACGGAATCGAAGATCGTCAGGGCCGAGTCCGCGAGGACCCGTCGGGCCAGCGTGAGGCCGTTCGAGTGGATCCCTGTGCTCGGAAGGCCGATGATCACGTCGCCCGGCCGGATCGCCCGGCCGTCGATGATCTTCGTCTTGCGGACGGCCCCGAAGCAGGTCCCCGCGAGGTCGATCTCCCGGATGAGTTCCGGGACGACGGCGACTTCCCCGCCGATGATCGAGACGTTCGCGAGCTCCGCGCCTCGGTTCAGGCCGACGCCGATCTGGCGAGCGACCTCCTGGTCGTAGGCCGAAATCGCGACGTAGTCGACGAACGCGAGCGGCTCCGCCCCGATGCAGATCATGTCGTTCACGTTCATCGCGACGCAGTCGATGCCGATCGTGTCCCACCGGCGCATCTCCTTCGCGACGAGGACCTTCGTGCCGACGCTGTCCGTGCAGAGGGAGAGGGCATGGGAGCCGAAGTCGACGAGGCCGGTGAAGTGGCCGATCTTCGTGAGAGGTTTGCCTACGCCTTTCCGTCGATAGCGCAGGGCAGCGACGAGGGCGGCGATGTGCGCCGCCTTCTCGTCCTGGCTCACGCCGGCCTCGGCATAGGTGCGGACCACGCGCAAGCAACCAAGCGCGGCTATTTCAAGGGTACGCGGGCCGATGGTTAACATGTTAAGCGTAGTGGCTCGGCAGCGGCCGGGCCTGCGGGCGCGTGAGTAGCGCGCGCCCGCGGCGCGCCGACGAGTGCGGAAAGTGATCTGACAGCGGGCCGGTGCCCGTTACTCCCGGTTTCCAATCGGGGATTCGGGGAATCGCGTATTGCGAGAGTCGGAGAAGGCCGACGATCTCCTTGCGTACCTCCGACAAAAGGCGGCAAGCGGACTCAGGGAACGCCAAGGGTTTGGATGAAATTCGCGAAGCTCGGACATCGTTGTCTGACGCGTTCAATCCTAAGATAAGATGCTATCCCCGAAGCGTCGCTTCGCTTCAGGTAGCTTCTGCCTTTGATGCGACGAAAGACATCGTTGAGTTCATCGTCGGGCAGGCAATACTTTTCTGGATTAGGAATCTCCTTGACAGGCGCGCCAAGATATTTTCCGAGGGCTTCCTCATCAGCCATCAGCCAGGACTCGATAGCATGCACCGCGAGACAGACCGTTACCCCTTTGATGTTTCCGAGTCTTGTGGTTACCTCTCGCTGGTAGGCCGCCGTATCAGCGTGGCAATCCGAATCTTTGAGAACAATCACATTGTCTGCACCGTCATCATACAGATGTGACGCAATCCAAACTGAAGTGGTCAGGATTTTTGAACCGCCTGCAATCCGGACTAGAAGCTTTATTCCAACATTGGTCAGAAGAGTTTCGAGGACCAGCTTATCGCTCGGGCCCTCCACGATTATGCCAATCCTAAGGTACACCCCCCAATTCGCCTGTGAACCACAAATCGCCGAGGGCCTGATCTCTGTATTTCTCGGGTTTTTTGAGGCGGCTGCATTGAGTCCGTCCGTCCTTTTTCGCGACGATAATCAAGTCTTCGGGAAGCACAGAGTTCAGGAACGTGGGAGAATGCGTGCTCATCAAGATCTGCACTGGACTCTTCTTCAGCACGTCAATCAGATGTTCAATTATGTGAGGATGGACGAAATTCTCCGACTCCTCGAAGCAGGCCAAACCCGGCGGAGGAGAGCCGGAAAGAGCGACCAAGTGCGCCAGGAGAGCAAGGGTGCCGTCCGAAAGTACGGTTGCAGGGAACGGCTCATCAAAAGTCTTTTCCTTAATTGCAACTTGAGTGAAAGCTCCACCGACGATTGGCGTCGCAAGGTGTTCGACTTCGTTTACTCCCGCACGAAGCAAGCTCTCAATTTCGACGAACCTTTTGTCTCTCTTGTTCCATAACGAGTGCAGCACTCGTGATAGGTTACTGCCATCATCGGCGAGAGTGTAATCTTCAGCAATCTGCTGCGGCGCCCTCATGTGCGCAGGGACGAAGCGGAAGTATCGCCACTGAGACCTTCTTGCGAGTTCTCGGGCCTTGTCGACTGCCCCATCTTCTCCGCCCCCCCGCGACACGGTGGCATAGCATGAATACTCCCAGTTCCGTCCGATCTCGGAGAACGCCGCTCGAACCCTGATTTCGTCTGACTCCGCGTCGGCGCCATAGAACAAGGCTTTCCGCGTATCTCCCTTTTGAGCCAGGAAATTGTAGGCAGCGTTTCCACCTCCGGCCATTCCGTTGTATAAAAACATGACCGCTTCCATTATGTTGCTCTTGCCGCTGTTGTTCGGTCCTACAAGAACGTTGAACTTGCCAAGTTCCAACGGGACTTTTGCCAGACTCCTGAAGTTACGGAACTCAACTCGTTGCAACACGGAGAAGCGGAACATTCGGTCGGCTCTTAGACTTTCTCCACCCGTTAACTCGCTAGCTGAAGCAAGTATTGCAGATGGAACCGCCTCCCCGGAACCAGACGACATCCACGAGACGGATTCCGAATGGGTGTTCCGCGATGCCTGAATCGGCGATTAGTTGAGCGCTCGCACGATGTCTCGCGCGTCGTGCAAGAGGACTTCGGTCTTGATCTTCGGTGCGACGTATTCCACGAAGGGAGCTACTTTGTCGTCCTTGAGCTTAGTCACCCATCCGCTCTCCCGAATGAATGCCTTGCGGTTCTCGGGCTTGGAGAGCCACCCGATCACCGCGTCCTCAACCCATGCGCGGCCTAACTCTTCGAAGTCGTAGACGAGGGGTTCCGCGTCGTGAATCCGCATCAACTCGGGGACCGTGTTCGCGGTGTTGAAGGATTGGGAGAAGAGGCGCGTCTCGCAGACGGTGCCACGCTGTTGAGTCTTTGGAGAAATGGCGCAACGGTGTCGTTATCGTTTATTTTGAGCGCGGTAGGCAGGTGCACCGCGAGAACCGGGTCAATCACGACGAGGACCTTTCCCGCGCAATCTCGTTGGAAGTCGTCCCAATCCTTGTCGGTCCTAAACGCCAACTCGAAACACACTTTTAGCCCTGGGAACGATCTCTCGGCTCGTTTCAGAAGCCGATCTTTGAACCCCCTCTCGCCCCCTTCGAGACAGTAATAGAGTACTTCGCCCCTCGTTGTCGACAATCCGAGGAACGGCTCGCCGCGCGCGATGCTTATCGCCATGTCAATGCAAAGGTACGTCTTTCCGATTCCCGGCGACCCCCAAAGGATGCTCAAAGACCCAGAGGGAAGGAGGCCCGAGACAACGAATTTCGGGGTCGAAAACTCCCGTGTGAGCAACTCGTCGGCCTCAATGATGGACGCTATCTACATCACGTCTCCCTCGGCCGCCCGCGTGATTAAGGTGGCTATAACTCGTGCCCTACTCACCGCGCCAAAAGGATGGGCTCGAAGCTTGTCAAGTGCCGCGATTTCCTGCGGTGTAAGGACGACACAT
>Ga0209161_10000350_pt1 | contig 37049 bp, 36 predicted proteins | sample GraSoiAngelo_155_FD_186169 | JGI IMG/M metagenome (GOLD analysis project Ga0209161, IMG submission 186169) | Grasslands soil microbial communities from the Angelo Coastal Reserve, California, USA - 14_1009_13_30cm (SPAdes) (version 2) | ecosystem: Environmental > Terrestrial > Soil > Grasslands... | reverse complement strand
CGACCGTGCTGTAGCCCTGGGTCGCCAGTTGCCTCGCCGCCCGCTGTTCCTGACTCAGGACTATCAGCTCTACCTCGCTCCAGAGCTCATCCGATCAGCTCTACCCGACGCCGCGATGCAGCACTTCATTCATGTTCCGTGGCCTGAGCCGAGATATATGAAGGTGCTGCCTGCAGCGATGCGTGAAGCAATTTTCAAAGGCCTCCTTGCCAACGACATCATCGGTTTGCAAACCAGCCTGGACGTGCACAACTTCCTTCGATGCTGCGTCGAGTTGATGGGGCTGCGGGTTGCAGAAGCCGAGGGCGCGGTCTTCTTCGGCGGTCGATTGGTGTGGGTGCGCGCGTACCCGGTCTCCATTGACGTCGATGCGATGAGGCTGCTCGGCGAATCACCAGCAGTTCGCGAGCTTGAAGCAGAGGTCGCCACGTGGCGTCCGGAGATGCTGATCGTCCGGGTGGACCGCACCGATCCATCAAAGAACTTGATCCGAGGGTTTCTGGCGTTTGAGCGGCTGCTGGAAGACCACCGCGAATTCCACGGTCGCGTCACGCTATGGGCTTTTCTACAGCCCTCACGCCAGGACGTCGACGCCTACCGGCAGTATCTCGATCTTGTCCAGTCCACGGTTGCCCGGATCAATTCGCGATTCCAGCAGGGAGACTGGGAACCCACCCGGCTCGAGCTTGGAGAGGACATTCATCGCGCTATGGCCGCTTATCGGTCGTACGACGTGCTCCTCGTGAATCCCATTCTCGACGGCATGAACCTGGTGGCGAAAGAGGGCCCGGTTGTCAACCAACGTTCGGGTGTGCTGGTGCTGTCGGAGTCGGCCGGCGCCCATGAGGAGCTGGGCGGGCACGCGCTGACCATCAATCCCTTCGATGTCGAGATAACCGCGCGCGCCCTACATCGGGCACTACAGATGAGTCGCACTGAACGAGACGAGCGATCGAAGGCGGTCAACCAGATAGTCGCAACGAATGATGTCGCCCGCTGGATTCGGTATCAGCTCGAGGACATCCGGTCGGTGACGCCGCCTGTGCGCAGGCTGTCGGGGACGGCCGAAGGGCAGCCAACGGGATCCGCGAAGGCCCTCCAGGACGAGCCACCCGGAAATGCGCCGGAAAGGCCGCCCCGCGAGTCGGTCGTCGATCTGTACAGCAACGCCGATGGGGAGCGATGATATTTCGCGATAGACAACGGCGGACGCAGATTCGAGCCGCCATTTCTCAACGGGCGGCAGCGATCTGTTAACCCTGAGGTTCAGGGTTCCAGGCCACCATCGCGATCTCGATGTGATGCTGTAAAGCCGCGAAAGTCAGACGCCCAGGGCAGCCACCACGTTGGAGAACACGTTTTGGATCTGCTGACCCATGGTCAGGAGAATCACGATGACCACGATCGAGACGAGAACCAAGATCAACGCGTATTCGACCATGCCTTGGCCGCGCTCACGGGCAGTGTTGCTACGACGCATCGTCCGCTCACCTCCAGATTTTTTTCTCCGATCGTCGGTCATCCGAGTAAGTGGCGGCGCTCGTTCAGCCTGCGTCGAAGCTCGGCGCGGCGTTCGACAAACCGCCGGTCCTCCACCCTCCGCTCGACCTCGACTGCGACCACCGTTACGCGTCGGTCGCTGGTCGAGCGCCGCTCGGCCTGACGGTGATCCACCTCACTGCGGCGTGAAGCCGCCCTCTTTTCCTCGCGGTGTGTACGAAATCGGGAAACAACAGCTCGATCTCAGGCGGCATCTCATGCCCAAGCTCGGCGAGGCGCTCCAGGATGCGTGGACGGATGCCCGTCGGTGCAAAACGCCCGATCACGCGCCCTTGACCGTCGATGCCGGTGCGTATGAACTTGAAAACGTCTTGCATGGTGATCACGTCTTCCTCCATGCCACTCACCTCGCTGATCTGCACCACCTTGCGGGTCCCGTCGCGCAGCCTTTCGAGATGCACGACCACGTTGATCGCGCTGGTGATCTGCGCACGGATTGCCCGCAGCGGCAGGTCATAACCCGCCATCATCACGAGAGTCTCGATCCTGGACAGGGCGTCGCGCGGCTTGTTCGCGTGCAGCGTGGTCAGCGATCCGTCGTGCCCGGTGTTCATCGCCTGAAGCATGTCCAGGGCCTCCGGGCCACGGACCTCTCCCACGATCAGCCTGTCGGGGCGCATGCGGAGCGACGAGATGACGAGGTCACGGATCGTGATTTCTTTTCCATCGAGGCCGGCGGGACGGGCTTCGAGGCGCGCCACGTGGCGCTGGCGCAGCTGAAGCTCCGCGGCGTCCTCGATGGTGACGATCCGCTCCTCCGCCGGGATGTAACCCGACAGGACGTTGAGGAGAGTCGTCTTGCCGCTGCCCGTGCCACCGCTGACGACGATGTTCGCCCTCGCCATGACACAGGCCTTCAGGAAGCCGAAAGCGCTCTCGCTGCAGCTGCCGAGGCGGACCAGGTCACCCATGTCGAGGGGACCTCGGACGAACCTGCGTATGTTCACCAGGGGGCCGTCGACCGCAATCGGTGGGATCGCCACGTGCACGCGAGATCCGTCGGCGAGGCGAGCATCGCATATGGGGTTATCGGCATCGATTCGCCTGCCCGCTGATTCGACGATGTAGCGGATCGCCCCCATCAGCTCCTCATCGTTCTCGAAGCTGAGTGGGGTCAGGATGATCCGGCCGCCGACCTCGGCATAGATGTCGTGGGCGCCCATGACCATGATCTCTGTGACCTGAGGGTTGGCCAGAAGCTGAGCGAGCGGCCCGAGCCGCGAGAAGTCGGGCGACGACACGGGCAGAACTGGCGTGGTGCTCATTGGATCAACCTCACGGCAGGCGGCCAGGTCCGCAAACTGGGATCAGCCGAGATCGACACGCCGCCATTGCCTTTCACGGTGGCGGTCCAGCAGATGATTCCCCCAGCGATCGTCGCCAGGAAGCTGCTGCTCCCGATGATCGTGACGGAAGCCGCCGGCACGTAGAAGATCCCGATCAGGCTCGTGATCCCGTGGCCGGCCACATTGTTGAGGCACGTGTTGGCGGGCGCAGGCTGTTCGGGCCCTGGCTCGAAGAGGAGAATGCGGCCGAGCTGGTATCCGCTGAACAGGTAGACGTCGCCGCCACCTTGCAGGTTGAGGCAGGTCTGGTTGTTTCCGCCGCCCGGGATGAAGACCATGACTGCCCCCGGCGTCCATGCGGACGGGCATGCGACGTTGTTACCCGTGTCGGGATTCACGCAGTGGCGCTCGTTCGCCAGGTCGCCGCGCGGAGGTGTTCCAGGAGCCGGGTCGGCGTTGGGCAGGCCGGCTGCCATCGGGAGACCTTCCCCGTCCGGCGGCGACGGCTCGTTGGTGGGCCAGCCCGGCGGAAAGGAGCTGCTGTTGATGGTGACGCTCGAGTTGCCGCTGTTCTGGAAATTGGTGAGGTACGCGAGGCTGCTGCAAGAAGCGTTCTGCGCGAGGTAGACGTTGAATGACTGCGCTCCGAGGTCGCTGGTCACAAGGACTTTGATATTCCCGCTGGCCCCCGGGGTCACGGTCTTGCACATCGAGGGCGCGCTCTCGCGGCCGTAGCAGGTCGGTGATGCCGGGCCGCTGCAGCTCGCCACTCCGTTCGGAGACCACCTCACGGCGGTCACCTCGACCGACCATGTACCGCTCAGGTTGTTGGTGCCGTTACCAGTCGGATCAGCGGAAAACGAGCCGGCACAGCCGGCGCCGTTTGAGTCCCAGAACTGAGGGAGCGCCCGGATGGTCACTAAAGAGCCGGAGGAGATGGCGGCGCCGGCCGACTGGTTCTTGGCCAGCTTGATCGAGGTGTCCAGGACCTTTGCGCCGCCGCTGTCGACGGTGAAGGCCTGGCCGCCGACCGAGATGCTCGTGGATCCGGGAATCGCGGCGCTGAGCGCGCTGACGGAAATCGAGGTCACGCCGCCGCTGGCAATGTTGGCGGTCGTGGTCGTGGTGTTGGGTACCCCCGCCGCCGCCATGTTCGGCTCATCAGGTGGGCGCAGCTCGTTGCTCACGAAACCGCCGTTATCGCTGAAACCCGCGGAGAAGTCGTACACGCCGCCGGCGAGGAAGTAGCAACCGGCGCTGCCCGTGAGCTTGGGATCAGCGGCGTATAAACCGGGCTGCTCGACGCTGCCACTGGTCGAGCTCCACGACACGGACGTTGCGTTCAGAGCCGGCTGCGAGTAACCGGGATCGGGAATATTGAACCCGTTGGCCTGGCTTCCGCTGACTGTGAAGTTGGGCAGCGGCAGGGGCGGTTGGTTGGGACAGATGTCGATGACGTTGCCGGTGACTGAACCACTCGCTGAGCCGTTGTCGGAGATGTTGCCGTTGGACCAGATGTCGCCGGCGATGGTCGTGGTGGACGTGCCTGTGAACACCAGGGACTGGCCCGCTCCGTTGCAGTTACCCGCGCTCAGCGTCTGTATGGCGGCGCCGTAGGTACCCGCCCTGCGCGCAACGGCTGTCGCGGTGGCGGAGATGAGAACCGTAGGTCCCGCCCCAAGCACCTGCATCACCGTCACATCAATGACGTGGGTTGCGGTTGCCCGGAAGGTGACACCGGCAATCGAATGGCTGGCGGCGCTCAGGGCTAACGACTGGTTCGTAGGGTCACCAAAGATGCACGAAACCGAAACCGTGCCATAACCGGTGCATGTCGGCGCCACATAGAGGCGCTCATTCAGCGCGTAGTGGTTGGTCGCAGCCTGTTCGGCCTGCGCGTAGTCCGACGTGTTCATGTAGTTGTTCGCTGCCGCCAGAGCTGCGGCGTCGACGGCCGCCTGCATCTCGCGTCGATCCAGGTAGGCGCGCCCTCCGTCGAGCGCAAGCCCGATGAAGCCGAAGAGCACGACCATGATGAGGCCGATCATCACGATGGCTTGGCCGCGTTGAGCACGAGATGGATGCGCGGCCACATCAGTACTCGGTCTTGTAGGTGGCTGCCGCGCTGATCACGATGTGATTGGCGGTCACCTGCTGAATGAACGGCGTGAAGGGAACGAAGTTGTAGCGAATCGTCACCTGGATCGGAGCATGGTCGTGAACTGGGTTGGTGGCGCTGCACGTGCCGGTCGAGTTACCCCACATCTGGCCGCCCGGTGCGTTTTCGAGCGCTGGTGACAGCGACTCGATCGTTGCATCGGCATCGGGTTCTGTGATGTAGATCCATCCCTGGTTGGCGGGCGGCGTGGCGCTTGTGATCGGACCGTTCGGGCAGGGGTTGGCCAGCGAAACGTCGACCGCGTGCTGCTTGACTGCGGTCTCGACGTCAGCATTTGTCGGCAGCAAGGCCGAATCGCGAATCGCGGTGCGCGCCCCCTCGTTGACCGCCTGGTTCAACGTGGTGTAGACGTAGATGACCCGGCCGAAGTCCACCACCCCGAAGAGCAGCAGCAGCAGGATAGGCGCGATGATCGCGAACTCGACGATGGCCTGCGAGCGCTGAGCCGTGGAAGCCTTCGGCAACTCAGTACCCTCCCACCGCCATGTGCGTGTTGGCGACGATGTGGACCGAGTTACCGAGGACGCCCTGCAGGAAACCTGAGACAAAACCAAAATTCATGACCAGGATCACGTTGACGTCGGTCCCTTTGAGGCTGTTGTCGGTCGGCGCCGATGTGAGGTCAAGGCCTGGCGAGTTCGAATAGCAGATATAGAGCACGGGCTGGTTGACGTCACTCGGATACGTGGAATCGCTGTACGGAGGGTTGTAAGCGGTGTTGCCATCGGCCGGGCTGGGACAGCTCGTGCCTGGGTTGCCCAGCGTCGAGGTGGGCAGCCCGGAGTGCTTCAGGATGGAATCGACGGCGTTCTGGATCGCGGAGTCGTAGAGATTCGGGTTCGGATTGCTGCTGTTGGTCGGGTCGAACCAGCTTGCCTGCCGTGCACCTTCGCGCGTCGCACCCGTGAGGGCGACGTCGAAATAAAACACTCGACCCAGGTCGATCAGGCCGAAGACCAGCAGCAGGAGCACAATTGCCGACACTCCGAACTCGACCGATGACTGTCCTCGCACCGGTTAACCGCCGCCCTTCAGAAAGTGGACCGCCAGGAGGGCCGCAGGACCCAGCAGGATGATCCAGAGGGTCGGGAAGATGCATGCGAGCATCGGAATGAGCATCTTCAACGAGGCCCGGCCGCCACGCTCCTGGGCGGTGAGCATCCGTTTCTGTCGAATCTCGTCAGCCTGGATCCGCAGGATTCGGCTCACGCCCGAGCCCAGCTGCTCAGATTGAATGACCGCCTGCACGAAGTTGTTGAGCTCGTCGACGCCGGTGCGCTGACCCATGTCGTTCAGGGCTTCGAGACGCGGCCTGCCGAGCCTGACTTCCTGCATCACCCGGCCGAACTCCTCGGCCAGCGCGTGCTCGTACTTTTCCACCACCTGCTCGATCGCAGCCTCAAAGGTCAGGCCTGCCTCGACGCAAACGACCAGCACGTCCAGAACGTCCGGCAGGTCGAGCTGAATCTCGTTGCGGCGGGCGTTGACTCGCCGCCGCAGCCAGAACATCGGCCCATACAGGCCGATCGCGGCGCCGATCGCGGCGCCGAGGGCGATCAAAACGCGGTTTTGGGCCAGGAGACCGATGAAGATCGCAAATGCGCAAAGTGCGGCGGTCAGCACATAGCGCACGGCGAGGAAGTCGCCCGCGGACATACCGCCCGGGCGGCCTGCGAGCTGCAGTCTCAATTGGATCTGCTGACGCGCCTTCTCCGGCACGGTCTGCTCGAGCACGCGTCCGATTCGCCTTATCAGCGGCTTGACGATGCGTTCGCTGAACGGCTGCTGCAGCTCGATCTCCGTAGGCGAGACAGGCGGCCCAGCCTCGTAGATGCGAAGGCGGCCTTCCACAACGTCGGCGTTGCTCGGGCTCCTTGGTGTGAGGCTCCAGACCGTGGTGAAGGCGCCGATCGCAGCGACGACGCCCAGGAGCGAAGCGATGTACAGGACCGACACCGTCAGACCTTGAAATTGGTGATCCGGCGGACGAAATAGTTGCCCATATAGATCGAGATCGCGGCCACGACGAGCAGGGCTCGTCCGCCCGGATCGGTGAACATGATTCGGAAATAGCTCGGCGTTATGACGTCGAGGATCCCCGCCACGATGAAGGGCAGGAGCGTGATGATCCAGCCCGAGGCTCGCATCTGGGCGGTCATCGCCGCGATCTGGGACTTCATCTGGACTCGCTGACGGATGGTGTGCGAGATGCCGTCAAGGATCCGGGCCAGGTTGCCGCCGGCCGTCGACTGGATCGAGATCGCGGTCACGATCAGGTCAAGGTCTTCGCTGCCGACCCGCCGGACCACATTGGTGAGCGCGGCCGGCGTCGCGGTGCCGATCTTCATCTCGCGGAGGGCACGTGACAGCTCGTCAGAGATTGGCGGCGAGGTGTTCTGTGCCACCGCTTCGAGCGCCTGCGGCAGCGACAGGCCGGCCTTCATGGCGTTCGACAGGAGACTCAGCATGTCGGGTAACCGGCCGTTGAACGCCTTGAGCCGCCGCCCCTGTCGCCATTTCACGTATCGCATCGGCAGGAGGTATGCGATGACGCCCGCGACGACAAATTGCGGCGCGAATCCGAAGCGCCACAAGGCGAGCAGCGCACCGGCCGTCAGGAATCCGACCTGGATCATCACGAACTCGGACGTACGCAGCTTCAGGTCGGCTCGGGCCAGGTGCTCGGCGAGACTCAGCCCGCTGTTCAGGCGCCGGTTGCGGTGAGACCGATCGACGAGGGCCTGAAATGGCCTGTTGATCCGGTCTCGCACAGTCGGAGGCTGGAGCCCGCGTGAGGGACCTCCCGCCCACGCCGCGTTGTCGGGGCGAGTCGTCTGCTTCGCCGGCAGTGCGATCGCAAACCCCGCCAGCAGGACGCCGGCGGCGGCAATCGTGGCTAGCACCAATGCGTTCATACGAGGGCGACCGCCGGCTCGAAGATGGATGTCTGCAGGGCCTCGCCCCGCTCGTCGAAGTGGTCCATGTGTATCGACCGATGCCCGGTCGATGTATGGACGCCGATCGCGTTGCCCTCGGGATCGACACCGGACTGCTTGAACTGGAACAGCTCCTGGTACTGCATCTCGCCATTCGTCAGACCGGTGATCTCGACGACGCTCACGATCTTGCGCTGGCCGCCGCGGACCCGCTCGACCTGCACGACAAGATCGATCGCGGAGGCGATCTGTTTCTGGATCGCGCGCGCCGGCAGGTCGGCTCCGGCCATCAGCACCATCGTTTCGAGACGGCCGAAAGCGTCGTAAGGGGAGTTGGCGTGAACCGTGCTCATCGAGCCTTCATGCCCGGTGTTCATCGCCTGGAGCATGTCGAGCGCCTCGCCACCGCGGCACTCACCGACGATGATCCTGTCGGGGCGCATCCGCAGGGCGTTGCGCACCAGGTCGCGGATGGCGATCGCCCCCGTTCCTTCCACGTTGGGCGGCCGAGACTCGAGCCGAATGACGTGCTCCTGGCGGAGCTGCAGCTCCGCCGAGTCTTCGACCGTGACGATGCGCTCGTCGGTTGGGATGTAACCCGACAGGATGTTGAGAAGGGTCGTCTTGCCGGACGAGGTCCCACCCGAGACCAGGATGCTGAGCCGGCTGCGCACCGCGGCGCGCAGGTACTTCAGCACGTCTGCTGTGGCGGTGCCCGTGGCGAGCAGGTCCTCCGGACGCAGCTTTTCGCGCGAGAACTTTCGGATCGTCATGCACGGACCGTCGATCGCAAGTGGCGGCAGCACCACGTTTACCCGCGACCCGTCGCGAAGACGCGCGTCGCACATCGGCGAGCTTTCGTCGACCCGCCGCCCGACCGTGCTGACAATGCGGTCGATCACCTGGCGAAGCTGGGCGTCGCTCTCGAAGATCATCGGGCTCAGGCTGACCCGCCCGTGGCGCTCGACGTAGATCTGGCTCGGCTTGTTGACCATGATCTCCGAGATCCCGGAGTCCTCCAGCAGCGGTTGCAGCGGCCCGAGGCCGAGCACTTCGTCGAGCAGCGCGTCGACCAGGTGGCCGTAGTCAAGGCGGTTGATGACCAGGCCGGAGGCTTTGATGTGCTCGTCGGTAAGGCGCGCGATGCTGGCGCGGACACCGGCACGGTCGGTGATATCGATCTCGTCCGCGTGGCGCTCTACCAGCAATGTATGGATCGCCGTCTTGGCTGCCGACAGGGTGGCCGGAACGCGGCCGGTTTTCTGGACGGTTTCCTCGGCCGCAGCGGGCGCGGCCGCGGCCGGCGGCTCGATCAGCGCTCCGGCAATGACGCTCAAGCCTCCGGTGCTCGGCGTGGTCTCGACCGTTTCCGGTCGCCTGCGTGCGTCGAGTCGGTCTTTCAGAGCCACGTCAGCTCAATCACTTTCACTTCGCGAATCAGCCGTCGAAGCGCCGCAGCGGATGCCTGCCGCACATGCGCGTTTCGCTCGGCAGACAGCCGCTCCAGAACCAGGATCGCTTGGCCGGAGTGGAGCAGGCGCAGCGCCTTCGCGGCCGCAACCCTGACCCTCCATTCGGGGTCCTCGGTAGCGGCGACGACGGCTGGGACGGCTGCGCTGGAGCCAATCCAGCCCAGGGCGCGACAGCTGGTCACACGCTCGCGTGTCGTCCCATGCATCAAGAGGGCGACCAGCGGCCCAACGGCCGTTTGCCGGCGGCGAAGACCAGCGGCCAGGGCGGCGGCCGGCTTCAGCCCCGGTCGCTGCGGCTCGCCCAGGGTCACCTCGAGGAACAGGTCCGGCGCGGCCCGGGCAAGTTCACCGATCAGTGTTCGGCGCAGACCGGCTCGCTGAATCGCCATCAGCAAAACCCGTGCACTCTGGGCTCCGCCAATCCTGCCCAGCGCTCGCGCCGCGGCGTCCGCGACCGCGCGATCCTTCGACTCCAGAAGCGGCGCGAGCCACGTGACCGCCTGCGGCATGCGCAACGCGCCCAGGATTCGGGCACTCTGAAGCCGCGCAGAGCGGCTATCCGCGGAGAGACGTTCGATTGCCGCGTCAGCGATCCCCGAATTGCGAAACTCCGCCATCAGGCGCCGCAGCTCGACGCTGTCGCAGGCAAGCGGTTTTGTGATCCGGTAGAGGACCAACGCGAAGTCGTCGTCTTTCTCGCCTAGATCGATCGAGAGCTTGTGCCTGGTGCCGAGCACGACCGCCTCCAGGTTGCGTTGCAGCGACGCGCGCCGCATGCGATGTCGGGCCAGGTCGAGGGCGGCAACAGGTGAGGCGCGACTCACGCTGGATGTAGCTCCGCCACAAGGCTCCTCGCCGGCAGCTCGACTTGGCCGTGTTTCGCCTCCAGGAGGCCGGCGAGCCTCAAGCACCCGCGGGTCACCTCGCTGCGTGCGTCGGCGACGCTCAGGATGACCCCGTCAACCGCCGCCTGCTCAGGCCGTGCCCCGTCGAAAGCTACTTCGACGTCGACTTCGCGCTTCAGCATCCGCTCGACCGCTTGTCGCGTCACGGCCGGCTTGAGCGATCGATTGTTGAGGACCACAGTGAGCCTGTCGTGCGGCGCCCCGAGCTGGGTAAGAATTTCGATCGCATCCGCCGCACTCTTGACCGCAGAAAGCTCGGGTGCGGCAACAACGACGATGTGCTGAGTCAGGTCGAAAAGAGCAAGGGTCGAGTCGGTGATGGTCACCCCCAGGTCGACGACGATGTAGCGAAACGTCTTCCGCAGCACCGCGATCGCCCGCGTTATCAGCTCGGGCGTGACTTCATCCGCTTCTTCGGGGCGCAGGGCACCCGGGAGGATCATCGGACCTCGAACGTGATAGAGCACGGCGGAGAGCAGAACCTCCTCGAAAGCGTCCTGCGGGACCGAGCCGGTGCGAGCCAGGCAGCTCGTCGGCATCAGGCCGGCAAGCAGCGCCGAATGCGAATACGGAAAGTCGAGATCCAGCAACAGCACCTCGCCCGGATATCTCTGCGCGAGGGCGCCGACGAGGTTGAGCGAGATGCATGTTCCCCCGGATCCACCCTTGGGCGAGTAGACGCCCACCACGGTGGCTTCCTTGAGCAGCATTCCCCACGTCGCCTGGACACTCGAATCTGCAAAGCGCGAGAAGCGCTGCTCGGCGAGGCGGCGCAGCTCATCGATGACCGCGTGATGCCGGCCGCCGAGCACCGCGAACAGGCTCTGCCGGTCGAGGGCAAGCAGCGTGCACTCGGACTGCGCGTAGACGGACGCCTGCTGGGGCCGGCTCAGCAGACACGCTCCTTCGCCGACAAAATCACCTTCGGCCAGCACGGAGACCGTGACCGCTCCCGGCGGCTTGTCCACGACCACGCGGCAGCGTCCCTGCTCGATGAAAAAGATCGTGTCTCCAGGCTCGCCCTGGCAAACGACCACCTCGCCGTTTGGAACGCGGATGCGGCGCAGGCGGCGCGCCAGTGCCCGAAGCACCGATTCCGGCATCGTGAAGAACACCGGCGCACTCTCGAGCACGGCAAGGCGCGAGATCATGTCGTGGAAAGCGGGCCCTTTGGTGCCGGGGCGCTTTTGCCCGGACTGGTCCGAAGGTTTCTTCTCGCCTGTGGCGAGCACCGGTCGCCATGGTCCCGCGCCCCAGCCGATCTCCCGAGTGCGTGGCCTCATCGGAGCTCCGCTACCTCGTGAATCCCCAACGGGAGTCGATCTGTGCGGGGCCGATGATCCCGGGCACAGCCGTCGACGGGCAAGCTGGGTCGGCCGGCTCAGGCGCGGCCTTGTAGTCGTGATAGGACAGGAGCACGTACTTGAGGCTGGCGTTGAGGATGAGCCACGTCATGTACTGCGCATCGCACTCCGACATCAAGACGGTCAGGCTGCTGGCCAGACCCTGGGCGACACCTTGCCTTGGCACGGTCGACTCAGGACCGATCCGGATGACGTAGACGCTCGTGAAGACCGTGCGGGTCACAGTCTTGGGATTGTTGGGTGTGATCAGCGCCGTGTTGACGGAGGCGATGATGTTGATGTAGTCACCCTGGGCGATATACCCGGCGACACCTTGCTGCTCGCCGGTTGGCAGGGTGAGCGCGATGTAGCCGGCCGGGATCGGCAGAAACGAGGAGGTCGCACCCGCAAGCAAATCCTGATTTGCGGAGACGATGTTGGATGTGATGACCTGGCCTTTGACAATTTCGACCAGCGCTGCGTAGCCGGTCAGGTCGGCCATATGTGTGAAGGCTTTTGGCGGCAGGGAGTCCGATGAGACTGTGCCGTACGTGATCATGTCTGCCGTGATCGGTTCGCGCGGCGAGACGTCCTGACTCGCAACCACGACGCGCACTGAGCTCGCCGGGTGGGACCGGCTTGCGAAAATCGCGCCGAACACCAACATCAGCAGAAATGCAAGCAGCGCCATTCCCACCCCGAGAATGAAGAGAGGGGTGCGAATTCTCGTTGTCCTGGGCTTCACCTGCCCGACGGCGGCCATGACTACGACCTCTCCGTGGGCCGCACCGAAGCCACCCAACGGCCTCCGTCCCAGTAGTCACCAGGCTCGGTTGGGGGCTCCTGGCCGATCACGAGATATGTCACCCGCCGCAGTACCAGCGTGCCCGCCATCAGGTCGTGCAGCGCTTGCTTCCGCGGGGTGAACGCCGCCATGATCCAGCCCAGGCCGAGCAGCAAGGTCGAAAAGGCCTTGAAGAAATAGCGAAACGCTGCCCGCGGATACGAGATCGGGTCGCCATGCACGTCGGCAACGAAAAGATTCAGAGCGATCTTCCCGAGGGTGCCTCGCGCCGGCGAAGTCTCAAAAAGGACGTAATACGCCCAGCCGATCGCGGAGGTCACCGCCGGAACATTTGCCAGCGCCAGGCGATTGTCCGGCGCCAGGGTGATCACGAGGGTGCCAAGCGTCACGCCGACCGCCGAGATCAGGAGGAGGTCGATCAGATAAGCGAGCAGGCGCCGCCAGAAGCCGGCGTACGCGATGTCTTTCCTGAGAAGGGCTCCAGGCATGGGATTTGCTTGCTGCATCGCGTGTACCGGTACGTCGCTGCCGCGCGATGGGCGGACACCGCCTAACGCAGTTCCGCGGGGCCGATCGCATGCCACCGCAGAAGCGACAACACTTGCCGGCGTGCAATCACCTCCAACCCGATTTCAGTTTCCTCCCCCGACCTTATTAAGGATCGACCCCCGCAGCAACGGGACATTCGTCCTGATGGGCCAACTGCGTCCGGACCGCATAGGACTGGCACCCCATAAGGACCCACGTCGATTCGGGACTCTGGTCGCCAGGAGAGGTCGGCGGGGCTTCACCTCCCCACCCGCCGGGGCAATCAGTCGGCGCGGGAAGCGCGTCCTGGTCCGGCTTGTCCGGCAGGTCGGCGGCGAAGCCGCCGGGTGGGGACGCCCACTCCTCCAGAGCGGTTGCCGGCTGATCGGCTGCCTTAGCCGGTTTGGTGTTCGGGGCGCTAGCGAAGTGCCACGAACTCGGCGTCGGTCAGCTCGATCTTCAGCGCGGCCAGGTTGTCCTTGAGGTGCGCGAGCGACAGCGTGCCCGGGATCGGCAGCATCGCCGGCGAGCGCCGGAGGAGCCACGCCAGCATGACCTGCTGCCGCGTCGCCCGGTGCCTCTCGGCGATCTCATCGAGCGCACGGCCGCCGCTTGCGCGCAGCGGAAAAAACGGAACGAACACGATGCCTTCGCCTGCGCAGTAGTCGACGACTGCCTCGTACTTGCGCTCCGATAGGTTGTAGTAGTTCTGGACCGCGACGACCGGGACGACCCGCCGCGCCCGCTCGATCTGTTCGATCCCGACCTCAGAGACGCCGACGTGCTGGATCTTGCCTCGGTCTTGATACTCCTTGATCGCGCCGAGGCTCTCCTCGAGCGGAGTCTCCGGGTCGACCCGGTGGAGGTAATAGAGATTGATGCGGTCAGTTCTCAGCCGGCGAAGGCTCTCTTCGATCTCCGAGCGCAAGACTTCGGGCCGGCCGCGTCCCGGACCACCGATCCCGCCCTTCGTCGCCACGATGCAGTTTGTGGGGGTTGGAGAGAGCGCCGCGCCTATCGTTTCCTCGCTCTGCCCGCCGGTGTATGAGTGCGCGGTGTCGATCATCTGCACCCCGGCAGCGACCGCTGCCTTGATCAAGGCGACGTTGTCCGGAGTTTTCGTGAGCTGGTTCGTGCCAAGCCCTATCCGGGCTGCGTCGATGTCACCAACCTTCATCGAGTTCTCATCCATGATGGCCGGAAGCAGATCGACGCTGCCACCTGGTCGGCCCAAAGCAGTTGACGGCGCAAGAGTTCTAGGCGTCAACCCCTGCTTGGACGTGAAGGCTGGTGCCGATTTTCGGCAAAACGACCAGCAATGCGAGCCACGCGGCAATCCACAAGGTGGCGGACGCCAGCAGCTCGAGGCTCGTGACATCGCCGGCAAGTGGCCGGACGAAGATCAGATGCGACCGATCCAGCCAGGGCAGGACCGCCGGGATCTGCTTTCCGTCGAGCCAGTAGTAGAGGACGTCCTCACCCCCGCCGAATGCGATCGTGTAGAGCGCGCCTTCGTACCAGAGCGCCCAAACACCTGAATCCAGCAGCAGCACAGCCCCGAGCCCCATCATTCCGACCAGGATCGCCACGTGGCCGGTCTGATACTGCGGGTCGAACATCGAGAGTTGGTGCGCCTCGAAGATCCGCTGCCAGAGCAAGATGTCGCTCAAGGCGTAGAAGCCGAGCGCGATCAGAAGAGCCGAGAGAACCCGCCGCCTAACGGTATTGCCGGGCATGGTCAGATCCACGTTTGAAATCCGAAGTGTGAACGCGCTGTGCGGTACCCGTCGGTTGGCTCGGATAAGGGCGGCGCTGGTTTGGCTGCGGAGTCGGGCTGGGTTGTGGTGGGACGATTTGCGCAACTCCGGGCGGCGCGGGCGTTGCGGCGAGATTCCCGCCGGCCACTTCTTCGGATGGGCTGGCGCCGACGCCTGCCGGCCGGTTGAGAAACTCCTGCAAACCTTCCTTGACCAGCTGGCTGGTACCGATTGCGATGGCAAGCACCACGCAGACGGTCGTGAGCGCGTCCATCAATCGTTTTGCCTCGCTTCGCCGCTCGGCCTTCGACTCGTAATGCGACTTCGGACGTGAGCCGGGGGAAGGCTCAGTCACGGGCTGGTTTCTGCACGAAGGCTGCAGACCCCTTCACTGCAAGCTCCTGCACCAGGGGCACGAATCCGAGACCGAAGATCCCGACCAGGGCAAACGCCGCGACCGCCCGCAGCACCCGACTCGAACCCTTCCGCCTTGCTGCTGTCCACCAGTGCCGCACCACGGGCAGCCGCAGAAGGACAAGGGGGAGGCTGACGGCGACCGCATCGAGGAAGATCGTGCTCAAGCCGAAGAGAAGGAAGAGGTGGATGAGAATCGTGCCCCAGACGACATACGTCAATCGCTGAACCGCCTTCCAGTGCCTGCCGAGCCATCGCTGCGCCGGCTGGTTGGCCGTCACCACGAGCGGAATCAACAGGAGAGTTGACAGCGTGCCCGCAACCAGGAAGCTGTGACCCCCGATGTGGGTGAGGACTGTGCCCGGAAACGTATCGTTGGTCGTGATCGCCGCGAGCGTGAGATCGGTTCCGGCCACCGCAAACATCGCGATCCCGTAATCGCGGCGCAGCACCGTATGCCACCTCCAGCCGGTCATCGTGGACACGGGCGTGACGGCCAGCATGAGGATGAAGATCAGGAACGTCGAGGTCCCGAGAACGTCCGCGACCGAAGCGGAAATGTTGGCCACTCCATCGGAGCTGCCGCGCAACGCCGAAATCACCTCCGGCGCCATCAGGACGAACGGAACGAGCAGCAAGGCTCGGAAGAACCAGACGGCTTTCGGCCCGTTGTTCGATCGACTGACACGCTCGCCATCCAGACCGTTCAGCGTGGACGTCGTGTACGCCCGCTGTGCGCTCATGCGAACCCCCTATTCGATAAGCTCCGGCGCATCTGGCATGGTCGGGGGCGAACCTCAGAACGCGCTTGGAACGGCGTGTGAGTTTTTCGACCAGTTGAGCGAAAATTTCTGAATGGGCGGGCCACGAAGGTTGGAGGATCGGGATCTCCGGAGCCTCGACCGGAGGAGCATGTACTCGATCTTTGCCCCGCTCGAGGACGATGAGCCGTTGTCACGGGAGCTCGAGCTGGAAGACAAGGCGACCCCGACCAAGGCGGGCGAGCTTGCCGTGTGGGGCTTCCTGCGCCGGTCCAGGCGTCGCCGCAAGGTCGGCGGCGAAGAATGGATTCCCGCGATGTTCATGTTCGTGCGGCGGTTCGGTTAGAGCGGCACCGATACCATCAATGCGGCGCCATGACCGTCGACGTTTGGATTCCAGACAACACCCGACCTGAGCACCGCTCGCTGCTGCCCTCGGTCAGCATCGTCCATGACCTGCCCGCCGATGGTCGATTGCCAGAACGACTCGGACCGGGCCAATTCCTTGTCGCGGGCTTCGGCGTCGAACGCATCCTGGACGTGATCCCGCGACTCGACGATCTTCAGGTGATCCAGACGTTGTCGGCGGGAGTCGATCGGCTCGTTGACCAGATTCCCGCCGGTGTGGTGCTGTGCGACGCCTCGGGGGTGCACGACGTCTCTGTGTCGGAATGGGTGGTGATGGTCATCCTCGCGAGCCTCCACAACCTTCCCGCACATCTCGCGGGGCAGCGCGACGGCCACTGGCCGGCCGAGCAGGTGGCTGAGGCCGACGACCTCGAGGGCACGATGGTCCTGATCCTTGGTTACGGGTCGATCGGGCGCGCGGTCGAGGCCCGGCTCGCGACATTTGGCGCGCGTTTTCTCCGCGTGGCGATGCATGCGCAAAAAGGAGTCTCGCCGGCCTCGGAATTGCCTTCTCTTCTGCCTCAGGCGGACATCGTCGTCGTGCTGCTGCCTCTGACGGATGCGACGCGCGGCGTGGTCGATGCTGGATTCATCTCGAAGATGCGGCGCGGCGCCCTGCTCGTGAACGCCGCACGTGGGCCGATCGTGGAAACCCAGGCTCTGAACGAATCGCTGCGTGCCGGTCAGATCCGTGCGGCCCTCGACGTGACCGACCCAGAGCCGCTGCCCGACGGTCACCCGCTGTGGTCGGCGCCCGGGATCCTGATCACGCCTCACATCGGCGGCTGGGTCCGCAAAAGGCTGGACCGATCCTGGCGGCTCGTCGCCGAACAGGTGGGGAGGTTCTCGCGCGGCGAGCCACTGCGCAACGTCGTCGTCGAGGGCTACTGAGTGCGGGGTTTCCTGCTCGGCCTGCTCGTGATCGCGGCGATGACCGTGAGCGTGCTCGCCATCCGTCCTGGCGGATTTCGGCGTCAGCTTCGGCTGGTCGCGCGCCGATTCCGAATCGTGCTCGTGCTGGGCGGCATTTTCATCTTCGGATCGCTCGTGATCCGGCTTGCCTTCAAGGAAGGACCGGTGGTCGACTACGGGCCCGGAGGTCTTGCAGCCGCCCTCGCGATTGCCTTTCTATTCGTGGCCCGCGATCCCATCGCGGGGCGCGGTTAAGCCTGCGCCGGCGCGGCGGCTCTCTGGGGCGTCTCTGCCCGCGGGCGGCGCGACGCCGGCAATATCACGCGCCGGAAAGCGATCAGCCAGGCGGCGAACAACGTAGGCAGGATCGTGAGCAGCAGCCACCAGAGAGGATCGCCGGGAACCGGATTCGAAAACGCGGTCCGCGTCTGGGCGGCGACCGGGATCGGGCTAACGACAGGAAGCGCCAAGGAGCTGCTCGCCGCGGGAGGCGCGCCCCGGGAAGCGCCGGCGCTCACCGGGTGGCTGGTCGGTGCGGAGGTTGTGACGGGGCTCGGCGGCGGTGTGGTGGCAGGGGTCGGCACCGGCGGGTCCTTGGGGTGCTTGAGCTGGCCATAGTGGTGGCCGTGGTTGTTGGGATTGGCGTCTGCGTACACCGGAAGGGCCGACATAACAAAGAAAATCAGTGACGTCGTGACGCCTGCGGCTGCGACAGTTGCTGGGACGCGTTTCAAAGCCACCCTCCTCACTCGCCCAGAACTGTAACCAGCCCCGCTCGAGCGCGGCCAGGGACATTCGTCCTACTAACTGGTGCTACGCAACCAGCGCGGCGACCTATCATCGGCCAGCCTTGCCTTTCACGGTCGAAGACCTCGCCCGAACGTCCCTTGTCGGCATCCTCCCGCGCAGTCGCTACCGCCTCGCAGCGCAGAGCGACGCGCGCTTCCAGTCCTTCGCCGGCAACACGGCGCGGATCGCGTACCGCCAGCAAGGCGCCACTCCCGCCTTCCTCCTCTTCTCGGGCCCGGGACAAAATCCCCAGGCCGCCGCGACGGCGGCATCGACCTGGGCCGAGGCCAACTGGCGCCCAAACGCCATCCAGCGAAGGGTTCGGCCGGGCGTGGTGGTGGTTCACGTCGCGCCGGGCAACCAGCTGACGCCCGCCGGGCCGTTGACGGGTAGTGCGGTGCCGGCTGCGATCTGGACCGTCGACTCCGAGAGCGGTCGGGTCGCGGTCGCGGGCACTCCGCCGGGATCGCCCGCGGGCGGCGAGCTGAAGCGTGCCGCGGCGGCGCTCCTGAAGGGCGCCCCGGTCCCCTCTCTGGGCGAGCTCGACCTCGCGGAGCGAAACGTGATGCAGGTCAGGACCGTCGGCGTACCGCGAATCGCGGGCGGGGTGCTGAGCATCTGTCTGATCCTGGTCGCCCTGCGGTACGGACTGGCCGGAGTCTTCGGCCTCTTCGCCCTGCCCACCGCAATCGCATCCGGAAATCTGGCCGAGATCGGCTTGCTGGTCGTCGGCGTGCTGATCCTCGCGGGGATCCTTCTCGGACTCGGCGTCCTCCTCAACATCGGCAACCTCGCCTTCCGGGTGCCAGGCTTCTCCAGCCCGGTGCCCCGAACTCGCAACCTGGCTTGGGGAGGCTATGTCGCGGCCATGGTCGGTCTGGTCGTGGCGCAGGGCGCGGTGCCAAGCGCTCTCAACCCCAACAACATGGGCGCCGGGCAAACCCAGTACCTGCACGTCATGGCGACCACTTCGGACGACGGAAGCGAAACCTACGTGACGGCCGGCGGGGACCTGACCGTCGACCTCTCCGGCTGGCCGCCGACGGAGTGGCCGGGCGTCCAGTTCAGAACCAGCAACCCGAGCGTACTTTCGCTCGACACAACTCCGACTAATGGCAAGCCGATAGCCAAGTTCACCGCCGATCAGGCCGGTGCATCTCGGGTGGACGCAACGTCAACCGACGGCCGCTACACCTTTCAGCTGCGGGTCGACGTCGGCGCTACGGCGCCCTAGCCTAGGTTCGGGCGGCGTCCTTCAATGTGGTGATGTACTGCGACGCGGCGACCGCCGCCGTCGTGCCATCACCCACCGCGGTCGCGATCTGCTTGGTCAGCTGCGCCCGCACGTCGCCGACGGCCCAGATCCCCTCGACCGAGGTCTGGAGGTTGCGGTCGGTCAGGATGTAGCCACCGGCGTCGTGGTCGACGTGAACCTTGAACAGCGACGAGTTGGGCACGAAACCGATGAAGACGAACACGCCGCCGACCTGCAGCTCCTTCGCCTTGCCATGCTGCTCGTAGCGCACAGACTGGACCTTTCCATCACCGCTGATCTCCTTCACCTGCGCATCGAAGATGAATTCGATCTTCTCGTTTTCGAGGGCGCGTTCGACCAGGATCGGCTGCGCCCGCAGCTCGCTGCGGCGGTGCAGGATGTAGACCTTCGACGCGTAGCGGGTGAGGAAGTCGCCCTCCTCGACTGCGGCGTCCCCTCCACCGATGACGGCGAGCTCCTGGCCCTTGAAAAAAGCCCCGTCGCAGACCGCGCAGTAGCTGACGCCCCGGCCCCAGAACTCCTTCTCCCCCGGGACCTGAAGGTAGCGGGGCAGGCCGCCGGCGGCCATGATCAGGGCAGGCGCCCGAAGCTCCTCGTCGGACTCGAGCCGCACCACCTTGGCGGCGCCCTCGACGTCGATCTCCTTGACCGGCTCGAAGTCGCGGATTTCTACGCCAAACCTCCGGGCGTGCTCTCCCATCTTCATGGCGAGCTCCGACCCGAGGATCGAGTCAAAGCCGGGGTAGTCCTCCACCAGCTCGGTGTTCAGGAGCTGTCCGCCCAGCGGCCCGCGGTCCAGGATCACCGTTTTGAGGTTCATCCGGGCGGTGTACAGCGCGGCCGCCAGGCCGGCGGGGCCACCCCCCACGATGATCACGTCGTATTCGCTCATGCGCTAATAAGAAGTGTTCCCATCCGGTCCGGTATTCCTATCCGATAGTCCGGACGAACCGGATGTGGCCGACGGAGGATTCCCGGATAGTCCGGACTATCCGAAACCCCCTCTTAGCCGTGTTGGTAGCGCACGCCGTACCCCCCGCGGGGGGCGTGGCAGGAGATGTTGTCGAAGGGGCAACCGATGGAGCAGGCGCCGCACTCGATGCAGTTGCCGAAGCTGACCAGGTTCTTCTTCTGCTCCTCATTCCACTCGTAGACCCCGGCCGGGCAGAAATGGTTGCAGTACTTGCCCGTGCACTTGGACAGGCAGACGTTCTGGTCGACCACCTCGATGTGCGGCTTCCCGGTGTCCTCGTTGTACTTGACGGTGAAGAGCTTGTCGGTCAGCTTCTCCATCAGCCGGCTCCGAAGCGCTCCCAGATCCGGCACATCAGGCGGACGGTGTTGATGTAGTCGGCGGCCCTGATGTTCTCGTTCGGCGCGTGGATGCGGTTGTCTGGCCGGCCCACGCCCACAGGCAGCACGGTCGGGATGCCGAGGTCCGCCACGACCGGGTGCATCGGCCCGGTGGCGGGCATGAAAGGCCACAACACCGGCTCGCCATGCATGTCGCGCACGCAGTCGATCACCGTCCGCGCGACGGCGGAAGCTGGGTCCGAGCGCGCGGGTTTCTCGCCTTCGCCCGCGAGGATCTCGACTTTCTCGAAGCCGTGCCGAACGAGGTGCTTGCGCAGAAGCTCCAGCACCTCGTCGGGATCCTGGTTTGGGATCAGGCGGAAATCGAGCTTCGCCGTCGCCTCCGCCGGCAGGACGGTTTTGGAGCCAGGGCCCTGGTAGCCGGTCGTGACGCCGGCGATGTTGCACGTGGGCAGAAAAAGCATCTGCTCGATCACCTGGTCCGGCTTGGGGTCGCGGACGAGCTTGTCAAAGCCGACCAGCTTGCGCCGCTTCTCGACCTCCGGGTCGATGCCCGCCATCATCCGGCGGTCGGTCTCGGTCGGATTGACGACTTTGTCGTAGAAGCCCTCGATCTTGATGTTCATGTCCTGGTCGCGCAAGCTGGCCAGCGCGCCGATCAGATACATCGGCGCCGATGGATAGATGGACGCGAAGCCGGAGTGCTGGTCGAAGTCGAGCACCTTTACCCGCAAGGTGACGTACACCAGGCCCCGGCATCCGAACTGCAGCGTGGGGCGGCCCGCGTCGTCGAACGAGGTGCCCGACTCCCACAGGCAGCCGTCCGCGCGCAGCTTCGCGGCGTGATCGTGGGCGATCTTCGCGAACGTCTTCGAGCCGATCTCCTCCTCGCCCTCGATGAGGAAGCGAAGCGTGACCGGCACCTCGCCTAGCTCCTTCAAGGTCTCGAGGGCATGGATCCGCGCCATGACATCGGCCTTGTCGTCGGCGACGCCGCGGGCGACGATCCGGCCGTCCTTCTCCGACGGCTCGAAGGGAGGCGAGTCCCAGAGATCGATCGGGTCGACCGGCTGCACGTCGTAGTGCTCGTACAGGAGCAGCTTGCGACGCCCCGCTCCGGGGACTTCCGCATACAGCGCGGGCATGCCCCCGGCTTCGAGGGTCTCGACCCGGTCCGTATAACGCGCGAGCCGATCGCCGAGCCAGTCCCGCGCCGGCTGGACGGCGTCGCGCCCGTGGTTGGAGATGCTGGGAAACGAACAGAGCTCTTTGAGCTCATCGACGAATCGGCGCGAGTGCTTCTCGATGTACGCGTCGACAGCGCTAGTTGAGATCACAGCCAAATCGTAACCTTGTCCCGATGGTCGACGAAGCAGGGGAATTCCACTTCTCGCCGCGCCCGAATCGCGCCTCGGAGATCAACTGGCGCCCCTGGTCACAGGAGGCGTTTGAGCAGGCAAGGCAGACAGGCCGTCCTATCCTGCTGTCGATCTCAGCGGTGTGGTGCCACTGGTGCCACGTGATGGACGAGACCACCTACTCGCATCCGGGCGTGATCGACCTGATCAACCGCGAGTACGTGCCGGTGCGCGTTGACAACGACGTTCGCCCCGACATCAACCAGCGCTACAACATGGGCGGCTGGCCGAGCACCGCCTTCCTGACCGCATCCGGAGACATCCTCACCGGGGCGACCTACCTGCCTCCCGACCAGATGGCCACAGCGCTCACCCAGATCTCGACCTACTACCGCGGCAATCAGGCAGAGATCGCCAGCCGGGTGCTGGAGTCCCGCAAACGTGCGGCGGCGGGAGTCGCGCGAAGCGCGGGCGACCTGGACACCGGGCTTGTCGATCTGATTCTCGATGCGGTCAAGTCGGCATACGACCCTGAGTACGGCGGCTTCGGCAATGCACCGAAGTTCCCGCAGACGGATGCAATCCTGCTCTTGCTCGAGCAGTCGGTGGTGCGCTCCGACCCCGATCTCCGCCGCATGGCCGTGCACACGCTGGAGCGCATGACCGCCGGCGGCACCTACGACCAGGTCGAGGGCGGCTTCTTCCGTTACTCGACGACGCAGGACTGGAGCGTCCCTCATTACGAAAAGATGCTCGAGGACCACGCCGGGCTGGTTCAGGCGCTCGCCCTCGCGGGCATGTCCGACGCTCTCGACAAAACCACCGGCTACCTGGACCGTGTGCTGCGCGACCCGAAGACAGGGCTCTATGCGGGGAGCCAGGACGCCGACGAGCACTACTACTCCATGGACGCAGAGGAGCGCGCCGAGTCCACAGCGCCATTCGTCGACCGCCGTGTATACACGGCGTGGAATGCGGCCCTCGCCATGAGCTATGGGGAACACTCGGGCCAGCTTCTCGACTCGCTGTTCAAGAGGGCATACCGCCGCGGCGAAGGCATGACGCATGCCGAGGGCGTCGGGGGCCAGCTCGGCGACCAGGTCTGGTCGATGTGGGCCGCGCTCCGCGCCCATCAGCACGGCTTCGGCGAAAAGTGGATGCAGGTCGCGGTTGACCTCGCCGCCCACCTCGAGGACCGCTACGCGGATTCCCAGCTCGGCGGTTACTTCGACCACGCCGGCGGTGACGAGCTGGGCCGGCTGGGCGAGCGCATCAAGCCTCTGGCCGAGAACTCGGTGGCGGCGATGGCTCTGATCGAGCTCGACGTCCTGACGGGCGATCCGTCAGGACCCTACCGCGAGCGAGCCCGCAAGGCGCTCGAGTCGGTGGCCGCCCTGCCACAGTCCTACGGATTGATGGCCGCCGTCTTCGCCCGCGCGCTGGACCGCCTGGGTCATGCGCTGAAGGTGTCGACCAAGAACCAGGACCTGGCTCGGGTTGCGGCAGCAGCGCATCCGTACGCCGTGATCGATCCAACGGGTGACCAGCGCGCTGTGGTGTGCGCCGGGACCATATGCTTGGCGCCGGTGTCGACACCGACCGAGCTGGCCGAGGCCATCAGAGAAGCCTCGCGAACGCGTGCCTGAAAGCCGCGGCCACTTCTCCCGTCGCGTCGACAAGGCGCTCGACGATCCCAACCTGCAGAAAGCGCTGATCCACGCCATGACCGGCCTGCGCGGCCGTCGCAACGCAGCCTTCGAGAGCTTCGATTTCGCCGCGGGGCGCGCCGACCTCAAGCGCAGACGAAAAGCAAACCTCGACCGTCTCCCCGAGCTCCTGGAGCAGTTCACGGAGCGCCTCGCCGCGGTTGGAGGCGTGGTCCATCTGGCGGCCGGCGCCGCGGAGGCGCGCGACATCATCGGCCAGCTGTGCTGGAACGCCGGCAGCGGACTTCCTGCCGGCCGGCGCATGGTCGTGACGAAGAGCAAGTCGATGGCGACCGAGGAAATCGAGCTGAACCCCTATCTCGAGGGTCTCGGCATGGAGGTCGTCGAGACCGACCTCGGCGAACGCATGGTGCAGCTGACGCACACGCACCCGTCGCACCTCATCGCGCCGGCGATCCACCTCACCAAAGAGGACGCCGCCGAAGTTTTCGGCACTGAGGCGACGGTCGAAGCGATCCAGCTCCACGCGCGCGAGTCGCTGCGCCAGAAATTCATCGACGCGACGGTTGGCATCTCGGGCGCGAACATGGCCATCGCCGAGACCGGCACCATCGTCCTCGTCACCAACGAAGGCAACGCCGACCTGACCACGACGCTGCCACCGGTCCACATCGCGGTGTTCGGCATCGACAAGCTCGTCGCGACACTCGACGACGCGGTGGCGGTGCTGCGGATGCTTCCGCGCAGCGGAACCGGTCAGCTGATCAGCAGCTACGTCAACTGGATCACTGGGCCATCACGCTCAGCCGACATCGAACAGTCGCTGACCATCGGCGTTCACGGACCGCGCGAGCTGCACTGCGTGATCCTCGACAACGGCCGCGAGAAGATGCTCGAGGACCCGATTTTCCGTGACGCCTTGACCTGCATCCGCTGCGGTGCGTGCTCCAATGCGTGCCCGCCGTTCATGGCGGTGGGCGGCCACCAGTTCGGCGGCCACATCTACAACGGACCGATCGGCCTGGTGCTGACGCCGTTCCATCACGGCCTGGAGGATGCGGACCTGGCCAACACGCTTTGCGTCCAGTGCAATGCGTGCCAGGAGATCTGCCCTGTCGACATCCCGCTGCCCCGCCAGATCCTCGAACACCGCCGCGCCGGGCGCAAATCGCTGCGCAAGCGAGCCGTGGTCGGTCTGTGGAAGCGGCCGAAGCTGGCCGACACCGTGCTGCGGGCGGCCGCGCCGTTCAGCGCCCTCGTGCCGGGAGCGCCGCGGCTGGCCCGAACGCCGTACCGAGACCGCGCACGGCCGGCGAAGGTCGACGGCGAACCGGTGACGATCTTCGCGTCCTGCCTGGCCGACCGGAGCTGGCCCGAAGCCGCTGCGGCGCTGGAGCAGATCGCGACCGCTGCCGGCTTCCAGGTTGGATTTCCCAAGGAGCAATGGTGCTGCGGCCTCATCGCGGCCAACGCCGGAGACTTCAAGACGGGGGCCCAGCTCTCGAGTGAGCTCTCGACGAGTCTTCGAGATTCCAAGGGTTTGATCGTCACCCCGTCGGCCTCTTGCTTCGGTGCCTTCACCATCGACGCCCCGGACTGGGGCGCCGGGCCGGACAGCAGCGTGCGGGACCGCATGCGCGACTCGACCCGGTTCGTCCTCCAGATCCTGGAGGCCAACCCCCGGCTCGTCGAGCCGGGACGGATGAGCCTGAAGATCGCCTACCACGACTCCTGTCAATCGTTGAGGCAGCTCGGGTTGAAGCGCGAGCCGCGTCGGGTCCTGGAGCTCGCCGGTTACGAGGTTGTCGACCTGCCCGACATCGCGAACTGCTGCGGGTTCGGAGGAACGTTCAGCCTGGAGTGGCCGGGCGCGGCGGATCGTCTCGCCCAGTGGAAGCTCGAGGCAATCGCGAAAACGGGCTGCACAGTCGTGGCGTCCGACAACCCAGGTTGCCTGATGCACATCGCCTCGGCGGCTCGAAAACGCGGGATCGACCTGCGCGTCGCGCACGTGCTGGAGCTGGTCGGCGAACATCTGGCTTAACGCCAGGCGGTGGTCGTTAACCTTTAGGACGCCGTGAAGATCAGCCTGGTCTCGGCGGGCCCCGCCGAGCTGAACGTCGACGCGCTCGCGATCCCGGTCGCCACCGGCCAGCGACTCGCGGATTCAGCCGCCGAGCTCGATCGTGCGATGGGCGGAGTGCTCTCGGAGATGGTGGTCAATGCCGAGTTCCGCGGGCGCATCCACGAGGTCTTGCCCATTCCCGCCCAGGGCAAGATCGGGCCGCGCCGCGTGATCCTCTACGGACTCGGTGCACTCCACGACCTCGACGGCCAGCGCGTCCGTTCCGCCCACCACGAGCTCGTGCGCGCCTCACGCACCTGGGGCTACAAGCGCATGGCCGTGCTGCGCGCGGAGCCGCTGGGCATGGACAGCCTCAAGGCGGTGATCGAGGGCTGCGTGATGGGCACCTTCGAGCGCCGTTCGCGACAGACTGGCGCCGCGCCCGAGCGGCGGGAGATCGACGAGCTGGTGCTGGTCGGTTTTGGCGCCGGGCGCGAGCGCGAGGTTGTCGCGGCGCAGGAGAACGGCGAGGCCACCAACCGTGCCCGCGAGTGGCAGAATGCGCCCCCCAACGAGCTCACCCCCGACGCCCTGGCGCAGGAAGCGGCACGCATCGCGCAGCGCCACAACCTGGAACTGGAGGTCCTGGGGCCTGCAGAGCTGAAGTCGGGTGGCTACAACCTCCTGCTGGGCGTCGGCTCGGGCTCGGCGAAACCTCCTCGGCTGATCCGGGTCCGCTATCACGGAAACCATGAGAAAGGCGACGGCAACGGTGCCGCCCTTGCGCTGATCGGCAAGGGCATCACGTTCGACACGGGCGGCATCTCGCTGAAGAACCCCGAGAACATGAGCCAGATGAAGGGCGACATGTCAGGGGCTGCCGCGGTGCTGTCTGCGATCGACGTGATCGCGTCCCGCAAGTTGCCGCTCGACGTCATGGCTGTAGTCGCAGCCGCCGAGAACATGCCCGGCCCCACAGCCCAGCGTCCCGGCGACGTGATGGTCAGCGCGGACGGCAAGACGGTCGAGGTCGTCAACACCGACGCCGAAGGACGGCTCGTCCTCGCCGACGCGCTGACCCACGCGCTGCGCAACGGCGCGACCCATCTCATCGACCTCGCCACCCTGACGGGCGCCGCGACCATCGCGATCGGACATGCAGCCAGCGCCGCCGTCAGCAACGACGACGGCTTCTGGTCGCTGGTCGACCAGGCGTCCCGCGAGGCGGGCGACCGGGTGTGGCGTCTGCCCATGTATGCGGACTACCGCATCCTGCTGCGGAGCCAGATCGCCGACCTGCGCAACGCCGAATATGGCGAAGCAGGCACCATCATGGGAGGCATGTTCATCGCGGAGTTCGCGGGCGGCAAGCCGTGGGCGCACATCGACATCGCAGCCGCCGCCTGGAACACCAATCTCGAGCTGACCACGGTCCTCCGCGGCCCGAGCGGGGCCGGCACCCGCCTGTGTATCGAGCTGGCGGAACTCATGGCGCCCCGCGCAGCGGAACTCATATCAGATGGAGAGCGTTAACAAAGAGTGGCGATCCTCGAGACGATTCGCTCGCCGGCCGACCTGAAAGCGCTGGACCAGGCTCGCCTGACTGAGCTGGCGGCTGAGGTCCGGGCCTTCCTCGTCGAGCAGACCTCCCGGACGGGCGGGCATCTCTCGCCGAACCTGGGGGTGGTCGAGCTGACCTTTGCCCTCCACCGAGTGTTCCAGAGCCCGACGGACGCCATCGTGTGGGACACCGGCCACCAGGCGTACGTGCACAAGCTGGTCACGGGGCGAGCCGCGCAATTCACAGGACTTCGACAGGCGGGCGGTCTTTCGGGTTACCCATCACGCAAGGAGTCGGAGCACGACCTCGTCGAGAACAGCCACGCCTCTACCTCTCTGAGCTATGCGCTCGGCATTGCGGAGGCGCGGCTGCGCAAGAAAATAGGCGGTTTTGTCGTGGCGGTGATAGGCGACGGCGCCCTGACGGGGGGAATGGCCTACGAGGCTTTGAACCAGATCGCTCACCTCCAGCCGCCGAACCTGATCATCGTGATCAACGACAACGGCCGGTCCTACGCTCCGACGGTCGGCGGCCTCGCTCGCCACCTCTCGCAGCTGCGCGTCGACCCTCGATACGAACGCATCAAGGACGACATCTCGCGCCTGCTGCGTGAGCTGCCCCTCGTCGGATACTCGGCCGACCAGGCCGCGTACCGCGTGAAGGAAGGGCTCAAGCAGCTGCTGCAGCCTTCGACCATGTTCGAGAGTCTCGGCATCAAGTACGCCGGACTCGTCGACGGCCATGACGAACCGGCACTGGAAGAAGTCCTGACCCGCGCCAAGAAATTGCGCGAGCCTGTCGTGGTGCACGTGGTGACCGAGAAGGGCCACGGATACGGCCCGGCGGTCGAAGACGAGGTGGACAAGCTCCACGGCGTCAGCGCGTTCGACCCGCTGACGGGCCGGCCGCGATCGACCGAAGTCACCTACACGGACATCTTCGGCGACGCCCTGATGAGCGTTGCCGCAAGGCGCCCGGAGGTCTGCGCGATCACCGCGGCGATGGCATCATCGACCGGCCTCCTGAATTTCGCCAAGGAGTTCCCCGACCGATTCTTCGACGTCGGCATCTGCGAGCAGCACGCCGTGACCTTTGCCGCGGGGCTCGCGATGGCCGGGATGCATCCTGTTGTCTGCATCTACTCGACCTTCCTTGCGCGCGCCTTCGACCAGACGATCATGGACGTCGCGCTGCACAAGCTCCCGGTCGTCTTCGTGATCGACCGCGCGGGCGTGACCGGACCCGATGGATCGTCGCACCACGGCATTTTCGACCTCTCCTACCTGCGCATGATTCCCAACCTCAAGGTCGCCGCGCCCAAGGACGCCACAGAGCTCTGCGCCTTGCTCGAGACCGCGCTCGCGAGCGACGGACCGGTCGCGATCCGATATCCGAAGGGCCCTGTGCCGGCGATTCCCGACCTACCAGTGGAGCCGCTTCCGATCGGTCGCTGGGAGGAGCAGCGAAAGGGCGAGGACGCAGTGATCTTCGCCGTCGGCAAAATGGTCGAGGTGGCCGCTGAAGCAGCCCAGCGCCTCGAGCTGCAAGGCGTTTCGTGCACCGTGGTCAACGCGCGTTGGGTGAAGCCGGTCGATCCGCGCATCGCGGACTGGGCGCGGCGCCACCAGGTTGTGCTCACGGTCGAGGACAACGTCGGAACGGGCGGCTTCGGCGGCGCGGTGCTGGAAGCCCTGGCCCCTCACGGGCTGGCCGGCCGGGTGCGGATCCTCGCGCTGCCGGACGAGTTCCTGCCTCAGGGCAAGGCCTCGGACATCCTGAAGCAGCACGGCCTCGACGCGGCAGGCGTCGCCCGGTCGGTCTATGAAGCGGTCAGGGGCCGCGTTCCCGAAAAGACGGAGAGCTGAGCTAGAGCCTCTTCCTTCCCGAGAAACCCTCGCCGACGCGGTGCCAGTGCTCGACCCGCTCCTCGCCAAGCTTCCAGCAGAGCTCGATCAGCTCCCCCTCGCGATACGACGGAAAGTCGATCAAACCCTCGAGCGGACCCTTGAGCTGGATCCCCATGCTGTTCAGGTTCAGCACCGCTTTCAAAAGCTCTTCCTCGGCTCCATTGACAGCATCGCGAGCCTGCTGCAACCGCTCCCGGTCTTCGCCGTTGGATCCCGGGCGCTGCACTTTGTAATCGGCCATCCGGAGCTGCTCCTCGAGGTCCGGCCTCAGGGCTGAAAGCTCCGCAATCTGAGCCACGATCGGACGGACCCGCGGCAGCTCGCGGTTCGCCTCGTCCACGGTGTACGTACGGAGCCTCTGCACCGCTCAACGATACTTCCTTCGATGGACGCCCCGGCGATGAGGCGGCGCATCTCGGAGATGCCGGTGGCGCGCCTGGCCACGGTCGATGCGACCGGCCGCCCGCACATCGTGCCGATCTGCTTTGTGATCGACGGCGACACGCTCTATTTCGCCATCGACGCGAAACCGAAGCGAACCCCCGACCTCAAACGTCTGCGCAACATCGCGGCCCACCCGGCTGTCTCGGTGCTGTTCGACCACTACGAGGACAACTGGAGCAGGCTGTGGTGGGTGCGCGTCGACGGCACGGCGCACCGGGTCGACGACGCGGCTGACGCCGACCGGGCGATCGACCTGCTGGTAGGTCGCTACCCGCAATATGCCCGTGCTCGGCCGGGTGGTCCGGTGGTGGCGATCTCGATCGAGCGCATGTCTGGGTGGTCCTCAGCCTAGGCAGACCATGGCACTGGGCCAACCCATGCCGTTAAGGCCGCGACGCGCCCGCGCCAGCTCGCCACATTCCGTCCGCATCTCTGACGCCAGCTGTGCGTCTCGGTGCCCCGAATTGCACATGTCTGGCGTCAGACGGGCGGAATCCGATATTGCTGAGACTTGACAAGTCGGGACGTCTCGTCTAGTTTCGTCCCATGCCGAGTCCTGAGGCTCGAGATCGGGTGCTGAATCGGGCCCGAGTGGTGCTGGCGATGGGCGGCAAGCCGACGATCACCGACTTTGCGCTGGCGGCGGGCGTGTCCCGGGCGAGCTTTTACCGGATGTTCAAGTCCCGCCGAGCGCTGCTCGAGGCACTGCACCGAGCGCCCGAGCCTGACGCTCGCGACCGGATCCTGGCCGCCGCATTCCGCATGGTCGGAGAGCACGGTTTGAGCTCCCTGTCCATGGACGAGCTGGCGGGCAACTCAGGCGTCTCGCGGGCCTCGCTCTACCGGCTCTTTCCGGGCAAAGGGGCACTTTTCACAGCCCTGGTCCGGGCCTACTCCCCACTCGAGCCGGTGACCGCAGTTCTCACCGCGATGCGAGACCAGCCGCCGGAGGTCGTCATGCCCGAGGTTGCCCGCGCCGTCTACCGCCGGGTGTACGCAGGTGGCGAGAACCGCACCGGCTTGCTCAGGGCCCTTTTCTTCGAGGTCAGCAGCCTGGCGCCCGACACGGAGGAAGCGGTCCGCGAGGTGATCGCCGCCCTGGTCGGGTCCCTCGTCATGTACCTGACCACTCAGATGTCATCCGGCCGTCTGCGGCGGATGCATCCGCTGCTTGCTTTGCAGTCGTTCGTGGGTCCCATCTTCTTTCACTTGATGACACGTCCCGCGGCGGAACGAGTCCTGGGTCTCGAGATCGGCGGCGAAGAGGCTGTCACCGAGCTGTCCAAAGCGTGGCTGCGGGCAATGCAGCCGGAGGAGACGCGATGAGCGAAACATTTGCGGTGAGCGTGGACGACGTGTCCAAGTCTTTCGGTGCGTTCCAGGCGCTGAATGGCATCACACTCCATGTGCGGCGAGGCGAGATCTATGGCTTGCTCGGCCCCAACGGGGCCGGCAAGACGACGCTGATCCGTCTTATCTGCGGGCTCCTCGAGACAAAGTCCGGCTCGGTCACCGTGCTCGGGCAGCGAATGCCCCAGGTCGCCGTCCTTCGGCACATCGGCTACATGACGCAGCAGGCTGCGCTCTATCCCGGGCTCTCCGTTGAGGAGAACGTGCGGTTCTTCGCCGCGATCAACGGCGCCGAGGATGGCGTCAAGGAGGCCCTCGAGCTGGTGCAGCTCTACGAGCGACGCGCGTCGGTGGTGGCGACGTTGAGCGGAGGCATGCGTCAGCGCTGCTCGCTTGCGTGCGCGCTCGTGCACCGTCCCGAGTTGCTGTTGCTCGATGAACCGACCGTCGGCATCGACCCTCAGCTGCGAGTGCAGTTCTGGGAGGCCTTCCGGCGCATGGCGGCGGACGGCACGACCATGATCGTGTCGAGCCACGTCATGGACGAGGCGGACCGCTGCCAGCGGCTCGGCCTGATCCAGTACGGCCGGCTCCTCGCCGAGGGTTCGCCTTCTGACATCCGCGCTCAGGGTGGCTCGCCAAACCTCGAAGAAGCCTTCCTCGCACTGGCCGGTAGGAGCGAGTCATGAGCGGGCATCGCATCGGCGCGATCACCAGGCGGCTCTTGCAGGGTTTCCGTCGCGACCGGCGCACCCTGGCCCTCCTGTTCGTCGCGCCGATCATCATCCTCGGCCTCCTCGGTTACCTGATGCGCGGATCGACCAGCGCGCCTGAGGTGGGCGTCGCGAACCAGGATTCCGGTCCGCTCGGAGCCATCGTCGCGGACGGCCTGAAGAGCTCGAGCCACATCAAGACGACCGAGATCGATGCCGCCGACGGCGACGCGAAGCTCAAGGACGGATCGCTCGTCGCCTACATCGTCCTGCCTGCTGACTTCAGCCAGCAGGCCCAGGCCGGTACTGTCGCCCCGGAGGTCCGCCTCGAGGGATCGCAGCCGGGCGAAGATGCGCCGGTCATACAGGCGCTGCAGCAGTCGATGATTGCGCTGGCCTCACGCGTCGGCGGGCGCAACGTTACGTTCCAACCGCAGGTCAAGTATCTCTACGGAAGCGCGAACTACGACACGCTCGATTACTTCGGCGCGGCGTTCGTCGGGCTGGTCGTGTTCTTTCTCGTTTTCGTGATCACGATCGTGTCGTTCCTCAACGAGCGGTCACAGGGCACGCTCGAGCGGCTCATGGCCAGCCCGCTGCGCAGGGGCGAGATCGTCGTCGGATACATGCTCGGCTTTACCGTGCTCGCCCTCGTGCAGGCGGCCGAGGTGCTCGTCTTCGCCCTCGCCATCCTCCGCATCCACAACCAGGGCAGCGTGCTCCTGATCTTCGGCATGGAGGCGTTGATGGCGATCGCCGCCGTCAACCTCGGCATCTTCCTGAGCATGTTCGCGCGCTCGGAATTTCAGGCCGTCCAGTTCATCCCGCTGGTGGTCGTGCCGCAGGTCTTGCTGTCGGGCATCATCTTCCCGGTCTCCACCGAACCGAAGGGTCTGCAGTGGCTGTCCGACGTCCTGCCGCTGACTTATGCCGTGAATGGAATGCGCGACATCATGGTCAAAGGCGCAGACCTGACTTGGTCCTCGCTGCAGCTCGATGCCGCGGTGGTCGCGGGATTCTGCATCCTGCTGATTGCGGCCGGGACGACGACCCTGCGACGCCGCCTCGGCTGAGCCTCTCACGTAGTCTGGATCGCTGAATGTTGCTTGTCTGCTCGAGCCGGTGCGGAGGACGGTTGTTCCGTGCCCTCTTCGCCGAGGTCGAGGTCGATGCCGCCGGCATCTACCAGGACCATCGCGTCACCCAGCCCAGCTACATCTGCCTCAACTGCGGCGCGCCGGCGGTTGACCTCGGGGCCGTGCCGGCCGAGCTGGAGGCGGAGGCTCAGGAGGAAGAAGCCGCCGCGGCCGCCGTCGCGGACGTCCTCTGCCCTGTCTGCGAGACGATGGTCCGGCTCGACGCGAACATGGAGTGCCCTAACTGCGGGTCTCCGTTGGAAGTCAGCTGAGGGCCGCTGACCCCAGCAGGATCTCCTTCATCGCCCGCACGGCGGCCGCGTCGCGCTGACGCAGCGCCGCCCGCAGCGCCCGCAACGCGCGCGGCGTGTCAAGGTCGTCGGCCAGCGCGGTGTTGAACTCCGCCATCAGCGCGGTGCCTGGCGCCTTTTTCTGCATACCCGCTCGTTTGTCGTCGGCAAGGAACTTGCGCATCCTCTCGACCAACCTCGCCGCGCGCGCCAGTCCCTTCCAGTCGAAGTCCCAATCGCGGCCATAGCGATGCGAGACGAGATAAAGCCTCACCGCGGCGGCCGGCGCGCGCTGCAGCGCCTGGCTGACCTTGACGAGATTGCCGAGCGACTTGCTCATCTTGCGGCCCTCGTAACGGACCATCCCGGTATGCACCCAGGCCCGCGCGAAAGGCTTCTTGCCTGTCAGCGACTCTGACTGCGCCCGCTCCGACTCGTGGTGGCTGAACTGCAGGTCGCGCCCACCACCGTGGATGTCGATCTGCTCGCCGAGATAGTGCATGGCCATCACCGAGCACTCGATGTGCCATCCGGGCCGGCCCTCACCGAACTTTGAGGGCCAGGCCGGCTCGTCCTGCCCCGATGGACGCCACAGGGGGAAGTCGAGCGCGTCTCGTTTCGCGTTCGGGCCGACCTTGCCGAGCAGCCCTTCGTCGCGCAGCTTGCGCAACATGGAGCGCCGCGTGCGATGCGACAGCCGGCCGTATCCGCGATATCTGCTCACGTCGAAGTAGAGCGCGTCGGTGCGATACGCGTAACCCGCCGAATGCAGCTTCGAGGACGCGGCAACGATGCGCTTGATCTCGTCGGAGACGCGAGGCATGACATCCGGGGGCCGCCATCCGAGCACGGTCATGTCGCGGATGTGTACCTGCGTCTCGCGATCCGCCAGCTCGCGCCAGCCGATTTCGTCGCGCCGCGCGCGCTCGAACAACGGGTCGTCGATGTCGGTCACGTTCTGGGCGTACTTGACACGCTGACCGCCGGCTTCCAGGAACCGCACGAGCACGTCAAACATCACGAACGTGAATGCATGGCCCATGTGTCCGGAGTCGTAAGGCGTGATGCCGCACACGTATAAGGTCAGCGGCTTGCGGACCGGTTTGAACCGAACCTTCCGCTCCGTCAGCGTGTCGCGGACGCGAAGAGGTTTCGTTCTAGCTCGGACGGGCTGCGACCGTTGCGTCGGCGCGCAGCGCCTCGACCTGGTTCGTCGTCTCCCAGGGCACACCGAGGTCGTCGCGACCAAAGTGCCCATAGGTGGCCGTCTGGCGGTAGATCGGCCGCAGCAGGTCCATGTTCGCGATGATCGCGCCCGGTCGCAGGTCGAAATGGCGGCGCACCAGCTTGAGCAGGTCGTCCTCCGACTTGGTGCCGGTGCCAAACGTCTCCACCGCGATCGACGTCGGGTGCGCACGACCAATCGCATACGAGACCTGCACCTCGCAGCGATCCGCCAGGCCGGCCGCAACGAGATTCTTCGCCACATGCCGCGCCGCGTACGCGGCGGAGCGGTCGACCTTGCTCGGGTCCTTGCCGCTGAAGGCGCCGCCACCATGGCGCGCCACCCCGCCGTACGTATCGACGATGATCTTGCGTCCGGTCAGGCCGGCGTCGGCCGCCGGGCCGCCGAGCACGAAGTGGCCGCTCGGGTTGACCATGATCTTCGTGGCGGCGTCGACCACCTGGCCTTTCAGGACCGGGTTGATCACGAGCTCGCGCACGCCCTCGGCGATCTCTTTCTGCGTCGCGCTCGCAGCGTGATGGGTCGAAACCACAATCGCCTCGACGCGCTTGGGGCGGCCGAACTCGTACTCGACCGTGACCTGCGTCTTGCCGTCGGGCCGGAGAAAGGGCAGCGAGCCGTTCTTTCGGATCTCGGCCAGCTTCTTGGCCAGCCGGTTGGCGAGCGAGATCGTCAGCGGCATCAGCTCAGGAGTTTCGCGGCAGGCAAAGCCGATCATCATGCCCTGGTCCCCCGCCCCCTGCAGCTCGAATGGGTCGTCTTCCAGCGAACCTTCGCGCTCTTCGAGTGAGTGATTGACTCCCGCAGCGATGTCGGGCGACTGCTCTTTCAGATAGACCTGGATCAGCGCATGGTCGGCGTCGAATCCGATCTGCTCGTCGTTGTAGCCGATCGAGCGGATCGTGTCGCGGATCGTGCGCTGGATGTCGAGGTCTGCGTGCGTGGTCACCTCGCCGATGACGACACAGAGACCCTTGGTGATGGCGGTTTCGCAGGCAACGCGCGCATTTGCATCTTGAGCGAGCATTCCGTCGAGGACCGCGTCAGATACCTGGTCGCAGATCTTGTCGGGATGCCCTTCCGTGACCGATTCGGACGTGAGCAGAAACGACGGCGATGAGCTAAAGCTTGTAGTCACAAAGGCAGATGATAGTGTCCTCCCCATTCATGGGGGCCGCGCGCTGCGCGCACGGAGGGGGAGGGGCGTCTAAGACCCGTTGTGGTGCCGGCTGTCCTCCGGGTCCTGCCCGAGCAGCTGGGCCTGCAGGGCGAAGATGTCGTCCAGAACTCGGTCGATACGGCGACCCTCGAGCCGATGGTCCGCGATGACCCCCGCGCGCTCGAGATGGCGCCTCAACGCCGTGCCCAGCGGCCCATCGATGCGCACCCGCCCACGGACCTGCGCCTCCTCGAGCAGCTGGAGGCACCGATCCAGGGCAATTTGCCTCGACCTGTGCGCCCGGACGTTCATTCCGTCCCCAGCACCTCGATGCGTCCTTCCGCGGTGACGCGCACCTGCACCGGGTTGAGCGCCGGCAGGGCATAGCCGTCGGCCGGCTTGCCGTCCGGTTGGAAGGACGCCGGGTGGCACGGGCAAGCCAGGTAGCTCGTGCTGCGATCCCACCACAGCTCGCACGGCAGATGCGAGCAGATAGAGGAGACCGCGGTCACTGTCTGTCCGCGCCGGAACAAGAACGCGCCGACGCCACCGGCCTTCACTCGCTTACCCTGGCCTTCCGCGAGGTCGCTCATCGCGGCGACGTCGATCCAACGCCCGTTGACAGGATCGATCGTTGCGCCCGCCGCAGGCATGATGCCGGGCTGCGTGGCCCGGCCAAGCAATGTGCCTCCTGCGACACCTGCCGCGATGCCGAGGCCGGCAACCAGGGCCGCGCGACGCGTCACCCGGTCTTGCTTCGGTGCCTGTTCCAGCACCGAGGCGAGCTTCTTCCGAAACGCCGGAGCCATGCGCTGGGGGCCTTGCCGGGCGGCTGCGAGCCTCGCCGCGACCGTTATCGCAGCCTTTTCCTCGGCATCGCCGGCGCGCAGCTTGAGGCGGCGGCCGCGGAGCAGGCCGGAGACGATCTTATCGATCCGGTTCTCGCGCTTGCCATTCATTCCGGGCGCACCTTTGCCGCCGCCCTCAGCGCGCGGAGCTGCATGACCTTGATCGCGCCGACTGTCGATTTCATTTCCGAAGCAACTTCCTTCAACGAATACCCATGCAGGAAACGCAGCTCCAGGACGCGCCTGTAGTTGTCGGAAAGCTGGGCCAGGATCTGCTGGACCGTTTCGGTCCCTTCCTCCGATGGCGGCCCCGGTGCGACCGGCATCGCGAGGTCTTCGCGGAGCTCGGATTCCGACAGCCCCAGACGCGTGCTCCAGAACGCGCCGAGCACAGATCGAGCCGTGGCGAAAAGGTATCCCCGGATGGCGCTGGCCGGTGCCCCCTCGCGAAGCCGGGGGATAGCCTTGAGCGCGACCTGCTGGGTCAGGTCTTCGGTGTCGGCGCGGTTGCCGACCCGCGCGTAGATGAACGCGTACACCAGCTCCAGCTCGTCGAGCGCGATGTCGGTCGCGCGCGCCGAGGTGGGAAGCTGCAGCACCTGGCCCGGCTCGGGCGCCGATTCTTCCGACGTCATAGCGCGGCTAGGTGTAAAGGTTCCC
>Ga0209161_10000349_pt1 | contig 37189 bp, 36 predicted proteins | sample GraSoiAngelo_155_FD_186169 | JGI IMG/M metagenome (GOLD analysis project Ga0209161, IMG submission 186169) | Grasslands soil microbial communities from the Angelo Coastal Reserve, California, USA - 14_1009_13_30cm (SPAdes) (version 2) | ecosystem: Environmental > Terrestrial > Soil > Grasslands... | reverse complement strand
GACAACCCGCGGGTCGAGGTTCCCGTCTACCACCTGACGATCAACTTCGACCCGAACGATCCGGTCACACCAGCCGAGATGCAGGCGGTGGCCGACCGCGTCCTGCGGGACCTGGGCCTGGCCGACCACCAGGCCCTGATGGTGGCCCACCAAGACCGGGCGCATCCCCATGTGCACGTGATGGTGAACCGGGTGCACCCGGAGACTGGAGCGGCGTGGGAGCGCTGGCAGGACCGGCCGCGGATCGAGCGCACGTTGCGCGAGCTCGAGCGCGAGCTGGGGCTCCGCGAGGTGGCGGGCCGGCTCTACCAGCTCGACGGCCAGGAGGCCCCGGCGCCCGCCCTGCTGACGAGCGGGGAGCGCCGGCAGGCCGAGCGCACGGGCGAGCCCGCGTTTCCTGATCGCGTCCGGGCGCATCTGCCCGAGCTGCGCGCAGCCCGCTCGTGGACCGAGCTCGAGGAACGGCTCGCCGCCCATGGGCTCCGACTCGAGCGCAAGGGCCAGGGGCTCGTGATCACGGACGGCACGCACCAGGTCAAGGCGTCGCGTGTTGCGCGCGACCTCTCCCTCCGCCGGCTGGAGGAGCGCTTCCGCGCGCCCTATCCGGGCCGGGAGGCGGAGCAGGCCCGCCGTGAGCCCCCGAGCCGCGACGTGGCCCAGCTCCAGGGGGCGCTGGCCGAATACGAGCGCGTGGCGGCGCTCGGGCACGAGCGGGACCGCGCGACGAAGGAGCTCTATGCCGCACAAGCCCGGCGGTCCGGACTGGACCACGCGATCACCGCGGTGCGGGCAGCGGAGGAGGCCTTCGACCGCGCGCTGGCCAGGGTCTATCGCGATCCGCCAGCCGCTCGCGAGCAGTTCCGGAACGCCGTCGCTCAAGCCGGGCCGGAGCGCGCGGCGGAATGGCTCACCGCCCAACCGGAGCGGTTCGGCGCGCTCCGGACCATCGACCGGCCGCGGGCCCTTGGGCTCGGCGTCAGGCGCGACGAAGCGCCCGCACGCCTGGAGGCGCGCCGGGCCGCCGCCTGTGGGCGGGCGCTCGCCGAAACGGAGCGCCGCGCCGCCGCACTTGCCGGAAGGGACGCGCCGGACCGGCAGGAGTCCGGCGTGGGGCCTTGGGTCGAGCGCGCCCTGGCGCACGTGAAGGAGCGCATCAGTGAAACGGAACGGCTTCTGGACCAGCTCAAGCAGGAACTGCGACGGGCGCCGCACCTCGAGCTTCTGCAGCGCAGCATCGCCCGGGTGGTCGCGCGGCTCGAGCCGCGCGAGATCGCCCAACTGCGGCTCCTGGTCACCGCCCCGCAGGTCGCGATCGCGTTCCAAGCGCGCCGCGTCCTCAAGGATCTGCTCCTCGGTCGCGACGAGGAGCGGGAGGAGTAGGGTGAATCTCGCCGACCGGCTCCGCGAGCTGGCCGAACGCCTACCACCCGGAGGCTCGCTGACGCTCACTCGGGACGGGCTCCTCGGGCTCGCGGCGGCTGACGACGGCCCGACCGCTTATGACGCTCCGCAGGCCGACTTCACTGTGGCTGAGCTCGGGGCGCGATTTCACCGCGCGGCGTCGACCGTCCGCCAGTGGTGTGAGCGCGGCCGCTTTGAGGGCGCCTACAAGTTGAACGGCCGCGACTGGCGCATCCCGCCAGCGGGCGTGGATGCCTTCCTTGCCGAGCAGCGGGGAGAGCACACGGTTACTCCGCTTGGGTCGTGGCGGGTGGTGGGAAGAGCAGGCGTGGCGCGGCGGTGAGCAGAACGCAAACCACCTGCCTATATACCATGAGCCGCGTTCGCCATGCGGCTCTCCAAAGCGCGGCGGCGCGGAACACTCAACACCGGAGGCTGATGCGATGAAACCAAGAACCCACATCTACTGGCGGGGCCGTGGCGGCGTGCAACGCGCCTACGCGGACCTGCGCGGCTACCGCGACGTCGGCGGCCGCCAAGAGCCCCTCGTCGCGCCGGGCGAGAAGCGGGCGACGAGCGACCCGGCAACGGCGCAGGTGCTCCTCGCGCGCCGGCTCGAGCAACTAGAAGGGCTGCGGCGGGGCAGGGCACTGCACGGGCTCGCCGGGCAAGCGACGCTCGCAGACTTCGCCCGCACCCATCTCGTCGCGAAGGCCACGAGCGGGAAGGTCACGGAGGCGTGGCTCGTCATGTCGGAGAACCACCTCCACCGAGCGGTCGAGCACTTCGGCGCCGCTCGGGACTTGGCGAGCATTACGACAGCCGACGTACGCAGGTGGGGCGAGGCATTACTGGCGGCCGGCTTGAGCGGCGGCACCGTGCGCCACCACCTGAACGCCGTGTCCAACCTCTACAGGCGGGCGCGCGCGGAGCGTGTTGTGCCGTCGGGGTACGACCCGGTGGGCGACCTGCTGGAGAAGCCCGGGGCTCGTCGCGTGGAGGCGAAGTGGCTCGAGGTGCCGGACGCGGCGATCCTGCTGGAGGCGGCGCGGACGTACCGGCCACCCCACGGCCAGCGCCGCCCGCTCCCGTTCGGCCACGAGCTGATCGCGACGTTCTTGCTGACCGGAGGGCGCGAGTCCGAGGTGTTGGGCCTGGAAGTGGCCGACGTTTCGCTCGATCGCGGTGTAGTGACGTTCCGGCCGAACGCGTGGCGGCGTCTAAAGACCAGCACGTCGCACCGCTCCGTGCCGCTCTGGCCGCAGCTCCGCGAGACCCTTGAGCGCTACCTTGCCCAGCAGCCGCCCTCCCGGCTGCTATTCCCGAGCTACCGGACTGGCGAGGAAGCGATGGTGACCGACTTCCACAAGCTGCTCGATGCCGTGGCGGTGCGCGGGGGTTGGAAGCCGGGCGAGATCCGCTCCAAGATGTTCCGGCACACCTACTGTGCTGCGCGGCTCCAGACGCTCGATCAGGGGGCGCCGGTGAGTGTCTACACGGTCGCTCGGGAAATGGGCCACGGCGGCGAGTCAATGGTCCGGCGGGTGTACGGCCACCTGGGTCGGGTGCGGCACCGCGCCGAGGTCGTGGAGTACCGCGCCGAACAGTTCGCCGCTAAGTTAGGAGAGCGGTTGAAGGGGCTGGCTGTTACCACCTGTGTTACCACGGGGCTAGACAGCCAGCTCGATCGTGTAAGTGATGTAGCCGTAACCCTGCGGGCGTAATTCAGGGGTAGAATGCCAGCTTCCCAAGCTGGACGTCACGGGTTCGAATCCCGTCGCCCGCTCTCAAGGGACCAGCGCTCGCTGGTCCCTTTTGCTTTGATGTAAGGTATTGCCGCGCCATATCTCCTAAGCGATATTAGCCGTTGAAGTTGCGTCGTTTGCTTCAGAAACTCCTTGAACCTCTAGGCGGTCAGCAGTGATTCGCGTACAGACGGTCGCGCCCGACTCGTTGGGTGCGGCCCTCGAACTCATCCCAGGTACCGAGCTGCTCGCGGTCAACGGCCGTCCCCTCGAGGACTTTCTCGACTGGGAGTTCCTGACCGCGGATGAGCAGTTCGTGCTCCAGGCACGCCTGCCGTCGGGTCAGGAGATCGAGTACGACGTCGAACGCCCCGAGGGGCTGCCGATGGGGGTCATGCTGGAGCCGCCCCGGATCCGCCGCTGCGCCAATCACTGCGACTTCTGCTTTGTGGACGGCAACCCGCAGGGGATGCGGCAGGCCTTGTACATCCGGGATGACGATTACCGCCTCTCGTTCCGCTACGGCAACTTCGCGACCCTGACCAACCTGAAGCCGTGGGACCTCGAGCGCATCGTGGAGTATCGGCTGTCGCCGCTCTACGTTTCCGTGCACGCGACCGACCCGGTCGTGCGGCGCTGGCTGCTGCGCAATCCCGAGGCTTCCGAGGTCGTTCCACAGCTACGCTGGTTCGGGGAGCGGGGCATCGCGTTCCACACGCAGGTGGTGCTGGTGCCGGGCATCAACGACGGACCGCAGCTGGTGCGCACGCTCAGCGACCTCTACGGCCTGGGGACAACGGTCCTTTCGGTCTCCGTGGTTCCGGTCGCGCTCACCGAATTCAGCAAGCATGCGCTGGTACGCCAACCGACTCGCGAGGAGTGCCGGGCGGCGCTCGCCACCGTGGACCATTTCGCCGCGTGCGCCGTCGCTGATCGCGGCGCGCCATGGTGCTACGGCGCCGACGATCTCTATCTCCAGGCGGACATGCCGCTGCCACCGGCAGCGTGGTACGGCGACTTCGAGCAGCGCGAGAACGGCGTTGGCGCGGTGCGCTATCTCCAGACCCGCATTCAGGCGGCTCCCCTCGAGCCCGATGACTGGCGCGATACGCGCATCGGCATCGTCACCGGGACCGCCATGGGGCCGCTCATGCCCCAGGTCGTGGCCGACCTGAGAACCGCGACCGGCGCGCAGTTCGAGATTCTGGCGCTCGAGAACACGCTCTTTGGGTCCGCGGTGACCAGCGCGGGCTTGCTTCCCGGCAAGGCTGTGCTGGCGGCGCTGAAGGACCGCACGGACCTCGATCTCGCGTTGCTGCCGGCCGAGTCGGTCAACGACGACCTGCTCTTCATGGACGATCTGGAGGCGCACGATCTCGCCGCGCAGCTGCCAATGCCGGTGCGGCTCTCGTATGACTTTGCGGATGCGCTGGAGGAAACGTTGGAAAGTTGGAAGGTTGGAATGAACAAACATTCCAACTTTCCAACCGTCCAACGTTCCGTCGGTGACGCGTGAGTACCCCCACCGTCGCTATCATCGGCCGCCCCAACGTCGGCAAATCGACCTTGTTCAACCGCATCATCGGGCGGCGCCAGGCGATCGTGGACGCCCAGCCGGGCGTGACCCGCGATCGGCATTTCGCCCCCGCGGAATGGAACGGCCGCCGCTTTTGGCTGGTCGATACCGGCGGCCTGGTCCCGGGATCGGCAGATCCGATGAATCGCGCGATTCGGTCGCAGGTGGAGCAGGCGGTCGCGGACAGCGATGTGCTGTTATTCGTCGTGGACGTGGAATCGGGCATCCACCCGATGGATCTTGAGATCGCGCAATATCTCCGCAAGGCGAAACGACCGTTGATCCTCGTGGTCAACAAGGCCGACAATCTCCCGGACGAAACCCGCCACCTCTCGTTCTATGAGCTTGGTTTGGGTGACCCGTTCCCCGTATCAGCGGCGGTGGGGAAGAGCAGCGGCGACTTGCTCGACCTGCTCGTGTCCCTCTTGCCTGACACACCAGCCGCGGACGAGGCGGAGTCGATCGCTGTGGCCGTCGTGGGCCGGCCGAACGTCGGCAAGTCGAGTCTCGTGAACAAGCTGCTCGGCCAGGACCGGCTGGTCGTTGCCGACGAGCCGGGGACGACGCGCGATGCCATCGATACGCCGTTCGAGTACCAGGGTCGCACGCTCGTGTTCATCGACACCGCGGGACTCCGCAAGCGCAGCAAGGTCGAAGAGGATCTCGAGTTCTATTCGACACTCCGCACCTCACGCGCGATGGAGCGCGCCGACGTTTGCCTGCTCGTTGTGGATGCCAAGGACGGCATGCACGCTCAGGATCTCAAGATTGCCAACGAAGCATGGGACCGCGGGGCGGGCGTGATCGTCGTGGTGAACAAATGGGACTTGATCGAGGAGAAGGAGACCAACACGGCGCGCGACGGCGAGCGGGACATCAAGGCGCGCGCGCCCTTCCTCGAGTTCATTCCGTTCTTCTACGTCTCGGCCAAGACGGGGCAGCGGGTCAACAAGCTGCTGGACGCGATCGTGGCGGTCGCCGACGAACGGGAGAAACGCGTCCCCACGGCCGAGGTGAATCGGGTCTTGGAGGAGCTGCTCGCGCGGCAACAGCCACCGCAACCCGTGGGCGAGTCGGTGCGGCTGTTCTATGCGACGCAGGTCGGCACCGCGCCACCGCGGTTCGCGGTCGTGGCGAATCGTCCCGAGGCGATCCCCGAGTCCTACACCCGCTACCTGCACAACGGCTTCCGCGAAGCGTGGGAGTTCACCGGTGCGCCATTGACGATCAAGTTTCGGCGCAAACGAGGCCGTCGCTGAGCATCGTCCTCGCGATCCTGGCCTCCTATCTCCTCGGCGCGACGCCGACCAGCTACATCGCCGGCAGGATGGGGCGGGGGATCGACCTGCGCGAGCACGGCTCGAAGAATCTGGGGGCCACCAACGTCTACCGGATTCTCGGTTGGAAGTACGCGATTCCCGTCGCCCTCGTCGACATCGCCAAGGGTGCGATTCCCGTGCTGTTCTTCGCCAAGTGGGCCGGCGCCGCGGAACATCCGTGGCTTCCGGTCGTCCTGGGCGGCGCCGCGGTCCTCGGCCACATGTTCTCGCCCTATGTCGGCTTCAAGGGAGGCAAGGGCGTCGCGACAGCCGCGGGGATGTTTCTGGCTCTGGCACCCGTTGCCGTGCTGCTCGCAATTGTGGTGTGGGGGCTCTGCCTGTGGCTGACCGGCTACGTCTCGCTCAGCTCGATCGTCGCCGTGCTGACGGTGCCGGTGTGGGTTTCCCTCTTGCAGCCGGGGTCGCCGTACACGTTCTGGGCGAGCGTGGCGCTCGTCGCGTTGATCATCTTCGCGCATCGCCGCAACATTCGACGGCTCGTCGATGGCACGGAGAATCGGTTTCGAACCCGACCGTCCGACCGTCCGACCGTCCGACCGTCCGACCAATGAAGATCGCGGTTGTGGGTGGTGGAGCATGGGGGACGGCGCTGGCGGATCTACTCGCGCGCAAGGGCGAACAGGTCACACTCTGGGCTCGGGAAAGCGAAGTCGTCGACAGCGTGAACCTCCGGCACGTCAACGACATGTTTCTCCCCGGTGGCTCCCTGGCGTCGTCGCTCCGCGCCGAGGCGGACCTGGCCGTCGCCATTCGCGGTGCCGAGACGGTGGTTTCTGTGGCGCCGTCGCACGCGGTGCGGCCAGTGATGCAGCAAGCTGCCGCGGCGCTCGGTCGGACGCGGCCGCTTGTCGTCAGCGCCTCCAAGGGGCTCGATCCGGATCGGCTCGAACGGCCGTCCTGCGTCCTCGCAGAGGTCTTACCGCCTGACGTACCGGTCGCCGTGCTCTCCGGACCGTCGTTCGCGTGGGAGGTGTTCCAACAACAGCCGACCGCGGTCGTCGCCGCCGCGACCGATCACAGCGTCGCGCAACGCGCTCAGCGCGTGTTCTCGACCAGCTACTTTCGCGTGTACTCGCACACCGACGTCGTCGGCGTCGAGCTGGCGGGTGCGCTGAAAAACGTGATTGCGCTCGCGGCCGGGATCCTCGAAGGGCTGGGGCTCGGCTTCAATACTCGGGCCGCGCTGATCACGCGCGGCCTCGCAGAGATGACGCGCCTCGGCGTGAAGTTGGGGGCGCAGCCCCTGACCTTCGCGGGTCTGGCGGGAATGGGAGACTTGATCCTCACCGCGACCGGCGCGCTGTCGCGCAACCGCACCTTGGGCGTCGCGCTGGGGCAGGGGAAGACCCTGGAGCAGGCGCTCGCGGGGAAGCCGGCCGTCGTGGAGGGCGTCAACACGACCCGGACGGCTGTCGCGCTGGGCGAGCGTCACGGCGTTGAGCTGCCGATCGCCCGCGAAGTCGCCAACGTGCTGTTTCAGAACAAGCCGCCGCGCCAAGCCGTGAGCGACTTGATGGAACGCGAGCTGAAAGCGGAGAGCCGATGAGCAGCGGAACGCCGCCCCCCCAGCCCGTTCAAGAGTTCTTCTCGATCGGCGAGGTCTGCCAGCTCACCGATCTCAAGCCGCACGTGCTCCGGTACTGGGAGAGTCAGTTCCGCTTCCTGAATCCCGCCAAGAACCGCTCGGGCAATCGCGTCTACCAGCGGCGCGAGATCGAGCTGATCATGCTCGTGAAGCATCTGCTCTACACCGAGAAGTACACGATCGAGGGCGCGCGGCAGAAGATCGAGCAGTATCGCCGCTCGGGCGAGCTCAAGCCCGAAGCGCGGCGGGCCCTCGCCACCGAAACGGTCAAGGAACTCCGCGCCGAGCTCAAATCGGTGCTCGGCATTCTCGAAGGGAGTTGACGTGCGGGTCGCGGTTATCATTCCCGCATTCCAGGCAGCAGCCACGATTCGCGATATCATTTCCCGCACTCACGCGACCTTGTCCGCGGCGGAGATCATTGTCGTGGACGACGGCTCCACCGATGGGACACGAGCCACAGCCGGCGATGTCGCGATTGCTCATGACCAGAACCGCGGCAAAGGGGCGGCACTCCGCGACGGTGTGCGCGAGGCGCTTGCACGCGGCGCGTCGGTTCTGGTTACCATTGATGCCGACGGGCAGCACCCGCCCGAGGAGATTCCACGACTGCTGCAACCGATTCAGCAAGGACGAGCCGATCTCGTGTTAGGCGCGCGTAAGCGTGACCGCGTCATGCCCTTGTCTCGCCGCTTCACCAACTGGCTCTCGGCAACGCTGGCGTCGCGCATCAGCGGCCAGCAGGTCCGGGATGCGCAAACGGGGTTTCGGGCCTTTACGCGTGAGGTGGCGCAGCGGGTGCAGCCGGCGGGGGATCGCTACGAATACGAGGCGAACTTCTTGCTCGATGCGCTGCAAGCGGGCTACCGGGTGGCCTCGGTCGAGGTGCCCACGATCTATGGATCGCACAGTCATTTCCGGGGGTGGAGCGATACGTGGCGCATGGCGCGCGCATTCGCCCGCCATGCCGGCCGGATCGTAGCGGGAGCGACGTGACGGCACCCAGGATGACCGGTTTGCGGATCCTCGTCTCCAACGATGACGGCGTGCTGGCGCCGGGGATCGCGCTGCTCGCGGATGTTTGTTCCACGGTGGGGCAGGTCACCGTCGTCGCTCCCGACCGCGAGCAAAGCGGCACATCGCATTCTCTGACGCTGCATCGGCCGTTGCGCGCCCATCGGCGATCCGATGGAGCGTTTCAAGTCGACGGCACGCCCACCGACTGCGTGCTGCTCGCGCTCGGCGCGCTCATGCCTGAAGGCCCGAATTGGGTGATATCAGGCGTGAACCACGGTCCGAACATGGGCGAGGACGTGCTCTATTCGGGCACCGTCTCGGCGGCGATGGAGGGATTGGCCGCCGGGGTCCCCAGTATCGCGATCTCCTACGGCAGTTTCGACCTCGAGCATCTCGAAAGCCACCGCGAAGGGCTCGAGCGCCTCATCCAGCGCATCGTGCGCGTCGAGAACTTTCCTGGGGAGACGCTGCTCAACATCAACCTCCCGCCGATCCCGGGCGATCAAGTGAAAGGTGTGAAGGTGACGAACCTGGGGAGCCGAGTCTTTCACGAAGAGATCGCGACGATGAAAGACCCGTGGGGGCGGGAAGTCTTTTGGATCGGTGGGGGACGCGTCACGTGGTCTGGTGGCTCCGACTCGGACTTTCAGGCAGTCAAGGACGGGTACATCTCCGTCACGCCGCTGCACGTCGACCTGACCAACTACAAGCTGCTGGAAGTCGTCGGGAAGTGGGACCTCGGCAGGTGAGCGAAGGAGCGAGCCGCGACACCTATGGCGGCTATCGCGCGCGGCTCGTGGAGCAGCTGCGCGCTCAGGGTATTCATGACCTCGCCGTGCTCCGCGCCTTTGCGGCAACGCCCCGTCACCTGTTCGTGCCCGAGGCGGTACGGCATCGCGCCTACGAGGACGCCGCGCTGCCGATCGGCGTGGGGCAGACGATTTCCCAGCCCTGTACGCAGGCCCGATACCTGGAGGCCCTTGGCCTCTCCGGCAAGGAGCGCGTGCTCGAGATCGGCACCGGGTCGGGGTACCAGACCGCCTTGTTGGCCGCGCTCGCCGATCAAGTATTCACGATCGAGCGCATGCGCCCGCTCGCCGAAGCCGCCCAAGCGGCGCTGCGCGCGGCGGGCATCACCAACGTGTCGGTGCTGGTTGGCGACGGGACACTGGGATGGAGCGCGTACGCTCCATACCACGCGATTCTGGTGGCTGCAGGAGGTCCCGAGATTCCCCCGCCACTCGCCGAGCAGCTCGCGCCAGGCGGCCGCATGATCATCCCGTTAGGCGCCAAAGGCGCTCAGACGTTGACGTTGGTGCGCCGGACCGCCGAAGGCATCCGCACGTCGCCGATTGGCGAGGCCCGCTTCGTCCCGCTGGTCGGCGAGCACGGCTTCGATGCTTGAGCGGTTCACCGCGTGGCTGCTCCAGACGCTGCTCGATCTCGGATATCCCGGGATCATTGCGCTCATGGCGCTGGAGTCGTCGATTCTGCCGGTGCCGAGTGAGTTGGTCATGCCGCCGGCGGGGTATTGGGCGGCCAAGGGCCAGATGAGCTTCCCGCTGGCCCTGCTCTGCGGTGTCGTGGGGAGCGTCATCGGCGCGCTGGCGAATTACTACGGGGCACAGCTGATCGGCCGGCCGCTGATCCAGCGGTATGGCCGATACGTGCTGCTCAGCGAGAAGAATCTGCTGCGCTCCGAAAGATTCTTCGCGCAGCACGGCGAGATCAGCACGTTGATTGGCCGGCTGTTCCCCGTGATCCGGCATGTGATTTCGATCCCGGCGGGCCTGCATCGCATGCCGTTACCGAAGTTCATCTTGTACACGGCCGCCGGCGCCGCCGTGTGGTGTGCGATTCTCACCTGGATCGGCTATTTCCTCGGCCAGCATGAAGCGGTGCTGCGCAGCGAGGAGATCCATCGGTACGCCACCAGGGCCGTGCTCGTGTTGATACCGCTGACGCTCGTCGGCGTTGGGATTTACGTCCTCCGTCGTCGACGTCGAAAGTGAGCCTCCGTCGCTGGATTATCCGCGGGCGAGTTCAGGGCGTGGGGTTCAGGTGGTTTGTCATGCGCGAGGCGCAGCGGCTCCAGCTCGGCGGCTTCGCCTGCAACCTCCCGGATGGATCGGTTGAAGTCGTTTCTCAGGGACCTGAGGCGGCACTCGAGCAGCTCGAGGAGCGGCTGCGGCGCGGCCCCTCGCACGCGCGCATCGACGACGTCCAACGAGTTCAAGTTCCAGGTGAACTGGACATTCCGAGGTCCTTTGATATCAGATAAATCGACGGTCGTCGACGAGCTCAGGCGCACGATTCGCGACGTCAACAACTTTCCCAAGCCCGGGATCGTCTTCAAAGACGTGACGCCGGTGCTGCTCGATGCCAGGCTGTTCGCGCGGACGGTTCAACTGATGGCGGAGCCCTACCGCGACGCGCGCATCACGCGCGTGGTCTCGATCGAATCGCGCGGTTTCCTGTTCGGTGCGCCGATCGCGCTCGAGCTCGGGGCAGGGCTGGTGCCGATCAGGAAGCCGGGGAAGCTCCCCGCCGCCACGCAGCGGATCGAATACGCCTTGGAGTACGGCACCGATGCCCTCGAAATGCACCATCATGCCGTCCAGCCGGGGGATAGAGTGATGGTCGTTGACGACGTGCTGGCTACGGGGGGCACGGCCAACGCGGCGGCGCAGCTGGTGGGGGGCACCGGTGCGGCGGTCGTCGGATTCAGTTTTTTGATCGAGCTGGACTTTCTGAAGGGACGGCAGCGCCTGCAGGGAAGACGCGTCGAGGCCTTGCTGCACTACGCCTAACTCGCGTAGATTTGCTCGCTTACGCCCCCCCGGACGAGCCCCTGTAGCTCAGGTGGATAGAGCAGCGGTTTCCTAAACCGTTGGCCGGGTGTTCGAGTCACCCCAGGGGCACTGCAACATACGAATGTCCCAATGATCAATGTCGAATGCTCCATGATCATTGAACATTGAACATCGAACACTGAGCATTCTCCGAAGGAGCCGATGGCAACCGCAACTCGCGCCGGCGTGACTGGAAAACCTACGAATCCCGCGACGGCCGCGACCGCGGCGGCCGCAACCCCAGGCGCTCGGAAGCCCGCTTTTTCCGATCGCGTTGTCGCGTGGATCCGAGCGCATCGCCGCTTCACGTCCTGGGCCGGTACGGTGCTGGTTGTGGGCGCGCTGCTGTTCATCTGGACGCTGTCGACGAAGCAGCGAGCCGAGGAGATCGCGAGCCGTAACCTGGCGGGCGCACGTTTCGCGTTTGACAATCAAAACCTGCCGCTCGCGGCCAGCGAGCTGGCCAAGGTGATCGAGGACTATTCGGGGACCAACGCGGCTCAGGAAGGCCGGTTGTTGCTGGCCAACGTGCGGCTGCTCCAGGGTCAGCCGCAGCAGGCCGTCGCCGTGCTCAGGGACTACGCGGCGGGGGCGGGGCGGGCCTTCCGGGGCCAGGCCTACAGCCTTCTGGGAAACGCCTACGAGAACATGGGGCGCACGCGGGAGGCGGGGGATGCATACGAGCAGGGGTCGGCAGCCGCGCCGCTGGATTTCCTGAAAGCGCAGCTTCTCGCCGACGCCGGGCGCGCGTGGACCAGCGCGGCTGACACCGCCAAAGCCGTTGCAGCATACCGCCGCATCGTGAGTGAATTCCCCAAAGAGGCCGCGGCAAGCGAGGCGAGGGTGCGGTTGGCTGAGCTCACGAAGGGCGCAGGGTCGGCCACGCAATAACTTCGTATAATAGATGTTATGTTAAGTTAACATGTGGGTGAATGTGGACAAGCGGCTCACGTAATCACACCCCGAAACACCATTCTCCCCTCCCCAACAAGCCAGACGTCCTCGTAACGCCCGCTCTGCGCCTTGGTGGCTCGTACGCCAATGATCCGGCCGCTACGGCTGTGAATGTTGATTGGCAGCCTTCCCAGGCCCCATTCCTGGATTGCACAGCCCGCCCCGACTGCCCCGGTTCCGCACGCCAACGTCTCGCCCTCGACGCCGCGCTCATAGGTCCGCATCCGCCAGCTACCGCTCGACTCAGCCGAAATGAAGTTGACGTTCGCCCCCTCGGGCGCGAGCGCCGGCTCGAAGCGGAGGGCGCGGCCGCGCTCCATCAGGGCGACTTGGTCGACATCATCGACCAGCACGATGAGATGTGGAACGCCGACGCGAGCGAGCACCGCCTGGCGCTCACCAGCCGCGAGCGCGAGACCACGAACGGCGGCCGGCACCTCGACGGGCGCAAGATGGAGCTCGGCGCGACCTCCTTCGAGGCTGCGGCTGCGGTACGTGCCCGCGTCGGTCTCGAGCTCAATCCCCTCGGCGGGTCCAATGGACAGATGCGCCGCAAGCGTCGTGCTGCAGAGCGCCGCATTGCCGCACATGGCAGCGTGGGAGCCGTCGGCGTTGTAGTAGACCATGCGTGCCGCACCGGCGTGTGAACCCGGTCCTACGAACACGATGCCGTCCGCCCCGATGCCCGTCCCCCGAGCGCATAGCGCTTGCATGTCTTCGGGCGTCCAGTCGGCTGCTGTAGACACACGCGCATCGAGCATGACGAAATCGTTGCCCGATCCCGTCATCTTGTAGACCGGCAGGCCGATCAGATGCGGCCGAACCAGGCCATGAGCCGGAGGCGTGGCACCTTCCAGACCGCCTCGCGGACGATGGCCCGATTCATCTTGCTTTGCCCCTCGGTCCGGTCGACGAACACGATCGGGATTTCGCGGAGCTTGAACCCTTTTCTCCATGCGCGAACGCTCATCTCGATTTGAAAGGCATAGCCGTTGGACACGACCTGCGAGAGATCAATCGCCTCGAGCACGCGCCGGCGAAAACACTTGAACCCCCCCGTCAGGTCCCAGATCCTGAGGCCCGTGAACCAGCGGGCGTAAATGTTGGCCAGATACGATAGCATCAACCGGCCCATCGGCCAATTTACCACCGTGACCTTTCCGTTCAGATAGCGCGAGCCTAAAACGACGTCGGCATCCTGGATGGCCGTGAGAAACTCCTTGAGGTGTGCGGGATCGTGGGAGAAGTCGGCGTCCATCTCGAAGACGTAGTCGTAACCGCGCTCCAGCGCCCATTTGAAGCCGGTGATATACGCCGTCCCCAGCCCGAGTTTCGATTCGCGGTGGAGCGCGTGCACGCGCGGGTTGGCACGCGCCATGTCGTCGGCGATCCGCCCCGTGCCATCCGGAGACCCATCGTCGACGATGAGGACTTCCAGCCGCGGATCCTGCTCCAGGACCTGCAGCACGAGCTGCGGAATGTTGACCGCCTCGTTGTACGTCGGTATGACGACCAGCGCTCGCTCATTCACTCCGCGGTCTCCGCTGCCAGGCCGGCGGCACGAGGAATCCCGCGAACACGATCAGGAGGCTGACGAGTCCGATCGCGATCCCGCGTGAGATGGCGCGCGAGTGATAGTTCAGCTCCAGCCGGCGCGCGCCAGCGCCTACGCGAATCGTCAGGAGCGAGTTGTCTCCCCGGAGTACCTGTCCCGGGTGCCCATCGATCGCCACGGACCAATCGAGATACCAGTTCTCGGCGATCAAGACGTAGCTCGAGTCCGTCGGTGGCGGATCGAGCGCGATCGACATTCTGTCGGCGGTCCACGCCGTGACCCGCCCGCGCGACGCCGAGGGGGGGGGAAACGTCGTCACCGGTCGCGGGTTCAGCGGCGCAGTTGGTGGGAACAGTACCACGCGGTCGTACCCTGGTAAGCGGGGATCGGCGAGCGTGGCCGGAATTGCCTGCTCATCGATCTTGGCCGCCGCGGGAACGACGCGGACGTAAGGCGGCAGCGTGTCCGCCTCGTACAGAAATCCCCGCGCGCCCGACCCCGTCATCACCGGACCGAGGACTCGATGATAGCCCGGCAGATTGGCGGTGTCAGGGATGATCACATAGCGGACGGCGAGCAGGTGCCAGAGCCGGGTCGAGGTGAGGAGATAGCGCGCGGCGTCCGGTCCCGTGCCCGGCCGGCCTCCGATGAGATCGTCGAAGTATCTGAGCTCACTCCCCTGATAACCCAGCACCTGAGGAATCCCGAACGCCATCAGCACATTGTGCGGATAGACATCGAAGTTCAGGACCCGCAGCGGTTGCGTGTCGGCCTGGAGTCGTGTAACCAGGGCGTCCGTGCGATAGAGGCCCTCGCTCGGGCTGGGTGAGTACGTCCAGAACTGCTGGCCATTACGCCACAAATCCGCTCCCACGAGTAGCGGCAGGCCCAACGCGAACAACATCACCGGCACGCGCCCCTTCAGCCATCCCCACGCGAGCGCACCCACGGCCGCAAACAGCACCGCCCCCACGATCGTCGACACGCGAATGAACGATCCCCGCGCGATGGCTTGGGCGAGCCGCTCGGCGGGCGCCAAGGACTGGGCGAGCTGCCCGAAGACGCCGACGAGTCCGAGCAGCGCGAAGGCGCCGGCCGCGATCAACCACGCGCGGGCGTGCCGGGTGGCCATGACCTCGCGACGCTCGAGACGGTCCACCCCGAATGCCGCGAACATCGCCGTGCAGAACGCGACGATGAAGAACACCATGCCGGGTGCCCGCGTCTTCTTCACGTAGGGCATTACCGCCCACCAGAGATGGTAGAACGGCGTCGACGCCCCGAGCGCGATGAGCAGAAACAGCGCGCCGATCCCCGCCATCCACCAGACCAGCCGGCGCCGGCGGTCACCCAATCCTAGGATCGCGAGCGCCACCACCGGAAGCCCGAGGTATTCGGAATGCAGCTTGAGCGGATTCGAGCCCCAATACGTGTCGAAGGAAATGCCGGTGAAGCCCGCGATGATGAACTCGGGGAGGTGGTTCCAGGGGATGCCGAAGGAAGTCGATCCCTGATAGCCGACGGAGTATCCCCCTGCCCTGGGCGAATGGGGGATGTACTGAATGAACGGCAGGATCTGCGGCATCGCGACGCCGAAGCCGACAATCACCGCCGCCAGTGTCAGTGCGAGTCTTCGAACGCGCCGCCCTACAGGTTCGGCGCTCGGCTCTCCAAACGTCAAATAGACCGCGAACAGCGCGGCGGCGATCAGGAGGTAATACGTCGTCTGGACGTGCGGGCTGAGCAAGCACAGCGCGACCGCGATTGCGAGCAGCGGATACCCCCACACCCGCTTGTCGCGCAGCGCCGCGAGCAGAGCCAGAAAGACGAGCGGCAACATCGTCGAAACGAAGAGTTTGCCGTCATGACCCGGGTGCACGTACGAGATCATGATGCCCGACAACTGATAGGCCACTCCTCCAGTGACGCTGCCGATCCACGATGCCCCCAGGCGGCGCAGGAACAGATATGCCAGAAAGCCCGCGAGGATGTAATGGATGACGAACGCGAGGTTCATCGCCTGGTATACCGGCATCACCGCGCGCAACGCGGACGTCGGATACAGCACGTCGCCGTGCGTGACGACGTCGATGTGCGGCAGCCCGACCATGATCATCGGATTCCAGAGCGGAAAGTGCCCGGTCTGGTGGTAAGTGTTCTTGGCCCAGACTTTCACCGCATAACCGCTCGCGTACTGATCCCCGTCGGGCGACGCCAGCCAGCGGCTCGCGAGCATCGGCAGCGAGAGGATCACGATGAAGAGCGACACGACACCAAGGGCGGCGACATGGGGACGACGTGGTGTGTAGGGAGTCGACGGGGGCGGTGCCGTGGCGGTCATGGGTTTGCTTTGGTCACGGTGATGTTGCGCCGGCGGGGCCCGGATGAAGCGGCGCCGGCGGCATGGGAATGGTCAGGACGGCGAGCCCTGACAGCAGCTCGAGCGCGGTATGCCAGATGCGCGCGGCGACCGCGAGAATCACGGCATCGGCGCCGCCCAGCACGGGCGTTAGAACACTGATGAGCGCCGCTTCGCGTACGAGCAAGCCTGCGGGGGCAAAGACCGCAATGACGCCGGCCAGATAACTCTCCGTGAAAGCGGTGATGTAGAATCCCCAGGAGCCCCGGGCTACGCCCGCATCTCCCCCCCCTCCCCCCAAAAGGCCGATGGCGAGGAGCCGGAATGCGGCGCCGTACGCCAGCCACTGCATGGCGAGCAGCAGAGCGAAGCCGGGCAACTGCGTCGGTCGCACCTGCGACCAGAGCCGGGCGAGACTGGGTAGCCGCCGCGTGAGTCGCGGCAGCAGCAGTAAGATGCCCGCCCCCAGCAGCAGCGCTACCACGAAGGCTCCCTGCCACCAACCCTGGTGCAGCACGACGGGGGTGAAGCCGGCGACGACGATCAGTCCGGTCAAGAGCAACACGATTTGCTGGAGCAGGACGGTCGCGGTTGCCGCCGTCGGTGAGACCCCATAGCGCGTCGCCATCAATGCCAGGCTTGCGAACTGCAGGACCGCCCCCGGGAGAAAGCGCGCGAGGTTGGCGGTGAACCAGATCCGGGCGGCGTCCCAGTAGCGCAGCCGCACGGCGCACCAGCGCAGCGTCATGTTCCAGAGGGCGATCATCCATGCGAGATTCGCGACGATGAGCAACGCGCTGAGTGCCAGGGGGAGCGGTTGCCAGGCGAGGCTGCGCGCGCGGATGGCGGGCCATTGAGGCGCTGCCACGCGAAACAGATAGACGGCCGCACCGGCGAGCACGACCGCCTGCAGCACCCGAAACCACCATGCTCTGCCCAATGAGCCTCCAAAATACCCAAGCGTCGGCTATAGTACAGCACTCTTAATGCGTGTTCTCCATGTGGTTACGGCATTTCCGCGCGCTCCCGGGGACATCATCGCGCCCTGGCTCATCGAGCTGCTCAGGCGGCAACGGGCCGCGGGATTGGAGGTGGAGGTCTTCGCTCCCGCCTACCGCGGCGGTGGCAATCAAGAGTTCGAAGGCATTCCGGTGCACCGCTTCCGCTACTTCCCCGCCCGCTGGGAAGATCTGACGCACGACCAAGGAACCGTGGACCGCGTCGGTCACTCCATTCGCTACAAACTGATGGCGCCGTTCTACGTGCTGGCCGGGATGCGCGCGGCGTGGCGTCTCGCGCGCCGCCGTCACTTCGACATCGTGCACGTGCATTGGCCGGTGCCGCACGCCCTGTTCGGCTGGGCCGCGCGCGGGGGCGGCGGGGCTCGACTCGTCACGCTGTGGTATGGCATCGAGCTGCGCTGGGTCAAAAGCCGGCTGCCGTGGTTGAAGCAGTTCCTCAAATGGGCGTTGCAGACGTCGGACCAGGTGGCCGCGATCTCATCGTACACCGCGCGCGAAATTGCCGAGCTGGTGAACGGTCCCGTGCGCGTGATCCCCTACGGCCTGGGGTTCGCGGAGTCTCTGCCGGTCGTGCGTGAGCCCCGGGTGTCTGCCGACTCGTTCCTGATTCTTTACGTCGGCAACCTGATTCCCCGCAAAGGTGTGCGGTACCTCATCGATGCGTTGAAACGGCTGCCTCCGACGATCCCAGCGAAGCTGCTAATTCTCGGCGAGGGGACCGACCGGCCGAAGCTCGAGGCGCAGGTGCGAGAGCTCGGTCTGAACGGACGGGTGAGCTTGCCGGGCCGCGTGCCCGATCCCGACCTGCATCGCGCCCTTCGCGAGGCGAGCGTGTTCGTGCTCCCCTCGATCGTCGACAAGCGCGGCGACACCGAAGGGCTCGGCGTCGTGCTGCTCGAGGCCATGAGCTATCGCGTCCCGGTGATCGGCAGCGCGATCGGCGGCATCACCGACATCATCGCTGATGATGAAACGGGACTGCTGGTCCCACCCGAGGACTCGGCCGCGATCGCCGCGGCGGTCCAACGGATCGCCGGTGATCCCGCGCTCGCCGAGCGGCTCGCCGACGCGGGAAGTCGTCGCGTGCGCGAGCGGTTTGGGTGGGACGCGATTACCGCGGCGTGGCTTGAATGCTATAACGCCGCGCGCCAGAAGGCTCCTCGAGTGTAAGCGCATCGCGGGTTGCCGCCGGCGCTGTCGTGTACGCTTCCGGCCGTCCATCGGGCAGGATCCCGCGGACGCGCACGCCGCGCCGCGCGACGCGCCACTCGACCAGCCTGCCGAGCGGCGCCATGAATGGCCCCGCGGCGAGCAAGCCATCCAACAGTTTCGCGAGCGCCGCCGGAGCATCGGGAAAGCCGAGCGCTTCCGTGAGGTTGGGGTGCCAGACGCCGACCCAGAGGCCTGCGACGTCACGACAGGTCCGCGCGAGCGATAACCCTTCCGCGATCCAGGCATTCGGATCCTCGACGCGCGCGTACTTGCTCAACGCGCGATCCATCCAGATCACCGGAGCCTCCTGAAGCTCCAACGCACGCTCCCCAGCCCCATCCCAGGCCGGGATCACGTCGCCGACACCGAGGCGAAACCCATTGCGGTCGGGAAAGCCCCAGCTGGTGTCGTAGCGGAAGCCCGCGTCAGCCATGCCGCGCGACGTGATGCCGGGCCGCAGGCGCAGGAAATGCTGTCGCACGCCAAGCACGGGCTGCTGGACGAGTCCCGCGAGACGACGTCGCTGCTCGGCGAACATCTCGTGACGTTCGCTCGTGACGAAGCTGCCATGGAGGTTTATCTCACACCCGCGCTCGTGCAACGCACGCAGTGCCGCCGCCGCGCCGCGTCCTTCAGGCAAATACGTGAGATCGCCGGCGCGCATGGTCTGCAGCGTGGGGGTGCCGCACAGCACGAACCAGCTGGAGACGATGCCGCGCGCCCGCTCGTCTTCCAGCAGCGCCTGCAGAGCTCGTTGGACGGGATTTCTGCGCACGGCCGCAATCGCGGAGCCGAGCGTGCGTGCCACGCGGCGAACCTCGCCCTTGCCTGCCAGCTCGGCGATGCGCAGCGCCGTGAAAACGGGCCAGCGATCGACGACATCGAGGTCGTGCGTGATCGCCGCCGCCCAACGCCGGCCATCGGGCCAGGGAGCAACCAGCGTCACGGGCCGCCGCCCGGCGCTGGCGATGACCGCGTCTCGCAACTCAGCAGCCGCGCGCGCCACGACCGGCTCCGCGACGAGGTTCTGCTGCACCAACACGTTTTCGGTCGACGGAACGCGCCCGTGCCGGTCGCGCGCCGTGGAATGCTGTTCGGCCGCGCCGGTCGCGATCTCGCCGAGCCGGCGGAGGACCGGGCGCGGGACGCGCACGACGCCATCGCCACGCTCGATGTACCAGCGACCCGTGACGCATCTGCCCAAGTCGGCGACGCCGGGGTCGGCCTCGGTGATCTCGAGCCGGACGACACCGGTGCCTGCGTCGTCGACCTCCGGGCAGCGCGAGAGATCGACCAAGACATCGAGACCGTAGCGCTCTAGTGGATCGAGGTTGCTTCGAGTCGGGAGTGTGATCACGCGGGTTCGAATATATCTTACCGAGCCATGAGCGCGTCACTGATCCCGAAAGATCGAATCCCGTTGCGACATCTGCTGGTGTTCGGCTGGCTACCCAGTCCGCTCAAGCGTCTCGCCTACCGCTGGCTCCTCGGCTATCGCATCGGCAAAGGCGTGCGCTTCAGTTTTGGCGGCATCGTGGTGGGGAAATCGGTGGACCTCGGGGATCATGTCGAGATCGGTCTGCTCGCCATCGTGCAGGGCCGCAACATCTCGATCGGACGCCACTCCAGCGTCGGGACGATGAGCTACGTCTCCTGCGAAACGATCCGGATCGGCGAGGACGCAAAGATTCGCGAGCAGGTGTACGTCGGCGGCCCGCAGCTTCCCGAGTCGCGTTTCGAGCTCGGCAGCCGCACCATCATTCTGCAGCTCGCGTTCATCAATCCGACCAAGCCGGTCGTGATCGGCGACGACACGGGGATCGGCGGCCACTGTTTGATCTTCACGCACGGGGTCTGGCTCAACGCCCTGGATGGCTATCCCGTGAATTACGAGCCGGTCACCCTCGGCAAGAGTGTGTGGCTGCCGTGGCGCGTGTTCGTCATGCCGGGCACGACGATCGGCGATGGCACGGTCATTGGCGCCAACTCACTCGTCTCGGGCAACATCCCGCCGTCCAGTCTCGCGGTGGGCTCGCCCGCCAAGGTGATTCGTTCGGCGCCAGATTTCCCCAAGCGATTGACGGGTGAGCAGCGCGCGGCGCTCGTCTCCCGGCTCATGAAGGAGTTCGACGATTTCGTCCGGTATCATGGCGGCGCCATGACCGAGGAGCCGCCGTTCCGGCGCTATCGCGTCGGTGGCAGAAGCGGTCGCTTGCTCTGGCTGCGCGGAGCGACGCCCGTGCCGGAGTCCGCGCTGCGCCGCGGCGACTGTGTGCTTGCCGAGTCGGCGTTGCCGGAGATGGTGCGCGAAAAGCTCCGCGCCCGCGGAGTGGATTGGCTCGATTTGGAAGGAAAGACGCGGAGCCGCGAAGGCTCAGCACTCACGGAAGAGCTGGCGCTCTATCTGGGACGCTACGGGGTTCGCCTGCCGCGCGACGCCTGATCGCGGCGCTGCAGCACGAACACGAACTGATACTGCCAGCGCAGTGGAATCAGGCGCCACGCCACCTCGAGCAACGGGCCGATGAGGAGTCGCTTCAGACCACGGGCGCCAGCCGAACGCCACCGCACGGCATGCCATCGGTCCGGGGTGGCGCGCACAACGGAGAAACCGTGCTTTTCGAACAGCCGGCGCCACGCCGAGAGTGGCATCAGATGTTCGTTGATGTCCTGCTGCGCCGTGCCCTGATGGCCGAGCACTTTCCACCCGATGAAGTTCTGGTTGGGCACCATGATGCAGAAGCGCGCGTCGGGTTTGGCGACGCGCTTCATTTCCTCCAGGCCCTGCCCCATATCGAGAAAGTGCTCGAGCGAGCCGAGGCAAGTCACGTAGTCGAATGTCCCACTCGGGAAGGCGAGTGCCTCCCCTGCCCCGACCGCGACCTCCGCCGTGGGCGCGACCCGCTTCGCGAGTCGGACCGCTTCGTCGGACAGATCTACACCCACCGACTGCAGTCCGCGGACCTGCGCCGCCGCCAGTAGCGAGCCGGCGCCACAACTGACGTCTAACAGCCGCGCGCCCGCGCGCGCGCCCAGCAGATCGAGAAAGAGGGGATACGCCCCGTGGGGACGCATCGTCTGCAGGCCCTTTGCGGCATAGTGCTGGTTGTACCACGACTTGACGTCTTCGGCACTGAGATTGGACATCGCGCGAAGCATAACACGGGGAGCCAGTCCTGGCCCCCCGTTGCGTTCAGTGCGTCGGTGGGACTACCGCAGAATGTCTACCCACCCGGATTCGTTGGGCACGAGAATACTGCCCGTCCCGGCGTCATACGACAGCTCGCGCGGGCGTCCGCCCACGTTCAACGTCTCGATTAAGGCTCCGGTCTTCGGATCGAGCACCTCGACGAGGCCATTCAACACGCAGCCCACCACGAGGAACGCGTTGTCCGGAGTGCGCAGCAGTCCGTAGCCGTTGCATCCGGGGGTCGCGTATGTCGTGACGAGCGAATTATTGGCGATATCCCAGACGATGACGCCACCGTTCTGCGCGGCGACAAACAGTTTCTTACCGTCCGCCGAAATCTGGATGCCTTGTGCGGATCCCCCTGTCTCGAAGGTCCTCAGCAATGTGAAGGCATTCGGATCGATTTCGAACACGCGGCCGCCGTCGAACGCCCGCTGCGAGGCATAGAGGCGCGTGCGGTTCCTGTTCCACTCGAAGTGGTACCCGGCCGCCACAGGCAGATTCAGCCTGCCCAGGACGGTTCCACTCCGCATGTCGACCTTGAAAATTGGACCATTCGTGATGCCCACAAAGACCGTGTCGCCGCGCGGCGTAGTCGTCACGCCATAGGCGTCCTGGGGGTCCGAAGTGGTGTTTACCGTGTTCACGACGGTCAGGGTCGCCGTATTGACCGACGCCACCAAGCCGTTGCCGAAGAAGCTCGGCACGTAGATACGGGTGCCATCCTGATTCGGGGAGATTTGGACCGGGCGGGGACCCGGGCTGACACTTCCCGTGAATGAACCGGCCGCGATATCGAGTCGACTGACCAGCCCGGCGCCCGGTTGGCCGATCCAGCCAACTCCCGCGGAGGAGACGGCCGAGCCGAACGGAGAGCCGTCGAGCAGGAGATGCGCCACGACCTGCGGCGGTACTGCAACGGCGTCGACTCATGATCGTGGCTCCTTCTTCTCATGTCGAATGGAAGGATGTCCAACGTTACCGACGGAGTCCCTGGGACTGACAAGGGCGGGCGCCCCAAAGTCATACGCTACTTCAGGAAATCCACCCAGCCCCCTTCGTTCGCGACGAGGCCGATGCTGCCATCGGCCGTAAACACGACGTGCCGGGTCGAGCCGCCCACGACGGAGGAGTGCACCAGGGTCCGCGAGACTGGATCGATGACGTAGATGTATCCGCCGCCGAAATAAGCGCTCGTCACATAGAGCAATCCATTGGACGGACGGCGCGACATTCCATATCCCGCGGACGGAAGAGCGAGGTTTGAGCCGATCTGCAGGCCGGTGTCGATATTCCAGAACTGCACGTACCCGGACTCGTTCGCGATGTACAGCTCACTTCCGTTCGGGGATACCACGATCTTCTGCGGCACCCCACCGACCGCGAACGTGCGGCCGACCGTCCGAGTCCGGAGATTGAACTCGACGACTGTCCCTCCGGAGTGCGTGCTCACATAGAGCAGCGTGTCCCGGGCGATCGCGATCCCGTTTCCCGCGTCCGGAATGGCGAAGCGGGCGACAATCGCCTTGGTGGCGAGTCGGATACCGTACACACTGTCGATCTTGGCGACATAGAGGATCGAGTCGCCCGGAGCGACGATAACCTCGAACGGGCGATTGCCGACGGCGATGGAGTCGACGACAGCGTTCGTCGCGGCGTTCACGACACTCACGGTGGAGCTGTACTGATTCGTAACGTAGGCCCGTGAACCAGTCGAGTTGAACGCGATTCCGGTCGGCGTGTTCCCCACCGAGACATTCGCCGTCAACGCCTGGGACGGCAGGTTCGCGCGGGCCACGCGGGCCAGATCGAGCTGGGTGACGTAGGCGATGTTCGCGAAGATTGCGGCGGCATGCGGCCGACCCGCCAGGTTTGTCCTGGCAACGATCATGGAATCCAGCACCGTGAGAACACCACTGCCTACGCGATTCCCGTAGACGGCGCTGATGAACGTGGCCCCCGCTTTGGACTTCGCGGTCGCGAGACCATTGCCCGTGATCGTGGCGATACTCGTGTCATTCGATCGCCATGTCACCGCCACCCCGCGAATCGTATCGCCGGTTTCATCGAGTACGGTCGCCCGATACTGGATGGTCCCCGTCATGCGGATCGCCGTGTCTGCCGGAGTGACGACGATATTGGACGGCGTTCCGGTTACGGTCACGGGGACATCGGTGATGGCCCCGCCGCTGCGCACGCGGACGATCGTTCGTCCCAGCGTGGTGCCGGAATGCACCACCCCCAGATTGGTGACGGTCACGATGGTCGTGTCGTCCGACGCAAACGATACGGCCACTCCGGTCACGAGGTGGCCATCTCCATCCAGTGCGTTCACGGAAAGCCGGATGCTGTCGTTACGGACCAGCTGCGCGGAATCGGGAGAAACGTCCAGCGTGAATCCGGGGCCGGAGGAGTTGTCACAGGCCAGCGCGAGGAAGAGCGCGGCCGCAAGTGCCAAGCGGAACGAGGACAGGGACGTCATGTGTCGGCCGTGAGAGTTCCGAAACATAAGAGGCGCGACGCTTGCGAGGACAAGGGACGGCGCCCCAAGAGTCATATTGCCGATGGAGGGCGATCTAGTGGATGAAGTCCACCCAGCCCGCCTCGTTCGCGACGAGGACCGGCCCGTTGGTGTGCGCGGCGATGAGGCGGGGCATGCCGCCGGTGTCCAGTGTGGCACGCAGTTCCAGCGAGCGGCGATCGATCACAAGAACCTTCCCAGCGTGGAGGAGCCCCACGATCACGTCCCGGTCGTCGCCGCTCAGCGCCAGACCCAGGGCCGCGGTGCCGAGTTTGACGGTCGCGCTGCGCTTGCCGGTCGGGAGGTGCACGACATCCAGCCACCCTGCCTCGTTGGCGGCATACAGGCTCTGTCCGTCGGCAGTCACGGCGACTTCCTGGACCACGCCGCCGAGATCGAAGGTTCGCAGCAGCCGCAGCGCTGGGACTTCAATCTCCGCGACAACGCCGCTGCGCCATCCCGACGCGTAGACACGGCGCCCCGACGGGTGCCGGCACAGCTGCGGGCTGCCGTGGGGGATCGCGATCTCCGCGACGACGCTTTGCCGCGACAGCGACAGGGCGACGAGCCGATCGCGATTGGTCGACACGTACAACGTCTTGCCGTCATTCGACAACGCCGCTCCCAGCGGGTGCCCGCCGACGTGGATCACGGCGATCAGCTGCCCCCAGTGGATGTCGAGGATGTCGATCGCTTCGGAGAACTGACTGGTCACGTAGGCCCAGTCGCCCCGCGGGCTCGCCACGACTCGCGTGGGCACGGGCCCGACGGGAATCGTCCGCGTGACACGCGGGCGGTCGAGCGCCAGCACATCCACCGCCGCCGCGTGACCACGCGTGACGAGTGCTACGTTGAATGACGCGAGCGCGACGTCGAACGGCGCTCCCGCGACGGCCACGCGGTCAGCCAGGATTCCGCGCAAGCGGACCGGATGAGCAGGCGTCGGAGGCGTGACGCGCGCCTTCGAAGCCGGTCTTGCGGAGTCCGGTCGCACGGGAGACGGCGCCCGCCGGCTCGGCGCCGCGCCGGCGCAGCTCCGGCAGTGGTCGCGAAAGCTGAGCAGCGCCCCTTCCAAACCTGCGCGCCGGAGTTGGGACCACCGCTGCCCCGTGATCCGGCGGACGAGACGGTATGCGACGGCGGGATCGAGATGGTCGCGTCGCGCCAGCTCCCGGAGCGTGGCGCCGGAAGTTTGTGATTCGATGATCCAGTACAACGTCCGCGTCCAGCCGCCCAGCGTCTCCAGGGGCGGCAGTCCTTCGCGTTTGAGCGCGCGAGCGAGCTGATACCGATCATGAAACCCGAGCCATTGGGCGAGCTCGGATATCGACGTGGGTCTGCCGTTGACACATCCGAGCGCACTTAACAGGGCGCGCCCGTTCACGGAGAGGTGCGGGAGCGTCTTGTGCAGCAGACTCGTCAGCTGCAGTGGTGGCATGTGAGGAATTAATACCTACGATGTTCCAATCTGCTCCACAACCGGTAGGCTACTTATCGACCTTGCGCTGCAACTCCCGCTCGAGCGAGCGCAGCTCTTCACGCATCCCCGCCAGCATCTCGCCTATGAACCCAAAGCCGAACAGGACGACACCGGAGATCACCAGCACCATGATGAGGTCAAGGAGAGGCCGAAATCCGACGTGCGGAGGGCCGAATCGCAGATACAGCGCGACGCCACCGACCAGCAAGCCCAGCGAGAACAACATCGCCCCGATGATCCCGAAGAACAGCATCGGCTTGCGTCCAAAGCGCAGCTGGAACCACACGGACATGAGATCCAGGACGCCCACCGGAATGCGGCTGATCCCGAATTTGGAGGTCCCGGCGCGCCGCGGGTGCACCGGCACCGGCCGCTCGGCCAGGCGAAATCCCTGGGATGCGGCGACAACCACCATGAAGCGGTGCCAGTCCGGGCGCATCGGCACGATGTCCATCAGCTCGCGCCGGTACGCCTTCACCGAATTCAGATCCTTCACCCGCACGCCGAACAGCCAGCGCGAGAGCGCGTTGTAGACGCCCGACACCAGGCGCTTGTTGTATTGCCCCTGTTTCGTGCCGGTCACGATGTCCGCCTGCCCTTCCAGGATCGGGCCAACGAGGTCGGGGATGTCGGAAGGCAGGTACTGCAGATCCGCGGGATAATAGACGAGGACGCGCCCGCGGGCGACATCCGCCCCGGATTTCAGGGCATCGGCGATGCCGCGCTGCGTGCGATGCGTGACGACACGCACGAACGGATGCTTGGCGGCCAGCTCCTCGAGCACACGCGGCGTCGCGTCGTGGCTGCCATCGTTCACGATCACGAGCTCGACCGCGTACGGCAGGGGCAGCAGCGTTTCGCGCGTGAGTCGCACGAACTCCGCGAGATTCTCCGCCTCGTCCTTGGCGGGAACCAGGACGCTGACGTCGGGGAGTGTGGAGTTGGTGGCGAGGCTCATAAGCGCTTGCGCATGCGCGCGGGCAGAATGCCGAGCTGGTCGCGGTATTTGGCGACGGTGCGCCGGGCGATCTTGACGCCTTTGCGATCGAACATCTCGACGATCTGCTGGTCGGTCAGCGGATTCTTGGGCGGCTCGTCGTCGACCAACTTCTGGATCTGCGACTTGATGGACCGCGCGCTGGCGTCCTCGCCCGTCGTCGTCGTCAGGCCGCTCGAGAAGAAGAACTTGAGGGGCAACAGGCCGCGTGGGGTTTGGACGTACTTTTCGTTGGTCACGCGACTCACCGTGCTCTCGTGCATGCTGATGACGTCGGCGACCTCGCGCAGGGTGAGGGGCTTGAGATAGTCGATGCCCTTCTCAAAGAATTCCCGCTGCCGGTCCACGATGAAGTTCATGACTTTGAGCATCGTCTGGCGGCGCTGCTCGATCGCCTGGATCATCCAGTGCGCGCTGTTCAGGCGCTGGTTGATGAACTCCTTGCTCTCGCCGTCGTATTTCTTCTTGTCGCGCGCGATCTCCTGGTACGTCTTGGAAATTCGCAGCCGCGGCAGGCCGCTGTCATTCAAAAACACGTGGTACTTGTCGTCGATCTTCTCGACGATGAGATCCGGAATGATGTAAGGATCGTTCGCGGCGGAATACTGCAGGCCGGGCTTCGGATCGAGGCGCGCCAGCTCGTCGGCGGCCCGCTGCACCTCCTCCGGCGCCAGTCCGAAGCGCTTGCCCAGATCGCTCCAGCGGTGGGCGATCAGGTCGTCGAAGGATTCCTTCACAAGCCGGTAGACCAGCGTGTCGGTGCGCTTCTGGTTCTCGAGCTGCAGCATCAGGCACTCGCGCAAATTGCGCGCGCCGATGCCTGGCGGATCGAGCTGCTGAATGACGTGCAGCATCTCTTCGACTTCCGCCCCCGTGAACGCCGGCACGTTCAGGTCGAGCTCCGACTCGGCCTCGTGCTCTTCGAGCAGCTGGTTCGCACCCTTGAGGATCTCTTCGAGGGTGTGCTGCAGATACCCGTCTTCCCCGATGTTGCCGAGGAATTCCTCGGCGAGGAGCTGCTGGCGGGGGGTGAGGTCGAGCATCCGCGTCTGTTCGCGCAAATGGTCGATCAGATCCTTGCTTTCGACGGTCACCGGCTCGACGTATTCGCGGGCATCGCTGTAGCTGCCGCTGGGCACGCCATGCTCGGTGCGGTCCTCGAGCAGGATGTTTTCCCAGTCGGGCTCGTCCTCGGCCTTGGCTTCCTTCTCCGGCTTATTGTTCTGCTGCTCGGCAGCCGTGGCCTGGACCTCTTCCTCGGGCTCGATCATCTCGAGGAACGGGTTGCCGAGCAGCTCCTGTTTGAGATGCTGCTCGAGGTCGAGCAGCGGCATGTACAGGAGATCCATCGCCTGGTACAGGCGCGGATTGATGCGCAGATCCTGGCGCATGCCGACGTGCTGATGCAGGCCGGTCTTCATGCCGCGGAGGACAGCCGCGCCCGGAGACGCGTGGTGAGCGTGGGGCCGAGGTATAGCGAGGCGACGCGGTCGTCGAAGACGAGCTGTCGCACCGTGCCCGCGACCTGGACGCGCCCTTCGAACATGATATAGGCGCGGTCCACGATATCGAGCGTCTGCTCGACGTTGTGGTCGGTGATGAGCACGCCGATGCCGCGGTGGCGCAGCCCGGCGACGATCGTCTGAATATCGTTGACCGCGATGGGGTCTACGCCCGCAAACGGCTCGTCGAGCAACAGAAACTTCGGCTCCGTCACCAGCGCGCGCGTGATCTCGAGCCGGCGCCGCTCGCCGCCGGAGAGCTGATAGGCCTTCTGCTTGCGCAGGTGCTTGATGGCGAGCTCATCGAGTAGCGACTCGAGGCGTCGCGTGCGCTCCGCGCCGTCGATGTTCAGAGTCTCGAGGATGGCGAGCACGTTTTCTTCGACGCTCAACTTGCGGAAAATCGACGGCTCTTGCGCCAGGTAGCCGATCCCCGACCGGGCCCGCTGGTACATGGGGAGCGCGGTGATTTCGCGGTCGTCGAGCACGATCTGGCCTTCGTCGGGGCGGATCAGTCCGGTAATCATGTAGAACGACGTGGTCTTCCCTGCTCCGTTGGGGCCCAGCAGTCCGACGATTTCGCCCTGGGCGAGCTCGAGCGACACGTTGTCCACGACGCGCCGGCTCTTGTACGCCTTCACGAGATGCTGCGCTTCGAGACGACTGCCGCCACCGACAACGGGATGCTCGGCGCTCACCGATTCGCTGCGCGCCACGGTTTCCTCGGCGAGCATCAGGAAATGCTGCTCGGCCGCCACGCGATCGGGAGGCAGGCTCGTGCGGATGTCGGGAGCGAACGCGACCGGCGAGTCCCCCCACAGCGCGCCAATGGGCAGCACCAGCACCTTGAGCATCGCCAGGCGCGGCAGCACCGACGTTGCCAGATACGCACGCGCGTCGTCCACGGAGAGGCTGCCGGTATCCTGGACCTCGCCTTTGGCATGGGCGCGCAGCTTGAGGAACTCCTCGCGATAGGCCACGGCGAGATCGCTGAACGGGGCCCGGCCCTGCGCATCCGCGATGCGCGCGAGCGCCGCCACCGCCAGCGCGAGCGAGGAGTCGCGTGTCGCAAACAGATCAGAGAAGCGGTCGAGCCCCGTCATGGAACCGCAGAGCGCGACGGACGCCGGGGGGGAAGCGCCGGGGAGGGAGGCAGCGTCGCCGGGGCGCGTCGCGTCGTGTCCGCGTGCGCGCGCTTCAGGCTGTCGGCTTCCACCGCCGGCCGCGGTTCCAGGTGGACGCCGTCGGCCGCTCCCACGACAATGACGCGGTCGATGCGATCGCGCAGCATGGAGAGCGTGATCACATGCCCGCGCGAGTAGTTGATCGCAGGCCCTGCCTTTGTCGTGTCGGTCTTGTCCAAATGATGCGTGAGGGCTCGCGCCGCGCCTCGCGCCACGAGCTCGCGCAGCCGCGAATGCTTGCGCTTGGTGATCGAGTCCTCTTCCTGCCTGAACCGAATCGTGATCGAGTCCCCGGTCACCCAATCGGTCTGATTGGCAGGAGTGATGGAATCGCGTTTGGCGGTCGCGAACGCCTTGCCGAACGCCCGTGATTCCGTGAGCACCTCGCCGGGCGAATCGATGGCCAGCGAATCGGACAGAATCGTGTACAGCGCCGAGATCGCATGGGGGCGTGCCGAGGCGCCCCAGGCAAACGTCTGCTGCAACGAGCGATCGGCGATCCGGAGGTCGATCGTGTCCGCCGTCAGCGTCCAGTCGGCGCCTGTCGCCTTGCCGTGGCCGAGGGCTTTGACGGCGCGGATCTCGCGCTGGGTCAGGGCCAGCTCGATCCGCGTGCCGACGAGGGTGTAGCTCTTGGCGGAGTCGCCCGTGGCCGTCCGACCCCTGCCCTCGACGCTCGGCTTCCCGACCAGCACGCCGAATCCCGCCAGCTGATCGAGCAGCATCGAATCGGAGCGCGACGCGAAGTCGCTGCGATCGACGGTCACCTTGCCGCCCGCCCACATCCGGTCGTCGCCTTTGAGGTGCAGCCGGTCGGCGACGATGATGTAGGGCTCCTGGGGGCCGGAGTCAGCCGCCTGGGTCTGGCGGTATTCGACCGTGGGGCGTTGCGTGGCGTACATCTCGACGGTGTCGCGCACGCCCTGCACGGCCCGCCAGTACTTGAGATTGGGACCGCGCAGGACGGTGCCGGTGCGCCGATTCACCGCGACGACGTTGTTGTGGGCCTCGAGGCGCTCGTCCCGGAGAAAATACGAGGCAAAGTTCGCATCGAGGGCCAGCCCGGTATCGCGAATGGCCACGTGGCCAACGAGGTCCATGCGCCGGAACGCGCCGTAATGCGCGAAGCTGTCGGCGGCGAGCGTGGTCGCGGTGCCGAGGCAGTGCGCGCGAACGCCTCCCGCCCCGTAGTAATTCGTATCCGCACCGTTTATGGACTGGGTCGCGCGGGGCAGGTTGTCGATCGCCACCTGGCAAGGACGGCTCCCCCCGTGCGCGGTGTCGGTGGGGATTTGGAGGGCCATGGTGAGTGCTAACGTGATCGAAACCATCAGCGCGGTAGGACGAGCTGGCCGCCGGTCCCCGTCAGATTCTTGGTTCTGACGTTCCGGAATTCCGGATCTGCCGTGAAGCCGATACCCCGAAGATGCTGGGTCGGCGAATCGAACGTGAACGCCACATCCGACGCGACTTCGTTTTTGACCTGATTGTAGGTCATCGCTTCCGTACGCATCGTCGCGCCGTCGTTGTCACGGATCAGGACGACGTTGCCGTGCGCCTCCATGTCCCCCGTGCGCCAGTGATGCGTCCCCTCTTTGGACGTCAATGTCGACGTGGATCTCCCCGTCAAATCGTAAAACGTCACGTGCACGTTGCGCAGCTCGGCCCGCTGCGAATTCGAGAAGAAGTACGCGGTATCGGCCCGCACACGCGCGCGGAGCACTCCGGACTCCGTCACGTAGTGGCTCATCCCGAGTAGCACCTGATCGGCGCTGTCGAGCACGGCCTGGGTGGCGGTCACGGGAGTTCCGCCTTTGCAGGCTACGGAAAACAGGAGCAAAAGCCCGCTGATGATCGACAGGCTGAAGCCTGTGCTCGGCACTGCATTGTCCTTAAGGACAATGGTTCGCCGAGCACACCCTTCAGGGTGTGAACTCATACTGCACCGGCCTTCATCAGATCATGCAGATGCACGATCCCCACGACCTGCTTGTCCCCATCGAGCACCGGCAGCGCCATGATTCCATGGCGCTCCATCAGACTGACCGCCGCGCTGGCCAGTTCCTCACCGGTCGTCGTCTTGGGTGTCCTGGTCATCACGTCGCCGACCGGCATGTCCAAGAACTTGTCCGTGCGCTCCATGAGCCGAGTGAGGTCGCCGGAAGTGACGACACCCGCGAGCGTGCCCTTTCCCTTCTCGACGACCGCGACTGTGCCGCGCTTCTCGGCGAGGAGCACGACGCATTCCCGCATCGGGCGGTCGGGCGTGAGGATCGGGAGATCCTGCGTCAGCATCACGTCGGCGACCCGGAGCAGCAGCTTGCGGCCGAGCACCCCGCCCGGATGCAGCGCGGCGAAATCCTCGCGCCGGAAGCCTTTGACCTCGAGCAGGGTCACAGCGAGCGCGTCGCCCAGCGCCAGCGCAACCGTGGTGCTCGCGGTGGGCGCGAGGGTTTCCGGGCAAGCTTCCTCACCGACCGAGGCGTCGAGCACGACCGTCGCCTGCCGTCCGAGCGGCGAATCGGCATCCCCCGTCAGCGCGATGATCGGGACTCCCAGGCGTTTCAGCTGACTGACGAGACCGAACAGCTCGTCGGAGGCGCCGCTCTTCGAGAGGACGATCGCGACGTCGTCGCGGGTCACGATGCCGAGGTCGCCGTGCAGCGAGTCCACGGGATGCAGGAACGTCGCCGGTGTGCCGGTGGATGTGAACGTCGCGGCGATCTTGCGCGCGATCAGTCCCGACTTCCCCAGCCCCGAGACGATCACCCGTCCCTTGGCGCCGGCGAGAATCTCGATCGCGCGCGCGAACGCCGGGCCGAGCGTCTCCGCGAGCCGCTGGACGGCGGCCGCCTCGAGTGCGAGCACCCGCTTCCCGCGATCGACGAGCTGCTTGCCGCCGGGCTGCGACGTGGGAGCGCGCTGCGGCTTATGCACGGACGGTCTCCCCCCCGCGGACACGATGCCAAACGTCCACCGCGAGCCCCACGATCCCGGCAAGCTGGTCAAGCGGGACCATGTTCGGTCCGTCGGACGGCGCGCGCGCCGGATCGGGATGGGTCTCGAGGAAGAAGCCATCGGCGCCCGCGGCGGCGGCGGCGTACAGGAGCGGCGGAATGAAGCCGCGCGCGCCGCCAGTCGAGCCCTGGGGGCCCTGCCCCGGCTGCTGCACCGAATGTGTCGCGTCGAAGATCACCGGCGCGTTACAGGCCGCGCGCAGTCGCGGGAAGGAGCGCATGTCCACGACGAGATCGCCGTAGCCGAAAAACGTCCCGCGCTCGCTAACGGCCACTTCCGGCGCTCCCCCGGCTCGGACCTTCTCGACGGCGCCGCGCATCTCCTCGGGCGACATCCACTGACCTTTCTTGATGTTGACGGGCCGGCTGGCTTTTCCCGCGGCGACGAGCAAATCGGTTTGGCGGCACAGGAACGCGGGGATCTGGAGGACGTCAGCCACGCGGGCGGCGAGCGGAACGTGTCCCGGCTCGTGGACGTCGGTCAGGATCGGCAGGCCCGTCGCATTGCGCACTTTTTCGAGCGCGCGCAGCCCGGTTTCCAGGCCCGGGCCGCGCGGCGCGTTCAGCCGCGACCGGTTGGCCTTGTCGTACGACGCCTTGTAGATGACGCCGATGCCGAGCTTGACCGCGAGCTCGGCCAGTGCTTCGCCGACGCGCACGTTGAGGTCGTCGGATTCGACGACGCAGGGGCCCGCGATGAGAAACGGGCTGCTCTCGGCCGCAAACCGCTGGGCCATGTCAGTCGGTCAGCCCTGCCAGCGCGCGGGACGGCTCCGCCCGCGGATGGAGTTTGCGATGGCCCAGCGCGGCACCGACGAAACCCGCAAACAGCGGGTGCGGGCGCATCGGCCGCGACTTGAGCTCGGGATGGAACTGGCAGCCGATGAACCACGGATGCTCGGGGAGCTCGATCATCTCCACGAGCGAGCCATCGGGTGACAAGCCGGAAGCCCGCAGTCCATACTCCGCGAGCACGTCGCGATACGCGTTGGAAACCTCATAGCGATGGCGGTGCCGCTCGCTCACTTCGGTCGCATTGTACGCCTGCGCGACCCGGGAGCCGGGGCGCAGCCGGCAGGGATAGGCGCCCAGCCGCATCGTGCCGCCCATCTCCTGAATCCCCTCCTGCGAGCGCATCAGCGCGATCACCGGGTTCTCGCATTCGGGCGCGAACTCGCTCGAGTTGGTATCGGGAATCTTGCAGACGTTGCGCGCAAACTCGATGATGGCCGTCTGGAGACCGAGGCAGATCCCGAAGAACGGCAGCTTGTGCTCGCGCGCCCAGCGAATCGCCTCCAGCATCCCTTCGACGCCCCGCACGCCGAACCCTCCGGGCACGAGCAGCCCGTCGTAGCCGCCGAGCAGCTCCCCCGCAGTCTCCTGATCGGTGAAGCGATCGGACGCGATCCACTGGATCGTTACCCCCGCCTCATTGGCGATGCCGCCATGGACGAGCGCTTCGTGAATGCTCTTGTAGCTGTCGGCGAGCTCGGTGTACTTGCCCACCACGGCGATGCGCACCTGGTGCGGCGGCTTCAGGATCTTGTCGACCATCGCTGCCCAGGCACGCAGATCGGGGTCTTTGGTGTCCAGGTGAAGCCGCATGCAGACTTCCTTGTCGAGTCCCTGCTCGTGGAGCTTCAGGGGGATCTCGTAGATCGACTTCACGTCGGGACTCTCGACCACGCAGCCGAAATCCACGTTGCAGAATTGCGCGATCTTCCGCTTGAGATCCTCAGACAGCGGCCGCTCCGTGCGGCATACGAGGATGTCGGGTTGGATTCCGATCTGCATCAGCTCGCGCACGGAATGCTGCGTCGGCTTCGTCTTCAGCTCCGCCGTCGCCGCGATGAACGGCACGAGCGTCAGGTGAATGAAGAGCGTGTTGTCGCGGCCGACTTCCTGGCGGAACTGGCGGATCGCCTCGAGGAATGGCAGCGATTCGATGTCGCCGACCGTACCGCCGATCTCCGTGATCACGACGTCGTGATCCGGCGCGAGCCGCCGGATCGCCCCTTTGATCTCATCGGTGATGTGCGGGATGACCTGGACCGTCGAGCCGAGGTATTCGCCGCGCCGCTCCTTGGTGATGACGGACAGATAGATCCGACCGGTCGTCACATTGTTCACCTGCGACAACGAGCGATCGATGAACCGCTCGTAATGGCCGAGGTCGAGATCGGTCTCGGCGCCGTCGTCGGTCACGTAGACTTCGCCGTGCTGGAACGGCGACATCGTACCGGGATCGACGTTGATGTAGGGATCGAACTTCTGGATCGTGACTTTGAGCCCGCGCTCGGCGAGCAGCCGGCCGAGCGATGCCGCGGCGATTCCCTTGCCCAGGGAGCTCACCACGCCGCCGGTCACGAAGATGTATTTCGTCGAGCTCACGGGCTTACCTCTCTGAGTTGTCGGGTGATCTCCCCTTCGGCCCACTTGAGGTCGGCCGGCGTATCGATCCCTGGCGCCGCCGGTCCGTCGAACAACGTCACGCCCATCGGAATCCCGTGTAACAACGGGCGCAGCTGCTCCAGCCTTTCCCATTGCTCTTCCGGAACGGGCGGCAGCCGCACCCATGCCTCGAGCGCTTCACGCGTGTACGCGTACACGCCGACGTGCTGATGGTAGACGACGTCGCCCTTGCCATCCCGGTCGAACGGAATTGGCGCGCGCGAGAAGTACACCGCCCGCCCCCGGGTATCGACGACCACTTTGACTCGGCTCGGATCGTTTATGAGCGCAGGCTCGAGCGACCCGGCGGCGGTGCCGAGCGGATCGCCGCCCTCGAGACACGCGAGCGCGCCGCGCACGGCGGCGGCGGCGACGAAGGGCTCGTCGCCCTGGACGTTGAGGATAAAATGGAAGCTGCTAAAGTCTTGGCTGGCAACGACTTCTGCGACTCGCTCAGTCCCCGTCGCATGATCGGGCGACGTCATCACTGCTTCGAAGCCCGCTTCCCGGACGACGTTCGCGATCTCCTTGGCGTCCGTGGCAACGACCAGGCGGTCGCAAATGCCGAGCTCGGCGATGCGGCGAGTGACAACGATGATGAGGGGTTCGCCACCCAATGGCAGGAGTGGCTTGCGAGGGAGCCGGCTGGAGCCCAGCCGTGCAGGAATCACGCCAAGGACGGGCACGGGGGAAGATACAAAATCCGTGCCGTTGAGTCTACCCCTTAGCTACCACCTTGTCCTGTGGCCTCTTATGACCGGACGACGCGGAGAAAGTTCTCGAGAATCCGCTTGCCATGCTCCGTGCCGATGGACTCGGGATGGAACTGGACGCCGTAGGTCGGATGATCCCGATGCTTCATGGCCATAATCTCCGCGACATCTCCCGCACCCTGGCGGTCGGCGCTCATGGCGGTGACGACCAGCGCGGGGGGGAGCGAGGCGGGATCGACCACGAGCGAGTGGTAGCGCATCGCCGTAAACGGACTGGGGATCCCGTCGAACAGCTCGTCGTCGCTGTGCACGATGGGGCAGGTCTTGCCGTGCATCAGCCGCGGCGCCCGGACGATCTTCCCGCCGAACGCCTCACCGATCGCCTGATGGCCGAGGCAGACGCCCAGAATCGGCATCTGGCCGGCGAGCGCCCGCACGAGGGGGACAAGGATCCCCGCTTGGGCGGGCGTCTTGGGACCGGGCGAGAGCACCGCGGCGGTCGGCTTCAGCGCCTGCACATCGGCGACGGTCAGGGCGTCGTTCCGATAGACAACGGGCTCTTCCCCGAGCTCGCCGAGGTACTGCACGAGGTTGTACGTAAAGGAGTCGTAATTGTCGAGCACGAAGAGCACGCGGAATTCTACACTGCGGCAATAAACCGCGGGAGGCTTGCCGGCATCCTAACAAGGGTCGGTTGAGAACACACCACAAGACCGCAGGAGCCATCTCATGCTGAAGCTCACAGCCGCACTCATTGCCGGGTTCGTCACAACGGGTGGATGGGCGGTGGTCACGGTCAAAGATCTGCCGGAATACTTCGTCGCGGGACAGCAGTACACTATCGAGTTTCAGGTGAGGCAGCACGGCAGGACTTTGCTGAATGACCTGCATCCCAGTCTGGTGATAGGGACATCCGACGGCAAGCACGAAGCCACGGTCCCTGCCGTCGCGCGACCGTCTGACGGGACCTATGCCGTGACGTTCACCGCCCCGAACGTCGAACGCGTATTCCTCACGATCAGGAGCGGATTCATGAACAACCAGCTGCGACTCTATCCTCAGAGCGTGGTCGCCGCCGGTGGCTTACGAGCTGCCATGACCGCGGGCGAGCGCGGCCAGGTCCTGTTCGTCGCCAAGGGCTGCAACACCTGCCACTCGAACATCGACCTGTCGAGCCGCCCGGATAACCAGTCGATCAAAGTCGGGCCGGAGCTCGGCGCACGGCAGCTGGCGCGCGCCTATGTGATTCAGAAGATCAAAAACCCGGCGTCCCAGATCATGCCGGATCTCGGCTTGAGCGATGCCGAAACGGCGGCGATCGCGACGTTCTTGAGCGGGGAGCGCACCGCGGCGACTGGCAGCGGGCACTAGGTCCGTCGGGACGTTCAGGCGCGCGGGTGGTAACTCCGATGCACCGTCTGGAGGTAATCCCGGTCGATATGGGTGTAGAGCTGGGTCGTCGCGAGGTCCACGTGGCCCAGCATCTCCTGCACCGCCCGCAGGTCCGCGCCTCCCT
>Ga0209161_10000345_pt1 | contig 37422 bp, 30 predicted proteins | sample GraSoiAngelo_155_FD_186169 | JGI IMG/M metagenome (GOLD analysis project Ga0209161, IMG submission 186169) | Grasslands soil microbial communities from the Angelo Coastal Reserve, California, USA - 14_1009_13_30cm (SPAdes) (version 2) | ecosystem: Environmental > Terrestrial > Soil > Grasslands... | reverse complement strand
GCTCCAACCTGCGGTTCGTGGTGTCGGTCGCGAAGAAGTATCAGAACCAGGGCGTCTCGCTTTCGGATCTGATCAACGAGGGCAACCTCGGTTTGATCCGCGCCGCGCACAAGTTCGACGAAACGAAGGGCATCAAGTTCATCTCCTACGCCGTCTGGTGGATCCGCCAGGCGATCCTCCAGGCCCTCGCCGAGCAGTCCCGCATCGTGCGCGTGCCCCTGAACCGGGCCGGAACGCTCCACCGGATCGGCAAACGATCGGCGTCCCTGCTGCAGGAGCTGGGCCGGGAGCCGACCGTCGAGGAGATCGCCGAAGGGATGGACATCTCCGAAGAAGAGGTCGCGAAGACCCTCTCGATCTCCCAGGCGCACCTCTCGCTCGACGCCCCGCTCACCCCGGGCGAGGACAACAAGCTCCTCGACTACCTCCCCGACACGCAGAACCCCGGTCCCGACGACGAGATCTTCGAGCACGCCCTGACCGAGTCGATCGAGGAAGTGCTCGCGACCCTGAAGGAGCGGGAGGCCAAGATCCTGCGTCTCTATTTCGGCCTCGAGGGTCAGGAGCCGATGACCCTCGAGGAGATCGGGTCCCTGCTCGGGATCACGCGGGAGCGGGTGCGGCAGATCAAAGAAAAGGCGCTGGCGCGGCTGCGGCACGTGTCGCGCGCCCGCGCGCTGGAAAGCTTCCTGTTCTAGGTCCAGGGCGGGTAGATTTACCGCCCTATGACCGGCTTAGCCTCGTTCGACGTCTCCACCGGCGCCGACCTCCAGGAGGTCGATAACGCCGTCAACCAGGCGACCAAAGAGGTCGCCCAGCGCTACGACTTCAAGGGCTCCAAGGCGTCGATCGCATTCGACCGCGCCACGGCGACCCTCACCCTCGTCGCCGACAACGACTTCAAAATGAAAGCCCTGCTGGACGTGCTGCAGGCGAAGCTCGTCAAGCGCGCCGTGCCCGTGAAGAACCTCGACCTGGGCCCCGTCACCCCGGCGGCGAACGATACGGTGCGCCGCGAGATCAAGCTCACGCAAGGAATCCCGCAAGAGAAGGCGAAGGCCATCGTCAAGGCGATCAAGGACCGGAAGTTCAAGAAGGCGCAGGCCTCGATCCAGGGGGAGGAGATCCGCGTGCAGGCACCGTCCAAGGACGAGCTGCAGGAAGTCATCGCGTTTCTGCGCTCGCAGGATTGGGGCATCGAGCTCAGGTTCGGGAACTACCGCGGATGAAGCTGGGGGTCGTCTCACTCGGCTGTGACAAAGCGACCGTCGACTCCGAGCGGCTGGTGGGCGAGCTGGTCGGCCACGGCGCCGTGGTGACGCCCGACCTGCCGCGCGCCGACGTGATCCTCGTCAACACCTGCGGGTTCATCGACGCGGCCAAGCAGGAATCGATCGACGCGATTCTGTCAGCCGCAAGCCTCAAGGCGCAAGGCACCGTCAAGGCGGTCGTTGCCGTCGGCTGTCTCGTGCAGCGATACAAGCAGGAGTTGCAGCAGGAGATCCCGGAAGTCGATCTGTTTCTCGGATTCTCCGACCTGCACCACCTCGTGCCGGTGCTCGCCGAGCGCGGGTTGATTCCCGACCCGGTCGCCGCCCACCCCGGCGTGCGGCAATTCCTCGGAGATGCGCCGCACGTGCGCTACCTCAAGATCTCCGAAGGTTGCGATCACACGTGCGCTTTCTGCGCGATCCCGTTGATGCGGGGGAAGCATCGCTCGGAGCCGCTCGAGCGGCTGGTGCGCGAGGCGCAGACGCTCGAAGCGCAGGGCGCGCAGGAGATCAACCTGGTGGCCCAGGACCTGGGGCACTACGGCCGTGACCTCGGGCAGGGTGGCGCCAAGCTTCCCGATCTGCTGGAAGCGCTGCTGCGGGAGACCGCCGTGCCGTGGTACCGCCTGCTGTACGTCTACTCGGCGGGGCTCAGCGAGCGGCTGGTGGCGCTCATGGCGCGCGAGTCGCGCATCGTGCCGTACATCGACATGCCGATTCAGCACGCGAGCGATCGCATGCTCGAGCGCATGCGGCGTCCCGAGCGGCAGCAGTCGTTGCGCGCCAAGCTCGGCTGGCTCCGGTCGGCGATCCCGGATCTGGCGGTTCGCACCACCTGTCTCGTGGGCTTTCCCGGCGAGACCGACGCGGAGTTTCGCGAGCTGCTCGGCTTCCTCGAGGAAGCACAGTTCGACCGGCTCGGCGCCTTCGCCTACTCGCCGCAGGACGGCACCCGCGCCATGCAGTACGAGGACGACGTGCCCGACGAGGTCAAGCGCGACCGGCTGGAAGAGCTGCTCGAAGTCCAGCGGGCCATTTCGGCGGAGCGGCTCGCCCGCTTCGTGGGTCGGGAGGCAGACGTGCTGGTCGATCGCGTGGCGGATCCGGACGAGACCGGCGCCACGCACGTGGGGCGGGTGGCGTGGCAGGCCGACGACGTGGACGGGGTCACCTACGTGGAACGGGGCGGCTGGGCCGAGGCCGGGCGCTTCGTCCGGGTGCGCCTCGTCGCCAGCGAGGACTACGACTTTCGGGCGATCGCTCTGACGTGAGTCGTTCGGAGGAGCTGTTCGACCGGGCGAAGGCCGTGCTTCCCGGGGGAGTGAATTCGCCGGTCCGGGCGTTCCGCGCCGTGGGCGGGACGCCGTTCTTCGTCGACCGGGCGCGCGGGGCATGCCTCACCGACGTCGACGGCAAGACCTACCTCGACTACGTGTGCTCCTGGGGCCCGCTGATTCTGGGCCACGCGCACCCCGCCGTGCTCGACGCCATTCGCGGCGCGGCCGAGCGGGGTTGGACCTACGGCGCTCCTTGCGCGGCCGAAGTCGAGCTCGCCGAGGTGGTGCGGCGCCGCATGCCCACCATCGAGATGGTGCGCTTCGTGAACTCGGGCACCGAGGCGACGATGGCGGCGGTGCGGGTCGCGCGGGCCGCCACGCGGCGCGACGTCATCCTCAAGTTCGAAGGCTGCTATCACGGGCACGCCGACAGCTTCCTGGTGAAGGCGGGGAGCGGCGTCGCGACGCTCGGCCTCCCGGACAGCCCCGGCGTTCCAGGGGCGCTCGCCGAGCTGACGCTCACCGTGCCGTTCAACGACTCCGCGGCCGTGCAAGAGGTGTTCACGCGCCGCGGCAAGGACATCGCGGCGGTCATCGTCGAGCCCTACGTCGGCAATGCCGGGTTCATCGCGCCCGAGCCGGGCTTTCACGAGGCGCTGCGCGCGCTGTGCGACCGCCACGGGGCGCTGCTGATCTTCGACGAGGTGATGACCGGGTTCCGCGTGGCGCCGGGCGGCGCACAGCAGCGGCTCGGCGTGCGGGCGGACCTGACCACCCTCGGCAAGATCATCGGGGGCGGGCTGCCCGTGGGGGCGTATGGCGGGCGCGCGGACCTGATGCGGCTCGTCGCACCCGAAGGACCGGTATATCAGGCCGGGACCCTGTCGGGCAACCCGGTGGCGATGGCGGCCGGGCTGGCGACGCTGCGCGAGACCGAACGCCCGGGCTTCTATGACGTGTTGGAGCGGCGAACCGGCCGGCTGGTGGCGGGTATAGGGGACGCCGCGCGCCGGCAAGGGGTCGCAGCGACCGGGGGTCATGCCGGCTCGATGTGGGGCGTCTATCTCACCGCGGGGCCGGTGCGCTCGTTCGCGCAGGCGAAGCGTGCGGACGCGGGCCTGTTCGCGCGCTGGCACCGCGCGGCGCTCGCCCGGGGTGTGTTCCTCGCGCCTTCGGCCTTCGAGGCAGGCTTCGTCTCCAGCGCGCACACGGATGCGGACATCGATTTCACGATCGCACAACTCGACGCGGCCCTGGGCGAGGCGCGGGCTCGCTAGCGTCCTCGCCTTGACGGCCGCGGCCTGCCCGCGACCGCAGGGTGCCCCGACGCCGCTCACTCCCGGCGTGGAGCCGGAGCTGCGCGTCGGACTCGCGGTCGGAGCAGCGAGCGTCACGCTGGGGGGTGACGGCGAATTGTTCGTCACGGACGACGGCAACGGCGAGCCCCTCGGCTCCGTCCCCGCCGGCGCCTCCTGGACTATCGTGCCCGATACGGGTGGGCTGCACGTCGTCCGGCCGGACGGCTCCCGCAGTGCACGCCATGTCGGGATCTCCGCGGTCAACGTTACCGAGCGTCGCTTCGCGATGGCGGCCGGCCGCCGCTACCGCGGCCGCGTGAACGTGGTCCGGGACCCCTCCGGACTGACGGTGCTGAACCGCGTACCTGTCGAGAGCTATCTGGCGGGCGTGCTGGCTGGCGAAATCGGCGTCCGGCGCAACGACGAGGAGCAGGCGCTGCTCGCCCAGGCGGTCGTATCGCGCAGCTTCGCCCTGAAGAACCGCGGCCGCTGGGAGGCGTTCGGGTTCGACGCGTGGGCGGACGTGCGCGACCAGCTGTACAACGGCGTCTCGGGAGAAACGCCCGAAGTGTGGAGCGCGATACGCCGGACCGGCGGCCAGGTGCTCGAGTACGACGGCGCGATCATCGAGGCCTACTTTCACTCCACCTGCGGCGGCACCACGGCGGCGGTCGAGGAGGCGTTCAAAACGGCACAGGACCGGCCGTACCTGCGGCCAGTGTCCGACGCGAGCGGCCGGGGGCGCGCCTATTGCGACCTCTCGCCACGGTTTCGCTGGCGCGAGGAATGGGACGGCACCAAGCTGCGCGCTATATTGTCGCGGACGCTGCCGGCGGTCATGCACGTCGGCGGCGATGGGTTGCAGCGCATCGCGGACATCGTGGTGAGCCATACCGGTCCCTCCGGACGCGTGAGCGAGCTGCGCATCGTGTTCGAGCACGGCGACGTCCGAGTACCCGGGCCCGACGTCCGGGCCGTGTTGCGGCCCGAGTCCGATCGCCTGCTGCAGAGCACGGCGTTCCAGCTGTCGGTGACGCGTCAGGACGGCCAGGTCGCGCGGCTCGTCGCCACCGGCGCGGGCTCGGGACACGGCTTGGGGTTGTGCCAATGGGGCGCGGTCGGCCGGGCGCGCGCGGGACAGGAGTATCGAAAAATCCTCACCACTTATTTCCCGGGAACGACCATTGAGCGACTCTACTAGAGTGAGCGGGCGCCCGGTGGAGAGTCCACGCCCTGAACGGCGGGCTCGGCCTCATGGTGTCCTTAAGGACACGGCGCGGCCGAGCCCGGGCTTGAGCCCGTGGACCACCCCAAGGGTCATCGACCGATTGCTGGTGCTCATCGTCCTGGTGTCCGTCGGTCCGCCGGTCCGGCTGTCTGCCCAGGGCGTCCTCAACCAGTTCTCCTCCGAGAACCTGAGACTCAGTGCCGTACAGTTCGACTTGGGGCCGCTCGGCGGCAACAACATCCGGGGCACGCTGACCGGAGGGGTGCGCTTCGACTACGGATTCGTCGCCCCCAAGCTGCGCGTGCTGCTCGGCCTCTCGTACTTCCATGCCGACCTGAGCTCGGAGGCCCTGCGACGCTACGCCGACGGCCTGCGGCGCGTGGTGAACGACCCCGACTCGAACTACACGATTCAGCTCGGCGACATCACCTGGAGCGATGTGACCGGCGACGTGGATCTGCAATACGTGATGCCTCAGGGGCACGCCGTCACCACCTACATCGGGCTCGGGGTCGGCGTGCACCTGCGCAACGGCAGCGGGACGGCGATCAACGGGACGTTCGTGGAGGACGCGCTCGATCAGATCACCGCTGGCCTGAACGGCACGCTCGGCGCGGAATTCGGCGCGAAGCGCTGGCGCGTCACGGTGGACGCGCGCGGGGTGTTGTCGAGCGGGCTCTCCACCGTGAGCCTGCGCACCGGCGTGATGTATCGCTGGGGGGGGATCCGCGGCGGGAGATCGCCCGGCCGGTGAGCCCGCCAGTCCGTGTGGCGGTCGTGGGAGCGGGGGCGATCGCGCAGGTGGCGCACCTCCCCGTTCTGCGCAAGCTGCCGGGGGTGGAGGTCGCCGCGATCTGCGACAACGACGTCAGTAAGGCCCAGGCCCTCGCCGCCCGGTTCGACGTGAAGGACGCCTTCGACGACATCGAAGAAGTGCTGCGCCACAGTCACGCGGATGCCGTCGCGATCTGCACGCCGAACCACCTGCACGAAATTCACGCCGTCGCCGCGCTGGCGGCGGGGTGTCACGTGCTGTGCGAGCGCCCCGTCGCGCTCACCCTCGCGGGCGTGGAGCGCGTGCTGCAGGCGAGCGAGAAGTACGGCAAGCGCGTGATGGTGGGCATGAACCACCGTTTTCGCTCGGATGTCCAGGCAGTGCGGGGGTTTCTCGCCGGCGGCGACCTCGGGGTGCTGCAGGCGATCCGCAGCGGGTGGTACACGTTTCAGCCCAGCCGCCAGCAGCTCGGCTGGCGGCTGCGGCGTCCGGAGGCGGGTGGCGGTGCGTTTCTGGACCTCGGGCTGCAGCTCCTCGACCTGGGTCTCTGGCTCGCGGGCTGGCCGGCGCCCAAGCGCGTCGCCGCCCACATGGTGGGGCAGGCGAAAGACTCGGTCGAGGACATGGCGACCGCCTTGGTCGTGTGCGAGAACGGCGTGTCGATCTCCATGGATGTGAGCTGGCGCCATCTGGGCGCGGCCGAGCGGTTCTGGTTCGATCTCGTCGGGACGAAGGGCTCGGCCACCGTGCAGCCGCTGCGCGTGTTCAAGGAGGCGCACGGCACGGTCGTGGACGCCACGCCCACGGGCGCGATCGGGCGCGAGACGCCGTTCGCACAATCGTACCGCGCCGAGTGGACCTACTTCCTCGCCGTCATCAAGGGTGACGTCAACGCGCCGCCGCCCCGCGACCAGCTGGCGCTCCACCGCGTGCTCGACGCCGTGTACCGGTCGGCCGACGAAGGGCGCGACGTGTTACTGTGACCGGCTCGTCCCGCCGAGCGGCCGTGCTGACCGCGCTCGGCGCGGCGCTCCTGGCGCTGAGCTATCCCCCGTTCCGATTTCCTCCCCTGAGCTTCGTCGCGCTCGCGCCGGCCGTGCTGCTGGTACGGGAGCTCGAAGCGGCGGCGGACTCCCGCCGGGCGCTGCGCCTCGGTTTCTGGTACGGCCTGGTGTCGCAGGGGCTCGTGTTGTACTGGCTCGTGGTCGCCCTGTGGCACTTCACGCCGCTGTCGGCCCTCGGGTATCTCGCTACGATCGCGATCTACGGACTCTGGACGGCGGGGCTGTTCTGGCTCCTCGTCCGCCTGCGCACCCGTTTCCCCGGCGTCCCCCTGTGGGTGCTGTTCCCGATCGTCTGGACCGCCGTGGACTGGGCGATCGGCCACCAGGGTGACATCCGGTTTCCCTGGCTCGGGCTCGGCACCTCGCTCGCCGACGCACCGATCCTCGTGCAGTGGGCGGACCTCGCAGGCGCGCGGGGCGTGACGCTGTGGGTCGCGTGGTGCAACGTGATGCTGGTCGACGCGCTCCTAGTGCGGCGGGAGCAGGGAGCGGGGAGCGGTTCGATTCGGTGGCGACCGCTCGTCGCGGTGCTCGGCACGGTGGTCCTGGCGTGGAGCTACGGGGCGTGGCGTGAGCGCACGCTGCCCGTGCGCACGGTCGGAGTCGTGGGGCTGATCCAGCCCAATGAGGGGTTCCGTGAGAAGTGGAACAAGGCGCGCGGCGACAGCATCATGCAGAATTTGTTCGCGCTGTCGCGCCAGCTCCGAGACAGCACGCGCCTCGATCTGCTGATCTGGCCCGAGGCCGCCGTCCCGGACTACTTCGTGAATCGCCCCGAGTGGGATCCGGCGATCGCGCAGCGCGTGCGCGCGACCAGTACGCCGCTCGTCGCCGGCGGTCTCGACGTCGTGATATATCCCGACCAGTCGTACGATTCCTACAACGCCGCCTTCTTCTACGACTCCACCGGTGACCGGACCGCCTATCCGGTCTACCGCAAGCACTATCTCGTCCCGATCGTCGAGCGCGTGCCGTTCGTCCCACCCCGCTGGTTCCACTTGAAGTGGTTCGGAGGGTTCGGCAACGGGCGTGTGTTCCCGCTCTATCCGACGGCGGTCGGCCGGTTCGGGGTGCTGATCTGCTATGAGTCGATCTTCGCCGACCTGGCGCGTGACTACCGGCGCCAAGGAGCGGACTTTCTCGTCAACATCACCAATGACGCTTGGTACGGCCGCACGGCCGGCCCCTATCAGCACTTGAGCCACCTGGTGATGCGGGCGATCGAGACGCGTGCGGGGATCGCCCGTGCGGCGAACTCCGGCATCTCGGCCACGGTGGACCCGTTGGGCCACGTGCACGATGCGACCGGCCTCGAGATCCGCACCGCCGAAGCGAGTCGGCTGGTCACGAGCGACGTGCGCACGCTCTACGTGCGGCTCGGCGACTGGGTGGGGACGTTGGCGGTGCTGGCCACCTTGGGGTTCGCCGGGGCGCTTGCGGCGCAACGGTGGAACGCGGGGCGCCTGCCGTGAAATTGCGGATTGCGGATTTCGGATTGCGGATTGTCAGCGTCGGCTCCGTGCCGCACGACCTCACCTTGCCAATCCGCAATCCACAATCCGCAATCCGCAATAGGGAGGGGCTGTGACGCGGGTGGGGGTCGACGTCGGCGGCACCTTCACCGACCTGGTCGCCGTCGCGGCCGACGGCGCGATCGCCGTCCGCAAGGTAGCCACGACGCCGGAGGATCCCGCGGTGGCGATGTTCCGGGCGATCGAGCTGCTGTCCGCCCCCGTGGAGCTCCTGGTGCACGGCACGACGATCGCGACCAACGCGCTGCTCGAGCGGCGCGGGGCGCGGGTGGTCCTGGTGACGACGCGCGGCTTCGAGGACCTGCTCTGGCTCAGGCGACAGGACCGGGCCGCGCTGTACGACCTGGCACGCGATCATCCCCCGCCGTTGGTTGCCCGGCCGGAGGTTGTGGGCCTCGCCGAGCGCATGGGGCCGGCGGGGGTGCAGGAGCCGCTGAGCGACGCCGAGGTAGCGCGCGTCGTCGCGGCAGTGCAGGCGCTGGCGCCGGAATCGGTGGCGGTCGCTTTGTTGTTCGCGTTTCGACACCCCGAGCACGAGCGGCGCATCGCGGGGGCGCTGCGCGGGGCGCTCGGGGAGGTGCCGGTCGCGGCCAGCCACGAAGTGCTGCCCGTGTTCCGCGAATTCGAGCGCTTCAGCACCACGACGGTCGAGGCCTACCTGCGGCCCAAGGTCTCCTCCTACCTGGCGCGGCTCGATCGGGAGGCGCGGTCTCGCGTCGGGACGCTGCGTATCATGACGTCGGCGGGCGGCACCCTGGCGCCGCCCGCGGCGGCGGGCCGCGCGGCAGCGCTCGCGTTGTCGGGCCCCGCGGGCGGTGTGGTGGGGGCGCAGCTCGTCGGTGCCGCGGTCGGGCTGTCGGAGCTGCTGACGCTCGATATGGGCGGCACGAGCGCCGACGCGAGCCTCGTGACGGGCGGTACGGCGGTGCACAACGGCACGGGGGCGGTCGCGGGCGTCCCGCTGGCGCTCCCCTCGATTCTGATCGAAACGGTGAGCGCGGGTGGCGGCAGCATCGCGCGCCTCGACGAGGGCGGCGCGCTCAAGGTGGGGCCGGACTCGGCCGGCGCGGTTCCCGGGCCCGCGTGCTATGGACGGGGCGGCACGCGCCCGACGGTCACGGACGCCTGCCTCGTGCTCGCGTGGCTCGATGCCGCTACTCCGCTCGCCGACGAGCTGCGGCTCGATCCCGGCGCCGCCGAGCGCGCCGTCGCGGCGCTCGGCACGGGCGCCGGGAGCGATCCCACCAGGATCGCCTGCGGCATCGTCGCAGTCGCGAGCGCCGTGATGGCTCGGGCCCTGCGGCGCGTGAGCGTGGCGCGCGGGCTCGACCCGCGACGCATGGCCCTGGTGCCGTTCGGCGGCGCCGGCCCGCTGTTCGGCTGTGCGCTCGCCGACGCGCTCGGCATGCGCACGATCGTCGTTCCGCCGCATCCGGGCGTGCTGTCCGCCCTCGGACTCGCCGCGGCCGCGGAGCGCGTGGACGTGCTCGCGTCCTATCACCGCGAGCTCGACGGGCTGCAACCGACCGACATCGGGCGTGCGTTCAGCCCGCTGCTGCGGAACGGCAGCGAGCAGCTCCCCGGCGCGGCTCTGTGGCGGTACGTCGACTGCCGGTTCGTCGGGCAAGGCTACGAGTTGACGATCCCGGTCGCCACCAACAATCCCCGGCAGATCCGGGATGCATTCCTGGCGGCGCACAGGGAGCGACTCGGGCACGAGGGGGTTGGCCAGGCGGTCGAGCTGGTCAACTTGCGGGTCGTCGCGGTCCGGGAGGCGCCGCTGCCCCAGCTTGCGGGCAATGCGGGCACCACGCGCAGCACGGCCAAGTCGCGCGGTCGGCGTGCCGTCGTCTTGGGACGGGGGACCAAGCGCGTGACGGCGGCGCTCTGGCCCCTCGACGATCTGGCGGCCGGCGTGACGCTCGACGGCCCGGCGATTCTCGCGGGCCGCGATGCCACGGCGCTCATCGAGTCCGGGTGGCGGGGGACCGTCCACCAGTCGGGGGCGATCCTGGTGGAGCGGGTATGACGCTCGACGCGGTGGCCCTCGAGGTGATGGGGCACGCCTTCGCTGCGATCGCGGAGGAGATGGGGCTCGTCCTGATTCATGCCGCGCCGTCGCCCAACATTCGGGAGCGCCGCGACTGTTCGGCGGCGCTGTTCGACGCCGACGGCGCGATGACCGCCCAGGCGGCCCACATTCCGGTCCATCTCGGCGCCATGGCGGAGTCGGTCGCCGCGGTGCGCGCGCTCGCGTCCCCTCCCCGGCCGGGGGACGTCTTCATCCTCAACGATCCCTACACCGGCGGATCGCACCTTCCGGACATCACGCTGATCGGCGCGGTCGATATCGGAGGTGCGGTCGGCGGGTACAGCGTGGTGCGCGCGCACCATTCGGATGTCGGAGGCGTGCAGGCGGGTAGCATGCCGGCCGGCGCGCGTGAGATCTTCGCCGAAGGCGTGATCCTTCCGCCGCTGTTGCTCACGCCGGAGGTGGAGCGGATGCTGCTCGCGAACGTGCGCACGCCGGAGATGCGGCGCGGTGACCTGGCGGCCCAGCGGGCGGCCGTGGAGCGGGGTGCGGACGGCCTGCGGGCCCTCGCCGCGCGCTACGGCTGGCCCGCCGTGGGGGAGGCGGCCCGCGATCTGCTGGACTACGCCGAGCGCCGCACCCGTGAGGCGCTGGGGCGCATCGCGGTCGCCGGCCTCACCGCCACCGACTGGCTCGAGGGAGACGGTGTCGACGACGCCGATATTCCCATTACGGTGCGGATCGATATCCGGGACGGTGTGTTGCACGCCGACTTCACAGGCACCGCGCCGGTCGCGCGGGGGAACGTCAACTGCCCCCTGGCGGTCGCCCGGTCCGCGGTGCTGTTCGTGGTACGCACGCTGCTCCCGGAGGATGTCCCGACGAACGGCGGCGTGGGGCGGGCCGTGCGCGTCACCGCGCCCGACGGATGTCTCGTGAATGCGCGCCATCCCAGCGCTGTCGCTGCGGGCAACGTCGAGACGTCACAGCGCATCGTCGACACGCTGTTCCTGGCGCTGGCGCGCGGCGGGATTCCCGTGCCCGCGCAGGGCCAGGGAACCATGAACAACGTCACGTTCGGCGGGCAACTTGCGACGGGGAACGGGCAACGGGGCGGTGGGGTGACTGGTGGCTGGACCTACTACGAGACCATCGGGGGTGGACAGGGCGCGAGCCCGAACGCATCCGGCCCTTCTGGGGTGCACGTGGGGATGTCCAACACGCGCAACACGCCGATCGAGGTCCTGGAAATGGAGTATCCCTTACGGCTGAAGACCTACGCCTTGCGGCGGGGCAGTGGGGGAGTCGGGCGGTGGGCGGGTGGGGACGGCGTGGTGCGCGAGTTCGAGGCGCTGGCGCCGATGGAGCTGAGCGTGCTCGCCGAGCGGCGGCGCCATGAGGCGGCGGGCGCGGCGGACGGCGGGCACGGCGCCGCAGGGCGGACTATCTTGAACGGCACGCCCGTCGCGTCCAAAGTGAACACGCTGCTCGCACCCGGTGACGTGCTCCGCATCGAGACGCCGGGCGGCGGTGCGTGGGGAAAACCGGAACAAGGAGACGCGCGATGAACTGGGTGCTGGTGGGTCTGATCGGCCTCACGGCCGGCGTGGTATCCGGGCTGTTCGGGGTCGGGGGCGCCATCCTCATCATTCCGGGCCTCGTGTTTCTCGCCGGGCTGTCCCAACACGCGGCCCAGGGCACATCGCTTGGGGCGCTGCTGCTCCCCGTCGGGTTTCTGGGCGCGCTCGAGTACTACCGGCGGGGTGAGGTGAACATCCCGTACGCGGCGATCATCGCGGTCGGCCTGTTCCTTGGAGCGTTCGTCGGCGCCAAGCTGGCGGGGTCGATGGGGGACCTGGCGCTGCGGCGGGCGTTCGGGGTGTTTCTCCTGCTGGTGTCGGCACGCCTGCTGTTCAGCTAGGTGTTGGACTCGAACACCTTGGCGTCGACGAACAGCTGGAGCAGCTGCCCGTCGAGCTGGCCGGCCCGTACCTCTTCGTCCATGATGTCCAGTGCCCGCACCGGCGCGACCGCCGGCTTGTAGGGCCGATCCGCGGCGGTGAGCGCGTCGTAGATGTCGCTGATCGTCATCATCCGTGTCTGGACCGGGATGGCGTCCCCCGTCACGCCCCGCGGGTAGCCGTGACCGTCGAGCTTCTCGTGATGCCCGTACGCGATCAGCGGGATGTCGTGCAGCTCCCGCGTCCAGGGGATTTCCTTGAGGAAGCTGTACGTGTGATTCACGTGGCTCTCGATCTCGAGCCGCTCCGCCTCGTCCAGGCTCCCTTTGGGAATCGTCAGGTAGCGCACTTCCTTGTCCGTCAGGTAGGGGCGGGGGACATCGGCCAGGTCTTGGTACGTCCGGCCCGCCAGCACGAGCAGCTCTTCGAAGTGCGTGGCCGGGAGCACGGTCGGCTCGTTCGCCTGTAACACCGTCGCCATGAAGCGCTCGAGCTCGGCGAGCTCCGCGGCGTGCTCTTGCTGGAGCGTCTGCAGGAACTGCTCGTACCCCTTGCGCCCGTGCGTCTCGAGGAACTCCGCGCGCTTGCGCCAGAACTCCCGCTCCGCGCTGCGCCGCACGAAGTCGTGTCGCTGGCGGATCAGCTCCAGTTGCAGCGGATAGAGCTTCTTCGCCTTCACCAGCACTTGCTCTCGCACCCCGACCTTGCCGAAGTCGTGCAGCAGGCCGGCGTAGCGGATCTCGCGCACCTGCTCGCGGGTGAACCTGACCGCGCGATAGGGCCCGTCGTCGGCGCGGTCCACCACCGCCGCCAGGCGTACCGTCATGTTCGCGACCCGTCCCGAGTGGCCGAACGTGGTCGGGTCGCGCTGCTCGATGGCGCGCACGGCGGCCTGCACGAACCCTTCGAACAGCCGCTCGATCTCGCGATACAGCTGGCCGTTCTCGATCGCCACGGCCGCCTGGCCGGCGAGCGCCGTGACGAGCTCGACCGTCCGCTTCGAGAAGGGGACCACCTGCTGGTCCACGTCATCGGGGGTCGCCAGCACCGCCTCGAAATGGCGCTTGCGGTTGATGAGCTGCAGCACGCCGATCACCTGCTCCTTGTGATCCTTCATCGGGATCACGAGCATCGACTTGGTGCGGTAGCCGTAGCGCTCGTCGAAGGAGCGGTTGATCGTGTACTCCACGTCGGGCGGCAGGAAGTACGCGTCGTCGATGACGAGCGGTTCCCCCGTCACGGCGGCGTAGCCGGCGAGGCTCGACCGATCCATCGGCATGGTGAACTCGACGAACGGGGCTTCGGGCTTCGAGTACGTCTGTGCCAGGCGGAAACGCAGCCGCTTCTCCCCCGGCTCGCCTTCGATCAGGTACAGGCTGCCCGCGTCGGACGAGGTGATGCGCCGCGATTGTGTGAGAATGAGGTCGAGCAGGGTATCGAGGTCGCGCTCCGTGCCGAGCGCCACGCCGATGTGCGTGAGCTCGGCGATCTCGCGGCCGCGGCTGGCCGCTTCGGCCCGGGCCCGGGCGGTCTCCGCGCGAGCGGCCGCCTCCCGATACCCCGCCCGCACGGCGACGAGCAGCTGGCGCACGCCGGCGGGGTGGCGGACGTAGCCGGAGAACAGCTCGGCCGGCATCTCCGCGGGCAGGTCGGGCTCTCCATCGCGCCCCAGCGCCACGATCGCGCCACCCGCGTCCACGAAGGCGCGCAGCACGTCGAGCGGCAGGGTCGAACGGCTCTCGGAATCGAGCACCAGCACCGTGGGCCGCTCGTCCACCGCGAGGTCGCGCGGCAGGCGCACCTCGCGCACCTCGATTTGCGCCCCTTCCAGTGCCGGCGCCGCGCTCGCCGGCCGCCACGTCGGCGTGTGTAGCAGGACGTATCTAATCGCGCACCGCGGTCACGAGGTCTTTTCGCGCTTCAACCCGTCCGAGGCTTCGGCGAAGTCGGGGAACACCTGGAGCGCCTTCTCGTACATCTCGACCGCCTTGGCCTTCTGCCCACGGTCGTGGTACAGCAGAGCGCGCGAGTAGTAGGTGAGCGCCTCGGTCGGTACCTGCCGGTTCATCGGTTGCGCCGACGCCCGCTGCGGCAGCGCCGGCAGGTTGGCATCCCGCATCAGCTTCGCCGCCACGGTGCGAATCAGGTCGAACAGATGATCGCGCTGCATCCGGTCCGACTCGACTTTGACGATCTCGCTCGTCTCGACATTGATGAGCCGGGCGTCGAGCCGGAAATCGCCGTAGAAGTCGATGAAGACGCCCGTGACGACATACCGCGCCCCGACCAGCTTGCCGATCTTCGCCGCGGTCTGTGGATCCACCCGCCCCGCCCCCGCCGCGCCCAGGTTCTGCTCGTCGAGCAGCTTCTGCAGCTCGTCCCGCTCCACCACCCGAACCGCGGCATTGGCGGCGAGATCGGAGATCATCAATCCCGCGATACCCTTCTGGAGCGCGTCGAAGTTGTCCTTGTCTTGTCCGTACGAGCCGCCGTTGTCGAACGGAAAGACGGCGATCCCGGGACGCGTGTCCTGTGCTTGGGCTCGGCCTCCCGGCCCCCCGACGGCGGGCCACAGCAGAGCGGCGGTCCCGAGCGAAACGATCGAACGTGCCAGCATGGCGTGCTCCTCGAATCAGAGAGTCAGGGTCGCCCCTTCTTGTCCCGCCAGCACTTCCACCGGCGTACCCCGTGCTTTGGCGGCCCGGCGTGCCGCGGCGAGCATGCCGTCGACGTCGGCGTCCCCGTGCTCCGGCTCGTGGTGGAACAGCACGAGGCGTCGCACCCCGGCGTCCGCCGCGAGTGTCACCGCCTCCTCGAAGGTGGAATGGCCCCAGCCGCGGTGCTGCTCGAGCTCCTGCGGCGTGTACATCGCGTCGTGGATCAGGAGCTCCGTGTTCGCGAGGAATGCGACGAAGTCGTTGCGCCACGACGCCGGAGTGTCGTAATGGCCCCCGGGGCCGAGCTCGTTGTCGGTCACGTACGCCATGCTCGCGCCCCCCCCGGCCGGCGTCAGGCGATACCCCAGCGTCGTGCCGGGGTGCCGCAGCCGCATCGCGCGCACGCGGAACTCGCCTACCGTGAACTCCCCGCCACCCGGCTCGACCTGTCGTACCGTGAGCTTGGCCGACAAGGCATCGAGCGGGATCGGGAACACCGCCGGGTCCATTTGCTGCCGCAGGATCGCCTCGAGTGACGTGGTCCCCTGCCGCGAGCCCCAGATCCGCACGGCGTTGCCCGGGGAGAAGAACGGCTTGAAGTGGGGCAGGCCCTGGATGTGATCCCAATGCGCGTGCGAGAGCAGGATCTCCGCCTGGACCGCGCCGTTGTGACGCTCGGCGAGTTTGAGCCCCAGCGCGCGGATGCCCGTGCCGGCGTCGAGGATCACGAGTTGACCGCCGGCGCCCTCCACGGCCACGCACGGCGTGTTGCCGCCATAGCGCGCGGTGTGGGCCCCGGGGGTGGGGATCGAGCCTCGCGTTCCCCAAAAAGTCACCGTGTAGGCCATCGGTCCCGGCACGCCGTGTCTAGGGCTAAGTTATGGAAAATTCGGCACGTAGAACAAGCCGCCGGCTCACCCGCTCCCCGTGACCCAACTCACGCGAGCGGGGCGTGCCTCACGACCGCCCGGCCGACGCCTCCAGCGCGGCGCGATCCCGGATCAGGATCTCGCGACGGCTGATCTCGATGTAGCCCTTCTCGACCAGCTCGCGCATGGTGCGACTCACCGTCTCGCGGCTCGAGCCGATCATCTGGGCGATCGTGTGGTGGGTGAGGCGGCGGGTAATGCGGGTCGAGCCGGCTTCGTCGGCGAGGTCGAGCAGCAGCTGGGCCACCCGACCGTTGACGTCGAGGAGCACGAGGCTCCCCACCTTCTCGTCCACGCGGCGCAGCCGGCGCGACAGCTCCCGCAACAACCCCATCGCGATTCCGGGCGACTGCTGCAGGATGCTCTGAAAGTCCTCGCGCCGGATCACGAGGAGGTTCGAGTCCTCCATCGCGATCACGTGCGCCGAGCGTGGCTCTTCGTCGATGAGGGACATCTCGCCGAAAAAGTCCCCCTCGCCCAGCACGGACAGGATCACTTCGCGCCCATCCTCTCCGATGAGCACCACCTTGACCTGCCCCTTGGCCACCACGTACAGCGCGTCCCCGGGGTCGTCCTCGAACAGAATCACGGAGTTGCGCGGGTAGCTGCGCTCGCGGGTGATCTCGGCCACCCGATCGAGCTCGGCAGGGGAGAGTTGGCCGAACAGCGGGACCTTCTGGAGGATGGCCGTTACCGACACGCGGGCGTCCCCTGGGGCTGGAGGGCTGATGGTGGGGCAAGCTTACGTGGTGACGTGCTCGGTGTCAATGTGGTGCCTTGCCCCCAACTTATGACGCCAGTTATATTTCCAGACTTCGTGTCGTCCGAACATCTAGCAAGGATACAGTGCAGTGAAATCCGGGATTCACCCCGCCTACCGGCGCGCCCAAGTCCAGTGCGCCTGCGGAAACAGCTTCGTGACGCGGTCCACGGTACCCGTGATCCACGTCGAAATCTGCGCCAAGTGCCACCCGTACTACACCGGGAAGCAGAAGCTCCTGGATACGGCAGGGCGCGTGGAGCGGTTCCGCCAGAGATACGCCACGGACAAGACTCCAGGCTGATGCATGGAGGCCCGACTCCGCCAGGCGCTCGCGCGGGCGGAGGAGGTCGCCCGAGCCCTGGCCGACCCCGAGACCGCGCGGAATCCGGCCAAGCTGCGAGAGCTCGGTCGCGAACATGCGCGGCTGGACGCCATTCGCCAGACCCATGAGCGGCTCACCCGGCTGGAGCGTGAGCTGGGCGAGGCACGCGAGATGGTGCACGACCGGGACCCGGAGCTGGCGCAGCTCGCCCGCGTCGACGCCGAGCGGCTGCGCCCTGAGGTGGAACGGCTGGAGCGCCAGCTCGCCGATCAACTCACCCCCGCCGATCCCATGGCCGACCGCGACGCCATCGTCGAGATCCGCGCCGGCACGGGCGGGGACGAGGCCGCGTTGTTCGCGGCCGATCTGTTCCGGATGTACACGCGCTACGGCGAGCGACGCGGCTGGAAGATCGAAGTCGTCTCGCTCTCCGAGGGTAACTCGAGGGGTCTGAAGGAGGCGATCTTCGCCGTGCGCGGGCCCAAGGCGTACGGCGCGTTACGGTACGAGTCCGGCGTGCACCGCGTGCAGCGCATCCCTGAAACCGAGGCGCAGGGCCGGCGGCACACGTCTGCCGCCACGGTCGCAGTGCTCCCAGAGGCGGAGGAGGTGGACGTCAAGATCGAGGAGAAGGACCTGCGGATCGACGTGTTCCGCTCGGGCGGGCCGGGTGGTCAGAGTGTCAACACGACCGACAGTGCGGTGCGCGTCACGCACCTGCCGAGCGGCCTGGTGGTGCAGTGCCAGGATCAGAAGAGCCAGCTGCAGAACAAGGTCAAGGCCCTGGAGGTGCTGCGCGCGCGGCTGCTCGACCGGATGCTGGCGGAGCAGGAAGGAGCGCGCGCCCGGGAGCGTCGCGCCCAGGTCGGCACGGGCGACCGGTCGGAGAAGATCCGCACGTACAACTTCCCCCAGAACCGCGTCACCGATCACCGCATTCATTACACCGTTCACAACCTAACCGAGGTGCTCGACGGCGACCTCGATGACCTCATCAACGCCCTCCGGTTGGCCGGAGAAAAGGAACGCCTCAGTGCCTGAGCGCGTGGCGCCGCACGCGTCGATCGCGGAGGCGCTCGACCGGGCGAGCGAGCGCCTGGCCGCCGCCGGGCTCCCCAGCGCGCGTCGCGAAGCGACCTCGCTGTGGGCCGTCGTCGCCGGGAAAAAGCCGGGCGACGTGTGGCTCTCGCGCGAGGAGTCGCCCCCGCCGCAGCTGGTCGAACGGTTCGGGGAAGCCGTGGCCCGCCGCTCGCGCGGCGTCCCGTTCGCCTACGCCGTCGGTTGCGTGGGGTTTCGGACGCTCGAGCTGGCGCTCGATCCACGGGCGCTGATCCCGCGGCCGGAAACCGAGGGGCTGGTGGATCTGGTGCTCCAGTGGGCGGGGCCCGGGGCTCAGGCCCCGGGTGCCGGGGACCGCGGCATCGCCGCCGATATTGGGACTGGCTGCGGCTGCATCGCGCTGGCGCTGGCCGTCGAAGGTGCCTTCGAGCGCGTGATCGCGGTCGAGCGCTCGGCCGCAGCCGCCGCGTTGGCACGGGAGAACGTCGCCCTCGTTCGCCCCCGCGTGCCGGTCGACATCCGGGAGGGGGATCTCCTGGCCCCGCTGGCCGACGTGCGCTGCCGGACGATCGTAGCGAACCCGCCGTACCTCACCGCGGCGGAGTACGCCGCGCTCGACCCGGCCGTACGCGACTTCGAGCCGCGCGAGGCGCTCGTGAGTGGGGTGGAGGGGCTCGACGCGACCCGTGCATTGCTCGCCGGTGCAGCCGCCTGCATGGTGCCGCAGGGGCTGCTGGCCGTCGAGATCGACGAACGGCGCGCCGAGCAGGTGCGAGGGCTGGCACTCGGCTACGGCTGGGATCGCGTCGCCGTCCACGATGACCTGTTCGGGCGGCCGCGGTTCTTGCTGGCCTTTGCCAAGGAGGAGGCGTGATCGACCAGAAGGCGCAGGAGCTCGGCCGGCTGCTGGGGCAGAGCGAGGAGTACAAGACGCTGGTCCGGGCGAGCGACCGGATGCGCGAGGACGCGACCTGCAAGCAGCTCCTGGCCGAGGTCGAGCGGATCGCCCAGGTGATCGAGCGCGCGGCGCAGGAGAACCGGGAGCCCGCGCGCGAGCAGGTCGAGCAGTACGATCGCGCGCTCCAGAGCGTCCAGTCGAATGCGGTGTATCAGCAGGTCGTAGCCGCGCAGGCGAACTTCGAAAAGCTCATGGCCAAAGTGAACGCGCGGATCTACGAAGGCATGAAGCAGGGGGCCGCGAGCCCGATCATCACGCTGGGATGACGTTCATTGTGGTGGAGGGCCCCGAGGGGGCGGGGAAGTCGACGCTGGTGCGTTGGCTCGCGGATCGGTTTCAGGGCGAAGGCCGGCCGGTCGTGACCGTGCGGGAACCCGGCGGCACGCCGGTGGCGGAAGCGGCACGCAAGGTGGTGCTGCACTTTCCCCAGGAACTGGCGCCCGCTGAGGAGTTGTTCTTGTTCCTGTTGGCGCGCGCCCACGTCGTGCGTACCGTCATCCGGCCGGCACTCGAGGCCGGTCAGGTAGTGCTCGCGGACCGGTTCGAGCTGTCCACCATGGCCTACCAGGTGGCCGGCGGCGGGTTACCATACGATGAGGTGGTGCGGGCCAACCGGTTGGCCACCGGCGGCCTGGTCCCGGACCTGACGCTGGTGCTCGATGTCCCCGTCGCCCTCGGCCGCGAGCGGCAGCGGGCGGCACGCAAGGTGCAGGACCGGATCGAGCGACAGGACGATGCGTTCCACCGGCGTGTGCTCGACGCGTACCGCACGGCCCGAGGTCCGGGGGTGGTGCACATCGACGCCGCCCAATCCAAGAAAGTCGTGCAAGATGCTGCATGGCGCGAAGTCATGACGGTGACCGCACTCTCAACGCGAGGCGTCTCATGAAGCTCCGAAAGATCCTGGTGGTCGCCGTCGTCTCCGGCGTCGCGCTCGCGACGGGTGGCTGGCTGCTGCAGCGCGAGGCGGCGCCGGAAGGATCGGTGTACCAGCAGGCCCGGTTATTCGAGGACGTGCTCGCGCACGTGGCCGATTACTACGTCGACTCGCTCGACGAGCGCCAGCTCTACCAGATGGCGATCGACGGCATGCTCGACCAGCTGCACGATCCGTATTCGGTGTTCCTGAAGCGGGACGACTTCCGCGCCCTGTCCGAAGCGACCACCGGCAATTACGGCGGGCTCGGCATTCAGATCGACGTGCGCGACGGCTGGATCACGGTGATCGCGCCGCTCCCCGACACGCCCGCCTGGCGGGGCGGCGTCGAGCCGGGCGACCGGATCGTCGCGCTCGACGGCCGGTCCACCGAGGGCTGGAAGAACGACCAGGCGGTCAAGGAGCTGCGCGGTGAGCCGGGCACGAAGGTCGAGCTACGGGTGCGGCGCGTCGGCGTGGAGCAGCCCATCACCTTCAAGCTGAGCCGCGCCACGATCCACATCCGCTCCGTCCAGGTCGCGATGCTGCTCGATGACAAGGTCGGGTTCGTCCAGTTGAGCCCCGTGAGCGAGACCTCGGCGGCGGAGCTGACCCACGCCGTGGACAGTCTGGTGCAGAAGGGCATGAAGTCGCTGATCCTGGACCTGCGGTACAACCCGGGCGGGCTGCTCGATCAAGGGGTCGCCGTCAGCGAGTTGTTCCTCGATCCCGGTCAGGAGGTCGTCTCCACGCGGGGACGGGCGCCCAACATCACGCGCTCGTTCAAGGACACGAAGCCCCAGCCGTGGCCCGGGCTGCCGATCGTCGTGCTCGTGAATGGGAGCACGGCGAGCGCCGCCGAGATCATCACCGGTGCGCTCCAGGACCACGATCGCGCGCTCGTGGTGGGGACGCCGACGTTCGGGAAGGGGCTGGTGCAGTCGCTCTGGCAGCTCACGCCGGAGACGGCGCTCAAGCTCACGACGGCGCGCTGGTACACGCCGAGCGGTCGCACGATCCAGCGAAAGAGCAAGAACGAAGCCGATCAGGAGGCGCAAGTTGTCGCGGCGGAGCAGGGCCACGATACCACGAAGGTCGATTCCGCGCCCGTGTTTCACACCGATCGCGGCCGCGCAGTGGTGGGCGGCGGCGGGATCCGGCCGGATCTGTTCGTCGGCCCGGACACCTTCACGACCGCGGAGCGGAATTACATGAAGGCGCTGGGCGACAAGATTCCGGTGTTCCGGGACGTGCTGTCCACGTACTCGCTCGAGCTCAAGGGATCGGGCCGGGTGAGTGACCCCACGTTCGCCGTGGGGGACGAAATGGTGGCGGAGGTGCTGCGCCGCCTCCGCGCCCGCGGCGCGGGCGTTCCCGACAGCGTCGCCGCCGGGGCACGCACCCTGATCGCCCACGAGCTCGGCAATGAAGCGGCGCGCTACGTGTTCGGTCGCGCGGCCGAGGTGCGCCGCCGCCTGGCGGAAGACCACCAGGTGCAGGCGGCGCTCGCCTTGGTGCGCCGCGCGCGGTCGCCGCAGGATCTGCTCACCCTCGCGCCCACAAAGGTTCCCGCGAACCAGCGGAACTAGGGTGAGCGGGCCGCCGATCACCACCGAATCCGCGGTCGGGATCATCGGTCCGGGACGGGCCGGCCTCGGCCTCGGACTGGCGCTGGCGCGCGCCGGATACGTGGTGCGGTTGTACGGCCGGCGCAAACAGGCGATCCCGGATCCGCTCGAGCTCACGGTCGGCGCTGCCGACGCTCCTCCCCCGCCCGCCTGGCTCGCCCAGGCGGGCGTCGTCATTCTTGCGGTGCGCGACGACGCGATCCGGCCGCTGGCGGAAGCGCTCGCGCGCGGCGGAGCAGTCCGGTCCGAGCACGTGGTCCTCCACCTCTCCGGCGCGCAAGGCCAGGAAGCGCTGGGCCCCCTCGTGCCGTCTCGCGCGGCGCTGGGGTCGCTTCATCCGCTGCAGACGATCGCGGATCCGGAGCGCGCGCCCGAGCGCCTGCGGGGCGCCTGGGCTGCGGTGGAGGGGATGCCGCGCGCGCTCGACGCGGCGGAGCGGATCGCGCGTGCGCTGGGAATGCGCCCGTTCCGCCTCACCGGGAAGGCGAAGGCGATCTACCACGCGGGCGCGGTGTTCGCTTCCAACTACTTCGTCGTGGTGGAGGCGGTCGCTCAGCGGTTGCTGCGACACGCCGGTTTGAGCGACGCCGAGGCATGGCAGGCGCTGCGGCCGCTGGTCGAGGGCACGCTGGCGAATCTGCTGCACCAACAGCCGACGGACGCCCTGACGGGTCCGGTGGTGCGCGGCGACGATACCACGATCCGGCGCCACCTCGCGTCGCTCACCAAGGACGACGCCCTGCTGTACCGGGCGCTGGGGCGAGCCGCCCTCGAGCTCGCGGAGAAACGGGGCATGGACGAGGCGACGGCGGCGCGCGTCGCCGACGCCCTCGCTACTGATCTACCACTCGTACTCCGGCCGGGGGCGAAAACGTGAACTCGCGGCCCGGGGCGCCGCGATTCACCCGGAGGTTGTCGAGTATCACCGTCCGCTGCTGGCCCCCGGCCTCCGTGATCTCGATCCGCCGTACCACGCCGTCCTCGCGGTCGACCCAGATCACGGCTGCGCGGTACGGCTGATCGTGCTCCTTGGGCGTGAGCCCGATTACGTCTGCCGTCCGGCCGGCGAGCGAATCCACGCGAACGTAGCGCGCGTCGTAGCGCTCGTGCGGATGCTCCACGAACTGGCCGATCAGGTTCGGCCCGGTCGTGCCCACGTCGGGGATGCGTGACCGGATCACTTGGCCCGGCGTGGTGCTCGGTGTGTAGAGCCACAGGTAGCGGCCGTCCGCCACGATGCGGTCGCCCTTGGGCTGCGTGAAGCGCATCGCGAAGCGGCTGGGCCGCATCTGGTACAGCTTGCCGCGGGTCGTGTCGGGACTGCCGATCATCGGGTTGAGGATGATCTGGACGAAGTCGGCGGTGAGGGTGCTAATGGTCTGGTAGGTCTGGCTGGCGTGGTCGAGGACGGGCCGGGGGTCCGGAGCCTGGACCGTTGGTAAGATCACGATCGCGACGATTGCGGATTGCCAATTGCGGATTGCGGATTGGATGAGCCCGCTTCCGAACCCCGATGCCGACCCTCCTGCTCGGCGTGCGCCAATCAAATCCGCAATCCGCAATCCACAATCCGCAATCGTTCTCACGCCCCCACCGACGCCGGCTCCGCGACCCGCCGCCCGATCACCTCCGCGATGACCCGGACCTCGCGCATCAGCTGGGCGAACTGGTCGGGGAACAGCGACTGGGCCCCGTCCGACAGGGCCTGGTCGGGATGGGGATGGACCTCGACGATGATGCCGTCCGCCCCGGCCGCGACGGCGGCCCGCGCCATCGGGATCACCTTGTCCCGGAGCCCCGTGCCGTGGGACGGGTCCGCGACGATCGGGAGGTGCGACAACTTGTGCACCACCGGAATGGCCGTCAGGTCGAACACGTTGCGGGTCGCGGTGTCGAAGCCGCGGATGCCGCGCTCGCACAGGATCACGGCGTGGTTGCCCTCGGCGAGGAGATACTCCGCCGACAGCAGCAGCTCTTCGATCGTCGCGGCCATCCCGCGCTTCAGGAGCACGGGTTTCTTGGCCCGGCCCGCCGCCTTCAACAGTGAAAAGTTCTGCATGTTCCGGGCGCCGATCTGGATGATGTCGGCCACCTCGGCGACGTAGCCCACGCCCTCGGGGTCCATGGCCTCGGTGCAGATCAACAGCCCCGTCTCTTCACGGGCCTTGGCGAGCAGCTTGAGACCGGGCCGCCCGAGCCCCTGGAACGCGTAGGGCGAAGTGCGAGGCTTCCACGCGCCGCCGCGCAGGATCACCGCTCCCGCTTCCCGCACCTGACGCGCCGCCTCGAGGATCTGACGCTCCGACTCGACCGAGCAAGGCCCGGCGATCGCCACCACCTCCGTGCCTCCGACCGCCACGCCCCCGGGCAGACGGACGACGGTGTTCTCGCTCTTCCATTCGCGGCTCACCTGTTTGTACGGCCGCGAGACGTGGATGATCTCCTGGACGCCCGGGAGCGCCTCGAGCCGCGATGCGTCCACGCGCCCGTCGTTGCCCACCAGGCCGACGGCGGTCCGCTGCGCCCCCGGCATCGGCTGCGCCTTGTATCCCAGCTCCTCGATGACGGCGACGACGCGCTGGATCTCCGCATCGGTGGCGCCGTGTCGCATGACGATCAGCACACCTCACGCTCCTCCAATGACAAACCGATCCCCGTCGCGGGCGGCCGCGATCGGCCCGCTGAACCGCTTCCCGGCGGCTCGTGCCGGGTCCGAAGTTTCTACCGGCGGATAGAAGTGCGTCAAGACGAGCCGTCGCGCCCCCGCTTCGCGGGCCAGGTCGCCGGCACGCTCCGGGGTGAGATGAATATCCATCGCCATCGCTTCGGGGAGCGAGCACTCGGCCAGCAGCAAGTCGGCGCCCGTCGCCCACTGGGCGAGCTTACTCGAGGGCCCGGTGTCGCCGGTGTACACGAGCTGCCCCTCCGGCGCCGCGAGGGCCAGCGCCACGCTCTCGGGCGTGTGGGGCACGGGAAACGTCTCGAGGTTCACCTCCGCGTCGAGCGGAAACGGCTCGCCGTCCCGCACGTCGAGGATGCCGATCGGGAAACCCGGATCGAGCAGCCACTCGCCGTATCCCGGGGCGAGCGCCTTGACCAGCCGCACCACGCCCGGGGGCCCGAGGATGACGAGCGGCTCCCGCCGCGCCGGAACGCTGGTGTACTTGAGGGCGTACACCAGCATCGGCAGCTCGCCCCAGTGATCGGGATGGAAATGCGACAGCACGACGTGCGTGACTTCGTGCCACGGCAGCCCGAATTCCGCGAGCCGGTGCAGCGCGCCCGCGCCGCAGTCGAGCAGGATCTTCAGCCCGCCGCGGCTCACCCAGTGACACGCCGCGGTGCGCGTTGCCGACGGGGCGACCGTCCCCGTTCCCACGGTGACCAGTTCCATGACGCTCAGCGGCCCCTCCCCCGGAAGACGATTCGCCTGAACTGAATTACCCCCCCTGCCCGCAACTTGTACAGGTAGACGCCGGGCGGCAGTTCCCGCCCGTCGTCGGCGCGGCCGTCCCACATGAGTCGTCCATCGCACGTGGGGCCCCCGGGTCCGCTGCGCCCGTAGCGGCCCGCCGGAAGAATCCCGGGGAAATCGGGCCCCGGCACGAAACGTCGCACGGCGTTGCCGCGCAAGTCGAGCACCGCGAGCTCGACGACCGCCGGGATCGCGAGATCGAACCAGAGGCAGGTCGAATCCCGTCCCGCGGCGGGGAACGGGTTCGGAAAGTTCTGGTACAGCAGCGTGGTCGGGGGAATCGAGCCGTCGACCACCATGAAGACGCCCTGGCTCCGCACCAGGTTCGTGTCGGCGCCCGCGTGCACCACCAGCGACCACACGTAGGCGGCATCGCGCTCGAGCGGTCGCGGCAGCTGGAATACGGTATTGCTCAAGCCCGCGACGCTGTATTCCGCGACGGCGGCGAACGCGCCGCCGGCACGCCGCACGGTGAGGTCGTAGCTGAGCGGTCCGGGCGGCACGCTCACCGTCGGCGACTGCCACGTGAAGGTCGGCTGAGGGTCCGCGGTGTTCAAGCCGCCCGGCGCCGAGAAGGACGTGAGCGTGGCCCAAGGCGGCACCGCCAGCGGCCCCACGGCACCCGAGGTCGCCGTGGCGCCGGTGGCCGCCGTGGCGTCGACCCGCCAGAACAGCGGCCGTCCGGGCTTGAGCGGCCGGCGCAGTGTGTAGCTCGACGCGCCGGTGAGCGTATCGACGACGGGATACTTGAGGCCTGAGTCCCGGGCGAGCCGGAGGCGATACGTGATCGGCGTGGCGAAGGGTGGTGGCACGTCCACCGACCACGAGAAGTACGGCGTGATCGACGCCAGCAGCGGTCCGGCGGGCGTGAGCGGTATGACGCCGGCCGGGAACACCGCGCTGGCGGCGACGTCGGGGCGGCCCCGGCCCCGCAGGCTGTCCGGCGCGGCCCGATTGTCCGCGTACGCGGCGAGCGCCCGGCGCAGCGCACCCGGCCCGAGCGCGGGGTGAAGCTGTTTCAGCAGCGCCGCCGCGGCCGCGATCAACGGCGTCGCGAACGACGTGCCGCTCAACCGGCGCACCGCGTTGGGGCCGTTCAACGCACAGATCAGCACGCCCGGTGCGGTGAGGTCCGGCTTCAGACGGCCGTCCGCCGTCGGCCCGCGTGACGAGAACCCGGCAAGCGTGCCGAGCGAGTCCTCCGCGCCGACCGTGATCACCGAGTCGGCATCGCCCGGCGTGACCAGGGTCCGAAAGCCAGGGCCCGCGTTGCCGGCCGCGGTCACGACGAGAATGCCGTGGGCGGCGGCGCTCTCCGCCGCCACCGTCGTCACGGCCACGTGGCCGTTCAGGTCCGCGGGCGTGTACGTGAAGCCGTCGTCGAACTGGAGATAGCCGAGGCTCGACGACACGATGTCGACGCCGATCGAATCGGCCCATTCGAGCGCCTGCACGTAGTTCAGTTCTTCGATACGCGTTTCGCCGCGCACGTCCTCGGTCTTGGCGAGCAGGTACGCCGCCCCGGGCGCGATTCCGCGCAGCCGCCCGGGGACGCGCCCCGCCAAGAGCGACCACACCGCCGTGCCGTGGAACTGCGCACCCGGTTGATCGTTCGGCTCGTCCCGCACCACGGAGTCGCCGAACACGAAGTCGTGTTGCGCCGTCACCGTGACGCCTGCGAATGCGGGATCCGCGGTGTTGAATCCAGCGTCGAGGATGGCGACCCGTACCCCGCTCGCGTCATAGCCCGCGTCGGCGATGGGGCGCAGGTCGAGCTGGCGGTACGGCATGTCGGAGGGTCCGTAGGTCGGGTCGCCGCCCGCGGGGCAGGTGTCGATAGCGGCCGCGCCGACCAGGGCCGCATCGGGTCCCGGCAGGAGGCGCCACCGCCCCGCCGGCTGGATGCGGCGCAGCAGGGCGTCGCGCCCGAGCTGCCGCAACGCCGCCGTCGACGCATCCGCGCCGAGCGCGTGCAGCCAGCGGCTGTGGACGCGGAGGCGTGCGCCCGCGGCGGCGGCGCTCGCCGCCGCGCGCGCCAGCGGGACGGCGGGGCGCACGAACAGCCAGACGGTGAGCGTCGTGTCCCGCTGCCACATGCGCGCCAGGACCGGAGACACGGCGGGCCGCTGCGCTACGAGGCCGGCCGGGAAGGCGAGGGCGAAGAGCGCAGCGGCCCGGAGGGACCGTGGCACGGGGACTACACCGGTTCCATCTGGCCCAGGCGCACGCCCACGATCGTCGAGACCCCGGGCTCCTGCATCGTGACGCCGTACACGGCGTCGGCCGCCTGCATGGTGCGCGGGTTGTGAGTGATCACAATGAATTGCGTCTGATCCTTGAATTCGGCGAGCAGCCGGACATAGCGGCCCACGTTGGCGTCGTCCAATGGGGCGTCCACTTCGTCGAGCAGGCAGAACGGGCTCGGTTTGGTGAGGAAGATGGCGAACAGCAGCGATACGGCGACCAGCGTGCGCTCGCCCGACGAGAGCAGGTGGATGCGCTGCGTCCGTTTCCCGCGCGGCGCCGCGTGGATCTCGATCTCGCTCTCGAGCGGCTCGTCCTCATTGGCGAGCCGCACGTCGCACTCGCCGCCGCCGAACAGCGTCTGGAAGACCGTGCGGAAGTGCTCGCGCACCTTCCCGAACGACTCCAGGAACATTCCCTTGGCGGTGTGATCGATCTCGCGCGCCGCCTGCTGCAGCGACTGGCGCGCGGCCACGAGGTCGTCCCGCTGCGTCATCAGGAACTCGAGGCGCTTCGTTTCCTCGCCGTGCTCGTCGACCGCCAGCGCATTGACCGGCCCGACCGCGTCGATCGCGGCTCTGAGTCGGTCGTCTTCCTGGCGCAGCCAGGCGATGTCGCCGGGCACTTCGGGCGCGGCGGCCAGCAGCTGCTCCAGCGGCTTGCGCCATTCGGCCTCGACCCGCTCCGCGAGCCCGCGCTTGCGGCCCACGATCTCGGTGCGCTCGACCTCGAGCTTGTGCTCTTCCGCGCCGAGCACGTCGAGGCCTTTGCGGGCCGTTTCGAGCGCCGCCTCCGCCTCTGCGAGCCGCGCGTCCGCCTCCTCGACGTCCACCGCGGCCTCCCGGGCCGCGCTGTCGAGCGCGCCGAGCGCGAGACCACGCTCCTTGAGAGCGTCGGTCCACTCGCCCTGCTGCGCGGTTTGGGCCGCGACGTCGTGGTCGATGGTCCCCATCTCGTCGGCGAGGCTGGTGCCCTGGCGCCGCGCCTCCGCCGCGTCCGTGGTGGCGCGCTCGGCGCGGGCACGGGCCGCCGCGAGATGGGCCTCGACCTGGGCGGCCTCGACCTGCCAGTGCACCCGCTGCTCGCGCGCCGCCTCCTGCTGCGCCTCCAGCTCCACCAGCCGGGCGCGCTCGGCCCCGAGGCGCTCGTCCAGCCGCACCCGCTCGACCTCGTGACGCTCGAGCTCGGCGCGCAGGGTCGCCAGGCGCGTCTCCACCTCCGCCAGCCGGCCTGACAACCGCTCGACTTGCGTCGTCGCGTCCGCCGCCTCGCGCTGCGTGTGGGCCGCCGCGCGCTCGGCATCGCCTTTCAACGCGCCCGCCTCGAGCTCTTGCGCGCGGGCCTGCTCGGCCGTCGCGCCCGCGGCGGCGAACTCGGCCTCGGCCGTGGCCAGCCCGTTGAGCGTGCGCTGCAGCGCCGTCGCCGCCGTCGCGCGACGCGTCTCGGCCTCCCCCAGCTCGTGCGCCAGTCCCTCGATCTCGGCGCGCCGCTCGAGCGGGCCCCCGGCTGCGGCGCCCGCGAGGAACACCGCGCCGTTCGCGCGGCGCAGCGCCCGCCCGCCGTCCAGCACTTCGTGACCCGCAAGCAGGGCGCGCACCCACGCCGCCGCCGGCCCGTCCACGCGCAACTCGTCGGCAAGGGGATGCCCGTCGGCCGCGCGGCGGGGACCGGGCGCGCACGGCAACAGCACCAGCGGCCCCGGCTCGGTACGCTGGTGCCATTGGCGCACCGCCTCCACGGCGGCATCGTCGCGGACCAGCACCGCGTGCAACCACTCCCCGAGCAGTTGCTCGGCCAGCTGGGCGTCGCGTCGATTGGTGCGCACGAAATCCGAAAGTGGACCCAATATCACATCACCGAAGTGCGCCTTGTCTCGCAGTAGGGCCTGCGCGGCCGGGGCGAGGCCCACCCGCTGGCGCTCGAGCTCGGCGAGCGCGTCCCGCCGCGCGGTCACTTGGGCGAGTGCCTCGTCCGCCTGGCGCTGCGCGGCGCGGTCGTGCGTCTCCTGCTCCTTGAGCTCGGCCACGCGACGCCGCGTCCGCTCCAGCCCCTCCGCCGCCTGCGCCGCCGCCAGCGCCCGGGCCGCCGCCTCCCGTGCCCGCGCCGTCATCTGGGCGGTCGCGGCCCACTCCGCCTCCGCGCGGGCGGCGCGCTCGCCGGAGGCCTGGGCGAGCTGCTGGCCCAGCTCCCCCCGCTCCCGCTCGAGCGCGGCGCGCTCGCCTTCGAGCGCCCGCAACGCCTCGGCTCGCCGCTGCAGATCCTCCTCGAGCTCGCGCACGGCCGTGCGCTGCGCCAGCAGCCCGTCACGGCCCTCCTGCTCGAGGGTGCTGCGGCCTTCCAGCTCGCGCTGCACCGTGGCCAGATCGCGCTCGGCGGCGGCGCACTCCGCCGCCGCGGCGATCCGCTCGCGCTCCGCCTCGGCCGCCCGCGCGTCCTCTTGCTCGCGGCGCATGTCGGCGGTGGCACGCCGCTGGCCCGCGTTGCGCAACCGCTCGGCGGACAAGGCGAGATCGCCTTCGAGGCGCCCGACTTCGAGCTTCGCGTCACCCAGACGCCGCTCCACCTCGGTGCGGCGCGCTTCCGCGGAATGCCGCGCCTGTACCCGCGCCTCTCGCTCGTGCTCGGCCTCCGCCAGCCGCGTGCGCTCCGCCGGCAGCGCCCCAGCCAGGTCCCCCGCGCGCTGGCCCAGCCGGCCTAGCGCGATATCAAGATCCTCGAGCTCGCGCCGCACGAGCGTCAGCGCGATCCCGAAGCGCTCCTCGATCATCTTGCCGTACCGCTCCGCCTTGCCCCGCTGCCGCGCGAGCGAACGCACCTGCGTCTGCACCTCGCTGATCAGGTCATCCAGGCGCGCCAGATCCGCCGCCGTCTCCTCGAGCCGCCGCTCGGTGCTCTTCTTGCGGTCGCGGTACAGCCCGATCCCCGCCGCCTCCTCGAACAAGGCCCGCCGCTCCTCGGCTTTCTCGGAGAGCAGCGCCTCGATCATGCGGGCTTCCATCACCACGGCGGCGTCTGCGCCGAGACCGGTGCCGCGCAACAGATCCTGAATGTCCCGCAGACGAACCGGCGAGCGGTTGAGCAGGTATTCGCTCTGACCGGACCGGGACAGCCGGCGTGTGACGAGGACCTCCTGGTACGCCAGCGGGAGCGTGCCGTCGGAGTTGTCGAACACGAGCGACACTTCCGTCACGTTCACCGGGCGCCGGCCGGTCGACCCTTGGAAGATCACGTCCTCCATCTTCCCGCCGCGCAGCAAGCGGGGGGATTGCTCGCCCAACACCCAGCGGACGGCGTCGGAGATGTTCGACTTGCCGCATCCGTTGGGGCCCACGATCGCAGTGACGCCGGCCTCGAACGGCAGCTCCACCGTCCCGGCAAACGACTTGAAGCCCGACAGCTCGAGTCGGGTCAATCTCATGGTCTGGTCCTCGTGCGGGTCACGAGAGTGGCGGGGACGCGGGCGCGCTTGAGCTGCGCCTCGGCGACACTCGCCTGGTCGGGCGTTTCGAACGCGCCCACGAGCAGGGCGCCGTCGGCACCCCACGACACGGCCGGAATGCCCCGGGCGCGCAGGCGATCGGGTCGCCCGGTCTGGGCGAGCGAGAAGGAGTACGGTGCCCGCAACAGGTCTCCTTGACCCTTGGGTGCCACGCGGTTCGCCCACAGCGCGGCGCGCGCCAGCACCGCCGAGTCACGAGTGGTAAAGGCGCCGGCGAGCACTCGATACCAGACGGCGGCACCTCCCCCCCGGCGTCCCTCGAGCGCGACCGGCGTCACGAAGGCGGGCAAGTGTTCGCGGGACGCCAGGCGATCGGCCAGCGCGAGCGCCTTGTCGGCTCTGGCGTAGGCGGCGAGCTGGACGGTCCAGGGGAGCGTGTCGAGCCGAGGCGCCGGCACGGGGGTCGGCCGCGCCCGCGGGGAGGGGGGAGGCGCCGGGCTGGCGGCGCGGTGTTCGGCGCCGCTCGCCCGGATGGAGTCTCCGCCGGAGGCGAACAACACCCACCCCAGGGCCGCTCCGCCCATGAGCGTCGCGGCGACGACGGCCGGCCGGGTGCGGCGGCTTGCGGCCCGCCCCTCGGAGCGCGCCGGGCGCCCGGGATGCGACACCAGCGGCGTCGCCGCGTGGACGTCCGACTCAGGGGTCCAGCGCTCCCGCACCACGCCGACCAACGGGATGCCGCGCTCCAGCGCCGCGCCGATCCCCTGCCCGATGGACGACTCCGGCTCGAAGCCGTCGGGCGAGAGCACGATCAAGCCGTCCGGCACGGCCGAGAGCCGGGCGAGCGCGCCCGCCGAGAGATAGAGCAGCAGCAGCGCGCCCTCGACGCGGAACCCGCCGTGCAGCTTCTTCCAGCGCTCGTGTCCGAACACGTCGCCCGGGTGCGCGGTGTACGCGCCCGCCGCGATGAAGAAGACGTGGTCCACCTCGTGGGCCGCCTTGGTGAGTGATACGCCGTACTCGAACGCGTCGACGATCCCTTCGCTGGGTGTGAGGCCCACCACCTCGTGCAAGGTGGGGTCCTCGATCCACAGGTCGACGAGCGCCACGCGGCGTCCGTGCTGGGCCGCGGCGCGGGCCACGTCCCAGGCCGCCGCCGTGGCCCATTTCAGGTCCCCGGTTGCAGGCACGAGTGCGACGAGCGCGTGCCCGTCGACGAGCGGAGGGATCAGGTTGTCGAGGCGCGAGCGCGGCAGCGGTCGTGCGCTCATGGCGTCGGTTGATAGATCCAGTATGGCCGGCCGAGTTTCCGTCCGATCGCCTCCGCCTGCGCGCGGGTCGGGTACGGACCCAGCACGACACGGTAGCCGTCGTCGGGCCCGCGCGGCGGCAGCACCCGCGCGGTCAACCCCGCCCGACTGAGCTGCTGGGCCATCTCACTCGACCAGGCTTCGTTCTGCGACGTCGACACCTGCACGTACAGCAACCCTTCCCCCGCGGCAGCCGAGTCGCCGGTTCCCGCGGCCGGTTGACCAGACGGGACCGACGGCTCCGCGAACGCCGAGCGGTAGCTTCCGCGGGGGCGCCAGCCGGTCAGGATCCACTGATCGGTGCCACCCCCCTTCACCCGACCCGTCACGACCAGGGAATCGGGGCGGTACGCGGCAACGTCGTCCCCCTGCCGCACGAGCAGCGAGCCGTCGGGGGCGATCGCGGGCAGATCCACGCGCCAGCCGGTCGCGACCGAGCCCACCAGTCGCTTCACCGGCAGGTCTACGATCCACGCCGAGTCGCCGACGGTGGGCCGCGCCAGGAGCCAGCGCCCCAGCGGATCGAGACGGATCGTCGCCGCCGGTGTGGGCAGCGCCACGCCATCGATCTCGGCGCGGTCATAGCGGTCGATGACGGCGAGCCCGGGTTCGGTGCGCCGCGCGACATAGATGCGGTGACCCGACGGTGAGAACACGAGGGCCCGCGGATGGTCCTCGAGGCGTACGAATGCTGGCTCGCGCCGCCCCAGCGCATCCATCAGCAGCACGCCCGAATCGCTCGCGACGGCGATGAGATCGCCCCACCGCGTCGCCGCCACGTCGCCTCCTGCGGGAATGGTCCGGCTGGTTGGTGGTTGATCGGCTGCGGCGGTGATGAGCGTGGGAGGATCCACGGCGACCAGACGCTGGTCGGTGCCGCCGAACAGCTCACGCGGCACGCCGCCCAGCGGTTGGGGCCAGGCGAAGCGGACTCGCCGGGCGAGCGATACCACGCGCCGCTTCGCGTCCACCGTGTACAGGGTGCCGTCCGGCCCGAGGGCGGCCTGCACGATCCCGGTTACCACGGTGTCGACGCGCCCGCTCCCCAAGTCGAGCGACAACACGTCCTGCTTCGCGGTCATGACAAACAGGAACTCGGACTCGGGGTCGAGCCCGATAACGGTCGCGACCGCCGGCAGCTGGCCATGAATGGCGTTGGGGACTTCGACCAGGTCCGGGAGGCGATACGCCCGTGGGGTGCCGCCCCGGGCGACCACGCGCAACGCCATGCCGGCGGTGCGGGCCGCGCTTACGGGTGATCGCGTAACTGATTGCGGTGTCTTTTGTTGAGACGATGGGGCCGCGGGTGCTCGGGACCGGCAGCCCCCCAGCGCCAGGTAGGCGAGGACGTAGAACCACCCACGGGTAAGCAAATGGCCTCGCCGGACAAGATAGACAACCGGCGAGGCCAGCGCAAGTGTTTTAGCGATACGGAGTTAGAACGTTGGGCCCAAACTCACCGTCCAATAGGCTTTGTTGCGCAGCCGGTCGAGCGGCTTGGTGTAGTCGAACCGCAGCACCACGAATCCCAGCACGTTCACGCGGATCGATCCACCCCAGCTGCGCAGCGGCGTGCGGACAATTTCTGGGTCGTCGATCTGGTCACGCTGCCACTTGATGATCGAGCCCGGCTCCCACGCCAGCCCCATGTCGTAGAACAGCGCGCCCTCGATCGGCGGCAGCCCCACGGGCAAGAAGCCCAGGACCAGGCTGCGGGTGAGCGGGAAACGCAGCTCCACGTTCGCCACTGCGATGCGCGAGCCGATCAACTGATCGAGCTCGGAGCAGCCCGTGCGACCGTTCGTCGTGCTGGTCGCATTGGCGCACTCGTTGTTGATGAGTGAGCCGGCCGTATAGCCGCGGATCAGCTCGGTGCTCCCGAGGAAGATCGGGAACTGGCCGCCGTCGCGGCCGTAGCGTCCGAAGAACAGCCCACGCATTGCCAATGTGAACGGCCGTGCGAAAAAGTAGCGCCGCCAGTCGGCGAGCCCCCCGACGAACTGCCAGTCGCCGAGGCTCGGGGTGACCTGGAAGCGGAAGCGCGAGCCGGCGAACGGCCCGACATAGCCGAACAGGGCGTTGTCGTGCACCAGCGAGAGCGACGGCGATGCGTAAGAGATCGACGGGTTGCTCACCGTCTGCAGGTCTGACACTCCGAGGACGAAGCCGTTCGGGTCCAGGAGGTACTGCTGCTGCAGCACGGCGTCGGAGATGTTGACCGCGTGCATGCCCAGCTCCACGCGGGTGAAGCGGCTGAACGGATAATACGCTTCCACGAAGCCGTCGCGGATCACGAACCGCCGTATCCCCACGGTGAGCACCGAGAGGCCGCCGGTGTCGCTTTGGACCGTGGTGGGCTCGTAGAAATAGTACGGCTCCTGAGTGAAGCCGGCCGCCCAGTTCAACCGGTGCGTCTGGTTGATGTAGGCCGTCAGCACCTGCGCTTCCGAGAGGCGCCCGTTCACGGCGCCCGCGAAGACCAGCGTGTGGTTGCCGAGCAGGTCCGACAGCGAGATGGCCGTGCCGCCGAAGAAGCCGCGCCCGAAGTTGTCCCGCTGGTACCCGATGGTCGGCCGCGCCACGTAGTCGGGAGTGAATCGCGTGTGATACGCCTTGAAGGTGAACTCGCTGGTATCGGGGAGCGCGGTCGCCGAGTCGAGCAGCGTGCGCACGCTGACCGCGGTCGTGCCGGCGGTGGAGTCGGTCCGTTGCGGGGTGGCGCTCGAGGCGCGGAACCCGGTGGGCGAGCGGTACACGGACGTCGCGCCCCGCGACTGCTCGGTCGGCATGGCCGCACCCGCCGGCGTGGCGGACGCCCGTGCGGTGTCGCGTCGCGCCACCGCGAGCAGCGACGTCACCGGCGGCGTCGGGGAGTCCTGGTACGGCTGGCGCCGCAGCGACCGGGGGTTGTCGACGCCGTACACGTTGTAGTCGCCGTCTTCGTAATAGGCGAACGCCAGGCGGTCGGCTTGCCGGGCCCACGAAAGGGCGGGCGACAGCGGCGTGATCCCGGTGACACCGGTGAAGACGTCGGTCAGCTGATACAGGTTGTGGTCGCCGAAGTCGTACAAGTAGACGTCGCTGATCCCGGAGCGATCCGAGACGAACGCGATCGACCGCCCGTCGGGCGCCCAGACCGGGTTGATGTTCTTGCCGTGCTCCGTATGCGGGAGGATCTCGATCGCGGCGTTGTCGAGGTGGTACAGGGCGATCCGCATGTTGCCGAACCGCAGCTGGCTGAAGTCGGTTTCCGGGCCGCGGTCGGTAGCGAACGCGATGGTCTTGCCGTCCGGGGACCACGCCGGTTGGAGATCGGCGTTCTTGTCGTTGGTGAGTCGGTGCAGGTCGCTGCCGTCGGCGTTCACGACGAACAGGTCGGACAGCCCGCCGTCATAGCCCGTGAACACGAGCTGCCGCCCGTCGGGGGACCAGGCGGGCGTGGTCAGCCCGTTCAGCGGGATCGGGATACGGCGGAACTCGCCGCCCTTCTTGACGTCGAGGATCACGAGGTCGTCTTTGTCCTTGTGCTTCGCGGCGATCGCGAAGTAACGCGCATCCGGTGAAAATGATCCCGCCGAGTTGATGAAGCGCAGGCTCTCGTAGTTGTTGCTCAAGGTGGACTTGACGAGCCGACGTTTGACGCGCCCGGTCTCCGCATCGGCGAGATACAGGTCCACGAAGAACGAGTTCTTCTCGCTGAAATAGGCGATGTCCCGCCCGTCCGGCGTGAGTGCCGGCGCCAGATGGAGGGTTCCGTCCGAGCGCTTCTGAGTCAGCACCGGTTGGGCGACGCGGCGGGCGCGGTAGTGTTCGGAGAGCTGCGGCAGGTAGGTCGTCTGGACTGCGTCCCGCCATTCGTTCGAGAGGTCGTCGAGTGAGAGGCCCAAGCCCCGCTTGAAGGCATTCTCGACTCCGCCCGCGGTGGAGGCCTGGAGGATCTCCCCGATGACCTCGTCGCCCCATTTCTCGCCGATGTACGCCCAGAGGGCGTGCCCGAAGCGGTACGGGAAAATGCGCGGGTCGTAGGTGAGCTGCTCGATCGTCGGCAGGTGGCCTTCCAGGGCCGCGTCGCGCAGCCACATCGACGTGTGCGGATCGATCGGGCCGATGGACAGGTATTCCGCCATCCCCTCCATGAACCACAGGGGCGGGTTCACGTTGACGAGCGTCTGGACCCCCGCCCCGATGCGACCCCGGCTGAACACGTCGTACTGGAACTGGTGCACCATCTCGTGCCCGATCACGTGCTCGAGCTCGGCGTACGAGCCGGTGAAGGGCAGGACCATGCGGTGCTTGAAGAACTCCGTGACGCCGCCCGTGCCCTCGCCGATGTCGCCGCTGATGGCGTTGGTTTGTTGGAAGTCCGACTGCGAGGCGTACAGGATGATCGGTTTGCGCCCCTGAAACTCGTGGTGCAGAATGCGGGAGAGGCGCCCGTACCACCGCTCCGCCAAGCGGGCGGCGTCGAGCGCGGCCACGCGCTCGGCGGGATAGTAGTACACCTCGAAGTGGTCGGTCTGGATGATCTGGAAGGCGAAGTTCCGGTACTGCACCTTGTTCTGCCCGAAGTACTGCGCCGCGAGCGGGGTCGCGCCCGCGAGCGCCACCGCCGCCACCGCCACTGCCATCCGTCGCATGGGGATCATCCTTTCGACCCGTCGTCGCGCGTGCCCCCGGCGAGCACCGGGGCGTCGCCCCACAGCCGCTCGAGCTGGTAAAACTCGCGCAGCTCGGGGTGGAACACGTGCACCACGAAGTCTACGTAGTCGAGCAACACCCACCGCCCCTGCGCCAGCCCTTCCACATGATGTGGCGCAATCCCGTGCGGCGCCAGCGCCGTCATCAAATGGTCCGCCATCCCCCGCACGTGGGCGTCGGACGTTCCCGAAACGATTACGAAATAGTCGGTGGCGGCGCTGAGTCCCCGCAGATCCAGTACCAGTGGGTCGACCGCCTTGCGGTCGAGCAGCGCCTCGGTGACGAGTTGCAGCGCCGCCTGCGCGTGCACGACGGGCCGCTTCGCCGGACGGCCGCCTCCCCCCGCGCCCCGCCCCCTGCTGCTACTCATAGCGCCGCGCACATCCGTTTGTTCCGTCTTCGATGTCGCTACTCCTTCACCACGCTCACCCGGATCTCGGGCCGGACGTCGGGGTGGACCTTGATCCCGACTTGGAAGTCGCCCAGCTCGCGGATCGGCTCGGGGAGGTCCACCTTGCGCTTGTCCACGTGGATCCCGAGCTCCTCGAGCTTGCGCTGGACGTCGCCCGCCGTGACCGAGCCGTAC
>Ga0209161_10000341_pt1 | contig 37527 bp, 37 predicted proteins | sample GraSoiAngelo_155_FD_186169 | JGI IMG/M metagenome (GOLD analysis project Ga0209161, IMG submission 186169) | Grasslands soil microbial communities from the Angelo Coastal Reserve, California, USA - 14_1009_13_30cm (SPAdes) (version 2) | ecosystem: Environmental > Terrestrial > Soil > Grasslands... | reverse complement strand
TTTCTACGGGATCAAGGACACAACCAATATGACCAACGGCGCCACGCTGACGGAGACTGACCTCGCGGATGTGACCGGGGCCAACGCGACCGCGGCGTCGGGGTGGTTCTTCAGGTTGGGCCCCGGCGAGAAGGTGCTCGCGGCGGGCAACGTCTTCAACATGATCGCCTACTTCTCCACCTTCACGCCGACCTCCACGGCGACGTGCGAGACCGGCTTCGGGACGGCCAAGCTCTACGGCGTTCAGGCTCAAACCGGCTACGCGGCCGTCGATTTCACCACCGGCGTCGCCCTCGTCTCGACCGACGCCACAAAAACTCGGTCCAAGACCATCGGCGGCGGGATCGCCTCAATGCCGGTCATCGTCATCACCCCGCCCGCGACGGCGACGTCGAAGCCCCTGTCGTCGGCCGTCGTTGGCACGACGAACCAAGAGGTCTTGGGCAACCTGATCCCTGCGCCTGCGGTCATGAAGCAGGTCCGCTGGTGGCGTGAGCTAGCGCAGTGAGAACGGCGCTCGTCGCGCTGGCGCTCTGGTCGCTCCTGATCGGGGTCGCTCGCGGGCAGGAAGGGCCGTCCGACGAGGCTGTCGAACGGAACAACCGCGGGGCCGCGCTGCTGCAGCAGGGGAAGCTGGAGCAGGCCGTCGCGGAATTCCAGCAGGCCGTCGAGATGGCTCCGGCGTCTGTCGTCGTCCAGGCCAACTTGGCTTTCGCGTATGAGCGGCAGGGACGGACCGACGAGGCGATTGCCGCGTACCGCAAGGTCCTCGAGCTCGAGCCGGGCAACGTTCTCGCCCGCAACAACCTCGGGGCCCTCTTGGGCCGCAGCGGCCGCTACGAGGAAGCCGTCCGCGAGCTCGAGACGCTTCTCCAGCGTGACCCCGCGAACGCCACGGCACGAGGTAACCTCGAGACCGCGAAACGGAACGTGGCTCTAACCCAGGAGCGTCATGACCGGATCGCCAGCGCCGTGACAGGGGCCGAAGCCCGCCCCACCGATTCCGGGGCGGCGTACAATGCCGCCCGCGTCTACGCGCTCCACGGCGACCACGACAACGCGCTCGCGTGGCTCGCCAAAGCGCTCGAGCTCGGCTACGACCAGACGGACTTCCTGAGCGTCGACCCCTCTCTCGCCAGTCTCAGGAAGGATCCTCGGTTCGCGAAGTTCCTCGAGGAGCGGGGAGTCCGGGCAGTGCCGCCGCTGTCTCGCTGAGCACACCGCCTTCATCGCTTCCATCGACGATCCTCCTCTCTGAATAGCCGGCCCATCCCCGGCGGGCGCCGCGCCGCCCCCGCCGGCCACGGCGATGGTACTATCGCCGCACATTCGTCGCCGGAGGATCCCATGGGCCCGGAGCTGCTCGAAGAACTTAAAGATAAAGTCGCGGTGCTCACGCTGAACCGGCCCGACCGCCTGAACGCGATGTCGCCGCCAATGCTCGACGCGCTGCTCGAGGCGCTCCCGCGGCTCGCCGCCGACCCTGAGGTCGGGGTCGTCGTGCTCACGGGCGCCGGCCGCGGCTTCTGCGCGGGTGGGGACGTGAAGGCGATGGCGGAGGGGCGCGAGTCCATCGGGACCACGCTCGAGGAGAAGGCACAGGGGCTCCGCTCGCGCATGGAAGTGTCGCGGTGGCTCCACGAGATGCCGAAGCCGACGATCGCGATGGTGCGGGGCGCGGCGGCCGGCGCGGGCCTGTCGCTCGCGCTCGCGTGCGACCTCCGTGTCGCTTCCGACTCGGCGCGCTTCGCGACGGCGTTCGCGCGCGTCGGCTACTCGGGCGACTTCGGCGGCAGCTGGTTCCTCACCCAGCTCGTCGGCACCGCGAAGGCGCGCGAGCTCTACTTCACCGCGGACATCGTGGACGCTCAGCAGGCCCTGGCGCTCGGAATCGTGAACCGCGTCGTCCCCGACGTGCGCCTCGAAGACGAGACCATGGCGCTCGCCGCGCGGCTCGCGCGGGGTCCGCGGATCGCCTACCGCTACATGAAGCGCAACTTCAACGCGGCGGAGAGCGGGACGCTCAAGGACCTGCTCGACCTCGAGGCGTGGCACCACACCCGGTGCGGGATGACCGAAGACCACCGCGAGGCGGCGAAGGCGTTCGTCGAGAAGCGGGAGCCCGTCTTCCGGGGCCGCTAGGCGTGTATCGGAGCAACCACCGTTCGAGCGCGGGCTTTGCCCGCGCAATCTCTCCTGGGGGAGGCATCGGAGGGGGCCGTCGAGGCCCCCTCCGACCCTAAAATACGGCATGGCGTTCTCGCAGGAGCTCTGGCAGTCGATCGGGCCCGTCTACGCGGCCATCCTGCGCCACCCCTTCGTGCGTGGGCTCATGGACGGCTCGCTCCCGCGCGAGAGCTTCCAGTTCTACGCGGTGCAGGACGCGCTCTACCTGCGCGAGTTCGCGCGGGCGCTCTCGCTCGTGGCGGCCCGCGCGCCCGAGGACAGCTGGATCATCATGTTCAACGAGCACGCGGCCGGCGCCCTCAAGGTCGAGCGCGCGCTCCACGAAAGCTTCTTCAAGGAGTTCGGCATGACACCCGACGCCGTCGCCGCGACGCCGATGGCGCCGACGAATCTCGCGTACACGAGCTACCTCCTCGCCGTCGCCTACGGCGCGCCGTACCACGAGGCGATGGCGGCGGTGCTGCCGTGCTACTGGATCTACTGGGAGGTCGGCCGCGAGCTCGAGCGGGCGGGCTCACCCGATCCGCTCTACACGCGCTGGATCGCCACCTACGCCTCCGACGAGTTCGGCGACGTGGTGCGCGCCGTCATCGACGCGACCAACCGGGTCGCGGTCCGTCTTTCAGCGGCTGAGCGCCACGCGATGATTCGGCACTTCGTGACGACGAGCCGCTACGAGTGGATGTTCTGGGAGATGGGCTACCGTCGCGAAGCGTGGCCGCTCTGAGGGGACGGAGCTCTGATGCGCGATCCCGAGCTCCTCAAACGCGCGACCGCGCTGTGGCGGGAGGCGTATGGCCACCAGATGCAGGGTGACCTCGAGCGCGCCATCGAGCTCTACCAGCGGTCCATCGACGTGTACCCGACGGCAGAGGCGCACACGTTCCTCGGGTGGACCCTGAGCTTCCAGGGGCGCCTCGAGGAGGCGACGCGCGAGTGTCTCAAGGCGATCGAGGTCGATCCCGACTTCGGCAACCCGTACAACGATATCGGTTGCTACCTGATGCAGCAGGGCAAGTTCGAGGAGGCGATCCCGTGGCTCGAGAAGGCGAAGCGCGCCCCGCGCTACGAGCCGCGGCAGTTCCCCTACATGAACCTCGGGCGGATCCATCTACGGCAGGGGCACTGGTGGGAGGCGCTGCGCGAGTTCGAGGCCGCCGTGCGTCTGGCGCCCGACGATGTCGAGCTGAGGAAGACCCTCCACTCGCTACGCGCCCGGCTCAACTGACCGACTAGGGCCGTCTTGAGGATGTCGAGGAGCGGCATGGCCGCGCTGCCGCTCACGCGCGGTAACGCTCGAGCACGGCGCGGTCGATCTCGAGGCCGAGGCCGGGTCCCGTCGGGACGTCCAGGACGTCGCCGGCGCGTTTGGGCGGGTTGAGGGCGAGCTGGTCGCGCAGCGGGTTGGGCGTGCGATCCAGCTCGAACAAGGGTTCGGCCGCGAGCATGGCGGGCGGGTTCGGCGGCAGCGCGGCGGTGAGGTGGAGGCTCGCGAACAGGCCGACGGCCGTTCCCCACACGTGCGGGTAGACCGTCATGGACGACGCCGATGCCAATGCGGCGATTCGCCACGCCTCGGTGAAGCCGCCACAACCGCAGATGTCGGGCTGCAGGATGTCCACGGCGCGCCGCGCGCAGAGCTCGCGGAAGCCCCAACGTGTGTACTCGGTCTCGCCGCCCGAGATCGGGATCCGGAGCGTCGCCTTGACCTGGCAGTAGCCGTCCACGTCCTCGGGGACAACGGGCTCTTCGAACCAGGCGAGGTCGTACGCCTCGACCTTCCGGCCGAGGCGGATCGCCTGGCCGGCGTCGTAGGCGTGGTTGGCGTCGATCGCGAGCAGCCGGTCGTCACCGATCGCCGCGCGCACCGCCCGTATGTTCCGTACGTCCTCGTCGAGGCCGAAGCCGACTTTCATTTTCATCGCGCGGAAGCCCTCGGCCGTGTAGGCCTCGGCCTCGCGCGCCAGCGCCGTGGCGTTGTCGGCGATGCGGTGGCGATAGAGGCCGGTGGCGTAGGCGCGGACCTGCGTCCGGAAGGGGCCCCCGAGAAGCCTGAAGACCGGCTGGCGGAGCGCCTTGCCCTTGAGGTCCCAGAGCGCGATGTCGATCGCCGAGATCGCCGCGACCGGCCAGCCCTTGCGCCCGTAGTCCCGGAAGGTGCTGTAGAGGTCCTCCCAGATCACGGCGTGCTCGAGCGCATTCTTGCCCACGAGTCGGGGCGCGTACATCTCGTCGATCAGCGTCCGGTTGACCGACGGCGGGCCGTACGCCTCGCCGAATCCCGTGAGGCCATCCTCGGTGAGGATCTCGACGACGAGCGCCTGGCGGACGGTATGCCAGCCCTTCGATGAGCCGAAAACGTCGATCTCGGGCAGCTCGTGGCGCAGCACCCAGGTGCGGACTTCGCGGATCTTCATCGCAACCTCCAACGTTTACAATACCGCATGCGCTCCACGCGTCAGGAGCTCGCGGCGGTGCTGCTCGCCGCGCTCGTCGCCGCGCCGGCGCCCGCCGCGCCGCAGGGGCCCGCCACGGCGAGGCCCGATTGGCGCGGCACGGGCGTCGTCGTCGCGATCCTGCCGCCACCGTCGAGCCTGCACGCAACGCGCCCCGTGATCATCATCCGCCACGACCCGATCCGTGGGCTCATGGACGAGACGATGGACATGCCGTTCCTCGCCGCTTCGATGGATCTCTTCGGGGACCTCCGCCCGGGCGACCGCGTCGCGTTCGGGCTCAAGGACGTCCCCGGCGCCCTCCTCGTCGTCGAGATCGAGCGGCTCGGGGCGCCTGCGGCGGGTCGCACGCGGTAGCGGCTCGGGGCCGTCAGCGCTCAGCTGAGCCTCGCGACGAAGTCCGCCACGGCCCGGCCGATCTCGTCGGGCGAGTCCTCCTGGACGAAGTGCGTGCCGCGGACCGTGACCTCCTGCTGGTTCGGGAAGGTCCGGCAGAAGGCGCGCAGCGCCCCGGTCAGGAGGAAGCCCGGGTCGCCGTTGACGAAGAGCTTCGGCACCGGGCTCTTCGTGAGCCAGTCGGCGTACGCTTGGGCGATCTCGACCACGTCGGCGGGCTCGCCGTCCAGCGGGATCTGGCGCGGCCAGGTGAGGGTGGGCCGGCGCGACTCGCCGGACTCGCGGTACGGGGCCCGGTAGCGCTCCATCTCCTCGGGACCGAGCCCTCGCATGACGCTCGCCGGCAGGAGGCGCTCGACGAAGACGTTCTTCACCAGCACGATCTCCTCGCCCGCCGCCGAGCGCATCGCCCGGAAGATCATGCGCCCCGGCTCAGGCCAGTCGTTCCACGTCATGGGGCGGACGATCGCCTCCGTGTAGGCGATCCCGCGGACGCGCTCAGGATGGCGACGCGCCCAGTGAAAGCCGAGCGCCGAGCCCCAGTCGTGCACGACGAGCGTTACGTTCCGGTCGAGCCGGAGCGCGTCGAACCAGGCGTCGAGGTAGCGGGCGTGGTCCACGAAGCGGTACGAGCCTCCTGGCGCGTGGCCCGACTCGCCCATGCCCACGAGGTCCGGCGCGAGACAGCGGCCGCGCGCCGCGACGTGGGGGATGACGTTGCGCCAGAGGTACGAGGACGTGGGGTTGCCGTGGAGGAAGACGATCGGGTCGCCGCTTCCGGTGTCCACGTAGGTCAGCTCGGTGTCGAGAACGCGGATCCGCCTTCGCGGGTGGGGATCGGCAGGCGAGATGGGCATGCGGGCTCCTTTCCCCGTCGCTAGTCGAGCACGACGCCGCCGTCGACGACGACCACCTGGCCCGTGACGAAGTTCGACATGGAGGAGGCCAAGTACACCACCGCCTGTGCGATGTCGTCGGGATGCCCCATGCGGGAGATCGGCTGGGCCACGATGTTGTAGTCGAAGCCCCGGGTCATCTCCGTCTGGACCGGACCCGGCGCGACGGCGTTGACGCGCACCCCGTGCCGACCCGCGTCTTTGGCGAGCCAGCGGGTGAAGGCGATGACGCCTCCCTTGGCCGCGGCGTACGCCGGTCCGCTTCTGCCGCCGCGCGTCTCGCCGTCGTCCGCCGGCCGCGACACGGCCCCGCCCGCCATGCCCGACACCGACGCGATGTTGACGATCGCGCCGCCGCGCTCCTTGAGGTGCGGGTAGGCCGCCTGGCTTACGAGGATCGTGCCCCTGAGGACCACGTCGAGCACGCGCTGGAGCGTGGCGTCGTCGAGGTCCTCGAGCGCGAGTCGCTCGGCCACGCCGGCGTTGTTCACGACGACGTCGAGCCGCCCCAGCTCCGCGAGCGTACGTGCCACCGCCGCCTCCGCCGCCGTCCGGTCGGCCACGTCGGCGTGGATCGCGAGGCAGCGCCGCGTGAGCGCCTCGACGCGGGCCCGCGTCTCGAGGGGCGGCTCGAGGTCGAGCGCCGCGATGTCGGCGCCCACGGCCGCCAGCGCCAGCGCGATCGCCTGCCCGATGCCGCGGCCGGCGCCCGTCACGAGGGCGACCTGGCCGGCGAGGTCGGGCGGTCCGCTCGGATTCGTCGTCACGCCGCCGAGGATACGACATAATGGATGAAGATGAGATCCCCGCCCTTCAGCCCGGAGATCGAGCGCGCGCTCCGCGTCGACGTCTCGGCGGTGCTCCTCTTCACCGTGTTCGCGAGCCTGACGACGCCGTTCATCGGTCTGATCCTGCGACGTGAGCTCGGCGCCACGCCGCTCCAGCTCTCGGTCATGTCGGCGGCCGGCGGCGCATGCCTGCTCCTCTCGCTCGCGTGGGCCCGCGCGCTCTGCGGCCACGCGCCGCTGCCCTACCTCGTGTGGCCGTCCTTCGTCGCGCGCGGCCTGTTCCTCCTGATGCCGCTCGCCTCCTCGGCGTGGTTGTTCGTGAGCCTCATCGTCGCCACGAACGTGTTCGGTGCCGCCGCGGCGCCCGCGCAGGCCGCCGTCGTCGAGCGCCTCTACCCACGTGCCGCGCGCGGGCGGGCCCTGGGCCTCGTGAGAATGGCGGGCGCGGCGCTGGGCGTCGGGCTCGCGCTCGCCGCGGGTCAGCTCTTCGAGCGCGTGGACTACCGCGTGATTTTCCCCGCCGCGGCCGTGCTCGGGATGGCCGCCAGCCTGCGCCAGCGGTACCTGCCGGTCCCGGCGGCCTCGGAGGACGGGGAGGGGACCGTCGGCGGGCTCCGTGAGGCCTGGGCGGCGGTCAGGGACGACGACGTGTTCCGGCGGCTCCTGGTCGCGTCGTTTCTCTTCGGCACCGGCTGCTGGATCCAGACGCCTGCGCATCCGCTGCTCCTCGTCGACGTCCTGCATGTGAGCACGGCGCAGGTGGGTGTCTTCGCGGCGGCGGCGGCCGCGGCGACGCTCGTCGGCGGCGCGTGGTGGGGCGGGCTCGTGGACCGACGCTCGAGCCTCGACGCGTTGTGGATGATGTACCTCGTCGGCGCGGCGACTCCGGCGATTTGCGCGCTCGCCTGGAGCCCCTGGGTGCTCGTCGCCAGCTCGGTGACCGACGCGCTCCTCGGGATTGGACTCGAGCTGGTGTGGATGATGGTCGTGATCGATATCGCGGGCCCCGCGCGCGCGGCCCAGTACGTGGCGATCGGCGCGACGCTCGCCGGTGTCCGCGGGGTCCTCGGGCCGCTGGCCGGCGGCCTCCTGATCCACGCGCTCGGCGTCCGCGCGGTGTATCTGGCGGCCCTGGCCCTGATGACGGCGGCGGCGTGGCTGGTTGTGCGGGAGCCCGCGCGCCGCGCCGTTGTATACTCCCGATCATGATGAAGACGATGGCGGCAATCCTCCTCGGGTTCATCCTGGTCGTTGGGGTGTCGACGCCCGCTCGGGCCGGGGCGCCCACGGACCAGCTCCGCGAGTACAGCGACCAGGTCACCAAGGTGCTCGATGACCCTGCGCTCAAGCCCAAGGACCGCCGGGAGGCGGTCCGCAAGATCGCCAAGGAGATCTTCGACGTCGCGGAGACGGCCAAGCGGGCGCTGGCACGCCACTGGGGGGCGCGGACGCCGGAGGAGCGCGAGGAGTTCACCCAGCTCTTTGCCGACCTGCTCGAGAGCACCTACATCGCGCGGATCGACCAGTACGGCGGCGAGCGGATCCGCTACGTCAGCGAGACGGTCGACGGCGACAACGCGATCGTCCGTGCGAAGGTGGTCACGAAGAAGGGCACGGAGGTGCCGGTCGAGTCGCGGCTGCTCCACCGCGGCGACCGGTGGCTGATCTACGACGTCCTCATCGAGAACGTGAGCCTCATCGCCAACTACCGCGCCCAGTTCGACAAGATCGTGCGCACGACCTCCTACGGGGAGCTGATGCGGCGGCTCAAGAACAAGCGGGACGAGTTCCTGAACGAATCCGCCACCTCCCGCCGCTCGTCGGACTAGGGCCCGCACCGCCGACGTTTCTGTTATTGCTCGGCCTCCCCGACCTCTTACCTAGGAGCCCGTCCGAGTAAACCTTTCTTGGGCGTCGTGCGCGCCCGATGGAGAGTCCATGGAGGACCGCCGGCTCGAAAACCGTGATCCCGTCCACGTTGCCCGCTCGCTGGGGAGCGCGCACGACGCCGACATCGCCGAAGCGCTCAACGCCATCGAACCCGGCGCCGCCGCTCGCGTGCTCGCCGCGCTGCCCTTCGACCAGGCGGTGCGCACCCTCAACCAGCCCGAGCTCGATCGCCCTGCGCGTCTCTTCGAGCACCTGCCCACCGACAAGGCGGTGGCGCTGGTGGCGGCGATGTCGGCCGACCAGCGGGCAGACCTCTTCCGCGAGCTCCCCGGCCGCACCCGCGCGCGCCTGTTCCCTGCCATCGACGCTGCCACCAAGGAGTCGCTGCGCTCCCTCCTGGGCTACCCCGCAACCACGGCGGGCGGCATCATGACCACGGAGCACGTGGAGGCGCCCGCCACGTGGACGGTCGAGCGCACGCTCACGCACATCCGCGCCGCGGGACATCCACAGAGGCCCGTATACGCGGTGTACGTGCTGGACCCCGTGGACCGCCGGCTCGTCCACGTGGTGACCCTGCGAGAGCTGATTCTCGCCGACCCCACCCGCACGCTGCTCGAGGTGGGGGACCGGCGCCAGCCGATCACCGTCACCACGTGGGCCGACCGCGAGGAGGCCGCCCGGCTCATCGCGAAATACGACTTGCTGGCCGTGCCGGTGGTCGATGAGGGTGGGCACCTCCTCGGCATCGTGACCGTCGACGACATGATCGACACGATGGTGAAGGAGCAGACGGAGGACCTGCACAAGCTGGGCGGCGTGGAGGCGCTCGACGAACCCTACACAAAGATTGGCTTTGGGATGATGATCCGCAAGCGGGCCGGCTGGCTCTGCGCGCTCTTCCTCAGTGAAATGCTCACCGCCACCGCCATGCAGCACTTCGAGGCGGAGCTGAGCCGCGCCATCGTCCTCGCGCTCTTCATCCCGCTCATCATGAGTTCGGGCGGCAACTCGGGATCCCAGGCCACCTCGCTCATCATCCGCGCGCTCGCCCTGCAGGAGGTGCGCCTGGGCGACTGGTGGCGCATCGCCCTACGCGAAGCCCCCACCGGCGTGTCCCTTGGCGGCATCCTCGGTGCCATCGGGATCGCCCGCATCATCGCCTGGCAGACTCTCGGCTTCTACGATTACGGTCCGCACTGGCTGCTGGTCGCGCTCACGGTGGGCGCAACCCTGGTCGGGGTGGTGACGTTCGGCTCGCTGATGGGGTCGATGCTCCCGTTCATCCTGCGCGGCATCGGCTTCGACCCCGCGAGCGCGTCCGCGCCGTTCGTGGCCACGCTCGTCGACGTCAGCGGCCTCGTCATCTACTTCACCGTGGCGTATCTCGTGCTCCACGGGACGCTGCTGTAGCGGCGGGTCGGCTCGACGTGAAGGTCGCACGGGGGCCTCATGGCGGACTTGACGGAGCGCGAATATTTCCATAAGTTCAGAAGCGTGAAGACATTACCGCTCGCCCGACTCCAGGCGCGCGAGGACCACGTCGAGGCGTTCAAAGCGCTCGCGCACCTCACGCGGCTGCAGATCTTCTTCTTCCTGGTACGCGAGGGGCGCGAGGTGCCGGCCGGCGAGATCCAGACCGAGCTCGAGGTCCCCGGGCCGACGCTGTCGCACCATCTCGACGTCCTGCGCCGGGCGGGGCTCGTGCAGAGCCGCCGGGAGGAGCGCTTCGTCTACTACTCGGCGCAGTCCGACACCGCGTCCGAGCTGGTCCGGTTGCTGACCGCGTGCTGCTAGGGCTGCGCGGAGGGTCTACGTGCCGAACGACGCGATGAACCGCGTGGACGCGACGGCGACGGTCCCCGTCGAGGTCGCCTCCTGGGTCACGAAGTTCATCGGCGGCGACGGCACGGGCCGGCGCGTCCTCGAGGAGCCGCTCACGCCAGGGGCGACGGTGCGGAGCGTCCTTGCGGGCCTGTCGGCGAGGTACCCGGAGCTCGACGCGGCGCTCTGGCACGGGAGCGAGCTCGGTGAGCACATCGAGGTGCTCGTGAACGACGCCGTGCTCGGCATCGCCCACTCGCTCGATTCGCCCCTCAAGCCCGGCGACCGGCTCACGCTCCTCGCCCAGTTCATGGGCGGCGCGTAGGCGCCCGCTCGTTCCGTCGCGTCGTGGCCACGTACCAGATCATTGCGTGGAAAGATATCCCTGTGGTCGTCGAAGCGCGTGACGGCACGGAGACCGTGACGCGGCAGCTGAGCGACCGGTTCCAGGCGCTGATCGACTCTGTCGCGATGCAGCTTGGGCTTCAGGACTCGGAGGCGTACCTGGAGCAGTGGACCCGCGGCGCCGTGCAGGAGCGGCCCGGTCCGGCGCGTGAGGTCGCCGAGGCGATCGCGGAGGAGCTGGAGAATCGCTTCCCCGAGTTCATCGGCCGAATGTTCGGCCGTCCGTGAGAGTCGACGGCTGGCTCCTGGCCGTCTGTGCCGCGCGGACGCTCATGACGTCCGTGTTCATGACGTACGCCGCCACCCTATCCGTCCTCCGCGACGAGTGGGGAATGTCGGCGACCGCCGCGGGGTCGATCTCGACCGGCTTCCAGCTCGGCTACGCCGTGTCGCTGGTGTTCTTTTCCTCGCTCGCCGACCGCGTCGGCGCGCGCCGGGTGCTCCTCGGCTCCGCCTGGCTCAGCGCGGTCTTCGCGCTCGCCTGGGCCCTCTGGGCCCGCTCCTACCTCTCGGGCCTCGTCCTCTACACGCTCGTCGCGCTCTCGCAGGGCGGGACCTACACCACGGCCATCATGCTCTTCGCCGACCGCTACCCGCCCGAGCGCCGCGGCGCCGCCGTCGGGTGGCTCATCGCCAGCTCGTCCGCGGGCTACGCCCTCTCGCTGCTCGTGTCGGGCTCGGCGCTCGCGTGGGGCGGCTATCCGCTCTCGTTCTTCGCGAGCGCCTGCGGCCCGATCCTTGGCGTCGTCGTCCTATGGTTGGCACTCCGGGCGACGCCCAACGTCCTCCACCCGCGGCGCGAGGGGGCGCGCTTCGGCACGGCCGTGCTCAGGAACCGGCCGGCGATCCGCCTCATCCTCGGCTATACCTTTCACTCCTGGGAGCTCCTCGGCATGTGGGCGTGGACGCCCGCCTTCGTCGCCGCGGTCTTCGCAGTCTCGGGCACAGGCTCGGTCAGGGCCGCCGAGCTCGCGTCGTACGTCTCCGCGGCCTTCCACGTGATGGGGCTCGTGGCGTCGAGCTCGATGGGCCGGCTCTCCGACGGGCTCGGCCGCCGGATCGTCCTCTTCGGCCTGGCGGCGACGAGCGCCGTGTGCTCGCTCACCTTCGGCTGGCTCATCGGCCTGCCCGTCGCGGTCGTCTTCGTGGTGGGCGCCGTGTACGGCTTCACGGCCCTCGGCGACTCGCCGGTGCTCTCGACGGCGCTCACTGAGGAGGTCGGTGCCGCGCACCTGGGCGCGGCCCTCGCGCTGCGCTCCTTCCTCGGCTTCGGCGCCGGCGCGGTCGCGCCGATCGTGTTCGGCCGGATCCTCGACCTGACGAACGCGCCCGGCCCGTTCCCCACGACGTGGGGCTGGGCGTTCGTGAGCCTCGGTCTCGGCGGTCTCGCCGCCGCGTCCTGCGCCTGGGGGCTGGCGCCCGACCACGCCAAAGCGCTCCGCGCCAAGACGACAGCGATGTAATAATCTAGGGCCGGAGGATCGCAGGTGTCCCGGCCCATCCCGGAGAAGCTCGTCGAAGATACCGCGCGCGAGTTGATGGCGCGCGCCGCCATCGACATCCCGGCGGATTACCGCGACGGCGTGCGGAAGGCACGCGAGTGCGAGCGGAACCGGATCGCGCGCTTCGTGCTCGCCGAGATGGAGCGAAACTGGGACATTGCAACCGCCGATCGGCGGCCCATGTGTGCCGACACCGGCCTGCCGCGCTACTACGTGCGGGCGGGCAACGAGGCCGTGATCGAAGGTGGGTTCGTCGCCCTCGAGCGCGCCCTCCGCAAGGCGACTGCCGACGCGACCGCCTCGATCCCGCTCCGGCCCAACCGGGTCCACCCGCTCACGCGGAGGGACCACGACAACAACGTCGGCGTCCATGCGCCCGAGGTGACCTACGCGTTCGAGCCGCGCGCGGACTGGATCGATATCACCGCGGTCCACAAAGGGGGGCTCTTTGGCACCGACTACCGCATGCTCTTCCCGACGGACGGGGTCGCCGGCATCAGGCGGTTCTTCGTCGACACGCTGGTGGAGTTCGGCAAGCGCGGCCTCGCGTGCCAGCCGGCGATCGTCGGGCTCGGCCTCGGCGGCTCGAAGGACACGTGCGTGCGCCTTGGTAAGGAAGCGGCGTGCCTGCGCGTCGTCGGCAGCCGGAACCCCGAGCCGCCGGTCGCGGCGCTCGAGGAGGAGCTGACCGCGCTCGGCAATTACGTCGGCATCGGCGCGATGGGGTTCGCCGGCACGTCGCTCGTCGTCGCCACGCACATCGAGGTGGCTTACACGCACACGGGCGGCCTGCCCGTCGGGATGCACAGCTTCTGTCTCTCGTCGCGGCGGGCGACCGCGCGGATCCACTCCGACGGGCGGGTCGAGTTCCGGGCGGACCCCATGTGGTTCACCGACTACTACCGCCGCGAGGGGATCGAATGAGGCCGGACCCCGGTACCGTGAAGCCGGCGGAGCGGCTCGACGACGTCAGGATGGACGAGGTCGAGCTGACGACGCCCGTCGGCTCGGCGGACATCGGGCGCCTCAAGCTGGGCGACGTCGTCTATATCTCGGGCGTCCTCTACACGGCCCGTGAGGGCGTGTACCGCAAGGTCGTCGAGCAAGGCGTGGACTTCCCCGCCAGCGTCCGGGCGCTCACCAACGTCAACTTCCACTGCTCTCCCGCCGCGACCGGCCGGCCGGACGGGACGTACGCTGTCGAAGCCGTCACCGCCACGGCGAGCTTTCGCTTCGGCAAGTCGATGAGCCGGTGGTTCGAGCGCTCGGGCGCGAAGGTCGTCGTCGGCAAGGCGGGGCTCACCGAGCTCGCGTACCGCGAGTGGTTCGTGCCGCACGGGGCCGTCTACCTCACGACGGTGGGCTACGGGATGGGCGCCGCGTACGGCCGATGCATCACGCGCGTCCTCGACGTCCACTGGCTCGAAGCGCTCGGGATCGCCCAGGCCCTCTGGGTGCTCGAGGTCGAGCGGCTCGGCCCCTTTCTCGTCGAGGGGGACCGGGAGGGACGGAGCCTCTTCGCGCTCGCGAATCGGGAGATCAATCTGCGGCTCGAGGAGGTCTACCGCGGGCTGCCGCCGTACGCGATGGGCCGCTTCGGCGAGACCACCTCCCGCACCGACGAGATCGTGTAGTCCTCCGCTCAGACACTGTCACGCGCCGGAGCGGTGCATCTCCACTTCAACGCGACCGCCGGGGTCGTCGGCACGGCGGAGCTCACCAAGAATTCACACGGTGTTGACGAGCCGGCCCGCGGCAACGCCGACAATGGCGGCAGACGTACGGGAGCTCGATCTCGACCACGGAGGCGTGGAGGGCGATAAGATGATGACCCAGGACGACAAGACGATGGAGAAGAAGGAGTAGCCGTGCGCCGTCCCGGGCTCATCGTCGTCGTGCTGTTCGTCGCGCTCACTGCGTTCCGGGGCGTGCCCGCAGCCGGCCAGACACCGCGGATCGGCGACCCCGCGCCCGACGTCGCGGGGGAGCGGTGGATCAACGGTGGGCCCCTGACGACGGAGGGGCTGCGCGGCCGCGTGGTCCTCGTCGAGTTCTGGACCTACGGCTGAATCAACTGCCGCAACGTGATCCCGCAGTTGCGGGCGTGGCACCAGCGGTTTGAGGCCCTCGGGCTGACCGTCGTCGGCGTCCACAGCCCCGAGTTCTTCTGGGAGAAGCCGTACGAGAAGGTCGCGGACGCGACGCGGCGACTCGGTGTGCGATACCCGGTCGTCCAGGACAACGACCTCGGCATCTGGAAGCGGTTCGGCGTCAGGGCCTGGCCCACGCTCGTCCTCGTGGACCGGAAGGGGGTGGTCCGGTACCGGCACATCGGCGAGGGCGACTACGAGGAGACCGAGGCGATGATCCGGCGGCTCCTCGCGGAGGGTCGCTGACGAGCGGGATCCGCTCGCCGTCGGCACGGTTCTCGATCCTCGCCTTCGTCGCGATCGTGGTGCCCGCCACGATCGTGGCCGGGCTGGGCTACGTTTCCCTGCGGCAGTGGGAGACCGCGGCGGACCAGCTCTTCCGCGAGCAGGCGCGCGACGTCGCGGCGATGGCCACGGAGAAGGTGGAGATGATGCTGCGTCACGCCGAGGACGCGTTCCTCGACCGACTCCAGGTCCTCTTGTCGGGCGTCGGCGTGGACGACCGCACGCTCGATGAGCTGGTCGCGCAATCCCGGCTCGTCCGCCGTCTCTACATCTTCGACCGCCGCGGCCGTCTCCTCCACCCGACGGCGTGGCGGGACGACGACGCTGCGGTCTTCCGTCCCCTGCTCGCGCAGATCACGCCAGGCTTCTGGGATCGAGGCGGCAAGCGCGAGGTGGTCTCCCGCGGAGAGGTGCTCCTGGTGGCCCTCCTCAAGTCGCACGGCGAGCCGGTGCTCGTGGCCTTCGCCCGCGATCTCGACGCGCTCCGCCAGGACATCTTCGAGGCGACGCTCGGCGGGCTCGAGTCGCCGACCATCGTCGCGATCCTCGACCACCAGGGGCGTCCCGTCTACAGCCGCGCGTCGCTCGACCGGGCCGAGCGCGTTCTGTCGGTCACCTTCCGCGAAGGCCTCCCGAGCTGGAGCGTGGCGGTCTACCTGCCCCCCGGAGCGTCTCCCCGGCAGACGGTCCGACGGCAGGTTGTCATCTTTACCGCGGCCTTCGGCGCGCTCCTCATCGTCATCCTCGCGGGCCTCGTCCTCGCCTGGCGGCTCATGCGCCGGGAAGCCGAGATGGCCCAGCTCAAATCCGATTTCGTCGCGAACGTGTCCCACGATCTGAAGACGCCGCTGTCGGTCATCCGGATGTTCGGCGAGACGCTCGAGATGGGACGGGTGACCGACGCGGCGCGGCGTCAGGAGTACTACCGGGTGATCACCCGCGAGAGCGAGCGGCTCTCCCGCCTCATCGACAACGTGCTCGACTTCTCGCGGATCGAGGGCGGGCGGCGGACCTACGACATCGCGCCCACGGCCGTCGAGCCCTTGATCCGGGACACGCTCGAGGCGTTCGCGTACCCCCTCGCTCAGGGGGGCTTCAAGGTCGAGACCCGGGTGGCGCCCGACCTGCCCGAGGTGCCGATGGATACCGACGCCGTCGGCCAGGCGCTGGCCAACCTGATCGACAACGCGATCAAGTACTCGCGCCACCGTCGTGCGATCGCCGTGGACGCGGTGCTCGTCCACGGCGAACTCGCGATCTCGGTCGCGGACGAGGGCATGGGGATCCCCGCGGAGGAGCAGAGGAAGATCTTCGAGAAATTCTACCGGGTGGGGCGGAGCGAGACTCAGGGGCGGAGGGGCACTGGCGTGGGCCTCGCGCTGGTGAAGCACGTGGCGGAGGCCCATCACGGCCGCGTCACGGTCGAGAGCCAGGCGGGCGCGGGGAGCCGCTTCACCCTGTGGCTCCCCGTGAGGGGCCATGCCTAGGATCCTGATCGTGGACGATCAGCCCGAGATCGTGCGCGGCCTCGAGGACAACCTGCGCTTCGAGGGCTACCAGACCACCTCGGCGACGAACGGCGAGGACGCGCTCGCGCTGGCCATGAGCGACGCGCCCGACCTGGTGCTCCTCGACCTCATGCTGCCGCGGATGAGCGGCTGGGACGTCTGTCGCGAGCTGCGGCGGAAGGGCATCGACGTGCCGGTGATCATGCTCACGGCGCGCGGCGCCGAGGTGGACCGTGTGCTCGGGCTCGAGCTGGGCGCCGACGACTACGTCACCAAGCCCTTCTCGCTGCGCGAGCTCCTCGCTCGCGTGCGCGCGGTGCTGCGGCGCCCGGGGCCGCGGCAGAAATTCGCCGAGTTTGCGTTCGGCGACGTGCGCATTCGCCTCCGCGGCCGGCAGGTGTTCAAGGCGGGCGAGGAGATGCGGATGACGCGGAAGGAGTTCGACCTTCTCGCGTTCCTGGTCGAGCACAGGGGTGAGGTGGTCACCCGCGAACGGCTGCTCGACGAGGTGTGGGGCTACGAGCGGTTCCCCACGACGCGCACGGTGGACACCCATATCCTGAGGCTCCGGCGGAAGTTCGAGGCCGATCCTGACCGACCCCGCTGGATCTTGACCGTCCACGGCCAGGGTTACAAGTTCGCCACGCTGTGAGATCCTGGTGAGGAGCAAGGAGGCGTTCGCAGCATGCTGATCAGACGCGCGCCCCGGTTCACGTCCAACGACATCACCGACGCGAAACTCTACCTGAGCCGTCGGGAGTGGATGGTCGGCGCCGCCGCGCTGACACTCCTGCCCGGCGAGAGCGCCGCGGTGACCCCGCCGGGCCAGCCGCTCACGGCGACCCGCAACGACGCGCAGAGCCTCAGGGAGCCGCCGACAAAGTTCGAGGCCGCGACGACCTACAACAACTTCTACGAGTTCGGCGTCAACAAGGACGATCCCGCGCGGCTCGCGCACGCGCTCAAGCCGCGGCCGTGGACGGTCCAGGTGGACGGGCTCGTGCACAAGCCGAAGACGTACGACATCGACGAGCTGTTCCGGCTCTTCCCCGTCGAGGAGCGCGTCTACGCGCTCCGCTGCGTCGAGGGATGGTCCATGGTCATCCCCTGGATCGGCTTCCCGCTCGCGTCGCTGCTCAAGCGGGTCGAGCCGACGGCGCAGGCGAAGTACGTCGAGTTCGTCACGCTGCTCGACCCGAAGCAGTTCCCCGGCCAGCGGCCCGGCTTCTTCGGGTTCGCGCTCGACTGGCCGTACACCGAGGGGCTGCGACTCGACGAGGCACTCCACCCGTTGACGCTCCTGACGGTCGGCATGTACGGCCAGGTCCTGCCGAACCAGAACGGCGCGCCGATCCGCGTGGTCGTGCCCTGGAAGTACGGCTTCAAGAGCGCGAAGTCGATCGTGCGGATCCGGCTCACGAGCGCCGAGCCGCCGACCGCGTGGAACAAGGCCGCCCCCCAGGAGTACGGCTTCTACTCGAACGTCAACCCCGCCGTCGACCACCCGCGCTGGAGCCAGGCGACCGAGCGGCGGATCGGCGAGTTCCGACGCCGCCCCACGCTTCCGTTCAACGGATACGCCGATCAGGTGGCGCACCTCTACACCGGCATGGACCTTCGGAAGGACTACTAAAGCGTCCCGTGTCGCGCCGCGCCCGCATCGCGCTCAAGGCGGCGATCTGGGGGGGGTGTCTGGTACCTCTGGGGACGCTCGTGTACTGGTTCGCGCGCGACGAGCTCACGGCGAACCCCATCAGCTTCGTCACGACCACGCTCGGCGACTGGACGCTCCGGATCCTCCTGGCCTCACTCGCGATGACGCCGATCCGGCTCGTCCTCGGCGTCTCGTGGCCGATCACGCTGCGGCGGCTCCTGGGGCTCTTCGCGTTCTTCTACGTGTGCCTCCATTTCAGCGTGTGGATCGTGCTCGACTTCTTCTTCGACTGGCACCGGATGTGGGAGGACATCGTCAAGCGGCCCTACATCACCATGGGCATGCTGGGGCTCCTCTCGCTGATCCCGCTCGCCGCCACGTCGACCGCCGGGATGATCAAGCGGCTGGGCGCCCGCAGGTGGCGGCGCCTGCACCGGCTCGTGTACCTCGCCGGGGTGGCGGGTTGCGTCCACTTCCTCTGGCTGGCGAAGGTTGGGCGGACGGACCAGTACTGGTACGTGGCCACGCTCGTCCTCCTGCTCTCGATCCGCCTCGGCGACGTCGCCCTCCGCGCGGTGCGCCGACGCCGCGAGCGGCGGACGGCGACGGTCGCGACCGCGGAAATCCGCATGCCTTGACTGAGCCGTATGAACCGTAGAGACTCTGGCGACATGGTCACTGGACACGGCAGTCGCGTGGCCTTCCTCGGTGTGTTCCTGCTCCTGACGTCGGGGTGCGCGGCGGCGGGCGCCTACTCGGCGACGTCTGCCGGGCCGCCGAAGCCGATCCGCGAGGTCCTGCCGAACGGGGTCGTGCTGATCGTCCAGGAGCACCGCGCCAGCGACGTCGTGGCGGTGCAGCTCTGGATGCGGATGGGCGGCCGCGACGAGGCCCCCGACGAGCTCGGGCTCGCGCACTACATCGAGCACATGATCTTCAAGGGCACGCGAACGCGACCGCCCGGGTCGATCGATCGCATGATCGAGGGGTTCGGCGGGACGAGCAACGCGTTCACCTCGTACGACACGACGCATTACGACTTCGTCGTACCGGTCAAGCACCTTCGCGCGACGGTCGAGCTGCTCGCGGACCTCGCCGTCAACGCGAGCTTTCCGCCCGACGAGATCGAAAGCGAGAAGAAGGTCGTCTTCGAGGAGATGAACCTCGTCGAAGACGACCCGGACAAGTTCCTCCTGCGCCGCCTCTACGAGGTGGCGTACTCGCCGCACCCGTACGGCCGGCAGATCCTCGGCACGCACGAGTTCATCGAGCGCCTGCGGCGCGACCGGCTGCTCGCGTTCTATCGGAAGTACTTCGTACCGAAGAACATGGTGGTGGTCGTCATCGGCGCCGTGAAGCCCGCGGAGGTTCGGTCCGCTGTGGCCGCGGCCTTTGGGAAGATCCCGTCGCGGCCGGGCGGGCGCCCCGAGCTGCCGCCGCCGCCCGCGATCGACGCGAGCCGGCGCGTAGATGTCTCGCGCCCCGAGAAGCAGGCGTACCTCGGCCTCGCGTGGAAGACGGCGCCGACCGGGAACGAGGACATTTACCCCGTGGACCTGCTCACCTACATCCTGGGCGACTCGCCGAGCTCCCGCCTGAACCAGGCGGTCCGCGAGGGGCTGCGCCTCGTGTCCTCGATCGAGGCGGGCTACGGCGCCTGGCAGACGGCGGGCCTCGTCACGGTCAACGCGCGGCTCGACGGGGAGAACGTGACGAAGGCGGAGGCCGCGATCCTCGACGTGATCCGGAAGGTACGCGAGACGGGCGTGACGGAGGCGGAGCGGCAGCGGGCGATCATCACCGCGGAGTCCTCGTACGCGTTCGACATCGAGACGGCGGAGGGGCTCGCGAAGTCCTACGGGCAGGCCGAGACCACCTGGACACTCGAGGACGAGATCGCCTACCTCGGGCGGCTCCGCCAGATCACGGCTGCGCAGATCCAGGCCGTCGCGCGCAAGTACTTCGGCGACGACAACTACGCGCGCGTGCGTTTCGTTCCGGAGGGGACCGCGAAGTGAAGCCGCCGTCGTGCCGCCCGGCGCTCCTCGGTCTCGTCGGCCTGCTGGCCGTCGGCGCCCTCGCTCCCCCGTCCGCGGCAGGCGCCCAGATCCGCCACGAGCGGCTCGACAACGGCCTGACGGTCATCGTGCGTGAGAACCCCGTGGCGCCGGTCGTCGCCGTGTCGCTGCTCGTGAAGATGGGGACGCGCTGGGAGCGGCCGGCAACCGTCGGAATCTCCAACTTCGTCCACGCGGTGATGGTGAAGGGCACCGCGAAGCGGAGCGGCAGCGAGCTCGCCGAGGCGGTCGCGGCGCTCGGCGGCAAGATCAGCGCGACGGGCGACGTGGACTACTCGGAGGTGCGCGCGTCGTCGCTCGCGCGCTTCTGGCGCGACGTGCTCGGCCTCGTGGCGGAGCTCGCGCTCGAGCCGAAGCTCCGGCCCGACGAGGTGGACCGGGAACGGGAGTGGCTGCTGAGCCGCGTCCAGAAGCGACGTGACAACGCGCCGTCGCGCGCCGTCGACGCGTTCTACGCCGCCCTCTACGGTTCGCATCCGTACGCGCTGCCCGTCCTGGGCACGCCCGAGTCGCTCGCGCGCATCGACCACGCCGCGATCGCCGCGGCCTACCGCGCGGGCTACCGACCGGAACGGATGGTGCTCGCCGTCAGCGGCCAGGTCGCGGCGTCCGAGGTCCTCGGCGAGGCCCGGCGCCTTTTCGGTGGCATGGCGCGAGGCGGCGCGGCCGCCGATCCGCCGATTCCGGCACCGGTCGCGTCCGCCAAGCGGGTTGAGATCGAGATGCCGGCTCAGCAGTCCCAAATCCTGATGGGTGCCCTCGCGCCCCCTCTCGATCATCCTGACCACGCCGCCGTGAAAGTGCTCTCCACGATCCTCGGCGGCGGCATGGCCGGGCGGCTCTTCGCAGAGCTGCGCGACAAGCAGGGCCTCGCCTATACCGCGACCTCCTACTACGACCCCGTGCGCGAGCCCGGAGCGCTCGTGCTCTATCTGGGCACTGCGCCCGAGAACGCGCAGAAGGCGGAATCGGCCCTCCTCGCCGAGGTCGAGCGGATCCGCCGCGAACCCGTCTCGGCCGACGAGCTCGCGCGTGCGAAGGGCTACCTGCTCGGCCGCTACGTCATGGACCGGCGCACGAACGAGCGCCTGGCGTGGTATCTCGCTTTCTACGAGATCGAGGGGCAGGCTCGCGATCTTCCGGAGCGCTACCAGCGGGCCGTCGAGGCGGTGTCGGTCGCGGATGTCCTTCGAGTGGCCCGGCAGTACCTCGGCGTGCTCACGACGCTGGTGGTCCGGGCTCGCTGAGGATCGAAGGGGGCCTCAGCGGCGCCTAGCCGTTGCGGTCTCGGCGCGCCTCCTCCGCGGCTCTGATCTCGTCGGCGAACATGTCGATGTGAAGCGGGCAGGGCGGCTTGTTCTCCTCGACGTACTGGCAATCGAGCTGATTACACTGGACGAAATACCCTCGGGGCCGTCCGAACCCGCTCGACCTGCGCAGCCCGATCTGGACAGTCTCCTGGACCACCTGGCACCAGAAATCTCGCACTCGGGTCCGACTCACTATATCTCCCTCGGCGTCCCGGCCTCCGAACGCTCCCCACCACCATACGCTCCTGCGCGCGGCCGCACAACCACGACTCGTGTCCCTCCGGTCCGGGGCGAGCGTGTAAATTCGCAGAACGAGGCTCGGCTTCCGATATATATTGTCACGGGTTTTCCGAACTCACACGCGGCGCCACCACCGGAGGGTCCGTTTTGTCTCCGTTCGCGGCTGTCAACTCTCGCGGCAGTACAGCCCTCCTAGCGCCCACCATTCTCGCACTACTCCTCGGCGGGTGCGGGACCCTGTCCGCCTTTCGCGCCGACTCCGTGCCGTTGGCTGGTTCGTCCGCGTCACCGAACGGTGTCGGCGCGGCGCGTGAGCTCGCCGCGGAGGAGGTCGCGACCACGGCGGCCGGGAGCCCGCTCCTCACGGGCGGGCAGGAGAGCGTGGCCACCGAGGGCGACGAGGGCCGGGCGCCCGCGGTCGCGCAGACGCAACGCGCGCGCGAGGTGGCGCCCACGACCTCGAACGGTGAGGAGATCGAGGAGGACTACGATCCCTGGGAGCCGTTCAACGAGAGGATGTTCGAGTTCAACCGGAGGCTCGACAGGTACCTCCTGAAACCTGCAGCGCAGGTCTACAACAAGATCATGCCGGAGCCCTTCCAGCTGCTGATCGCCAGCGGCTTCGACAACATCCGGTTCGTCCCGCGCGCGGTCAATAACCTGCTCCAGGGCAAGTGGAGGGGGGCGGGGCGTGAAGTCGGGCGGTTCCTGATCAACAGCACCTTCGGCATCGGCGGGCTCTTCGACGCTGCGAAGTACTGGGAGATCGAGAAGAGCAGCGAGGACTTCGGCCAGACGCTTGGCGTCTGGGGCGCAGGGCCCGGCCCGTACCTGGTCCTGCCGTTCCTCCCTCCGCTGACGGTGCGTGACGGGATCGGCAAGGCCGTCGACGGGGCGATGGATCCGCTGTCCTACGTGCTGCCGTTCCTCTGGACACGGGTGGGTATGGAGGCCGGCGACACGGTGAACGACCGCTCGCTGAACCTCGACCTGTTCCAGGGCTTCGAGGAGAGCGTGGTCGACATGTACAGCGCCGTGCGACACGGCTATCTCCGACGCCGGGAGCAGGTGATCAAAGAGTAGCGTGAACACCGGCTCGACCCGGGCAGGGCGCGCGCTCCGCCCCGGTTTCAGTGTCACGGTCGTTCTCATCGCGGTCCTCATCTGGCTGGGGTCGCCCACCTGGGCCGGCGCGGCGCCGGCGGCCCTCGATCTCCAACCGGGCCAGGCGCTCTATGCCACGCAATGCGCACTCTGTCACGGCCCGTCGGGGCAGGGCGACGGCCCCTCGGCCGCCGGCTTCGCCACCAAGCCCTCGAACCTCGCCGACGGCCGCCTCATGAATGGGCTGCCCGACGACTTCCTCGCCAACGTCATCAGGCACGGCGGGTCGGTCGAGGGGCTCTCGCCGGGCATGCCCGCGTTCGGCGAATACCTGAGCGACGCGCAGATCCGCCAGGTGATCCTCCACGTGCGCTCGCTCGCGTTGCCACCGTTCCGCGCCGCGGCCGTGGTCCCGATCGTGACGGCGCCCCGAGCGCCCACGCAGCCGATCTTCTTCAGCCACCTCATCCACGCCGGCAAGTACCGGATGGACTGCCAGTACTGCCATGCCGACGCCCGGCGCTCCGAGTACGCGGGCCTTCCGTCGGTGGAACGCTGCCTGGGATGCCACAAGATCATCGGCGCGCTGGACAATCCCGAGATCGCCAAGATCCAGGAGTACGCGGGTCGCGGGCAGCCGATCCCGTGGGTCCGGATCTTCAAACTCCCCGAGTTCACCTACTTCACTCACAAGGCCCACGTGCGGTTCGGCCTCGCGTGCCAGACGTGCCACGGCCCGATCGAGCGCATGCGGATGGTCGGGGCCGAAACCGGGCCGTCGCTCGCCGACGACCTGAAGAAGCTCGTTGGTTTCAAGCCGCCGCCGCGCCCGCTCACGATGGGATGGTGCGTGGCCTGCCACCGCCAGCAGAATGCCGCGCACAGCGCGCGGGCCCCGCTCGACTGCGTCACCTGCCACCACTGACGTCAAGGGCGACGCGCCGGGCTTGAGACCGGTCCGCGGGTAGGGGCACCACCAGGGAGACGTACGTCCTGTTGTGGGCTCTCCGTGTGGTAAGAAATTGGGCGAATCGTCCTTCACGCTCAGCTACTTTAGAATTATGGACAACGTCCTCGTGGTGGACGACGAGCGGAACATCCGGACCCTCGTGGCCCGGGTCCTGGCGCCGGACCAGATCGAGGTCCAGGGCGCTGGCACGGGGAGCGAAGGGATCCAGATGGCCGACGAGATGAGCCCGGACCTCGTGCTCCTCGACCTCCGCCTCCCGGACATGGACGGCATGGACGTCCTCCGGACCCTGAAGAACCGGCACCCAGGAGTTGCCGTGATCATCATCACGGGCTTCGGCCAGATCCAGAGTGCGGTGGAAGCGATCAAGGTCGGCGCGACCGACTACATCGAGAAGCCCTTCGAGCACCTCGAGAAGCTCAAGCTCGCCGTCTCGCGCGCGCTGGACGAGATCAGGGCCAAGCGCGAGATTCGGCGTTTGCACGGCCTGCAGGAGAAGCAGTACGGGGTCGACCAGCTCATCGGTGACTCCGAGTCCACCCGCAACCTCCGCGACCTCATCCGCAAGGTCGCACGGAGTGAGGCGCAGACGATCCTGATCCAGGGCGACAGCGGAACGGGGAAAGAGCTCGTGGCGCGTGGCCTGCACTACGAGAGCGCGCGGCGCGACTTCCCGTTCATGGAGGTCAACTGCGCCGCCATCACGGAGACGCTCTTCGAGAGCGAGCTGTTCGGCCACGAGAAAGGCGCGTTTACCGACGCAAAGTCCGCCAAGAAAGGGCTGATGGAGCTCGCCGACCGGGGCACGCTCTTCCTCGACGAGGTGAGCGAGATGTCGTTCAACAGCCAGGCGAAGTTCCTGCGGGTCCTGCAGGAGCGCGTGTTCCGGCGCGTCGGTGGCACGCGCGACATCAGGGTGGACCTGCGCGTCATCACGGCGAGCAATCGGCCGCTTGAGACCCGCGTCAAGGAAGGGCAGTTCCGCGAGGATCTCTTCTACCGTCTGAACGTCATTCCGATCCACATTCCGCCGCTCCGCGAGCGCCGGGAGGACACCATGCCGCTCGCCCGGCACTTCCTCACGGAGTCGAACGTGCGCTCGCACAAATCGATCAAGGGGTTCACGCCCGAGACCGAGCGCCTCCTGCTCAACTACCCCTGGCCGGGCAACGTGCGCGAGCTGCGCAACCTCATCGAGCGCCTCGTCATCCTGGGCAATTCCGAGTCTATCGAGCCGCAGCACCTGCCTCTCCAGTTCGCGGCGCAGGTTGTCGAGCTGCCGCGTCAGGAGGGGCCGCAGGAGTTCCGGACGCTCGCGGAAGTGGAGCGCGCCTACATCAACCAGGTCATGCAGCGGGTCGAGGCGAACAAGAGCAGGGCTGCGAAGATCCTGGGAATCTCCCGCCAGACGCTGCGCAAAAAGCTCACGGAGGAGTGACACCGGACCGGGCCAGATTCTCACCGCTGGTCACTGACGCACCACTTGAGACCTTCGGGCCGGGAATTCCGTAAGTTGCCTGGAATTCAGGACTTCCGGAAACCCACAGCCGGCGTGATTGAGGCATTGGTCAGGAATGAGCCGATCAGCCGGGGATGCGGTGCTGTGGGGCGCCCCGGGGATTCGCCACTCTTTCAATCGGTTAGCGCGTGAAGGCGCCTTTGGTCTGGGGTTTGCTGTGTTCCTACTGAGTCGGGGTATGAACAGACCTCAAGGCCACGGGAGACGGGGATGAAACCGACGTTCAAGAAGCTGGAAGTCCCGGATCTCAGCAACCTGGAGAAGTTGGTTGCCGAGAACATCGAGGGCATCGAGCCTGGCCTCCGGGTCATTGACGCGCGCCTCTGTCTCGGGCAGGCGGCGATCGACTTGGTCGCGCTCGACGCCAGAGAAGCGCTGGTGCTCGTCGCTCTCGACTTCGCTGCGGACGAAGGTCTCCTCCTGCGAGTCATGGACGCGTACTCCTGGTGCCGCGAGTACCCCGATACGCTCCGACGCCTCTATCCGATGGCGAATGTGTCAGCGACACGCCCGCCCCGAATCCTGTTCATCGTCGAACGCGTGACCGACGCCTTCGTGCGCCGGATCAAGCAGCTCAGCTTTCTCGAGATCGACTGTCTGGAGTTCCGGCACCTCGAGGTGAATGGCGCGTCCGCCGTCTACTTCGATCTGGTCGAGCGGCTCAGGCGTGCAGCGCCCGTCGAGCCTCTCTCGGATGACGAGAGGGTGATCATCACGACGCCCGTGTGGACCCCCAAGCGGATCGAGGCCGAGTCGCCCGTCGTGCAACCGGCGTGGCGCCCGGTCGCCGAGCCGCCGGCCGTGCAACCCTCGGCCTGGGCGCCGGCCACCGCCGACCACGCTCCGTTCGTGGCCCCCGAACCCGCGCCGTCCGTCGAAGAAGTCGCGTCGACGGTCCCCGGGCTCGGCGTCTCGCTGGAGTCGCGCATGGCCGAGCTCTGCGCCGAGCTGTCCGCCGAGGAGACGCCGCCCGCAATAGAGACTCCCAGGCGGATCGAGGCCGAGCCGCCCGTCGTCCAACCGGCGTGGCGCCCGGTCGCCGAGCCGCCGGCCGTGGAACCCTCGGCCGGGCCGCCGGCCACCGCTGACCACGCTCCGTTCGTGGCCCCCGAACCCGCGCCGTCCGTCGAAGAAGTCGCGTCGACGGTCCCCGAGCTCGGCGTCTCGCTGGAGTCGCGCATGGCCGAGCTCTTCGCCGAGCTGTCCGCCGAGGAGACGCCGTCCGCGATAGAGACTCCCACGCGGATCGAGGCCGAGCCGCCCGTCGTCCAACCGGCGTGGCCCTCCTTCCCCGAGCCACAAGCTGTGCAAGCCTCGGCCGTGGCGTCAGCCAGTAGCGACTCCGCTCCGTTCCAGGCTCCCGAACCCGCGCCGTCCGTCGAAGAAGTCGCGTCGGCGGTCCCCGAGGTCGGCGTCTCGCTGGAGTCGCGCATGGCCGAGCTCTTCGCCGAGCTGTCCGCTGCGGAGATACCGTCCTCGGCTGAAATGCCGACTGAAGAGTACGCGGCCCCGGAGGAGGAGCATGCGGTCCCCAGCCTGGAAGTCGTCGATGCGGAAGCGGTCACCGACGAGCCCCCGCTCCGGCTCGAGTCCATCGACGCGACGGCGCGGCAGGAGGAGCCGGAGTCGCCGTCCCGGTCGGCTGATGTGGAGGCGAATTCCGATTTGCAGACGCTGTTGAGAGAGCTCCACGTAGAGACGCAGCCTGAGATAGAGCCTCCGACAGATGAAGCCGAGGTGGAGTCGACCGAGCGCGCGGCCGAGGCGCCCGCGGAGGCACCGGTCGAGACGAACGCCGCGGCCGTCGAGGAGCAGGCCGGCGCTGAGCTCATCGGCTGCTCAGGCGGGCACGTGGATCCAACCGGGCGAAGCTGCTGGCACGACCCGTCAGCGGTGTGTTTCTGCCAGTGCCACGCCTCGCAGGCGGCGGCGCCGGCCGAAGTCGAAACTCCGGCGCCCGCCACGACGCGGCCATTCTGGGCGAAGCCCTCAGCCAACAAGGTCCTGCCGCCGAGCGGCGGGCGGACGTACTTTTTCTCGCAGGTGGCCAGGGACTCGGCGCCGGCGCGGCAGACGGTAGCTCCGTGGCAACAGGTCCCAGCTCCAGCCCAGCCGCGGCCCGCGGCTTCCTCACGGCTGCCCGCCACGCCCGCGGCACACACCGCCGCCCCGGCGCCGCAGCCCGCCGCGGCGGCAGGCCCGAAGCCTGTGGTGGCGAAGCGCAAAGAGCCCATCCCGGACCACCCGGAGCTCGAGTCGCTGCATTTCCCGAAAGACGGCCTCTCGCGTCAGTGGCTCGAGTTCCTCAACCAGCTCAACGGGGCAAAATAACCGCACCGGCTCGCGACCCGAGCCCAGGAGGCAATCGGTGACAAGCAAGACGGCGACGCAGCTCAACGAGACCGGCGAAATCCCGCCGGAGACCCTACGCGTCCTGCTCGTGGACGACAACGCCCCGGTGCTTCGCTTCCTCGCGTCTGCCGTCGCATCGAACGACTGTGCGGCCACAACGGCGTCGACGGCCGAGCAAGCGCTGGAGCTACTCGGCAACGCCCCCTTCGACCTCGTAGTGTCGGACATCAAGATGCCCGGGCTCTCCGGGCTCGACCTCCTGCGTGCGATCAAGGGCACGCAACCGGCAACGCCGGTCGTACTGATCACCGGCGTCCCGTCGGTGAACTCGGCCGTCTTCGGTCTCCGCCACGGCGCGTACGACTACCTGCCGAAGCCGTTCTCGGTCACGGAGGTCAGGGAGCTGATCCACCGCCTCCGGCGGGACCGCGCGGAGGGCAACGGTAATGTCACCTACCCGGCGGGACTCAACGAGGAGCTCCAGCGCCGCCAGGGCGGCGTGGAAGTGCTCTCCTCGATCGGCGAGCTCGCCCTCCAGGGGCTCGAGCCGGCCCGGTTCGTCGAGAAGGTGCTCGAGAAGACGCTCGCGAACCTGCGCTGTGACGCCGCGATCATGGTGCTGTCCGACCAGGAGGGGAAGTTCAACGCGAGCCGCATGGGTCAGCCTGCGATGGTCGGCGAGCTCCTGACCCTCCTCCACGCGCACTTCGCCGATGTCGTCAAGGCCGGCGGGCGGGAGACCTACGCGCTCACGAACAAGGAGCACGGCTTCGAGGCGCTCGCCGCCCTCATCCCGGGTGTGGGCGACGCCGTCGGGATCCTGTGCATGGGTCGCGACGCGCGGACGGGCGCGTTCCTGCCGGACGAGAAAGGCCTACTCCTCGGTTATGCGCAGACCACCGCGGTCGCGCTCCAGAAGATCGTGCTCCGCGAGCAGATCGAGAAGAACCTTGTCGATACGATCTCCTCGTTCGTGATCGCCCTCGAGTCGAAGGACCCCTACCTCAAGGGCCACTCCGCGCGCGTGTCGCTCTACACGGGGGAGATCGCGAAGGTGATGGGCATGCCCACGCAGGACGTGGTGATGTACACCCGGGCGGGCCTGCTGCACGACCTGGGCAAGCTCGTCATGCTGGACAACATCCTCCGCAAGCCGCGGCAGCTCACCGAGGAGGAGTTCGAAATAGTCCGGAGCCATCCGGTGGTCGGCGACAAGATCCTCAAGCCGCTCCGGTTCCTCTCGTGCGAAGCCAAGGCGGTCCGGCACCACCACGAGCGTTACGACGGCAAGGGCTATCCCGATGGGATTCAGGGCGAGGCCATCCCGCTCATTGCGCGTGTCGTGACCGTGGCGGACGCCTTCGACGCCATGACCTCCGATCGCCCGTACCGCGCCAAGCGGCCCATCGCGGCGGCGATCGATGAGATCTCCCGCGGGGCCCGGACCCAGTTCGACCCGGTGATCGCGGAAGCGTTCGTCACGATTCCGCCCGCCCGGCTCAAGCAGATCAGCCGCCAATTCGATCTGCGGCCGGCGGAGGCGCCGGGCGCTGCCGCCCGATTGCTCGCGGACGCTGAGTGATGACATCCAAGCCGAAGATCCTCGTGGTCGACGATGCAGGGCCGGTCGTGATCCTCTGCGTCAATGTCCTCCAGGCCCTCGGATACGCGATCCGGGCCGCGAACCAGGGCGAGGCGGCGATCGAGCTGGTCCGCAAGGAGCCGTTCGATCTGCTGGTGGTGGACTACAAGATGCCGGGGATGAACGGGTTCGAGGTGCTCGAGCAGGCGCGCCGGATCCGTCCCGACATGGTGTGCATGCTCATGACGGCGCACGGCACGCCGGACATCATCAACGAGGCGACGCGGCTCGGCTTCAACTACATCTTGTTAAAACCGTTCACGCCGTCGGAGTTGCGCGGAGCGGTCGACAAAGTCCTCGCCAGGAAATCCTAGGCGAAGGAATGCGGTCTGGTGCGCTGGCGGGCAGCACGCTGGGATCGACGCGAGGGGCTATGAACGCACTGTTTGGTGGCCTCCAGTGGAGCCTCGATCAGATGCTCTCGGTCGCCTACGGCGTCGTCTACGACTACATCTTCGACCGCTTCGCCCCATACCAGCGGCTCCAGGAGGAGGTCCGGACGCTGGTCGAGGCGTCGGTGCCCGCCGCCGTCGACCGGCGCGAGGTGCGCGTGCTCGACATCGCGTGCGGCCCCGGGAACTTCACGTGCCTGCTGGCCGAGGGCGGGTTCACGGTCACCGGGCTCGACACCTACGGCACCCTGGTCGAGGTAGCCAAGGAGAAGCGGCGCGCGAAGCATCTGTCGAACGTCGCCTTCCGCCACGCCGATCTCGCCCGGGGCAACACCTTCAGGGAGGGCGCCTTCGACCAGGTCGTGAACATCCACTCCCTCTACGTGCATCCGGCGCCGGACGCGCTCCTCCGCGAGGCGTATCGGGTGCTCAGGCCGGGCGGGCACGCGGTGTTCGTGAATCATACGCGGCAGATCGGGCAGTGGTCGACGCTCAGAGAGATCCAGAAGCGGCAAGGGCTCGCCGCCGCGCTTCGGTGTCTGCTCTGGGTGCTCCCGAACTCGATCTTCGAGGCGGCGCGGATGCCGATCGGGCCCCACTACTGGGACGAGGACGCGTTTGCGGCTCACCTGCGCGACGCGGGCTTCACGGTCCTCGAGCTGCGCCGGACGTTCCTGAACGGCGCCAGCCTCCTGGTCTGGGCGCGGAAGAACACGGGAGAGTGAGTGACTCGCAAGGAGCTCGCGTCCTATCGCCCTCGGCCTCGGGCCGGCCAGACGTGCGAACCCCCGCGTGGAGCCGGAGACCATATGCCCATTCGCGCTGTGGTGGAGCACATGATCGCCGTGACGTACGGCATCACCTACGATACGGTCGTCACGCGCTTCCGGCCGTACGAGACGATGCTCGACGAGATCGTCGCGCTCGTGACCCGCTCCGCGCCCGTGACGGGCAGCCCCCGCTCGGTCAAGGTTCTGGACATCGCCTGCGGGATCGGGAATGTGGGGCTCCGGCTGGCCCCGATGGGCTACACGGTGGTGGCCGTTGACTCGGTCCGCCATCTCGTCGCGATTGCGCGCGAGAAGCATCACACAAACGGGGGCGTGCCGAACCTGAGCTTCCACCACCTGGACGTCGCGTGCGACGCGTTGCCGGCGGCGGGGACCTTCGACGTGCTCGTGAGCATGCACACGCTCTACTGGCACCCGGACCCGGGGGCGCTCCTGGCGGCGTGCCGCCGGGCGCTCAAGCCGGGCGGGCACGCGATCTTTCTCACGTACAACCGCCCGGCGCGGGTGATCCAGACGTTTCGGGAGGTGCGTCGATCGCAGGGGCTCGGCGCCGCCGTCCGCGCCCTCCGCTGGCTCGTGCCGACGGCGGCCTTCGAGAGGTTCCGCGACTGCGAGCCACGCTACATGAGCGAGACCGAACTCCGCGAGGCCCTCGACCGGGCGGGCTTCGACGTACTCGAGGCGCACCGGACCTTCCTGGCGGGGCTCAGCCATCTGGCCTGGGTCCGGGCCCGCGAATGACGCCGGTCGATCGCAGGCCAGGATTTCCAATCCGTGCGCCTGAGATCAACGTCGATTAGCGCGGCGGACGTCCGAGGACGGCTCGAAAGCGCGCGGGTGCGGTGGTGACCGCGGAGCCGACATCGCCCGCAGGCGAGAGCCGGCGCGAGCCGGACGGGCGGGGCATCGTCTCGCGGGGCACGCGAGTCTACCTGCGCACACTCAGACTCGAGGATCTCGGGCACCTGTCCGAGTGGGCCGAGGACCCATTCATCGCGCGCATGGTGGGCAGCGACTTACTGAACACGTACAAGCACGTCTATGACAAGGACCCGTCGTTCTACGAGGCCGTCCTTACGGACACGACGCAAGTCGTGCTCGTGGTCGAGGCGAACCGGGGGTGGACGAAGCCGCTCGGGCTCGCGCGCCTCTTCAACATCCACCTCCTCGAGGGCTACGCCTTCCTCGAGGTGATGCTGATGGACCCGAAGGCGCTGCGCCGAGGATTTGGCGTGGAGGCGGGCAAGCTCATCTCGTACTATGGAGTTGACGTGCTGGGGCTGCGGCGCATCGAGGCGAAGGTCTACGAGTACAACCGGCTGAGCGCGAACTCGCTCCGGCGCAACGGCTTCCAGCGAGAGGGCGTGCTCCGCAAGGCCGTGGATGGCCGGTCCTGGGACGTCTTCGTGTTCGGCATCCTGCAGGACGAGATCGAGGAGCAACGGCAGAAAGACACCCCCCACCTGCCTCTCGCCGAGTCCGAGGGGGACGCGGTGTGACGCTCCATAGCCTTCTCCCTCTCACCGCGCTCGTCCTGAACGTCCTGCTCGTCGGGATCACCCTCTTGCGGAACCCGGGGAGCCGGCTGAACAGGGTCTTCGCGTACTTCGTGACCGGCATGGCCGTGTGGAACTTGGGCTCGTTCATGCTGCGTGGCTCGCCGGACCAGGCCGGCGCGAAGTTCTGGGAGATCGTGATCCACGCCGGCGTCGTGCTCCTGCCCGCGTTCTACTACCATTTCGTCCTCATCTTCCTGGAGGCCACGACGGAGCACCGGCGCTCGCTCGTCGCCGCCTACCTGCTGGCGGTCTTCTTCAGCCTCGTCAACGTGAGCGGCTCGCCGCTCTTCATGTCGGGGGTGAAGTGGACGTACTGGGGGTGGGCGCCCGCGACGGGGCTGCTCTACACGCCGTTCTTCCTCTACTTCAACTTCTTCCTGATCTACGGCCTCTCACACCTCGTCAGGGTGTACAGAGGCGTCGATTCGAGCTTCCGCCGCAACCGTGCGACGCTGATCGTCCTCGGAACGCTCGTGAGCCTCGCCGGAGGGTTCATCGACTTCGCCCGGTTCATCCTGGCACGTTTCGTCCCGGCGGCGGACCTCGTCTACCCGATGGGGATCCCGGCGAACATGGTGTTCGCGCTGATGCTCGGTACGTCGATCGTGCGCTATCGCCTGGTCGACGTGAACGTGGCGGTGAAGAAGGGCGCGATCTACTTGGTGCTCTGGGCCGCGCTCACGTCGGTCCTCGTCGCCGCCGAGCAGTACGCCGACTGGGAGCAGATCAACCCGCTGTGGGTGATCCTGCCGCTCGGCTTCGTCATGACGCTCCTCGTGAGCCCGCTGGGTCAGCGCCTGGAGCGTGCGCTCGAGCGTCTCATATTCAGCCGACGCCACGGGTGTTACGAGACCATGCTCGATCTCAGCAAGCGCATGGGCACGATTCTCGACTTCGGCCGGCTCATCGAGACTCTCGTGCACGGCCTGGTACGGGGCGTCCCGCTCACGCACTGCTCGCTCATGATCTACGACGCGACGCGGAACGCGTTCGCCGTCTACCGCGAAGAGACGAACCTCGGCGAGGGGGCGGCCGTCGGCGTGATCCCGGTCGACGGCCCCGTCGTCCAGTGGCTCAGCCGGACGGGCCGCCTGCTGGTCAAGGAGGAGGTCAAGCTCAACCCCGAGATCGCCGCGTACTTCGACACCACGGATGGCGAGCTCGACGCGATCCGCGCGGCCCTCATCGTGCCGCTCAAGATCGAGAGCAAGCTCACCGGCATCCTCCTCGTCGGCGAGAAGCTCTCGGGCGAGATCTTCGACGACCAGGAGCTCGAGGTGCTCGCCGTGCTCGCGAACCAGGTGGCGATCTCGCTCGAGAACGCGCGACTCTACGAGGAGCTGTCGGCCTCGAACGCCCAGCTCATGCAGGCGAGCCGGCTGAAGTCACAGTTCCTCGCGAGCATGTCGCACGAGCTCCGGACGCCGCTGAACTCGATCATCGGCTTCTCGAAGGTCCTGCTGAACCGGCTCGACGGCGACCTGACCGAGCGCCAGGAGACCTACATCCGCTCGGTGCACAACAGTGGCACCCACCTGCTCCAGCTCATCAATGGGATCCTCGACTTCTCGCGCATCGAGGCGGGCAAGGTCGAAATGGTGTCCGAGGAGGTCGACCTCCATGAGCTGATCGACGAGTGCATCGAATCGTCGATGCCGCTCGCCCGCGGCAAGCAGCTCAAGCTCGAGAAGAACGTGCCGCTCGAGCTGCCGCGGCTCGTCGCGGACCGGACGAAGGTGAAGCAGATCCTCCTGAACCTCCTGTCGAACGCGATCAAGTTCACGACGCAGGGCCGGGTGCTCGTCAGCGTGCAGGCCGAGCCGGAGGCCGTGCGCGTGAGGGTGTCGGACACGGGCATCGGCATCCGCCAGGAAGACCTCACGCGCCTGTTCGAGCCGTTCCAGCAGCTGGACAACCCGGTCGCCCGGGGCGCGGGCGGGACCGGGCTCGGGTTGGCGATCAGCAAGAAGTTCGTCGAGCTCCACGGCGGCAAGATCTGGGCGGAGAGCCGTGAGAACCAGGGATCGACCTTCCACTTCACACTACCCTTGAGCTGAGGAGACGGGCGACCATATGCCGGGACGCGCACTCAACAAGAAGCCGAAGATCCTCTACATCGAGGACAACCCCGAGAACCGGATGCTCGTCCGCGCCGTCCTCGAGGCCGCCGGGTATGACCTCGTCGAGGCCGAGGACGGCCTGGCCGGCATCGAGGCCGCGATCCGCGAGGAGCCCGCGCTGATCCTCCTCGACATCAACCTGCCGGGCGTCGACGGCTACGAGATCGTCGCCATCCTGAAGTCGTTCCCCAACCTCGCGTCCACCCCGGTGATCGCCGTCACCGCCTACGCGATGCAGGGCGACCGGCAGCGAACGCTCGTCGCCGGCTGCGACGGCTACCTCCAGAAGCCGATCAACGTGGACGCCTTCCCGCGGCAGGTCGCCGAGTTCCTCGGGGGCAAGCGCGAGCGCGTCGAGGGCCGGGAGGAAGGCGTCTACCTCCGCGAGCTCAACCAGCGCCTGGTCTACCGGCTGCTGAACCAGGTCGAGGAGCTCAAGCGGCTCAACCAGCACTTCGTCCGGCGCGCGAGCCAGCTCGCCGACCTGCACCGTGCGGTGCAGGACATCACCTCAGAGCCGGGCGTGGCGGAGATGCTCGAGCGCCTGCTGCGGGGGCTCGCGCAGGCGATCGGCACGACGAGCCTCCGCGTCGAGCTCACCGATCCACCGGGCGTGCGGGTCGTGGTGCGCGGAGAGACCGGCACCCAGCCGCGGAGCGTGCTCGCGGGCGCGGGCGTCGAGCCGGCCGACGAGTGGACCGAGGTCGAGTGGACGCTGCCCCTCACCGTGCGGGGCCGCGAGCTCGGCACGATGGTGGCGCGGCACGTCATGCCGCCGGGCGCCAAGGCCGACGAGGAGCAGTTGCTCAAGATCGTCGCCGACCGCGTCGCGATCGCGGTCGAGAACGCGCGCCTCTACGAGCGGGTCATGCGCCGCGCGGCGGCGCAGGAGAGCCTCGTCGAGGCCGGCCGCCTGCTGACCGGCACGCTGCAGGTCTCCGAGGTCCTCCACCGGCTCAGCGAGCTCGTGCGCACTCGCCTCAGCGCAGACGTCGTCCGGATCCTGATCGCCGAGGACACACCAGGCCGCCTCCGCCTCGAGGCGCAGGCGGGCGCGACGCGCGTGCCCACGCAGTCCACCCAGCCCGCGGCCGACGACGACGAGGGGCTCGCCGGCTGGATCGTCAAGCATCGAACGACGCTCGCCCTCAGCGACGTGCTCTCCCGTCCCGGCGTCAAGGACCGGGACTGGCTCAAGAGCGAAGGCTTCGCGTCGTTCCTCGGCCTCCCGTTCTTCCTCGAGAACCAGCTCGTCGGCATCCTCACGGTCTGGTACCGGACGCCCCACAGCTTCGCCCCCGACGAGATCGCGCTCGGCGAGGCGCTGGCGACGTCGGCGACGGCGGCGATCCGGAACGCGCGCCTCTACGAGGAGACACAGGAGCGGCTGCGTCACACCGAGACGCTTCTGGCGGTGAGCCAGGACACGAGCTCGACCCTCGAGCTGACGGAGGTCCTACGCCGGACGACGCGGGCGATGGTGCGCGCCCTCGGCGCCGACACGGGCGGCGCGTGGCTCCAGAGCCCGGGGAAGGACCGCTTCGTGCCCATGGTCGGGTATCACGTGCCGAAGGGGCTTCTGGAAGTCTTCGCGAAGACGGAGATCGCGACGGCCGATCTGAAGGTCGAGGAGTGGGGGACGCACGAGCGGACGATCTACGCGAGCGACAGCGAGACAGACCCGCGGTTCGCCCATCCGATCACCCGGCTGCTGGCCCACAAGTCGTTGCTCATCCAGCCGATGCGCTGGAAAGGGGCGACCATCGGCGGGTTCGCGATCGCCTGGCTCAAGGACCAGCATCGGTTCACGACCGACGAGTTGCGGCTGGCGGAGGGTATCGCGCTCCAGGCAGCCGTGGCGGCCGAAAACTCGCGCCTGTACGAGGGCGTCAGGCGGCAGATGACCGAGCTCAAGCAGACCCAGGCGCAGTTGATCCAGTCGACGAAGCTCGCGGCGATCGGCGAGCTGGCCGCCAACATCGCCCACGAGATCAACAACCCGTTGACGAGCGTGCTGGGCTTCGCGTCCTACCTGGCCGAGCGGGTTCCGCCCGGCGCGCCGATGCGGGAGGAGCTCGATCTGATCCAGGAGGAAGCCGGACGCGCCCGCGACATCGTGCGCGATCTCCTCCATTTCAGCCGGCAGCGCGAGTTCGTGCCGCAGATGACGGACCTCAACGTGGTGCTGGAGGGGCTCCTCGCCATGGTGCGCCGCCAGGGCGCGTTCGACGCGATCACGCTCGTCGAGGAGTACACCCCCGGGCTCCCGCCCGTGGAGGTGGACGTGCCGCGCATCAAGCAGGTGTTCCTGAACCTCATCAACAACGCCGTCTACGTCCTGAAGGACGGCGGCACCCTTACGGTTCGCTCGTCCGTCGTCGGCGACACGGTCCAGGTCGCGGTCATCGACAGCGGCCCCGGGATCGCGGCAGAGCACCTCGACCGGATCTTCGAGCCGTTCTTCACGACGAAGCCCGACGTGAGCGGCACGGGCCTGGGCCTCTCGGTCAGCCTTGGGATCGTCCAGAATCACGGCGGCACGATCGAGGTGAAGAGCGAGCCCGGCCGCGGCTCGACCTTCATCGTGAAGCTCCCGGCAAGGCCTGGGGCCGTGGTCACCCCCGGCGACGAGTAATCCCCGGCTCAGTCGGCCTTGAAGTACTTCGCGGCGGGGTGGTGGAAGACGAGCGCCGAGACCGACGCCTCCGGGTCCATCACGAAGCCCTCCGTGAGATCGAGGCCGATCGTCGCGGGTTCGAGCAGGCGGAAGAGGGTCTGCTGGTCCGCGAGGTTCGGGCACGCCGGGTAGCCGAAGGAGACGCGGATCCCACGGTAACGGCCCTTGAGCTTCTCGCTGATCGCGAGATCGGGCGGATCCGGAAACCCCCAGAGCGTCCGGAGGCGCGCGTGCAGCATCTCGGCGAACGCCTCCGCGCACTCGATTGCGAGCGCGCCCAGCGCGTGAGATCTGACGTACTCCCCCCGATCCTTCCAACGGGCCGCGAGCTCCCGCACGCCCTCGCCGCAGGTGACGGCGAAGAGGGCGATGGAGTCGTCCACGTCGTTCCGGACGTAGTCGGCGAGGCAGAGGCGCTCGCCGTCCGTCTGCCGCGGGAACTCGAAGCGCGCGAGCTCCCGACCCGCGGGGTCGAAGACGATCACCGCGTCGCCGGCGGCGCGCGCCCGGTACCAGCGGTACACACCGTGGGCCCTCAGCAGGCGCTCGGTGACGGCGTCGTGCTTGAGCCGCTCGACGGTCTCGTGGAGCTCCAGCGCTTTCGGATCGCGGCTGGCGAGGAGCCGCTCGACGAGCCCGCGCAGGCCCAGGTGCTTACCGTAGAGCATCTGGAGGTTGAGGTACGGGTAGATGTGGGTGAGCGGCACGTCGCGGAGAAGGTGAGACTCGAGGTCCGGCGGCGTCGGCACCGGGATCCGCTCGAGCCGCGCCCGCGGTCGCTCGGGTGCCTGCACGGGGCGCGCGCCTTCGCCGCCCGTCGGGGTCCCCACCG
>Ga0209161_10000340_pt1 | contig 37572 bp, 36 predicted proteins | sample GraSoiAngelo_155_FD_186169 | JGI IMG/M metagenome (GOLD analysis project Ga0209161, IMG submission 186169) | Grasslands soil microbial communities from the Angelo Coastal Reserve, California, USA - 14_1009_13_30cm (SPAdes) (version 2) | ecosystem: Environmental > Terrestrial > Soil > Grasslands... | reverse complement strand
CCGGGCGGGCATGAGATCTGGCGCGACACGGTCGCGTTGGCGGGTACCGAAGCGCTGGCGACCGGGTTGGCGCTGCTCCGTCCGGGGGAGCTGCCCGTCGGCGCCGGTCGCTTCGAGATCGGACGGCTCGGCGCGGGCTCCGCAGCGACGCGCACCGCGCCCTTCCTCGTGAGCTTCTCGGATCAGTGGGCGATCACCAATTACGATGAGATGATCAGCCTGCTGCGCTACTTCGAACGCCAGGAATGGGTGGACAAGCTGCGCCAGGCGCCCCCCGACCAGCGTCCCGCCGTCTGGCGCGCGTTCTACAAAGCGACCGATCCTGTCGAGATCACGCCGGAGAACGAGGCGCTGGAGGCGTACTTCCGCCGCATCCAGATCGCGAACCAGCGCTTTCGGGAGTCGGGAGAGCCCGGGTGGCTGACGGACCGGGGCGAGGTGTTCATCTCCCTGGGTGAGCCGGACGACGTGTTCGACTTCACGACGGATGTGTCGCGCGCGGGGGTCCGCGGCGTCCGCTGGACCTACAACGCGCTGCGGCTGACGCTCTTTTTCCAGGACAATACGGGCTTCGGCCGCTTCCGCCTGACGCCGCTCTCGCGGGCCGAGTACCAACGCGCCGTGGCGCAGCGCCGCCGGTCGTGATGCGGGTGGTCGGCCTCCTACTCCTCGTCGTCGCCACCCCTCTCGGGTCCGCCGGCACGGCGCAGCAGACCGCTCCCTACATCGCGGCCGAGCGCGCCGAATCCCTCAGGCTCGCGGGCCGGCCGTGGCACGCGGCGGAGACGCTGCTCGCGGCCGCGGCTCGCGAGCCCCGACTCAACGCCACGTTCATCGTGGAAGGCGCTCGGGCCGAGCTCCACGCGCGGCGCTACGATCGCGCCCGCAGCCTGCTGATCGGCCAACCGTGGCTCGAGGACTATGGCGACGGCGGCGCCCTGGCGGTGCTGGCGGAGGCGGAAGCGCGGCTCGGCCTCGAGACTGAGGCGGCAGGTCATTACGCCGCCGCGCGGGCGCGGGCGCGTGGCTCCCGGGCGGCGCTGCTCGCGGTGCGCGAGGGGCTCGCCTGGGAGGCGGCGGGCGAGCGGGACTCCGCAGCGGCGGCCTATGGCGCGGCGCGGGCCGCGGGCCTCCCGGCCATCGACGCGTGGCTGCGGCTGCGCCAGGCGCGCGTCACTCGCGACACGGCGGTGGCGTTCCGCCTGCTCGCCGACCTGCCGGCACCGGCGTCGCGTGAGGCGGGCTCCGCCAGGGCGCAGGCGCTGCTCGCCGCCGGGGATTCGGCGGCCGCGCTCGACGCGTTCGCCCAGGCGGGCCGCGCGCTCGACCTGGCCCGGCTGGCGTTGGCGCGTGGGGACTCGAGCCGGGCGCGCGACGCGCTATACGGTCTGATGGCGCGGGCGCCGGAATCGGACGACGCCGCCGCGGCCGTCGGCGTGGCGCTGGCCGCTCTCCGGTCCCGAACCCCGCCCGAGCGCGTGGCGCTGGCCCGAGCCATGAAGGGCCACGGGGGCGCGGTGGACGCCCGGGTCGAGGTCGAGCGCGCGCTCCGACAGGGAGACTCGAGCGCCGCGACACTGGTGCTGGCCGGCGAGCTGCTCGCCGCCGCCGGCCGATACCGCGACGCCGAGCGCGCCTACCGGTCTGCAAGCACCGATCCCACGCTCGGCGCCCTCGCCATCTACCGCCGCGCGCGGGTGCTCGTCCGCCTGGGAGATCCGGGCGCGTCGGAAGCGCTGTCGGGGTTCGCGCAGTCGTTCCCTTCTGATACCGCTGCGCCCAACGCGCTGTACATGTTGGGGGACATGCTCGGGGATCGGGGGGACTGGGCGGGGGCGGCGCGCTGGTTCGGGGAGCTGATCGCGCGCTACCCCGCCGACCTGCGCGCGTCGCTCGCGCGCTTCCGGCTCGCTTCGCAGGCGTTGCGCGACGGCTTGCGCGACAGCGCCGCCGCCCTGTTCCAGGCGGAAGTGGCGGCCGCCGGCCCGCAACGCACGACCGCGCGCTTCTGGCTCGGCAAGCTCACCCTGCTGGCAGGGGACACGGCGGGAGCACGGGCGACGTGGCTTGCGCTGGTGCGCGAGGACTCGATCGGCTATTACGGGCTCCGCGCGCGCCGCGAGGTGGACCTGCCGCCGCTCCGCATCGCCGCTGCTCCGCCGCCGGGCCCTTCGCCGGCCGTTGCGACGTCGCTCGGCCGCATCGACACGCTGCTCCTGGCCGGGCTCGACACCGCGGCACAGGCGGAGGTGCGCGCCGTCCTCGGGCGCGCGCCGCAGCAAGACATCGACGCCCTCCTCGCGTGGAGCGAGGGACTCGCGGCTCGCGGCTTCGGCCCGGCCGCCGTCCGCCTCGGGTGGCAAGCGGCGCTCAAGTCACCGAACGACTCGCGCGTGCTCCGCGTCATCTTTCCGTGGCCGAACCGCCGTGCGGTCGAGGCGGAGGCCGCCGAGTTCGGCGTCGATCCCCTGCTCCTCGTCGCCATCGTGCGCCAGGAAAGCGTGTTCGATGCGCAGGCGCTCTCACCCGCCGGCGCGCGCGGCCTGGCGCAGCTCCTGCCGGGCACGGCGGCCCTCACCGCGCGGGGGCTCGACGTCACGTTCTATCCCGAGTGGATCACCGTTCCCGACCTGAACCTCCACCTCGGTGCCGCGCACCTGCAGGAGCTGCTGCAGCGCTTCGGGGGCCGGGTGGACGCGGCGACGGCCGCCTACAACGCGGGCGGGGCGCCCGTCAGACGCTGGCTCGAACGGCCCGGTGCCGACGATCCGGACGAATTCATCGAGCTCATCCCGTACCAGGAGACGCGCGGCTACGTGCGCGCGGTGCTGCGCAATCGCGAGCTGTACCGCGCCCTGTACGTCACGCCAACCAATTGATTGTGCTTGATTTATGGACCCTGGTCGGCGTCGCGCCGGGGTTTCTTGACAACCTTTCCGCGGTGTGTCATTTCTATCGCGCCGGACACGTGCCGGGCCGGGTGCTCCGCGCCCCATGCGTGACTCTGCAGGAGGCAGACCGAATGGCTAAGGGAAAAGTGAAGTGGTTCAATGACGCCAAGGGCTACGGCTTCATTGAGCAGGAAGGCGGCGAGGACGTGTTCGTACACTTCTCCGCCATCCAGATGGACGGGTTCAAGACCCTCGCCGAGGGTCAGGTCGTGGAGTTCGAAGTGAAGGCTGGCGAGAAAGGGCTGCACGCGGCGAACGTCGTTCGCGGCTAACCGGCCTCGCGCCGTTCGGCGTCCCCCGCCCGCGCACTCGGGCGGGGTTTTTCGTTCTTCCCCCTGGCCGCGTTATTGTTCGGCCCATGCCCCCCCCTGGTCCCGCGTCCACGCTCTATCTGGTCGACGGCTACGCGCTCATCTACCGCGCCTTCTTCGCGATGATCGCCCGCCCCCTCACCACCCGCCGCGGCGAAAACACCTCGGCGGCCTGGGGGGTCACCAACTTCTTGCTCCGGCTGCTCGAGCGGCGGCGTCCCGACTATCTCGCCTGGGTGCACGACGTGGGCGAGTCATTCCGGCATCAGACCTACCCCCAGTACAAGGCGACACGGCAGAAGCTCACTGAGGAGCTGCAGCAGGAGTTCGACCGGTCGGTCGAGCGGATCGAGCAGATCCTCGAAGCGTTCCGGGTGCCGCTGGTCGGCGTCGAAGGATATGAAGCGGACGACGTGATCGGCACGCTCGCCACCGCGGCGCGTGGCCTGCAGGTGGTGATCGTGTCGGGCGACAAGGACTTCTACCAGCTGATCGGGCCGGGCATCGCGCTCCTGAACCCGGGTCGCGGCGGCCCGGCGGGCGTCGAAGAGCACTGGGTGGACCTGACGAACGCGAGCGAGCGCCTGGGCGTGCCCCCGGAGCGGGTGGTGGACTACCTGGCATTGGTGGGCGACAGTTCGGACAACGTGCCGGGCGTGAAGGGCGTGGGGGAGAAGACGGCGCTCGAGCTGCTCAAGACGTTCGGCGACCTCGATGCGATACTCGCGAACGCGGACCGGATTCCCGGCAAGCGGGCGCGGGAGGCGGTGCTGCAGTACGCCGATCTGGCGCGGCTCTCGCGGGAGCTCGTGACCATCCGGCGCGATGTGCCGCTGCCGCTCGACCTCGACCGGCTGCGGGTTCGCTCGCCCGACGCCGGGCGGCTCGCCGAGCTGTTCACCGAGCTCGAGTTCCGGTCGCTCATTCCCAAGCTGTCGTCACTCGAGCTCGCAGCGGCGAGCCCCGCTCCCGCGCGCCAGCGGGCACCCGTCGTCACCGGCCCGCCGTCGCTCGCGACGCTCACGCCGGCACGGGCCGAGCCGTCGATCGTCGACGACCCCGCCAACCTGCCGGCAGCGGTCGCCGAGTGGCGCCGGGCCCCTCTCCTCGCCCTCGATACGGAGACCACATCGCTCGATCCGATGCGCGCCGAGGTCATCGGCATGTCGCTGGCGGTCGCGCCGGGGCGGTCGTGGTACCTCCCGTTCGCGCACCTAGCGCCCGACGGCGAGCTCGCCGGCGGGACAGCGCCGCGGAATCTCCCGCCGCTCACGAGCGAGGCGCTGGCGCCGGTGCGGGAGCTGCTCGGCGATCCGCGCGTGCCGAAGGCGGGGCACAACATCAAGTACGATTGGCTGGTACTGCGCCGCGCAGGGGTGGAGCTCGCGGGCGCGTCGTTCGACTCGATGCTCGCGAGCTTCGTGCTCGATCCCGGGCGGCGGTCACACGCCCTCGACGACCTGGCGCGCGAGCGGCTGTCCCTCGCGGTGCGGACGTACGCGGAGCTCGTGGGCCGGGGAAAGGCGGAGCGTCCGTTCGCTGCGGTGCCGCTGGCGGACGCGGCGCGCTATTGTGCTGTGGACAGCGAGATCGTGCTGCGCCTGCACGACGCGTTTCGGCCGGAGCTCGAGGACCACCAGCTGGTTCGCCTGCTGGAGACGATCGAGATGCCCCTCATGCCCGTGCTCGTCGACATGGAATCGCGGGGGGTGTGCATCGACCTGACACGATTGGGCGAGATCTCCCGGGCGTTCGCCGGCGAGCTGACGGCGCTCGAGCGCACGATCTATCACGCCGCAGGCACCGACTTCAACATCAACTCGACGCCCCAGCTGCGGCACGTCCTGTTCGAGAAACACCAGCTTCCAATCCTCAAGAAGACGAAGACGGGCCCCTCGACCGACTACGAGGTGCTGGAGCAGCTCGCCGCGATGGGACACGAGGTGCCGCGGTTGCTGATCGAGTACCGCGAGCTCTCGAAGCTCAAGTCCACCTATGTGGACGCGTTGCCGGGATTCATCAACCCGCTGACCGGACGTATCCACACCAGCTACAATCAGACCGGTGCCGCCACGGGCCGGCTGTCGTCCTCGGATCCGAACCTGCAGAACATCCCCGTGCGCACCCCGCGCGGCGAGGCCATTCGCCGCGCCTTCGTCGCTCCGCCCGGCGCGATGCTGCTCACCGCCGACTACTCCCAGATCGAGCTGCGACTCCTGGCCCATCTCTCGGGCGACCCGGCGTTCGTCGAAGCCTTCGAGCAGGGCGGTGACATTCACCGCCAGACTGCGGCGATCATCTTCGGCGTGGCGCAGGACCAGGTCACGCCGGAGATGCGAGCCCGCGCGAAGACGATCAACTTCGGCACAATTTATGGGCAGGGGGCGTTCGCCCTGTCCCGTCAGCTCGGCATCACGCAGGATGACGCGAAGCGGTTCATCGAGCAGTACTTCACCCGCTTCGCCGGGGTCAGGGCCTGGCTCGATCGCACCGTGGCCGAGGCGCGCGAGAAGGGGTATGTCGAGACACTGTTTGGAAGGCGGCGCTACATCCCGGAGCTGAAGGATCGTAACTACAACATCCGCGCGTTCGGGGAACGTACGGCCACCAACTCCCCCCTTCAGGGATCGGCGGCGGACCTGATCAAGATCGCGATGATCCGCATCGCCGGCGCCCTGAAAGAGCAGGGGCTCGCATCCCGCATGATCCTGCAAGTCCATGACGAGCTTGTAGTTGAGGTCCCGCGCGGGGAGGCGGAAGCCGCCACAGAGCTGGTAAAACGCCATATGGAGCGAGCCGCCGAGCTGCGGGTCCCACTGGTCGTAAGTGTCGGCATGGGAATGAATTGGGTCGATGCGAAGGGGTAAGCATGGCTCTTGCAGGAACGGGCTTCGACGCGCACTATATGTGGCACCGAGCCAGGGACTTACGGGCTCGGCGCCCTTTGGCGCCCGGAGGGTTGGCAGCGATGCCTCGAAACGGCTTCACCCTGATCGAGCTGCTCATCGTGGTGGTGATCATCGGGTTGTTGGCGACCATCGCCATCCCGAAGTTCTCCAACACGAAGGAGAAGGCCTACGTCGCCGCCATGAAATCCGACCTTCGGAACCTCGCGACTGCGGAGGAAGCCTTCTTTTACGACAGCGCGAAGTACACGACCAACTTCGCGCTGATGAACAACTTCAATCCGTCGGCGGGCGTGACCATGGTCCTCAACGCGACGACGTCGGGGTGGTCGGCGTCGACCACGAGCGCCTTCGCGCCGGGGCGGCAATGCGCCCTGTTCTCGGGGAACGCGGCGCCGGTGGCGCCGGCGACGGTGGAGGGCCGCATTACCTGCCAGTAGACCCGCCGTACCGTGAATTCACACGCCGCCGCGAGGGGATGTGCTTCGCCCTCGACGGCGGCGTGTGGCTTCATCGCCACAAGCTCCGGGGCGAGCCGATGGTGCACCTGGTGAGCGCGGACCGGGAGCGGTTGCTCGCCCTCGGCCCGGCCCTCGGGCTTGAGCCGGAGTGGCTCCAGTACAAACCGCTGAAGGACCCGAGGACAGGGGTCAGGGTACCGGCGTGGCACTGGGACGTGATGGGAGTACGGCTGCGACGGCTGGAAACGGGAGAGGCAACGACTCGACGCACGGACCCACAGGGGTCTGCTCCCTAGTCGCTGTTGCCTGCCTCTAACCTGGGCGCCCGTACCCCCGGCCACCAGTTCCACCTCCCCGCGATGTGCATGATCGCCGGTACGAGCACCATCCGAATCAAGGTCGCGTCGAGCAGGACGGCGGCGGCGAGACCGAAGCCGATGAGCTGGACGGCGAGGACGCGCGTAAAGGCGAAGGTGCCGAACACGAGAATCATGATCAGGGCGGCGCTCGTGATGGTGGACGCCGTAGCCGAGAGACCCTCCATGGTGGCGTGGTCGTTCCGGCCGGTCTTGTCGAAGACCTCTTTCACCCGCGTCAACAGGAAAACCTCGTAGTCCATCGACAGCCCGAACACGATGGCAAACACCAGCACTGGCACGACCGCCCAGATCGCCTCCGTGGGCCCGTCGAGCCCGAACACGCGGCCGCCGTAGCCATGCTGGAACACGAGCACGGTGAGCCCGAACGCTCCGCCCACCGACAGGAGGTTCAGGACGACGGCTTTGACTGGAACGAGCAGCGAGCGGAATGCGACGAACAGCATGATGGCGGTAATGCCGAGGACCAGGGCGACGGTCTCCGGGAATCGCTTCATGAGCTCCTGCTGGGTATCCACGTTCGAGGCGGCGAAGCCGGCGACCAGGATCTCCGCCCCGGCGAGGCCCCGGACGCCGCGGGACACCACGGCCCGGACCCGTCGCACCACGTCCATCAGTCCCGTGAGGGAGACCGTGTCCGCAGGGATCACGTCGAGCAGCGTGACGCGATTGTCGGCACTCAGATACGCGTCGAAGAACTTCGGGTTTTTGGCGCGGACCGCGGCCGGGTCGCTGTAGTAGACGGCGAGCTGCAGCGTCGACATTCTCGGCTTTATGACGCCCCGGACCTCGCGCACGCGCGGGTCCTTCCGGGTCGAGTCGGTGAGCGCCTTGAGCCCCGGGAGGCGGCGGGCGGACAGGGCCGACTCCCCTTCCGGGAGCTGTACCACGACACGCACCGGTTGGATCACCCCGCTGGCGCCCATCTCGCGCAGCGCCTCGAGCCCCCGGCCCGACTCGGACTCCGGCGGGAACCAGTTGGTGGCGGGAAGGCCGAGGCGGATCTGGCTGAGCGGAAAGGTGAGCAGCGCGATCGCCGTCCCCCCGACCGCGACCGCGCGCCACGGCCGATGGCCCAGCCAGCGCGCCCATCGCTCCCAGCCGGTCGGTGCGTGGAACCGGGCGAGCGGGCGGGCGAGCCACTTGGGGCGGTCGATGTTGCGCCCCAGGATGGCGAGGACCGCCGGGAGGAACGTGGTGGCGAGCAGGACGGCGACGGCGACCACGAACAGCCCACCCACCCCCACGGAGCGGGTGTCCGAGAGCGGCGTGGTGACGAGCGCCGCGAACCCCACCACCACCGTCAGTCCTGACGTGACGACCGCCGAACCCGCCGTCTCGACCGTCCGGATGGCAGCGTCGGCAGCCGAGAGGCCGCGGTTGAGCTCCTCGCGGAACCGGGTGACGATGAGGAGCGAGTAGTCTATGCCCACGCCGAGGCCCACCATGGTGGTGATGTTCAGCACGAACACGGACATGGGCGTGTAGCGCGCCGCGATGGTGACGAGGCCGAGCGCGATCGTGATCGCGAGGACGCCTACCAGGACCGGCAGCGCGGCGGCGACCAGGGCACCGAAGGCGACGATCAGCACCGCCAGGGTGAGCGGCAGGGCGCGCTGCTCGCCCCGGTCTGTGTCCTCCGCGCTGATGGTGCGCACGTCGTGGTCCAGGGCGGGGAATCCGGTCACCATGATCTCGAACCCCTCGGAGCCCGGGACCCGCGCCAGCGCGTCCCGGATGGCCGCGCGCAGGTCGGGGACGAAACTGGCGCTCAGGTCATGGGTGGACTCCGGGGTGAGCGCCGCAATCAGGAACGTCGTGTGGCGGTCCTGACTGACGAAGCTCGACTCCCCGATCGAGCGGGCCGAGATCACCTCGCCCACGTAGGGGCGGCGTTCGACGGCGGCTTTGAGGGTGTCGAGCACGGCTTCGAAGCGGGCGTTGGTCCAACGGACCGGGCCGTGGACGACGATCGCCACGTAGTCGGCGAACGGTGTCGGAAACGCCTCCTTCAGGAGCTCGGTCGCACGGCTCGATTCCGTGGTCTCGCTCCCACCGCCCCGGAGCGCGAGCACCTGCTGGACATGACAGGCCCGCGGCCCGAACAGCAGCGCGAGGGCCGCCCATGCCACGATGACCCACCCACGCCGGCGAATAATGGGTGCCGCGGGTAACGCGAACACTTACGTGCCAAGCATAAGCAGGCCACAATCATAGAGACGCCAGCGGGCCAAAGCTAGCGGCGCGACGCCGTCCGTTCGCATATTGCGCGCATGCTCGAGCGCCGCATCCTCATTCTCGTCGCCGCCCTGGTTGTCCTGCTCGCGTCGGCTGCACTGTGGAACGCCTTCGTGCGACGGCCCGCGCGGGCGTCGGCCAGCGCGACGCCCGATACCGCGTCGGTGGAGAGCGTGGTGCGGACGGCGGGCCCGGCCGTCGATTCGGCGCCGGACACCGCGCGCGCGGCCGCGCAACCCGCCCCCGCCCCCGCCCCCACGGTGGTGCCGCCGGTCGGCGCCGGTGGCCCGAGCTACATCGTGCTCCTCGCCCGCTCCGAGATCCGCCGCCGGATCCGCGCCAGCGCCGGGAGCACGTATCTGAGCGACATCGTGGCCGGGAGCACGGACTCCATCCTGCACCGCTGGGACGGCCGCGTGTCGACGCCGGTGCGCGTGTTCTTTCCCCCAACGACCGTCGCCAACTTCCAGCCGAGCTTCCTCGACGCCGTGCGGAGCGCCTTCCAGCGTTGGCAGGAGGCCGGCGTGCCAGTGCGGTTCAACCTGGACGCCGACTCAAGCTCCGCCGAAGTGCGGGTCCAATGGCGCATCCAGTTCGAAGGAGAGCGCTCGGGGCAGACGGACCTGCAGTGGGACGAAGATGGACACCTGACCGGCGGCGTCGTCACGCTCGCCACCTTCGATGCCAAGGGGCAGCCGTTCGCACCCGACGACGTCCGCGTGCTGGCACTGCACGAGATCGGGCACCTGCTGGGCCTCGACCACTCGCCCGATGCGGGCGACATCATGTACGCGCAGCCCAAGGTGCGTGACCTCTCACCCCGCGACATCCGCACGGCCTCGCTCCTCTACGACCTCGCGCCGGGCCCCCTTCGGGTCGGCAGCTGAGCCTCGGGGGGGGCGTCGAGCTATATTGAAGAAAGGCGGCAGTCGGCGGATCCCATGGCACACCGCAGCATCATCTCATTCCTCACCCACGAAGCCCTCCCCTCCCCGGACGGCGGGGCGGCCACCCTCGCCCAGGCGTTGGACGCGCGGGTCCGCGAGGGGGAGCTGATCGAGAAACTTCCCGATCACGCAGTGCGCTGCTTCGCCTGCGGGCACCGCTGCCTCGTAAAGCCCGGACGCCGGGGGATCTGCAAGGTCCGTTTCAACCAGGATGGCACGCTCTACGTCCCCGCCGGCTACGTCGCGGCGCTGCAGTGCGACCCGACCGAGAAGAAGCCGTTCTTCCACGCCCTCCCCGGCTCCGACACGCTCACCTTCGGTATGCTGGGATGCGACTTCCACTGTGGGTACTGCCAGAACTGGCTCACGAGCCAGGCGCTGCGTGACGACGCGGCGGGCGTCGTCCCGACCGACGTCACCCCCGACGACCTGGTCCGGCTGGCGCTGCGGCAGGGAGCGAAGCTCGTCGGCTCGTCCTACAACGAGCCGCTCATCACCGCCGAGTGGGCGCTCGACGTGTTCAAGGTGGCGAGGGGCCACGGCTTGAAAACCGCGTTCATTTCCAACGGCAATGCGACGTCCGAGGTGCTCGATTACATCCGCCCCTGGACCGACTGTTACAAGATCGACTTCAAGGCGATGGAGGATCGCCGCTACCGCGAGCTGGGCGGCGTGCTCCAGCACGTGCTCGATGCGATCCGCATGGTGTACGAACGGGGATTCTGGCTCGAGCTCGTGACCCTCGTGGTGCCGGGGTTCAACGATGACGACGCCCAGTTGCGCCGGGCCGCCGACTACATCGCGTCGGTGAGCCCCGAGATCCCGTGGCACGTCACCGCGTTCCACAAGGACTACCGGATGACCGACCCCGACAACACGTCGGCCGAAACGCTGGTGCGGGCGTGTGAGATCGGGGCGGCGGCCGGCCTCAAGTTCGTGTACGCGGGCAATCTCCCAGGCCGGGTCGGGCGCTGGGAGCATACGTGGTGCCCCGACTGCGGCGAGTTGCTGATCGAGCGCTACGGGTATGTGATCCGGCAACAGCGGATCGGCGCGGCGGGCGGGTGCGTCGGCTGCGGCCGGCGGATCCCGGGCGTGTGGTCGTAGGGCTGTTGCTCGTCGCCCTGCAGGGCGCCGGTTCGCCTGCTGCGCCCCCTGAGCACCGCCCCGGGGCTCCCTCACCCGAACGGGCGTCGTTCAGTGCGGACAGCTTCGATCCGCTCGTCGAGGTGGGCATCCGCCGCGGCGCCTACCCCGGCGCGGCGCTGATCGTCGGCCGGCGCGACACCATCCTCTTTGGTAAGGGCTACGGGCACCTCACGTGGTCCGCCGCGAGTCGCGCGGTCGATCCCGACGGCACCCTCTACGACCTTGCGTCCCTGACCAAAGTCATCGCGACCACGACCTCGCTCATGCTGCTCGTGGAGCGGGGACAGGTGCGCCTCGATGAGCCCGTCTCGACCTACATCGCGGAGCTCCAAAAGCCGGAAACGGCGGGAATCACCGTGCGCCAGCTCCTCACGCACACGTCCGGGCTCCGGGCCGACATCCCGGACCCGGAGCTCAAGGCAATCCCCGACAGTGCGGCGCTCATGGTGCGGGTGCTGCGCGAGACCCCGCGCGTTCCGCCCGGCACCCGTATCATCTACAGCGATCTGAACGCGATCCTCCTCGGAGAGGTCGTGCGGCGCGTGGCGGGCGAGCCGCTGGACGTCTTCGTGGCGCGGGAAGCCTTCGTCCCCTTGGGGCTTCACCAAACGATGTTCCGGCCGCCGTCACGCCTGCGAGCCCGCATCGCGCCGACGGGGGTGTGGCGCGGGCATCCCGTCGCCGGCACAGTCAACGACGGGAGTGCGTTCAAGCTCCGGGGGGTGTCGGGCAACGCAGGGTTGTTCTCCACCGCGACCGATGTCGCGCGGTTCGCCCAGTTCGTACTGCGAGGCGGGACGAGTCTCGACGGCCGCCGCCTGCTTCGCGAAGCAACGGTTCGCCTGTTCACGTCTAAGGCGGCGGCGTTCGGAGCCAGGACCGAAGCGCGGGCGCTCGGGTGGCAGGCGATGCCGACCGGGGAGAGCGTGTCGAGCGCGGGAACGCTGTTCGGGCCGAGGAGCTACGGCCATACCGGCTGGACAGGGACCTCGCTCTGGATCGACCCCGATCGCGATCTGTTCGTGGTGCTGCTCACCAACCGTGCGTACGCGCCGCGCGCCCGCCGCCCGTTTACGGTGCTCAAGCAAGTGCGCGGGGCGGTCGCCGACGCGGCCGCGAGGGCGTCCGATGCGCCCTGATCGACCCACGCTCATCTACGACGGCGAGTGCGGGTTCTGCGAGCAATCCGTCGAGTTGCTGCGGCGGTGGGATCGGGAACACCGGCTTGCCACGCTCCCGTTTCAAGATGAGGCCGGCGTCGCCGCGTTCGGCATTCCGCTTCCCGCGCTCGCGGCGGCAATGCATCTGGTGCGCCCCGATGGTCGGGTGTTCGCGGGCGCGGACGCGGCGCCGGAGATTCTGCGCCTGCTGCCGGGGAAACGCTGGCTGGCGTGGTGGTTCCGGATCCCCGGCGTGCTGCCCGTGGCGCGTCGTGTGTACGGCCGGATCGCCCGCCAGCGACGGTGCCTGGTGCGCGGCTACGGGGCCCACTAGGTTCGGACTGTGGAAACGGCGGAGGGGAGTCGATGACCGCGCCAGTAGCGCTCAATGACGAGACGGCCCGCGCTGCGCTCCGGCAGGTAAAGGATCCGGAGCTCGACATGAACATCGTCGATCTCGGCCTCGTCTACGACGTCGAGATTGCCGACGGCGACGTGCGCGTGAAGATGACGCTCACGTCACCCGGCTGCCCGGCGGGTCCGATGATCACCAACGACGCCTACCGGGTGCTGCGCGGGCTCGAGGGCGTGAAGGACGTCGATATCGAGATCGTGTGGGAACCGTACTGGACGCCCGAGCGGATGGATCCCAAAGTGCGGGCGTTGATGGGGCTCTAGCCGAGCGCCGCGAGCAGCGCGTCCCCGAGTGCTTCGATTTGCCAGCGCCGGAGCTCCCCAATTCGGGAGAGCCCGGCGCGATCGTTTGGCGGCGGCTGGGCACGGGCGACGGCTTCGAGGGTCGAGCGCCCGCACAGCACGCCGGGATCGAGCCCCAGCTCCGCGGCGGCACGATTGCGGGCAGCCTTGAGGCGCTCGACCCGCGCCTCGAGCGCCGGATCACGCGCCTGGCGTGGGGCACGCTCCACGCGGGGTAGCTCGCTCTCCGGGAGCCCGAGGGCGCGGCGCACACCATCGAGCAGCGCGGGCCCGTGCCGTGCGGCCAGGCTGGGCGGAAGCGCGGCGATCCCGCTCAGCTCGGCGGGCGCGCGGGGCAGGGCCTTGGCCACGGCGAGCAGTGCGTCATTCCCGATGATGCGGAACGTGGCCCGGTCCAGTTCCGCGCCCTGGGCCTCGCGCCACCGGTACAGCTCCCGCAGCGCCGCGAGCTGTCGCGGCGTGAGTGCCTTCGCCCCTTTCACGCGCAGAAACGCGTCCGGCCCCCCGGCCCCCCCGGCCCCCCCGGCCCCCCCGGCCCCCCCCGTCCCCCCGCCGTCGGACGTGCCCCCTCTCGTCCAACGAAGGTCTTCGAGCCGCGTGAATTCCTCCTCCGCCCACGCGAGTCGACCGAGCGCCGTGAGCCTGACGCGCAGCTGCTCGCGCAGTGCCGGCAGGTGCGCGGTATCGGCGGCGGCGTAGGCGAGCATCGCCGGGGGGAGCGGGCGGCGCGACCAGTCCGCCTTCTGGTGCTCCTTGGCGAGCTTCACGCCGGCGTACTTTTCCAACAGCGCCGCGAGGCCAACGGCCGGCTCGCCCGCCAGCTGGGCGGCGATGCGCGTGTCGAACAGCCGCCGCGCCCGGAATCCGTAGTCGCGATCGAGAATCCGCAGGTCGTAATCGGCGTCGTGGAAGATTTTTTCGACCTTGGGATCGGCGAGCAGCCGACCCACCGGCGAGAGGTCGGCCACCGCCAGCGGGTCGATGATCTCGGTCCGGGACGGGCTCGACAGCTGAATCAGAAAGATCCGGTCGCGGTAGCGGTGGAAGCTCGCCGCCTCAGTATCGGCGGCGACCAGCGGCTCTCGCGAGAGTGCCGCGATCGCCTCGGCGAGCGCCTCGGGTGTGCGGATGTAGCTCACTCTTGCTTGCTGAGCGTGTCGAGGCCGGCGGCGATCTCCTCGAGCGCTTTGGCGAGGGTCTTGTAGAATTCAGCGTCGGGCGGCTGGGGCGCCCCGCCCAGCGGATCGCCCGCGCATTTGCGGGCGGCGCGCGCGGCGTGGCGGATGTAGTCGGTGGCAACCTGCATCGAGGACCTCGGGATCGGGGTTGGGGTGTCGGATCCGGCGCAGCTCATCCAAAAGATACGCGCGGCCCTCGCGCCTTGTAGGCTGGGCGACTGGCCCACGCCGCTCGAGCGGGCCCCGGCGCTCGCCCACGCCGTCGGCGTGGCCGAGCTCGCCGTCAAGCGGGAAGACCGCTCGTCCGCGCGCGCCGGGGGGAACAAAGTACGCGGGCTCGAGTTCCTGTTCGCGGGCGCGCCCACCGGCACGGTCTTCGTCACGCTGGGCGGCACCGGCTCGACTCACTGCCTCGCGACCGCGGTGCACGCCGCTGCAGCGGCCGGCAGCGCCGTGCTCGCGCAATTCCCGCAGCCCGAGACGCCCGCGAGCCGCGCGGTGGCCGCCGCCTGCCGGGCACGGGCGACGCTCGTCGTGCACGCCCGGGCGAGGGCGACGCTGCCGCTCGCCGTGCTCGACGCGTGGCGTCGCGCGGGGGCGCTCGGCCCCCGTCGCTGGATTCCCGGCGGGGGAGCGCATCCCCGCGCGGTGGTGGGCCATGTGCTGGCCGGGTTGGAGCTCGCGTCGCAGGGCGTCTCGCCGCCGGACGCGATCGTCCTCCCGCTCGGCACCGGCGGTACCGCCGCGGGCCTCGCGCTCGCCGTCACCGCGCTCGGCTGGCCGACGCAGGTCGTGGGCGTCCGCGTAGCACCACGGCTGGTCGCGAATGGTTGGCGTACCATGCGACTCGCTCGCGCGGCACGCCGACTGCTCGCGGGCCAGGGCATACCGCTCCCCGCTCCCCGCTCCCTCCACATCGTGGACGGGTTGGGGCTGGGCTACGGTCACCCGACGCCCGAGGGGGAGGCGGCCGCCCGGCTCGCGTCCGAGCACGGCCTCATCCTCGATCCCACCTATGGGGCCAAAGCGTTCGCCTTTCTCATGCGTCGTGGAACGTGCAACGTGCAACGGGTGGTTTTCTGGCATACGTTTGCGGTCCCCGTTCCCCAAGCGGAGCCCGCACCGTGACGCCGTTCGGGACGGCGGTGCGCAAGGCGATGATCGAATACCGCGCACCGGCCGAGATGGTCTTCGTGTGCATCGATCGATTGGGACGTGCCACGCCGATTCCGGACGAGATCGCCCGCTTTCTCGGACCCCGTCCGCCGGCCGGGGGGGGCCACCAACCGATCCGGGTGCCGGTGGGCGACGTCGAGCTCGCCGTCGAGGTGCGCGGCGAAGGGGTGCCGGTGCTGTTCGTGCATGGGTTCCCGTTCGATCGCACGATGTGGCGGCACCAGCTCGCCACGCTGTCTCGTGTTCGCCGCATCGCGCCGGATTTGCGCGGGGTGGGCGGCTCGGGGGCGCCACCCGCGGCCGACGAGTACTCCCTGGCGCGGTATGCCGACGACCTCGTGGCCGTGCTCGACGCCCTTGGGGTGCGGCAGGCCGTGCTGTGCGGCCTCTCGATGGGTGGCTACGTCATCTTCGAGCTGTTGCGCCGGCATCCGGGACGGGTGAAGGCGATGATCCTCGCCGATACCAAGCCTCAGGCGGACTCGGCCGAGGCGAAGCGGGGGCGCGAGGAGCTCACACAAGTGGCGCAGCGGGAGGGTCAGGACGCCGTGATCGAGCGGCTGCTCCCTCGGCTGCTCGCGCCGGCCACGCAAGCCACCCAGCCCAAGGTGGCCGGACAGGTGCGCGAGATGGCGCGCCGTTGGTCAGTGCCAGGACTCGTGGGCGCGTTGCGGACCTTGCGCGACAGACCCGACTCTACCGAGACGCTCCGGGGTGTGCGGGTGCCGACGCTCGTGCTGGTGGGGAGCGACGACGAGATCGCTCCCCCCGATACGGCGCGCGCCATGGCGCGGCTCATCCCGGAGGCGCAGTGTCATGTCGTGCCCGCCGCCGGACACATCGCGCCCCTCGAACAGCCCCTCGCGACCAGCCGTTTGCTGGCCGACTTCCTGAGGGCGCTTCCCCCCTCCTGAAGCGAGAACCCCGGGGTGAGGACCCCGGGGCTCTGCTCACGATCCCTTGCGCTGTGGCTTGCCGGGCGGGCTCGCGCTCTGGAACACGTCCCGGTTCTTGGCGATGTAGGACTTCCACTGCGGCGGCGTGTCTTCCTCCGGGAAAATCGCGGTGACGGGGCACTCCGGCTCGCATGCGCCGCAATCGATGCATTCGTCCGGGTGGATGTACAGCTGATCCTCGCCTTCGTAGATGCAGTCCACGGGGCAGACATCCACGCACGACCGATCCTTCAGATTGATGCACGGCTCTGCGATGATGTACGGCATTCAGGCTCCAGGCATTTCGCGTCGCTCCGGCCACGAGAACCGGGCCGAATCGCAAACATAGAACGGGTCCCACCCCCGTTCAAGGCCCGGTGGCAGGCACCGCGAGCCGGGTCATCAGCGACAACACGCCCACGAGGAACGCATACTGCAGCAGAGCGGTGTGATCCGGTTCTTCGGCCGCGCGACCGAAACCGGCAGCCGCCGCGGCGGCGATGCCGAGCAGCACCAGCAGCCCCTCGGAAGTCACCAACCACATCAACGCGATGACGGCTACCGCGATCCAGCGCTGTTGGCGGGTCAGCGCGCGGAAACCGCGCGCGCCGTCGAGCTGCCACACCGGGACCAGGTTGAAGAGGTTCACCCATGCGCCGAAGTGCGCGATCGCGCCCCACGCCCCGATGCCGGTGGCGCGATACACGGCGTAGGCCGCGAGCGCGGCGCCCAGTCCCCAGAGCGGGCCGGCGAGCCCGACTCGCGCGTCTTCACGTGCGTCCGCCGGGTACTGCTTGAGCCGGATCACGGCGCCGATCCCGGGGATGAACATGGGCGCCGTGGCCTTGATCCCGTAGCGTTGCAGCGCCTGCACGTGACCCATCTCGTGGATATAGATGGAAAGCACCACCCCGAGCGCGAACTTCCAGCCCCAGATCGTCCAATAGAGGCTGGCCGATAGCAGCATGCTGAAGAACGTCCCGGCCTTCGTCAGGCCGAGCAGCAGCAGCTTGGCCTTCGTGAGGACAAACATGAGCGCGAACTTGAGCTTGAAGAGCAGGGCACCGAGTGCGCCGACACCGGCCGCCCCTTTGCCCCACCCCGACCCGTGCTTCACGGCCGCAGGCCCGCCGTCCAGGGAGCGGCTCAAGGCGGCGATCCGGGCAGCCACGACTTGGTGCTGGGTCGAGTTCGGCGGCAGGAGCTCGAGCGCCTGGCGCCACGCCGCGAGGGCCGCGCTCACGTCGCTGGCCTGGGTGGCGTGCTCGGCCTCAGCGGCCAGGCGCTTGAGGTCGTCGGAATGGACGAGGCGTTGGCAGGATGGGCAGGCGAGCAGGGCGGGCGCGATCTGTGTGCCGCACTGCGCGCACACGGACGGCGCCCGTCCGGGTACTTCGGCGTCGGTCATCGACGATGGGCTACGCCGCCGCGGGGCGAGCAGCGGCCTGGTACGGCCCCGTGACTTGGAGTACGACGCCCCGGTTGAGCTTCCACGCCTCGTACAGCGCGAACCCGGCGATCAGTAGGTGGAGCGGGCTCGTGACGCCGATCATGATGGGAGCCGCGTACGCGAGCGCGATGATCAGCGCCAGGCCGAGGGCGACCGCGAGCGGCCCGGGCCGAGGCGACGTGCCCAGCGCCCCGTCCGTGGAGGCGCTGACCCCGGCGGCCGCCGCAGCGGGCGAGGCCGCCTGCGCGCGCCACTCCTTCTTCAGCTCGCGGGCGATCAGTGAGGAGTCGGTCACCACGACGGCGGTATAGGTGAGGAACACGGCGAGCAGTTGGTAGCGCCGGCCCCCGCGGCCGTTCGAGCCCTTGCGCACCGCGCCTCCCACCAGCACGCCGACGACGATCGCCACGAGCCCGAACTCGTACCCCGTCAGCGCCGCGATGCCGAAGTAGATCCCTGCCCCCAACACCGCAGCACCAAACCCGAGCCCCAACGCCCTCGCAAACCGCCCGCCCGACGAGCCGCGGTTCCACCCCGCCATGATCTGGTTCCGGCACCGCTGGCACCTAACGGTGCCGTTCACCTCATAGTATGACGTCGCGATGGCCTGGCTGCAGGCCGCGCAAGTGAGGCTGGACGCGGAGCCGTCGCGCTCGACGTGGTCGAACTGGAGACTCCCCACGGGAGTCCCACCGGTTGGTTGATTCACGGATCCTCCTGGAAGCCGGTACGGGCGTTGGGTACGGCCACTAGCTTTGGAAGGGCGGGTGACGGTTGCAGTGAGAAACGACCATGGGGTAAGGAACCTTAGGTCCATGATAGGGTTGCGCGCTGCAGAGATACCAGTGGGTATCTGAACTGGCGATCCTACACAGTCTTGTTGCCAGAAACGATTCCCACAGGTATCGTAGATCCTGATGGGTATCAGACAGAAGCGCACGGCCGAGACGAAGGCGCTGCTCTTCGAGGCGGGACTAAGCGTGTTCGCGGAGCGCGGCATCGAATTCGCCACGCTCGACGACATCGCTCAAACGGCCGGCTTCACCAAGGGCGCGATCTACCGGCAGTTTCCTTCGAAGGGCGCGTTTCTGCTCGCCCTGTTCGAGCAGTACGCCGCCGTGGCCCGGTCGGGCGCCGGGGCGCGCCAGGCAGCATGGTTCATCCCCCTCACCCTGCAGTTCGCCGCCCACGCGATGCGGGATCCGTTGCTCAGGCGGCGCTTCGCCGTCGTGCTGGCGGAGGTGCCTGACGGCGGCACGCCCGATGGGCAGCTGCTCAAGGCGCTCGGGCGAGTGCTGCCGCCGGCGTCACCTTCCCCGCCCCGACCGCCGTAGCGGCTTGAGGGCCTCATGGTCTATCTCGCTTCGCTCGTCATACTGCTCATCCCCTACTGGCTCGGGCCCATCGTCGTATGGCTCACCCAGAGGGCCGGTGCCCCGTCCGGCCTTCGAGCCGTTCACTCTGGGGCGGCACGCGGTGCCCGAGGACGTCGCCGCCGCGTTCCGCCAGACCTGCGACGCGCTCACCACCGATGGCTTTCATGTCGTCGCCGATCTGTTCCAGAGCGGTCAAATGAAGCACGTCAGCACCCGTGTCGCGACGGGCGGACGGTCTCGATCCACAACAGTCCCGTTCCAGGGTCGTTCACGCCGCCGCCGTCCCGCGTCGTCGTGCCGCTGCCGATCGTGCAGGACCCGGCGCGGCTGTGCCGCATCACGCGCGTGTACCTCGAGCGACATTACCGTGGCGTGGAGCGCGCCCCGTTCGAGCACCAGGACGAGCCGGCCCGGTTCCTCGGGGGTGCGATGGTGCGCGAGCTGACCGAGCAGGTCGAGGCGGGTGCATGGCGGCGATCTTGCAGGACTTGAATCGGTCGGCCACTCCCTGCTCACCGAGGGCTTCGCGGTGAGCGTCCCGTCGGCGCGCGCGGAGCGACTCGTGGCCGCGGCGCAGCCGCGCTTCCTCGAGACAGGATTCTATCTGTTCCGCTCGGAGCAGCACTTCGGGATCGCGGGCCGCTCCGACCGCGTCGCGCTGTTCCCGCGCAGCGACCGGTACGAGATTCTCCGACTCATGGGGACGAACGGCTGGAACTACGACATCGGTCCCGACAGCATCGTCGCCTGGCTGCGGGTGCTCGAGCGCGACCATCCGTTGGTCCTCACCGGGATGGGGTTCGATTGGATGGTGGACGCCCTCGCGCAGGAGCTCGGAGAATCGCAACGGCTCTACTGCTGGTGGGACTAGATGGAGGGGCTCGCGGTCGTCGGCGTGGTCTTCGTCCTCATTGTCGTCGGATACTTCGGGGTGTCCGCCGTACTCCGCCGCATTCCGGCGCCGTCGCTCCGACTGCCGACCGGCCCGATCCCGGACACGTGGCCCGGGATCGTGGAGCACAACGTCCCGCTCGCTCGTGGGCTGAGCTCGGACGAGCGGGAGCGCTTGCTCCGGCTGGTGCAGGTATTTCTGGCGGACAAACACTTCGAGGGATGCGGCGGGCTCACCCTCACCGAAGAGATGAAGGTCACGATCGCGGCCGAGGCGTGCCTGCTGCTGCTCCATCTCGAAGGCCCGTGCTATCCGTCGCTCCGGACGGTGCTCGTGTATCCTCACGGATTTGTTCCGAAAGTCGCCCGGTCTCCCGGGACGGGCGAGGTCGCACCGCCTCCCGTCCGCCTGATGGGCGAATCGTGGGGAGACGGTGTGGTCGTGATCTCGTGGGACGACACGGTCCGCGGGGCGCGCAATCCCGCCGACGGGGAAAACGTCGTGTTGCATGAGTTCGCCCATCAGTTGGACGCGGAGGACGGCGTCACGGACGGCGCGCCGCTCCTGGCGCCGAGCGCCGTGCGCACCTGGGGCGGCGTGCTCTCGGCGGAGTACGAGCGGTTGCGCCGGGACGCCGCCGATAATCGACGGTCGGCGCTCGACGAATACGGGGCGACCAACAAGGCCGAGTTCTTCGCGGTCGCGACGGAGACGTTCTTCGAGAAACCGGTCCAGCTCGAGCGCGAGCATCCCGAGCTGTACGGGCAGCTGCAGCAGTTCTACCGGCAGGATCCCGCGCGGCGAGCGCCGGCCCCTCCCGCACCTCCACCCCCGGGAGCCGCCCCGTGACATCGTCGCCTGCCCGGCTGGTGGACCTGAGCCATACGATCGAGCACGGGATGGTCACCTACCCCGGCCTTGCCGTGCCCGTGATCAGCGACTGGCTCTCGCGCGACGCGTCCCAGACCCGCTACGCCCCCGGCACGACATTCCAGATCGGGAAGATCGAGCTGGTCGCCAACACCGGCACCTACATCGACGCGCCGTCCCATCGGTATGAGGGCGGCAAGGACGTTTCTGACTATCCGCTGCAGGCCGTCGCCAACCTCGCGGGCGTCCTGGTCCGGGCAACGGAGCGCGCCGGCCGGGCGCTCGACCCGGGTGTGTTCCGCGGGCGGGACCTGGGCGGCAAGGCGGTGCTGGTGCACACGGGCTGGGACGTCCACTGGCGCAGCGAGCGGTACGGCACCGGCCATCCCTTCCTGACGCGGGCCGCGGCGGAGCACCTCATCGCGGCCGGTGCGGCACTCGTCGGGATCGACTCGCTCAACATCGATGACGCGGCCGACGGCGCGCGCCCTGTGCACTCGCTGTTGCTCGCGGCGGGGATCCCGATCGTCGAGCACTTGTGCCGGCTGGGCGGGCTGCCGGATGCTGGCTTCCGGTTCTATGCGGTTCCACCGCCTGTGAAGGGGATGGGGAGCTTTCCGGTGCGGGCGTTTGCCGTCCTGGAGGAATGACAGCAAGCGTACAGCATCATGACATGAGTACTGACAATGCAGAGGGCCCGGCGCAGGCAGAGTTGCGACCCGTAGGTCCCACCGGGGTTGAAGGCCGTGCCGTCGGGGGGGTTCGGGGTCTTGCTAAAGCGGACTAGGTCGAACAGATGCTGCCCCTCGAGGAAGAACTCACGCTTGCGCTGGTCGAAGAGGGAGTCGGCCACCGTAGCTGAATCGACACTCGTGAACGCGCCCTGACCGCCGCGCGCGCGGAAATTCGTGATGATGCTGTCCGCGCCGACGAAATCGCGCACGGCGACATTGGCCTCAGCGATGATGAGACGGGCCTCATCCCGTGACGCGAGCCGGATCGGGCTCGACGACGCCGTATACTTGTCCTGCCGGTACAGGTGGTAGCCCGTGACGCTGTTCCGTCCCTTGTCAGCAAACGGGACTCGGGGGTCATTCGTTTTCGTGTAGGTCGTATGATAGAACTGGATGCCACCCGACGTGCTCGAGCGAAGCGTCGGCGACAGATCGAAGCTCGCGGTCGCCGCGTAGTCAACGGTGGTATTGTCATTGGCGCGGTTGTTCAGAGCGATGTAGCCGAGCGCATCCGATTCAAACGTCGGGTTGCTGACGAGCGAGTCGACGCGTGCGTACAGCTCCGAATTCTCTTCGCGCGTGCGGTCCACGCCGAAGGTGATCCGGTGCGTGAACCACTTCACCGGGTGGTGTTGCAGTTGGAAGCTTCCCGTGAATCGATCCAACCCTGCGTGAAGTGGTACACTTCGTCGTACTGGGTGGGATGACCGCTCCAGAAGCCCTCGCGGAACGTGCCGAGGTTGGGGGGGTCGCGAGGACCGTGGTCCACACCCGGCCGCCGAAGCCCGCTTCTGCGCTCAAGTGCGTCGGCCCGGTCACGTACCCCACGTTGGCCGACAGCGTTACTTGCTCGCTCGGTGTGACCGTCAGGTTTGCGCGCCGCTCGTGTGGCGGAAGTCGTTGCTGGGCTCCGCGCCACCCTGCAGCTCGGTCCCACCCGCCACGTAGTAGCGCACGGCGCTCGACCCGCCGCTGACGCTCACCTGGTAGTCGGACACGCGTCCGGTACGAAAGATCTTGCCGATCCCAGGCTGCGCTTGCAGGACGTTCATGTTGATCGAAGCCGTGTCCAGCTGCGTCGGGCTCACGCGGACCGTATCGTAGTTCGTTTCGAAGCGTCCCTCCGGGTTGCCGAGGAAGTTGACGCCTTGGCGCAGCGTGAAGTTCCAGCGCGCCGGTCCCGGTGCGCCCCGCTTGGTGATGATTTGGACCACTCCATTCGACGCCTCGGTCCCGAACAGGGTCGTCGCGGCCGGTCCCTTCACGATCTCCACTGCCTCGATGTCGTCGGGATTGAAGTCGTTGAACCGTGAGATCGAGCTTGAGCCAAAGGACTGGTTCTGGGGGCCGGTCGCGAAATCGGCGTCCGCGCGCACGCCATCCACGTAGACGAGTGGCTGGTTCGAGAGCGACAAGCTCGATGCACCGCGAATGCGGATGCGCGAACCGCTGCCCACCGCGCCGGTGGCAGGCTGGATCAGGACGCCAGGCGCGCGGCCGTTCAGGAGGTCCTGAACGCTGTTGATCGGCGATGCCCGCGTGACATCCGCGGCGTTGATCCGCGAGACCGGGTTCCCGATCTCCCGCTGCGCCGTGGCCGCCGCTGTGCCGGTCACGACCACTTGCTCGAGCTCGAGCGCCTTCTGGTCGAGGGCGATGCGCAGGTTCGTGTCGCCCACGTTCACGGTGTCCGTGCGTGCCCGGAACCCGATCATCCGGACCTGGAGCACCGCGGTCGCGCCCGCAACGTCGTTTAGGGCGAACCGGCCGCTCGCGTCCGTGAACGCCCGGAGGGCAGTGCCTGCGACGGTGACTTGTGCGGCGGCCACCGGCGCGGGCCTCTAGGGGCACCGCGTTCCTCGATGGCGAGCTGCGTCCTCCAACGATATGTTCCCGAATTCGATCTCCGTCGGAGCACCTATGCCCGTCCGCGTCCTCACGCTCGTTCTCTTCCTCTCGCCGGTCGCGCTTGCGGGTCAGCGCACCCAGAAGCCCGCGCTGCACGGACGCCACTGGGTCGCGATCACCGGCAAGCCGCTCGCCGCCACGGCGGGCGCCATGATCTTTCAGAAGGGCGGCAACCCCGTCGACGCGGCGTGCGCCATGCTCGCCGCCGTCACCACCATGTGGGACGTGCTCTCCTGGGGCGGCGAGACCCAGGCGCTCATCTACAACCCGCAGACCAAGAAGGTCATCGCGGTCAACGCCCTCGGCGTCGCGCCCACCGGCGCCACGCCGGCCTTCTACCGCTCCAAGGGGATGCGCTTCCCGCCCGAGTACGGGCCGCTCGCCGCCATCACCCCGGGCACACCGGGCGGCCTCATGACGATGCTCGCCGAGTACGGGAAACTGAGTCTGCGCGACGTGCTCGAGCCGGCGATCCGCATGGCCGACGGCTACCCCATCGAAGAAGAGACGGCCAACTCGATCGAGCGCAACAAAGGCTGGCTCAAGCGCTGGCGCTACTCGAGTGCCGTCATGCTGCCGCATGCCGGGGAAGCGCGCGAAGCGCCCGAGGCGGGAGAGATCTTTCGGCAGGCGGACCTCGCCGCCACGCTGCGGAAGTTGGTCGACGCCGAACAGCAGGCGCTGCGCCAGGGCAAGAGCCGGCGGGACGCGATCCTGGCCGCCTACGACCGGTTCTACAAGGGCGACATCGCGCAGGAATTCGTCCGGGGAATACGGGAGGAAGGGGGGCTCATCACGCTGCAGGACCTGGCGAGCTGGAAAGTTAAAATCGAAGAGCCCGTCATGACCACGTATCGCGGGATCGACGTCTACAAGCTACAGCCGTGGTCGCAGGGCCCGGCGATGCTCGAGGCGCTGAATATCCTCGAGACGTTCGATCTCAAGGCGATGGGTTACAACAGCGTGCGCTACATCCACACCGTGTATCAGGCGATGAGCCTCGCGTTCGCGGACCGCGACTTCTACTACGGCGACCCGGCGTTCCCGCCGGAAGAGCCGATCCGGGGCTTGCTCTCGAAGGACTACGCGCGGCAGCGGGCGCACCTGATCAATCCCGACCGCAACGATCCGGGCATCAAGCCGGGCGATCCTTATCCCTTCCAGGGGGGGACGAACCCCTACCTGGACCTGCTCCGCGGCTGGCCCCCGCCGGCGCGCACCCCAGCGACGTCCGGCGGAGGGAGCCAGACGGAGGAGCAGCCGCTGGAGGGGGCCGCGCTCGCGGCGTTCGACGAAGCGTTCACTCGCGGCACGACGTCGATCGAGGCCGCGGACACCTCCGGATGGGTCGTGTCGATCACGCCGTCGGGGGGGTGGATTCCAGCCGTCATCGCGGGCCGCACCGGGGTCGGCGCGAGCCAGCGGGCGCAGCAATTCGTCGTCGATTCCCTCGACAATCCATTCAACGTGATCGTGCCGGGGAAGCGCCCGCGCGTCACGCTTACGCCGAGCCTCGCGCTGAAGGACGGGAAGCCGTTCCTGGCGTCCGCGGTGCAGGGGGGTGACACGCAGGATCAGAACCTGCTGCAGTGCTTCCTCAACATGGTCGAGTTCGGGATGGACGTGCAGGAAGCGGTCGAGGCGGCGAACATCACGAGTTACCAGATGCGGAACTCGTTCGGCGACCACGAATCGCAGCCCGGCCGGCTCACCCTGCGGTCCGACACGCCGCCCTGGGTGCGCCGTGACCTGCGCGAGATGGGGTACCGGCTCGACTTCCAGGACCGCACCTCGGGCCCCATCAACGCCATCTTCTTCGACTGGAAACACGGCTCGTTTTGGGGCGGCTCCTCAAACCACGGCGAGGACTACGGAATCGCGTGGTGACACCATCCCGGCACCAATCCGTCAGTCCGCCGGCACGGCTTCGCGTGTCGGCTTCTTCTCCGGCTCCCGCAGCCCCGCCTTCCGCTCGATCTCGCGCGTGATGTGCATCGAGCAGAACTTGGGCCCGCACATCGCGCAGAACTCAGCGCTCTTGAAGTACTCGGCGGGCAGTGATTCATCGTGCAATTCGCGCGCGCGCGCCGGATCGAGCGACAGGCGGAACTGCTCGTTCCAGTCGAACGCGTAACGCGCGCGCGATAGGGCGTCGTCGCGGTCGCGCGCACCCGGGCGGCCGCGCGCGATGTCAGCGGCATGCGCGGCGATCTTGTAGGCGATCACGCCTTCCCGCACCTCCTCGGCGTTGGGCAGGCCGAGGTGCTCCTTACGCGTCACGTAGCACAGCATGTCGGCGCCGTACCAGCCGATCATCGCCGCGCCGATCGCTGACGTGATGTGGTCGTAGCCCGGCGCAATGTCGGTTACGAGCGGCCCCAGGGTGTAGAACGGCGCCTCGTGGCAGATTTCCTTCTCCTTCCGGACATTGATCTCGATCAAGTGCATCGGGATGTGGCCCGGTCCCTCGATCATCACCTGCACGTCTTTCGCCCAGGCCCGCGTCGTCAGCTCGCCCAGCGTCTCGAGCTCGGCGAACTGGGCACGGTCGTTCGCGTCCGCGACCGAGCCCGGCCGCAGCGCGTCGCCCAGGGAGAGCGTCACATCGTACTTGCGCGCGATCTCGAGGATGCGGTCGAAGCGTGTATAGAACGGGTTCTGCTTGTCGTGGTGCATCATCCAGTACGCGTGCAGCGACCCGCCCCGCGACACGATCCCCGTCACCCGGCCGAGCGCGAGCCCCACGTACTCGCGCAGGATGCCGCAATGGACCGTGACGTAATCCACCCCCTGCAGCGCCTGGTGCTCGACCATGTCGAGCAGGTCGTCCTCCGTGAGATCCTCGACCTGCTTCACCTCGGTCACGGCCTGATAGATCGGTACCGTGCCGATCGGCACCGGCGAGGCGTCGACGATCGCCTGGCGGATCGCGTCGATATCGCCCCCCGTGGAGAGATCCATCACTGTGTCCGCGCCGTAGTGGACGGCGTGGTGCAGCTTCTCGAGCTCCTGGTCGATGTTCGACTCGACCGCCGAGTTGCCGATGTTGGCGTTGATCTTCACGTGCGCCACCTGGCCGATCGCCATCGGATCGAGTCGCTTGGCGAGATGGTTCACGTTCGCGGGGATGATGAGTCGCCCGCGGGCGACCTCGTCCCGCACGAGCTCGACCGGGAGCCCTTCCCGCTCCGCGACGCGCTGCATCTGGGGGGTGATGGTGCCCTGACGGGCGAAGTGCATCTGCGTGAGGCAGGTCATACGGAGCTCCCTTCGCCGGTGCGAACCGGATCAGGTTCAAAGGGTGTGATCTCAGCCCGTTCGATCAAGCACGACCGGTGGGCACCCCTGTCATCGGTCAATCTAACCTGGCGACGTCGCCGTCACACCTCCCGCGGCTTGGGGGGCCCGTAGCGATCGCCGGGCTCGTGCACCTTCTCCCACTCGGACCGGAACGCGAACGGATCGACCCCGCTCGCCCGGTCGAGCGCGAGAATCCCGTCAAGGTGGTCGATCTCGTGCTGCAGCAGCTCCGCCATCGGCCCCTCGAGCTCCATCGTGTGCTGCTTGCCCTTCGGGTCGGTGTAACTCACCGTGATCTGGTAGGCCCGGGTCACGCGAACGAGCAGGTTGGGAAACGAGAAGCAGTCGTCCCAGACCAGAAAGTCGTCCCGCCCTACGTCCGTGATCTCGGGGTTGATCATCGTCCAGCGCTGCTTGTCCATCTGGACGAAAACGATCCGCACCGGCGCGCCGATCTGCGGCGCCGCGAGCGCCCGTCCCATCTTGTATTTCTTCCTGGCGACGGCGAGCGAATCCCGCAGATCGTCCGCGACGAGCCGCGTCGCGGCGGACTTCGGGTTCTGGACCCGCTCGCAGCGGACACGCAGGATCGGATCGCCCAGCTGGCGGATGCGTCGTACGGCCATGGGCCGCCAATTTGGGGGTTTGGCGGCGGCGTGCAACTCGCGATAACGTCAAAGCATGGGTCTCGCCGGGGTGGTGCTCGCTGCCGGGGCCTCGGAACGGATGGGTAGGCCCAAGGCACTCTTGGACTTCCGAGGCCGGCCCTTCGCCGTCCGCATCCTCGAGGCCCTGGAAGCACTGGACGTAAAGTCCCGGGTCGTGGTGCTCGGTCCCGACGCCGCGCGCGTCCGACCCTCCCTCGCCACCCACGAGTGCGTCATCGTCGAGAACCCCGATCTCGCCGGCGAAGCGATCGGATCGCTACGCGCCGCCCTCGCCGCCCTCGAGCCGATCCGCCCCTCGGGGATCGTGGCGTGGCCGGTGGATCTGCCGCACGTACGCGTCGCCACCCTCGAGCGCCTGCTCGAGGCACACCGGCGGAGCGGCGCGGCCGCGGTCGTCCCGAGCTTCGCTGAGCGGCGCGGGCATCCGGTGATCTGGGATCGGGCGCTGTTCTCCGAGCTCGCCACCAGCGCAGCCGCGACCCGGCACGGCGCCTGGGCGGTGCTGGCCGCTCATGACCAGGATCTCGTCACGGTGCCAGTCGACGACCCGGCGGTGATTGACGATCTCAATACGCCGGAGGACTATGAGCGTCTGATCAGGGAGGTGAATCGCGATATCTATTGAGCTTGGTTGACAATCCCGAGTAATTCCTGTAGGATTCGCATTCGCCATGGCCCCATCTCTGCAACTTACGACGCACAAAGGACTTCGGGAGCCCCAATGAGCAGCGGTATCGAAGCCCAGGTCCTCCAGCCCTATAAGTACGGCTTCGTCACGGATATCGAGTCGGAGACCGTCCCCCCGGGCTTGAGCGAGGACGTCATCCGGCTGATCTCCCAGAAGAAGGGTGAGCCGGCGTGGATGCTCGAGTGGCGGCTCCGGGCGTACCGCAACTGGTTGAAGATGCCCGAGCCGCACTGGGCCAATGTGCAGTACGGCCCGATCGACTATCAGGCCATCAGCTACTACGCGGCTCCCAAGCAGCGGCCCAAGCTGGACAGCCTCGAGCAGGTCGATCCCAAGCTGCTCGAGACGTTCGAGAAGCTCGGGATCCCGATTGAGGAGCGGAAACGGCTCGCGGGGGTGGCGGTGGACGCCGTGTTCGATTCGGTCTCCGTCGCGACGACGTTCCGCGAGGAGCTGAAGAAGCACGGGGTGATCTTCTGCGCCATCTCGGAAGCGATCCGGGAGTATCCCGAGCTGGTGCAGCAGTACCTCGGTTCCGTGGTTCCCTACAACGACAACTTTTTCGCCGCCCTCAACTCGGCCGTGTTTACGGACGGCTCGTTCGTGTTCGTCCCGAAGGGCGTGCGCTGTCCGATGGAGCTGTCCACCTACTTCCGTATCAACGCGGAGTCGACGGGTCAGTTCGAGCGGACGCTGATCGTCGCGGACGAGGGGAGCTATGTGAGCTACCTCGAGGGTTGCTCGGCTCCGGTGCGCGACGAGAACCAGCTGCACGCGGCGGTCGTGGAGCTCGTCGCGCTCGACCGTGCGACCATCAAGTACTCGACCATTCAGAACTGGTACCCGGGCGACGAAGCGGGGCGCGGCGGGATCTACAATTTCGTGACCAAGCGCGGCGCCTGTCGCGGCCGGGGCTCCAAGATTTCCTGGACGCAGGTGGAGACCGGCTCGGCGATCACCTGGAAGTATCCCGGCTGCATCCTCCAGGGCGACGACTCGATCGGCGAGTTCTATTCGGTGGCCGTGACCAACCACCGCCAGCAGGCGGACACCGGCACCAAGATGATCCACATGGGCAAGAACACCCGCTCGACGATCGTCTCGAAGGGCATCTCGGCGGGCCGCGGTCAGAACACCTACCGCGGCCTCGTGAAGATCCTGAAAGGGGCCGAGCAGGCGCGGAACTACTCGCAGTGCGACTCGATGCTGATCGGGGACCGATGCGGGGCGCACACGTTCCCGTACATCGACGTGCGCAACAGCACGGCCATCATGGAACACGAGGCCTCGACGTCCAAGATCGGCGAGGACCAGATCTTTTACGCGAAGCAGCGCGGGCTGTCCGCCGAAGACGCCGTATCGATGATCGTGAACGGCTTCTGCAAAGAAGTCTTCAAGGAGCTACCGATGGAGTTCGCCGTCGAGGCGCAGCGGCTGCTCGGCATCAGTCTCGAAGGGAGCGTGGGATGACGGGCAAGGGGAAACGGGACACGCGACACGTGCTGCTCGAGGTCCAGAACCTTCACGCCACGGTCGAAGGACGGGAAATCCTGCGGGGAATCGACCTGACGGTGCGCGCCGGCGAAGTGCACGCGATCATGGGGCCGAACGGTTCGGGGAAGAGCACGCTCGCCCAGGTCCTCGCGGGTCACCCCGCCTACGCCGTCACCGCGGGCCAGGCGCTGTACGAGGGCAATGATCTGCTCGCGATGGCACCGGAAGCGCGGGCACGCGAGGGCGTGTTTCTGGCGTTCCAGTACCCGGTGGCCATCCGCGGCATCACCAACGCCTATTTCCTGCGCTCCGCAGTGAACGCGCTCCGCAAGCACCGCGGTGAGGAGGAGCTCGGGCCGGTAGAGTTCATGGACGCGCTCGAAGAGAAGCTCAAGGTGATCGGCTGGGACTCGAGCTACCTCACCCGGCCGGTGAACGAAGGGTTCTCGGGCGGGGAGAAGAAGCGGAACGAGATCCTGCAGCTCGCGGTGCTCGATCCCAAGCTCGCGATCCTCGACGAGACCGATTCCGGACTCGACATCGACGCCCTGAAGACCGTGGCCCGAACCGTGGACAAGCTGCGGCGGCCCGACAACGCGACGGTGCTGGTGACGCACTACGATCGGATCCTCACGCACATCGAGCCCGACGTCGTGCACGTCCTGGCCGGCGGGCGGATCGTCAAGTCGGGCGGCAAGGAGCTCGCGCGCGAGCTCGAAGAGAAGGGGTATGACTGGCTGCGCGAAGAGGCCGTCGTGGCATGACCGACGTCGCCGACAGGACTGAACGCTACGTCGCCGACTTCGAGGCGTTCGCGCGAAACGGCGCCTCGGGCGCACCCGGGTGGCTGAGGGAGCTCCGCGAGGGGGCGATCGGCCGCTTCGCCGAGCTCGGCTTTCCCACGATGAAGCAGGAGGAGTGGCGCTTCACGAGCGTCGCGCCGATCACCGAAGCGGAATTCACCCTCGCGCCTGCTCCCTGCTCCCCGGGACCGTCAGGGACTCCTTTAGGGCTCCCGGCTCCCTCAGACATCGAGCGCCTGTGCGTCGGTGCGGGCCCCCGTGTCGTCTTCGTGGACGGACGCCACGCCCCGACTCTCTCGACCCCGGCGGACCTGGCCGGTGGCGTGTGGGCGGGAAGCCTCGCCGCCGCGTTTCGGACGGACGCGGCGCGCGCGGAGCTGGCCCGTGCACACCTGGCCCGTCACGCGCGCTGGCGCGACAGCGCGTTCGCGGCGCTCAACACCGCGTTCCTGGCGGACGGGGCATTCGTGCAGGTTCCCGCAGACGTCACGCTCGAGCAGCCGCTCGAGGTGGTCTTCCTCGCGACCGGCCGCGCGCTCGCCGACGGCCCGATCGTCTCCCACCCGCGCAGCCTCATCGTGGTCGAGCGGGGTGCGCGCGCCACTGTGGTCGAGACGTATGCGGGGATTTCGGAGGGCGTGTATTGGACCAACGCGGTCACGGAGGTCGTGGTGGGGGAGGGCGCCCGAGCCGAGCTGTACCGCGTGCAGCGGGAGGGCCCGCACAGCTTCCAGGTGGCAACGACACATTCGCGACAGGAGCGCGACAGTTACCTGGGATTGCACGTCATGACGCTGGGCGCGGCGCTCGCCCGGCATGACATCAACGCCGTGCTCGACGGGCCGGGTGCTGAGCTGATCCTCAACGGGCTGTACCTGCTGAGCGGCGCGCAGCACGCGGATCATCACACGGTGATCGACCATGCCCAGCCGCACTGCGCGAGCCATGAGTTCTTCAACGGCGTGCTGGGCGAGCGGGCGCACGGCGTCTTCAACGGGCGCATCATCGTCCGGCCCGGGGCGCAGCGCACCGACTCGAAGCAGACCAACAACAACCTGCTGCTCTCGCCCGAAGCGCGCGCCGACAGCCAGCCGCAGCTCGAGATCTACGCCGACGATGTGAAGTGCACCCACGGCTCGACGGTGGGCCCGATCGACCAGATGCAGCTCTACTATCTCCGCAGCCGCGGGCTCTCCCCCGAGGCTGCCCGGAGCATCCTCACGTACGGCTTCGGCGCGGAGATCCTCGACCGGATGCGGCACGCCGACGTGCGCGATCGGCTCGACCGCCTCGTGCGCGCGCGGCTCGCCTGATGCTCGACGTCGCCCGCCTCCGCGCCGACTTCCCGCTGCTCGCGGAGCGGGAGAACGGTCACCCGTTGGTCTATCTCGACAACGCCGCGACCACCCAGAAGCCGCAGGCGGTGCTCGACGCCATTGCCGAGTATTACCGGACCATCAATGCGAACGTGCATCGCGGGGCGTACGACCTCGCGATCCGCGCCACCGAGGCGTACGAGGCGGCGCGGGCCAAGGTCGCCGCGTTCGTGAACGCCTGGGCGCCGGAGGGCGTCGTGTTCACCCGCGGCACCACCGAGGCGATCAACCTGGTGGCGGGCTCGTACGGCCGTGCGAGCGTGAAGGCCGGCGACAGCGTCGTGGTCACCGCCATGGACCACCACTCGAACCTCGTGCCGTGGCAGATCCTGTGTCAGGAGAAGGGCGCCACGCTGCGGATGGTCGAGATCACGGAGGACGGGCGGATCGATCTCACCGACTTCGGCCGGGCCCTCGAGCGGCGGCCCAAGATCGTCGCGTTCCCCTACGTGTCCAACGCGCTCGGCACCGTGAATCCGGCGGCGCAGCTCACCGGGCTCGCACACGCCGTCGGCGCGGTCGTCGTGGTGGACGGGGCCCAGTCCACGCCGCACCTCAAAGTCGACGTGCAGGCGCTCGACTGCGATTTCTACGCCCTGTCGGGGCACAAGATGCTCGGGCCGATGGGGTCGGGGGCGCTGGTGGCGAAGCCGGATGTGCTCGAGGCGATGCCGCCCTACCACGGCGGGGGTGAGATGATCTCGCGGGTGTGGGACGACCACTCCACCTACAACAAGATCCCGCACAAGTTCGAGGCGGGGACGCCCAACGTGGAAGGCGCGGTCGGACTCGCGGCGGCGATCCGCTACCTCGAGCGGATCGGCCCCGAGCGGATCGCCGAGCACGAGCAGGCCCTCGCGGCCGCCGCGATCGAGCGACTCTCGCAGATCGAGGGCGTGACGGTGTACGGTCCGCAGGCGAGGAGCGACCGCGCGGGTGTCGTGTCGTTCACGTACGGGGATATTCACCCGCACGACATCGCGACCATTCTCGACCAGGACGGGATCTGTATCCGCGCCGGTCACCACTGCACACAGCCGCTGATGCGGCGGCTGAACGTGGCAGCGACCGCCCGCGCGTCGTTTTATCTGTACAACGGGTCGGACGACGTGGACGCCCTCGCCGGCGCGCTCGTCAAGGCGGGAGCCCTGTTTGGATACGTCCCCGCCTGAGCCCCCCCCTCTCCCTCCCCCGCAGCTCAGCGCCCTCTACCAGGAGCTGATCCTGGACCATTACCGGCGGCCCCGCAACAAGGGGACGCTGGAGCAGGCGACGCACGCGGTGTCGCTCAACAACCCGCTGTGCGGCGACGAGATCGACCTGCAGCTGCGTGTGGACGGCGACATCATCAAGGAAGCGCGCTTCATCGGGCGGGGCTGCTCGATCAGCCAGGCAGCGGCCTCGATGATGACGCAGCTCGTCAAGGACAAGTCGATCCCTCAGGCGCTCGCCCTGGCCGACCGGATGAGCGCCATGATGCAGGGGGACGAGGGTGCCGGCCGCGCGGGACAGGACGCTCGGCGAGCTGCGCGCCCTGGCGGGCGTGTCGAAGTTCCCCGTCCGCATCAAGTGCGCACTGCTTCCCTGGAACGCGCTGACCGACGCAGTCAAGCCGTAACGGGGCTAGATTAGCCGCGCGCGCATGACGTCCTCCTCCGCCTCCCCCTTCCCTACCCCGATCCTGAGCCTCGACCGGGTCAGCAAACGCTTCGCCGGTCACACCGCCGTTGATGAGCTCTCGCTCTCCATCCCCCAGGGCGTGATCTACGGTCTCCTGGGGCCGAACGGCGCCGGCAAGACGACGACGATCCGCATGGTCATGGACATCTTGCGGCCCGACGGCGGCGCCGTGCGGCTATTCGGCGAGCCGGGCGGCGGGCGAGCCCACGCGGAGCGGATCGGCTACCTCCCGGAGGAGCGCGGCCTGTACCGCAAGATGCGGGTGCTCGACGTGCTCGTGTTTCTCGGCGAGATGAAAGGCATCGACCGGCGGGGCGCGCGCCAGCGGGCCGGGGAGTGGCTCGAGCGACTCGGGCTCGCTCAATGGCGCCTGCGCCGCGTCGACGAGCTGTCGAAGGGAATGCAGCAAAAGGTGCAGTTCATCTCGACCGTGCTCCACGACCCGGATCTCCTGGTTCTCGACGAGCCGTTCTCGGGGCTCGATCCCGTGAATACTCAGGTGATGAAGGACACCGTGCTCGACTTGCGCCGTCGCGGGAAGACGATCCTGTTCTCGACCCACATCATGGAGCAGGCCGAAAGGCTGTGCGAGCAGTTGTGCATCATCGCGCTGGGACGGAAGCTGGTGGACGGCGCGCTCTCGGACATCAAACGGACCCATGGCGGACACCATCTCGTCGTCGGATTCGACGGCAGCGCCGGCGCCGCGCAGCAAGTCTTTGCCGACCGGGGTCTGGTGAAGAAGGTGGACGACTACGGGCAGTTCGCCGAGCTTGAGCTCGCGTCGGGGGCAGACGCGCAGGTGATCCTGCAGCGACTCGTAGTCTCCGGTGCCCGGCTCTCGCGGTTCGAGCTGATGGAGCCGTCGCTCAACAAGATCTTCATCGACCTGGTGGGGCCGGAAGCGGCGAGAGCCGTGATGCGCCCGGAAGGCGAGGCCGCCCGTGCGTAAAGTCTGGGCCGTCATTCGCCGTGAGTTCGTCGAGCGGGTACGGAGCAAATGGTTCTGGGTGTCGGCCGCCCTGGGGCCTATCTTCTTGGCCACTCTGTTTTTCCTGCCGCTCCTATTCGCCGGCTCCGGTGGCCCGGAGCGGATCGTGGTCGTGGACGGCACCACGACGCGGTTTGGCGAGCGCGTCGCGGACTCGCTCGCTGCCAGCGGAACCTTCAAGGTTGCGGCCCGGGTGGCGCCGCGGGCGGGCCTCCTTGACTCATTGACCCGGGCGGTGATCGCCCGACGGCTGGACGGGTTCCTGATCCTCACCGATCAGACTCTGGAGGCAGGCATCGCCGAGTACCGCGCATCGAACGCCGCAGCGCTCCAGGAGATCGCCGAATTGAAGGGAGTGCTCGGGCGGTTCGCCGTGAGCACACGGCTCCAGCGCGCCGGCATCAGACCGGAAGTCGTCGACGAGGTGCAGCTGCGGATCGATCTACAAACGAAGAAGATTTCCGGGTCGACGACGAGCGGCCAAAGCTCCGCCCAGTCCTTCTCGCTCGCCTATATCATGGCGATCCTGTTGTTCATGGCCATCGCCGCTTACGGCGTAAACGTGATGAGCTCGGTGCTCGAGGAAAAGACCACGCGCGTTGTCGAGGTGCTCGTGTCATCCCTTCGGCCGTTCCAGTTGATGCTCGGTAAGATCCTGGGCGTCGGCGCTGTTTCGATCTTCCAGTTCGTCATCTGGGGAGTGTCGGGCAGGCTACTGCTCACCCAGCGCGCGGCGTTTGGTGGTGGGATGGCGTCGGCCGAGAGTGGTGCGGAGGCGTTCGAGTTGCCGCTAGTGTCCACGGGGACGATCGCGATCTTCCTCGCCTATTTTCTCGGGGGGTTCCTGTTCTATTCCGCCATGTTGGCGACGGTGGGCGCAATCTCCTCGAGCGACCAGGAAGCACGACAAGCAGTGCAGCCCGTGATTTTCTTATTGATGATCGCGTATCTATCCATCTGGGCCCTTTCGAGCAATCCCGAATCGACGTATGCGGTGACGATCTCTCTCATCCCGTTCACCTCACCCATCGCGATGCCGGTGCGGTGGGCGGCGAGCATCGTCCCCGCGAGCGAGCTGGCGACTTCACTGGCGATGCTCGTGCTCGGCATCGTGGCGGTTACTTGGATTGCGGCGCGCATTTACAGAATCGGTATTCTCATGACGGGCAAGCGGCCGAGTGTTAAAGAGCTCGCCCGCTGGGTGCGGGCGTGACGCGTCAGAGCGAGACGCCAGAGCCTTCCGGTGAGGGATTCTCCGTCAAGGAAACCGAGAAGAAGCCGACCCGGAGCGCCCGGCGCTATGTGCTTGCGCTGCCGGTGCAACTCGCGCGCGGATCCGGCCTCACCCGAGACGTGAGCGCCGGCGGCGTGTATTTCCTCACCGACCAGGCCTATCCGCTGGATTCGCAGCTCGACTTGACCCTCGTGTTCGGCGCCACGCTACCGGAGTCACCGATGCAGGTGCAGTGCCACGCGCGAGTGGTCCGGGTCGAGCCGCATAGCGATGGTGTCGGCATCGCCGCCGCCATCACGTCTCTCAGCTTCGCGTAGTTCAAGCAGCCAACTCCACTCTACCAAACGATAGAGCGCGCTCTATCGTGCGTTACTCGCCGTCCGCCGGTGTCACTGATGTGCCACACGGCTGAAGGCCTGCGAAGCGCCCTCCGCTAGGTGGGGCCCTGGCACAGCCGTTGCTTCGACCCCACACCAAAGGCGCGCGTGCGGGCGATGCGGTGGATAGGACGCCGTCACGTCTCCGGGTGCGCTGGGCGCGGCTAGGCCGAGCGTGCGCGCCATGACGAACGCCGGCCGCCCACACAGTCGGTGGGCCTTCTCTGGAGGTGGGTTGTGAAGCGCACCCCTGTACTTTCGGTCGCCGTACTGCTGCTCATGACTGCCTGTGCGGACGAGCCCCAAAAGCTGACGGGGCCGTCCGCACGCCCGGCGATGCAGGTTTCGTCGGCCCGCGCGTCTTCGACGGTGTGCGTCGCGTACGCCAAGGCGCTTGAGCGCGCCCAGGCACGCGTGGCGGCGCGGCCGGGTGTGGTCGGCCTGCTGCATCATGTGAACGCGCTCAGCGCGGTCATCACCGACGCTTGCCGTTGAGCCGCGCCATGAATACGAGCGGATGCTTGGCGCACCGCCTGCGCACCCTTGTCACGCTGTGCGGTCTCGGCCTCGGACCGTCCGTTCTGAGCGCTCAAAAGGCGCTGGTCTACTGCCCAGTCGGGATCGATCCCACGGGCTGTACGACGCTCGTCCAGTCGCTGGGCGATTCCGGGGGTCCGTTCGCGCAGCGCGTGGACATGGGCTACGACGGAACGGACGGGACGATCGATCTCGCGAGCGCCGACCTCTCACCCTATGCCGTGTTCATCGTCCCTGCCCTGGCGGATAACGCCGACACCAAGCCATATGACCGCTTGCGGACCGCGACGGTGGCCAGCCGGCTACGCAACGTGCTGCTCGGGCGAATTGCGGTCTGGTCCGGCACACCGGATCAGGGCACCGTGAGTCGTACGGAGAAGAACACCCTCGTTCGCAATCTCGCCGTGTGGGGGGCGGCGAACTACGCCACGTCGGGGTTGAGAGGCCTCGTCGTCCTGCAAGACTATTCGGACTCGCTGGCGGAGCGCTACGCGTGGGTAGCGGAGATTTCTCGGCTCGCCGTGGCAGCGGACTCTGCGCCCGGGATTTATAACGAGGTCCAGGCATTGACGGCCACGGCGACCCAGCTTCTGAACAACGGGGGCCAACAGCTCGCGTATACCGACATGGCATCGTTCGGGATCGAGCCCCCCGGGGACTCGTCCAGCGCGACGGCGGATGCGAGGGG
>Ga0209161_10000339_pt1 | contig 37684 bp, 39 predicted proteins | sample GraSoiAngelo_155_FD_186169 | JGI IMG/M metagenome (GOLD analysis project Ga0209161, IMG submission 186169) | Grasslands soil microbial communities from the Angelo Coastal Reserve, California, USA - 14_1009_13_30cm (SPAdes) (version 2) | ecosystem: Environmental > Terrestrial > Soil > Grasslands... | reverse complement strand
GATGATCATGCGCGTGCCATACGCGATCATCACGCCTTTCATCATCGTCATCTCGATCATCGGGTCGTACTCGCTGAACAACAGCATGCTCGACGTCTTCATCACGGTCATCTTCGGCCTCATTGGCTACTGGCTGAGGAAGCTGAAGTACCCACTGGCGCCGCTGGTCGTCGCGCTCGTGCTCGGCGACTCGACGGAGCGCGAGCTGCGCAAGGCGCTGATCGCGGGCCACGGCAGCCCGCTCTACTTCTTCAACAGCCCGCTCTCCACCCTCCTGATGCTCGGTGCGCTCGTCCTCGTCCTCATCCCCCTCGTGCGCACCATTCGCGCCCGTCGTCGCGGCGCCGTCGCGCGCCCCGCCGGCGTGGCCCACTGATCCGGGGGCCGAACTGGGATGAGCGCCGTCGACATCGCGTTGATCGTCGGCGCGTTCGTCCTCATCCTGGTCGGCGCCGAGGTCTTCACCAACGGCGTCGAGTGGCTCGGCATCAAGCTCCGCATCAGCGAGGGCGCCACCGGGAGCATCCTCGCGGCGATCGGGACCGCTACTCCGGAGACGCTCATCCCGATCGTCGCGATCCTCTTCACCAACACGCCAGACGCGGACGAGATCGGGGTGGGCGCGATCCTCGGCGCCCCGTTCATGCTCGGCACGCTCGTCATGCTGCTCATCGGCGTCACCGCGTTCGCGCTCCGAGCGCGCCGCAAGCGCAACACGCTCCACGTCGACGCGCCGCACGCCTTGCGGGATCTCTCCTTCTTCCTTGTCATGTACACCATCGCACTCGCGCTCGCGCTCATTCCCCCTGAGACCCACTTCGTCAAGTCGTATCTCGGCTGGATCTTCATCCCGGCGTACTTTCTCTACCTCTTCCTCGTCCTGCGCAAAGGAAGACGCACTGCCGAGGACATCGAGGAGGAGCTCGAGGAGCGCGAGGCGTTCGACCAGCTCACCTTCGCGTCGCTGCTCGGTCGGACCGGCGTTCGCTTCCTGCCGTCCTCGCCACCCCTCTGGCTCGTCCTGGCCCAGACGGTCATCTCCTTCGGCGCGATCATCCTGGGAGCGCGCTTCTTCGCGGACTTTGTCGAGGACTTCTCCCACGCCATGGGCTTCAACACGCTGCTGGTGGCGCTCATCCTCGCGCCCCTCGCCACCGAGCTTCCCGAGGCCGCGAACAGCCTCATCTGGACGCGCGACGGCAAGGACGTCATCGCGCTTGGCAACGTCGCCGGGGCAATGGTCTTCCAGTCGACGATCCCGGTCACGATCGGCGTCCTGCTCACGCCCTGGCAGCTCGGCCAGTTCGGCACGGTCGCGGCGGTGTTCGCGCTCCTCTCCGGACTCCTCATCTACGTGCAACTGCGCGTTCGCGCGCGGGAAAACGCCCTTCCGCTCTCGTCGCTGATGCTGGGAGGCAGCCTGTACGTCGTGTTCCTCGCCTACGTTCTGTGGAGCGTTCTGGGCTGACCTAGAATCCGCCGCGTCGCGCGCTTCGGACGCAACCTAGCCTCGCGCGATGAAGATGAGGGAGGTCGGACAAGACACATGAAGCGTCTCCTCGCGTTCGGTCTCGCCTTCGGGCTCGTGGTCGCAGGCTGCGGCGGCGGTGGGCTCGGGGGCGGCGGCGGGCTGAAGATCGGGATGGTCACCGACATCGGCCAGCTCGAGGACAAGTCGTTCAACGAGTTCTCGTGGAAAGGCGTTCAGGATGGTGCGAGCGCCGTCGGCGGCTCGGCCAAGAACATCGTCACCAAGGACATCGCGGACTACAAGCAGAACATCCAGAGCTTCGTCGATCAGAAGTACGACGTCATCGTGACCGTCGGGTTCCTTATCGGGACCGACACCCTCGCAGCGGCGAAGGCGAATCCGGCCATCCAGTTCTTCGGCGTCGACCAGTTCATCCCGGATCCGATTCCCGCCAACTACCAGGGTCTTCTCTTCAATGAAGCGCAGGCCGGGTATCTCGCGGGCATCGTCGCGGGCACCATCACCAAGAGCAGCAAGATCGGCGCGGTCGGCGGACGCGAGGACGTGCCCCCGGTCGTCAACTACATCAAGGGCTATGAGAACGCGGCGAAGAGCGTCAAGCCGGGGGTCCAGGTCCTCGTGAACTACGTTGGGGACTTCAACGCTCCCGACAAGGGCGAGGCCTCGGCGAAGACAATGATCGGCCAGGGCGCCGACGTCGTGTTCCAGGTCGCCGGGCTCACCGGCGCGGGCGTCCTCCGCGCGGCGTGCAACGCGAAGATCTGGGGCATCGGCGTCGATGTCGACCAGTACCAGTCCCTCCCGGACGCGAAGGCCTGCATCGTGACCAGTGCGGAGAAGCGCCTCCAGAACGCGACCCGTGACGCGATCAAGCGCTTCAAGGACAAAGGCAAGCAGAGCGGCAACTTCACCAACGACGCCACCAACGACGGGATCGGCTACTCGCCGATCCGGAACCTGAATCCGGTCCCCGCCGGGCTCGAGGACAAGCTCAAGCAGGCGATCGCCGACATGAAATCCGGAAAGCTGAAGCCCGTTCCGTAACCCACGGCGCCATCGAGCGAGATCGAGCGGGCCGGCCTCCGGGTCGGCCCGCTCTCGCGTGAGGATGAAATGAATGAGCGACGAACGGTTCAGCCGCGAGGAGCGAAACCGTCAGTCGTGAGCTCGTGGCGAGTCACGGAGGCGATGCCGACGGGACGAGCTGCTTGATCAGATGAGCGAGGCACCGCCCGTCCTCGAGATGCGCGGGGTCACGAAGCGCTTTCCGACCGGGACGCTCGCGAACGATGCGATCGATCTGGACCTACGGCGCGGGGAGATCCACGCGCTCCTGGGCGAGAACGGCGCAGGCAAGTCGACCCTCATGAACATCCTCTACGGCCTGGTCACACCGGACGCCGGCCAGATCCTGATCGACGGACAGCCGGTCACGATCCGCGACCCCGCGGATGCCATCGCGCGCGGGATCGGCATGGTGCACCAGCACTTCATGCTCGTGCCTGTCCTCTCGGTCGCCGAGAACGTCGTGCTCGGCCAGGAGATCGTCCGGGCGGGGCAGGTCCTCGATCTCGGCGAGGCCGCGAACCGGATCAGGCTCCTTGCGAAGAAGCTGGGCTTCGACATCGACCCCTCAACGCGGGTCGACCAGCTCTCCGTCGGCCAGCAGCAGCGTGTCGAGATCCTGAAGGCCATCTACCGCAACGCGCGGATCCTCGTGTTGGATGAGCCGACCGCGGTGCTGACGCCCCAGGAGACGCGCGAGATCTTCGAGGTGCTGCGCCGTCTTCGGGCCGAGGGCGCGAGCGTGATCTTCATCAGCCACAAGCTCGACGAGGTCCTCGAGATCGCCGACCGCATCACCGTCATCCGCCGCGGGCGCGTCGTCGGCAGCCGGACGCCGGCGAACTGCACCGAGGGCGAGCTCGCCGAGCTCATGGTCGGCCGGGCGGTGAGCCTTCGCGTCGAACGCGGGCGCTCGCATCCGGGCGCGGTCGTGCTCGAGGTGTCCGGCCTGCGGGCGAAGGATGACCGCGGGCAGGAAGCGGTCCGCGGCTTGGAGCTCACCGCGCGCGCCGGCGAGATCGTCGGGATCGCCGGAGTGGCCGGGAACGGTCAGGGCGAGCTCGTGGAGTCGCTCATCGGGCTCCGTCGACCGACGGCCGGCTCGGTCCGCGTCGCCGGCCGGGACATCTCGCGGACCTCCGTTGACGAGCGGCGGGATCGCGGCATCGCGTTCGTCCCGGCGGACCGCCACCGGTTCGGCTTGGTCCTGCCCTATTCGGTCGCGGACAACCTGGCATTGACGCGGTATGCGGAGCCACCCTTCGCCGGCGGTTTCGCGGGGATCGTGCGCAACTTCCACACGATCCTCGAGAACGCGCTACGGCTCATGGAGGAGTTCGATGTGCGCGCCCCGGCGCCGACGGCGCCCGCCGCGACACTGTCAGGCGGAAATCAGCAGAAGGTCGTCGTGGCCCGCGAGTTCCGGCACGACCTGAAGCTTCTCGTGCTCGATCAGCCCACACGCGGACTCGACGTCGGCAGCATCGAGTTCATCCACAAACAGGTCATCGCGCGGCGCGACGAGGGCGTCGCGATCCTGCTCGTCTCGGCCGAGCTCGACGAGGTGCTCGACCTCTCCGACCGCGTTCTGGTGATGTTCCGGGGCCTGGTCGTCGGGACGTTCCCGGCTGAGGAAGCGCAACGCGAAAAAGTCGGCCTGCTCATGGCGACCGGCGGTTCTCGCGCGTGATCCGACTGCGCAGCGTCGCCCGAGAGCTCTGGCAGGTCGCGTCGATCCCGCTCCTCGCGATCGTGCTCGCGTTCATCGTCGCCGCTGTGGTTGTCGTCATCTCGAGCACGTTCACGTCGACTGGCTTCGACGTCTTCCTGCCGTTCGGCGCGTACGCGAGCCTCCTCGCCGGCGCGTTCGGGAGCGGCACGGCGCTCTCGAACACTCTCGTGGCCGCGGCGCCGCTCATCCTCGGCGGGCTCGCCGTCGGGCTCGGATTCAAGGCCGGTCTCTTCAACATCGGCGTCGCGGGGCAGTTCCTGGTCGGGGCGTTCGCGTCGGCCGTCGTCGGCTCGTCGCTTGCGACGTCGCCGACGCCTGTCGGGATGCCGTTGGCGGTCGTCGCCGGAGCCGTCGCCGGCGCGGCTTTCGGGTTCATCCCGGGCTTCCTCAAGGCGCGTACCGGAGCGCACGAGGTCGTGACTACGATCATGCTCAACAACGCCGCCGTCCTCCTGCTCACGTGGGCGGTGAACGACCTCGTCCGCGCTCCCGGGTTCTCGTTCCCTCGCACCGGTGACATCGGCAACAGCGCGTTGCCGATCCTCCTCGGACGCAATGTCCACCTCGGCATCCCGCTCGCGGTGCTCACGGTCTTCGCGGTCCGCTGGGTTCTCGATCGGACGACGATCGGATTCGAGATTCGAACCGTCGGACAGAACCCGAATGCGGCGCGTTACGCCGGCATGCGCCCGGTCTTCATCACCGCGCTTACGATGACCCTGTCTGGCTTGCTCGCCGGCCTCGCGGGTGCGATCCAGATGCTGGGCGTCATCGGCTTTTACGCCCCAGGCATCACCGCATCGGTCGGCTTCGACTCGATCGCCGTCGCGCTGCTCGGGCGCTCCGATCCCATCGGCATCCTGTTCGCGGCGATCCTTTTCGGCGCGTTCCGTGCCGGCGCGCCGCTCATGCAGATCGAGACGAGCGTACCGATCGAGGTCATCGACATCATCCAGGCGCTCGTCATCCTGTTCCTCGCAGCCGATCTCATCGTCCGGCGCGTCTTCCGCGTCCGCGCAGCCAAGCCGGTCATCTCCGAGCTCGCCACGGTGACACAGACCTGGGCGGGGGGCACATCCCCGGCGGAGCCGAGCTGATGGAAGTCGTGGGCACGCTGGTGCGCCTCATCTGGGAGCTGGGCGTCTACCTCGTCACCGTCCTCCCGGACCTGCTCCCGATCATCCTCGCTCTCGCGACCCCGCTCGCCCTCGGGGCGCTCTGCGGCGTGCTCAACGAACGCTCCGGCGTCGTCAACATCGGCATCGAGGGGATCATGCTGATGGCGGCGTTCTTCGGGTACCTCACGGGCTTCGCGCTGCATGACGCGATGGGGAGCGGACCCTCGATCGCGCTCGGGATCCTCATCGCCGTGCTCGTTGGCGCATTGCTCGGTGTGCTGTACGCGTGGCTCACCGTGTCGGTACGGGCAGATCAGATCATCGCCGGCACGATGATGAACATCGCAGCCTTCGGCGTGACCGGCTATCTGAACCGGCTCGTCATCACGCCGTCCGGCCGCGGCGGCGCCGGCGTCATCACTCCGTTCCACCTGCCCGACCAGATCGCGAACCTGCCCCTCGTCGGACCGATCCTCGTGATGTTCTTCGACCAGGGCCCTATCGCAATGAGCCTCGTGTTCATCGTCATCGCGTTGCAGCTGGCCCTCTTTCGGACGCGCTGGGGGTTGCGAACGCGCGCGGTCGGCGAGCACCCCAAGGCCGCGGACACGGTCGGGATCGACGTGTACCGCCAGCGCTATCTCAATGTGATCCTCGGGTGCGCATTCGCTGGTCTCGCGGGCGCGTTCCTGACTCTCGAGTCCACGGGTTCATTCCAGAACGGGATGACCAACGGCCGGGGGTTCATCGCGCTCGCGGCGATGATCTTCGGCCGCTGGACGCCGATCGGCGCATTCGCGGGCGCGCTCCTGTTCGGGACCGCGACGGCGCTCGGCGTCGTCGTCGCTGTCCGCGTCCCGGAAGGGGACCTCGGCGGGATCATGCGATCGATCCCGAGCTACTGGTACGCCGCCCTCCCCTACCTCATGACGATCGTCATCCTGGCCGGCGTCGTCGGACGTTCGACTCCGCCGGCCGCGGACGGCGTCCCCTACGTCAAGGAGGGCAAGGGCTAGCGAGTCGCGAGCGCCGGTTCGACCTGGGCCACGACCTCGTAGCGCTCGACGCCGGTGATCTTCGTGAGCGGCGACGCCTGGGACCGAAGCTGCGCCGCCGCGTCTTCGCTCGCCTTGAGCGCCGCCTCGCTTTCGAAGAGCGTCACGCTGAACCCTTTGCCGCTGGCGCGATCGACGAGCCAGTAGCCTCCCTTGAACCCTTGGAGCTTCTTGGCGGCCGGGACGATGGTCTCTTTCACGAGCTTGATGGCCGCATCGAGGTGGTCCGGTGATCCCTCGAACTTGGTGACACGTGCGTGCATGTCGATCCTCCCCTTTTTCGTGACCCGGGAAGCCTACGCCCGGGGTGTACCCGACAGGCTCACGACCCCGTTAAGCGATCCCGAGCTCGTCCAGCGAACGATGAAGGTCCGCCGGGTCGCGATACACCCGGAACGCGCCCGCCGACATGAGCTCGTCCCAGCCGTAGCCGCCCGAGAGCAGACCGACGCTCAACATTCCCGCGCGACGCGCCGCGAGAAGATCCCACACCGCGTCGCCGACGACATAGCAGTCCGCTGGCACCAGGCCAAGCTGCTCCTGGCACTTGAGGAAGAGATCCGGCTCGGGCTTCGCGCGAAGGACATCGCCTCGATCGATGACCACCGTCTCCGGCGGCACGCCGAGCGCGACGAGCGAGGCATCGATCTCGGGGTGGCGACCCGAGGTCGCGATGCCGTGCGGTATGCCGGCATCGCGAAGCCACCGGAGAAGCTCGACCGCCCCGGGCAGCGGGCGGCGCTCCGGCAGGAGATCGCGAAAGAGCGAGCCGTGGCGCGCCTGGATGCTCTTGGCTTCATCGTCGCTGAGCGGACGTCCGGCCTCCCGAGCGACGGCCCGCGTGAAGAGACCGCCGCTCATTCCGATGCGCCGGTGCACCTTCCAGCCCTCGACGCTGAACCCCGCCTCGGTGAGCGCCCGCTGCCACGCGAAGACGTGCGCGTAGACCGTGTCCACCAGCGTTCCGTCAAGATCGAAGATCAGGGCGCGCACGGCCGGCGCGAGCCTACGCCGGCTGGGCGTCCGGGTCTCGGCGGGCGGGCTGGCTCGCGGACGAGCCAGCCACCCCGCTGATCAGAAGATGATCGAGAACTCTCGCTGCTTGCGCGGCCGCTCCGGTCGATCGAGATACGTCGCCATGACGGCGACGACCAGCAGGCACTCGACCGCAAGCGCAAAGGCGCTGCCGGCCGCGACGAGTGCCGGCAGCTCGAGGAGCATGGCGACAGACAGCATCGCGACACCGAGCATCCGTGAAGGCACCCACCAGGCGACAAGGATCGCGAGCGTGGGGGCGAGCGCGCCGGCGATGACCGAGACGGCCGCCGGGCCGGAGAGCTCGGTCGAAGCAAGCGCCTGGGACGCGACGTTGGCTATGCCCGCGACGACCGCGAGCGCCGAGGCCATCCGCGGGATGCGACGAGTGGTCCGAAGCTCCATTGCCCACCTCCGTTCGTGCGTATTGACGCCTCCCAGGCCAGCGCACTACTCTTGCCGCGCGTGGTCTGACCACCTGACCAGAGCACAGATAACGGTCCGTTTCGCGACATAGAGCGCCTGGGGAGGCAAGACCCTGACCGTCATCGAGCCCATCCGGCGAAGCCGGCTTTACCAGGGGATCGTCGAGCAGATCGAGGGTCTCCTCGAGAAAGGCGATCTCCGCGCGGGCGACCAGCTGCCGCCTGAGCGTCAGCTGGCGGAGCAGTTCCAGGTCTCCCGGGCGTCCGTACGCGAGGCCCTCCGCAGCCTGGAGCTTCTCGGAGTCGTCGAGACCCGAGCGGGCGGCGGTACGTTCGTCCGCCAGACGTCGCCCGACGACCTGGCGCGCCCGCTCACGAGCCTGATCGCACGCGGTCATTCCCTCGCCGACGTGATCGAGTTCCGCGGTCTGATCGAGCCTGCGATCGCGGCGCTTGCCGCGGAGCGCATCACGCAGTCGCAGCTCAGCGAGCTCGAGGAGATCTTCTCCAAGCAGGAACGAAAGATCGAGGTCGGGGAGCCGTACGCGGAAGAGGACACGCGGTTCCACGAGGTCATCGGCGAAGCGTCGCGCAACGAGCTTCTCACCACGATGCTCGGCGTGATCTGGGACGTCCTCCGCGAATCCCGCGAGCAGTGGCTACAGACGAACCAGCGCGCGCACTCGTCACTCGACGCGCACCGCCGCATCCTCGCGGCACTCACCGCGCACGATCCGGATGCGGCGCGCCGCGCGGCCGCCGAGCACATCAAGGCGGTCGGCGAGGGAATCCTTCGCCTGATCGGAGGGGGCAAGATCACATGACCCAGACCGAGAGCTCGATCACCGTCGAAGTCGTCTATCGGGGGATTTTCCAGAAGACGCTGGCACAACGCATCTGCCGCTCGATCGTGCTCGCCGCCCGCAAGCGCGGCCACACGGGCACCGCGTTCGCGCGCTATGGCGACTCCCCGGAGCGCAACGGCGTGCCGGCGAAGCAGTTCGCGGTCGTCGCGATCAACGATCTCGAGCTCGAAGCGTCGATGGCGAAGTACGAGCCGGCCGTCGTCGACGTGTCGATCGCCGTCGACGACACGCTCGTCAAGGGTGTCGAGTCGTGGGCCTGGTACGGCCGTCAGCCGATCTGGAAGCCGCTGCGCAAGGAAGGTTTCCTCCTCGTCACCAGCGAGAACACGCCTGCCGAGGTGCTTGCGCAGACCGATACGGCCGAGCGGCCATACACGCTCGTCATCGTTCCCGGCGGCGCGTCGTTCGCCGGTCTCTGGGTCTTCAAGGACGACCACACCGACTACCGCGTCCTGGGCGCACTCGCGAAGGTCGTGCCGGACTGGGTCCGCCTCGAGGACGTGAAGGCGCTCATCAAAGAACAGACCAAAGACGAAGGCGCCGTGCAGTCCGCGCAGTACGGCTTTGACGGCGCGAAGCTCCGCGCCGTGAAGTCGGGCGAGGGCACGAGCAGCCACGAGGTGCTCCAGTTCGAGAAACCGGGCTGGACCACAATGCGCCCCGGCATCGTCGTCGACGCCCGCAAGCCCGGCGAGCGCAACCCGCAGTACAAGAAGTACACGGCTCGCACGCTGCGCCCGGTCGTGAACTTCGACACGTGCATCAAGTGCACGATGTGCTGGCTCGACTGCCCGGACGAGTGCTTCGAGGTCACGCCCGAAGGCCACTACGAGGTGGTCTACGAAGCCTGCATCGGTTGCGGGATCTGTGCCCAGGTCTGCCCGGTCAAGGACTGCATCGTCATGGTCGACGAGCTCAAGTTCGAAGACAACGACGACAAGTGGCAGTTCTGGAAGAAGGACCACGACGGCTACAACAAGTGGTTCGAGCAAAAGAGCGGGGTCTCGGCGAATCCGCAAGTAAGGACCCCGCCTGCCCGCCAGGCGGGCTCGTCCAACGCGAATCCCTCCGCGAACCCTACGACTGCCGCCGGAGGTGACGAATGAACGAGCGACGAGCGGGTCTCCCGCGAGGAGCGAGTCCGAGGGCAGCGGAGCGGGCGGCGAGGCCGCAGGCCGAGCGCGAGGAGCAGGAGTAAATGGCCGTCGAAGTCAAGCCGCGCGAATCAAGCGACGTCGAGACCGAGCAGCTCGCGACGGGTTGCGAGGCGATCGCCGAGGCCATCCGCCTCGCCGACGTCGACGTCATGGCGGCGTACCCCATCCGTCCATATGACGGCGTGATGCAGGCAGCGGCGAAGCTCATCGCCAACGGCAAGATGGACGTCGAGTACATCGTCGCCGACGGCGAGCACAGCCAGTTCGAGATCGTGAAGCACGCCTGCGCCGTAGGGTCGCGCGTGTTCGTGGGCTCGTCCGGCGTGGGCTGGTTCTACGCGTTCGAGGCGATCGCCGTGACCGCGGGCTTAAGGCTCCCGGTCGTCGCGATCTGCGGGAACCGTGCGCTCGACGACCCCGGCGCGTTCGGCACGGAGCACAACGATTCGCTCGCGGTCCGCGACCTCGGCTGGCTCCTGCCTTGGGCCGAGACCGCGCAAGAGGCGCTCGATCTCGCACTCATGGCGTGGCGAGTCGGCGAGGACAAGCGCGTGTCGCTCCCGGTCGCCATCGGGCTGGATGGCGCCTTCCTCACCCATTCGCAGCAGATCGTGAAGATCCCAACCCAGGCCGCGGTGGACAAGTTCCTCCCGCCCTTCGACCTGGGTGATCGCCTGCTCCACCCGGACAACCCCATCACCATCGCGCCGCAGGTCGACCAGGACTGGCTCATGGAGATCCGCATGCAGAACGACCAGGCGATGCGGAAGGCCGAGACCGTCATCCGCGAGGCGCACGCCGACTTCAAACGGCTCTTCGGCCGCGGCGGGGAGAGCCCGTTCCTGGACGAGTACATGACCGACGACGCGGAGTTCGTCTTCTTCGGCCAGGGCACGCTCGCGCTGCCGATGAGGGTCGCGATCCGTCGCCTGCGCAAGGAAGGCCACAAGGTCGGCCTCGTGCGGCTTAAGTGGTTCCGGCCATTCGCGACCGCCGAGATCGTGAGGAGCCTCTCGCGCTTCAAGGCGGTCGGCGTCATCGACCGCGACTACTCGTTCGGCTCGCCGTACTACGGCGGGGTCCTGTACAACGAGGTTCGCTCCGCGCTCTACTCGCAGCCGAAGCGGCCGGTCGTCGTCGGGTTCATCGCCGGCCTCGGCGGTCGCGAGATCGAGCAGCCAATGGCACAGGAGATCTTCGAGAAGACCAAAGCCGCCGCAAGCGGCGACCTCAAGTCCGGTGACACGACTCACTGGATCGGCGTGCGGGCTTAAGGAGGCAAGAGATGGCAGTCGAAACGACCACGCTCCCCCAGATCAAGGGTGTCAAGGACGTCCCCTATGACGAGCTCTTCGTCTCCGGCCACCGCACCTGCCAGGGCTGCGAGTCGGCGCTCGTGATGCGGCACATGGTGAAAGCCGCGGGGCCGCGCACGATCGTGCTCGGCTCGACCGGCTGCATGTACGTCGCGAACACGACCTACTACACGACGCCCTGGGTCGTGCCATGGATGCACACCCAGCTCGGCGCCTCCGGCTCCGCGGCGCTCGGCACCGCCGCAGGGCTCAAGGTCCTGATGCGCAAGGGCAAGCTCAAGAACGAGAAGATCAACGTCATCGCCTTTTGTGGTGACGGCGGCGGAGCGGACATGGGCATCGGTGCCATCTCCGCGACCTTGACGCACAAGGAATACAACTGCCTCGTTCTCCTCTATGACAACGAGAGCTACGCAAACACCGACATCCAGCTCTCGAGTCAGACGCCGTACGGCGCGGTAACCACGTTCTCCCCGAGCGGCAGCAAGAAGCGCCTCATGCACACCCGTTGGAAGAAGAACGTGCCGGGCATGCTCGCCGCGGGCCACCCGGAGTCGCGGTACATCGCGGCGGGATGCGCGGCGTACGCGGTCGACCTTATGAACAAGATCCGCAAGGCCCTCGAGCTCGGCGGCCCGACGTTCGTCCACACGCTCGACCCCTGCCCGAAAGGATGGGACTACCACCCGCAGTACAGCCAGGAGCTCGGCCATCTCGCCGTCGAGTGCGGGATCTGGCCGCTCTACGAGGTCATCGACGGCGTGTGCAACCTCACCGGTCCGACGCGGCAGATCGCCGAGGGCCGCAAGAAGCGCAAGCCGGTGTACGAGTACCTGAAGCGCCAGGGCCGCTTCGCTCACTTCATCGACGAGGACGTGGAGCACTTCCAGGCCGAGGTCGACAAGATGTGGACCGAGTGGCTCGTTCCGGGGGTCATCCCCTTCACCGTCCCGGCGAAGGACCAGGCCATCCTCAAGATCGATAAGAAAGCGCTGCACGAGCAGAAGAGCGCGTAGCAGCGGTCCTCCGCTGGCGACAAGAGGCCGGCCCGCGAGGGTCGGTCTCTTGGTTCCCGGACATGAGTCGAGGATCATGTCCAGATACCATCGCCGACGCCGGCGATCACCGCGCCCCGACCCGCTAGCACTGCCCAGCGCATCGCCGGATACATAACGCCGTGTAAGACGGCAACGTCGCGCGCGTCAAGCGGATGGTCGCCTTGCCCTGGCGAGGGTCGTACGTTGCCTCCGACTACGAAGGAGGTCCGATGTGGGAAGGCTCGCTCTGGCCGTCACTTTGGGCTCGATCGCGCTTCTCGCGACCGCGTCCGGTGTTCTGGCGGCGTACCGCGCGGACGACGGCATCATGCACGGCGCGACCCGCAGCACGGCCATGATCGTCTGGGGCGGCGGCGCCAACGCCCGCCTCGTCTTCATCAACGAAGCGGTCGCTCCCGATACCTACGCGGTGGCGCCGATCGACGACGAGTGGGCCACTCTCCGTTTCGCTTTCAGCGCGACCGGTGACGCTGCGCCGGCGACCGGCGTCAGGCGCGCCGACCATGCCGAGCGGTTGCTTCTCTGACCCGACTACCACAAAACCACCCCCAACTCCACGCGGAGGCTGGTGAGCAGGTGGGCTCGCCGGCCTCCCGCATTCCGTAGGATTCGCCGGCATGAGCTTTATCACCGGACTCATCGCGGGCATCCTGATCGCGGCCGGCTTCGTGGCACTCGAGCATTACGGCTCTCTCATCCCGCCGGTCGGGCCGTTCGCGCTCAGTGGGAACGGCGCCCTCGCTGCAACGGAGATCCTCGTGCCGATCGCGATCCTCTGGGGCTGGAGCTGGGCCACTAATCGTTGGTCCGGGCGAAGCCTGATCCCGACGACCCTCTACACGATCGGCCTCGCCCTTGGCGTCGGCGTCGCTGTTCCTATCGACGCGGTTTTCTTCCCTGCCACCGCGGGATCGACGCTCGCGAGCGCGATCCCCGGCCTCGTGGCAACGGGTACGATCTTCGTCCTCGTGCCGGCGATCATCGCCGCCGTGATCTACTTGCCGCTCAAGTCGGGACGGATCCCGACGAACGCGATCGTCCTCGCCATCGGGTATCTGATCGGGCTGGCGCTCCTGTTCTTCTACCCGTATCCGATGGTCACGATGGGTACGGTGGCGGGCACCGCCGCGGGTCACGCCTGGACGAGCCCAGGCGCGAAGACTTTCATCGCGATCCTGGTGATCATCCTGATGGCGATCGCGGTCTTCGGGGTCCCGTACGTCCTGAGCGGCGCGCCGCTCCTTCCGCGCTAGCCCTCGTTCGCCGGAGGTTGGGGCGGGGGTACCGGCGCAGTCGGCTGCGGTGCCGGCGCCGGACGCGGCGGAGCGCCCGCCGGACGGAACTCCCCCGCGGGCCGGAACGGCGGACGCTCCGGCTTGGGCGGCGGCGGGCCACCCGCCATCGCGCGGGCCTGCGGCGACATCAACCCGCGCACGTGGTCGGCGGTGTACGGCAGCATCGCCATGAGGCGCGCGCGCTTGAGCGCGGTGGTGAGCATGCGCTGGTGCTTGGCGCATGTGCCGCTCTTGCGTCGCGGGTCGATCTTGCCCCGATCGCTGATGTACCGGCGAATACGGCCGACGTCCTTGTAGTCGATGCGCTGCACTTTGTCGACGCAGAACGTGCAGACCTTGCGGCGGGGGCGTCGCAGCCCGGGGGGCCCGCCGTAGCGACCGCCGCTGCCGCCCCCGCCGGACGGTCCGTCCCGGCGCGGGCCGCTGCGGGGCGGTCCCGAGCGGGTCCCGCCCTCTGAGCTCGGTGAGGTCTCTTGGGCCATCCGCCGCTCCTAGAACGGGATCTCGTCGGGATCGAAGGTCTTGTCGCTCTCGGTCCCGCGAGACTGGGTCGACGCATCGCTGGCGGCCATGCCGCGGTCCGGACGCGGATCGAGCATCTGGAAGTCGTTCGCGCTGATGTCGAGGCTCATCCGTTCCTTGCCCTCGCGGTCGGTGTACGTGCGGGGCGTGAAGCGCCCCTCGATGTAGACGAGGCGGCCTTTGGTGATGAACTGCTGCGCCCGCTCAGCGAGCTGCGACCAGCAGCTGACGCGGTACCAGTCGGTCTGCTCCTGACGGTCCCCGCCGTCGGACCGGCCGGTGACGCGGTTGACGGCAACGCTGAACTCGCAGACCGGACGGCCATTCGGCGTCATCCGGAGCTCCGGGTCGCGCCCAACGTTGCCGATGATGATGATCCTGCTCACTGATGCCACGATGTCACTCGTCCCTTCTCACCACGAGGTGGCGGAGGATATCTTCCGTGAGGCGGATGGTGCGCTCGAGCTCGCGCGCCTGCGCTGGCGGGAGCGCGAATTCGACCACGCCGTACTGCCCGTCGCGGTGGTGCGCGACCTCGTACGCAAGGCGCCGCTTGATGAGGGGTACGACCTTCTCCACCTTCCCGCCGAGGGTGGCGATGGCCTGCTGGATTCGCTCGCTGACCGCGCCGAGGCGCTCCTCGTCGACGGTGGGGGGACAGAGATACATGAGCTCGTATGGCCGCATTGGGCGATCGGTCGTCCTTTCCATGGGTTTGCCGCGGACCAGCGGCCCGGGGCGAAAAGGCGCCGCGGCCAGTTGCCGCAGCGGATGTACGTAGTGTACGGGAGGGAGCGGCGGAACGCATCGGTCTCAAGGAGATCGGCCGGCACTTGAGCGAGCTTCTGTCGGACGCCACGCGCGAATGCGAGCGGTGCGGTCTGCCCATGACGCCTCTCGCCGAGGATGACGGGCAGGTGACGCTTGAGTGCGCCAACCGCCATCGTCACACCGTCCAGCTGCCGACGGACGCTGCGGCGCGCGAGCGCATTCGGAACTGGATCGCGCGGCGGGGGGCCCAGCTGCATGTCCAACACGAACGCTGGGAGGCCGAGGAGGAAGACGGAACGACCGAGCAGAAAGCGCGCATCATCCGGCCGAGCGATCGGCATCGCCAGACCGGGCAGACCGCGGGGATGGTCCGTGAGGAAGCGCTGCGCACGCCCGCCCTTTGGGCCGGGGTCGTGTTCACTGAGCCCGGCCGGTTCTCGGGATGGCACCACCACGGGACGCACGAATCGGTGATCTACGTGGTCAGGGGCGCCGTGCAGCTCGAGTGCGGTCCGGGTGGCAAGACGACCCTTCATGCAGGGCCCGGCGACTGCATCTACGTGCCCCGCGGAGAGATCCACCGCGAGGGCAACGACGGGTTCGAGGAGTCCGAGATCGTGGTCATCCGCTCGGGAGACGGCGAGCTCGTCGTGAACGTGGCGGGACCTGCGGACTAGTGCCGGCGGCGGGATTCGAACCCGCACTGAACTCCTCTTAAGGGAGTCGTCTCTGCCGTTGGACTACGCCGGCGCGTACAAGTTTAGAGATGACCTGATCACCCAGATACGATGCGGGATGAAAGATTCTTTGGGGCCACCGCGACGTACGCATCTCGGATGACCCGCTCAATCTCGTCCCAGCTGAGCCCGCGATCGAGGCGCACGCCGATCCATCCCAGATAGCCGACGTACGGCGGCACAAGTACGCCTCCGGGTTCGCCTTCACGAGGCCCTCGCGCATGCCTGGCGGGCACGCGCACCAGAGCGCGAGACGTCCATCACCGTGGTGGTCGTCCACATAGGTGACGAACGATTTCTTGTCCCGCACGAAGAACGTTGGCGCGCCGTGGCTCGCGCGTTCCGTCGTCTCAGGTCGAGCGAGGCAGATCCGGCGCATCCGCGCGAGCACCGCGCTCTTGCTGATCCGCTTCGGCACGACCCCAGTCTGACGCCGCGAGCAACCGACGAGCCCTTCGGCCAAACTGGCGAAGATGGGAAGTCGGCCCACGCGCTTCGTGATCATCGGCAACGGTGCCGCCGGGACCTACTGCGCCGAGCAGCTCCGTAAGCTCGACGAGGCGTGCGAGATCCTCATGATCGACGACGAGCCGTACACGCTCTACAACCGCGTCTCATTGCCGCGCTACCTACGCGGCGTGCTTCTCGAGCAGCGCGTCTACGTCCGGGACATGGAATGGCACGTCAAGAATCGCATCGACCTCCGGCTCGAGACGAAGGTCGACCAGGTCTCTTTCGACGAGAAGACGCTGCATATGGAGCCGGGCGGCGAGGTCCCATATGACCGGCTGCTCATCGCGACCGGCGGGCGCCCGAATCCGCTGAAGGCGCCCGGGGCCGAGGGCGCGAAGTACCTCTTCAACTTCCAGTACTTCGACGAGGCCAAGGGCATGGTCGCGCGGATCCCCGAGTCCAAGGTCGCGGTCGTGCTGGGCGGCTCCTTCATCGGATACGAGCTCACCGAGGCATTCGCCCATCGCGGGCTCGAGACGCACTGGCTCATGCGGGGCCCCTGGTTCCTCCGGCGCGCCCTCGACAAGGAAGGCGGCGAGGTCATCACGCTCCTCGCGCGCGACGCCGGGGTGCATCTCCATTACGACGAGGCGATCGACAAGCTCGAGCCAATCAACGGGCAGACCAAAGTCACGGGCACGAAGGACTTCTCCGCGACGGCGGATATGGTCGGTGTCGGGCTTGGCCTGACGATGAACATCGACGTCTTCGCGGACACGGGGCTCGAGACGAACGTGGGTGTGCTGACCGACGAGTTCCTCGCCACGAACATCCCGGATGTCTGGGCCGCCGGCGACGTCGCCGAGTTCTACGACGTCGTTTCACAGCGGCACCACCGCATGGGGACCTGGGACAACTCCCTCAACCACGGCCGGCACGTCGCCAAGAACATGCTCGGCGCGAAAGAGCCATACGTCGAAGTGCCGACGTACGCCTCCGGCATGTTCAACTCGAACATCTCGGTCATGGGGGTGACCACGGAGGAAGAGCCGGAGGCCGAGGCGCTCGTAGAAGTGGATTACGAGGGCCGCAACTACAAGCGGCTCTTCTTCCTCGGGGACAGGCTCGTCGGCGCGATCCTCGTCGGCAAGATGAAGGGGCGCAAGAAAGTTCTCGAGCTGATCCACCAGCGCACGCCGATCCCGGACCGCGGAAGCGTGTTCAGTCTCCTGGCCATGCCCGAGCTTCCCGCGAAGGCGACGGCCACGACCGAGCAATGACGCTCGATATCCGCGAGCTCGCACCCGCGCTACTCGAGGACTACCTCGCGTTCTTCGACCGCGACGCCTTCGTCGACTTCCCGTGGTGGTCGGCGTGTTACTGCCGGTTCTGGGACGATCCCACCGATCCCGAGGGTGAGTCGGGACCAGAGCGGCGCGAGCGATACCGCGTGCTCGTGACCGATCTCATTCAGAGCGGCCGCCATCGAGGCTTGCTCGCGTACGCGGACGGGAAGGTCGTTGGCTGGTGCAATGCGAAGGCGCGGCTTGCGTACACCATGCCCCGACGTATCGCGCAGACGCCGGCGAATGACGCGGACCGCGTGGGATCGACGGTCTGCTTCATCGTGGCGAAGGATCACCGTGGCAAGGGCGTCGCAAGCGCGTTGCTCGATGCGGCCTGCGAAAGCTTCCGCCGAGATGGACTCAGCATCGCGGAGGGCTATCCGACCACCGCTCTGCCATCCGGGCCTTACGCGGATCAGATCCCGTGGACCGCCCACAATCACACCGGCCCGCTCGAGATGTACCTGCGGGCGGGTTTCGCCGTGAGCGCGCAGTTCGAGCGCTTCGCCGTCGTGCGCAAGCAGCTCTAATGCCTGCGCAGCGCCTCTCGATCAAAGTCGAGGATCGCGAGCTCGACGGCATCCTCCACCTTGCCGAAGGGACAGCGCTTGGCGGCGCCGCGGTCCTGCACGGCTTCGGGGGCGACCCCGCCCAGCCGCACATCGTCGCGACGTGCGACGCGCTTGCGAAGGTCGGCGTTGCGGCGCTGCGCTTCGCATATCGCGACCATCGGCCGCCGCGAATGACCCTCGCGAGTGGTCTCGCCGACGCGGCCGGGGCGATCCGGGTTCTCAAGGCACATCCCGACGTTCCGGAGCGCCTTGGCGTCGTCGGCTTCTCCTTCGGCGGCACCGTCGCGGCGCTGGTCGCCGGGCGCGACTCGCGGATCCGCGCCGCGGTCCTCGCGGCCGCGCCCGCGGTGGCGGGACCGAATTTCACGGCGTGGTCGAACGACGGGAAATGGAAGCCTCTCGCGGAGATCTCGCGCACGCGCGCTCGCGTGCTGCTCATCTGGGGCTCGCGCGACACCGCGGTGCCGATAGAGAACGCTGAGCGTTACGCTGCCGTGCTCACCCAGGCGCGTGTGCGAAATGAGCTGGTCACGATCGAAGGCGGCGATCACGACTTCGCTCCGGCTGCCCCACGTGCGAGGATGGCCGCCACGATCGCGGACTGGATGCGCGGGAGCTTGAGCTAGGTGAAGTCTCCCCAGAGCTGGGTCAGATCGGCGCGGTTCGTGCATTCGGCGGACGCGCCGCGTGGGCGGCCAATAATGCGGGTTGTGAACGGACCTCTCGCCGACCTCTTTCGGTACAACCGGTGGGCGAACCTCCGCCTCATCGAGGCTTGTCGCGATTTGACCGCCGAGCAGTTGGATGCGCGCGCTCCCGGCACCTCGGGATCGATCCGAGAACTGCTCACTCATGTCGTGGGCGCACAGCAGACCTTCATCCTGCGCACGAAAGGCCGTCAGCACGAGGGTGGCGAGCTCGCCCGGAGCAGCGCCTGGCCGGGGTTTGACGTGATGACCAGCATCGCTGTCAGCACCAGCGATGAACTGATCCAAATCGCGGATGCGATCGACGCGGATCCTCAGGTCGATCTGCCCTGGCAAGGCAAGGTTTATCGCTACCCGATGAGCTTCTTCTTGCTGCACGCCATTGAGCACGGCGTCGAGCATCGGACAGAGATCAAGGTGACGATGGCGGACCTCGGGGTTCAACGCCCTGACCTCGACGGCTGGTCATACAGCGAGGCGGCGGGCTACGGTCAGGAGGCCAGGTAGAGGGCGCGCTCCACAGTTCGGTCCCGAATGTGACGCGCGCTACGGAATCGCGTCAACACCGCCGTCGTTACTTCCTGTGAGATGTTTGAGCGTCTTGCGAACGAGGACTTCGCGTACCTCACCACGAGGGGGCGCATGACCGGCCGGGCCCACACGATCGAGATCTGGTTCGCGCTCCACGACGGACGCGTCTACCTGCTCTCGGGCGGCGGCGACCACGCGGACTGGGTCCGCAACCTCCTAAAGGACCCCACCGTACGCGTGCGCATTGGCACGCAGTCGACCTCAGCGAAGGCCCGCGTGCTCCGCGCCGGCACACCCGAAGACCGGATGGCGCGGCAGCTCCTCGACGGGAAGTACCAGGACTGGCGCGACGGAAGGCGTCTCAGCGGGTGGGCGCGGACGGCATTGCCGGTCGCGATCGACCTTAGTTAGCCGATCGGCAAGTACGCGCTCCAAGCCCGCGTCTTGGGTCGCTCATAGGATGCTCGGAAAGTCCCCGTGCTCGCGGAGATACGCCACGACGCCGCCGGCCGCGAGGATCTCCTGCGCGAATTCGGCGATCGGCCGAAGCCGCGCGTCGCCGTGAGGCGTCCGCAAGACTCCGGCGCCGAGGTCGAGCGCCACCTGGTCCCCGTCGCGCGCGAACGCGACCGCATCCCCCGATTCGAGCACCGGTATGCCGAGGTTGATGCAGTTGCGGAAGAAGATCCGCGCGAAGCTCTTTGCGACGATGCCGCCGACGCCGAGCTTCTTGAGCGCCGCCACTGCGTACTCCCGCGATGAGCCGCATCCGAAGTTCTTCCCGCCGACGAGCACGTCGCCCGGCTGCACCTCTTTGGCGAATCCGGGACGCGCGTCGCAGAACGCATAGAGGTGGAATTTGTCCTGGCCGACCATGAACGGCGCGTACCGGCCGGGCACCATCTGGTCCGTGTCGAGGTCATCGCCGAAGACCCAGGCTCTACTCAATCGTCGATCTCCGCGGCCACGCCACTTCGCGCGGCGGCGACCATGAGCTCCCGCGAGCGGTCGCCCGACCGCACCGACGCCGCGCCGCGCCCGGGGCGCTCCGCTCGTCGGCGCGCAACGAGCGCGTCGAGCTCGTCCTCGGTCGCCTCGAGGTAGGGACGCGGGTCGTCGATGACGCCGGTGAGTGCGGCGACCGCGGCGACGTACGGCGATCCGATGTAGATGAACGCATCCGGCGATCCCATCCGGCCGCGGTAGTTGCGGTTGGCCGTCGAGAGACAGATCTCGCTCCCGGCGAGCACCCCGCCCGTCCGGCCGAGGCATGGCCCGCAGCCCGAGCTGCCGATTACCGCGCCCGCCGCGGAGAGCGCGAGCAAGGTGCCGTCCGCCATCGCATCCTCGAACTGCCGGCGCGAGGAGGGCACGACCTCCAGCCGCACCTCCGGCGCGATGCGCCGCCCGCGCAGGATGGCCGCGGCCTGGCGCATGTCCACGAGTCGGCCGTTGGTGCACGAACCGAGGAACACGATGTCGATGGGCTGCCCAATCGCTTCGGATATGTCGACCACCTGGTCGACGCGGGGCGGGACCGCGATCTGCGGCTCGAGCGTGGAAAGATCGACGGTCAGTTCATTCGCGTACGAGGCGCCGCGGTCCGGGAAGAGCCACCCCGGCGCCTCGGGGGTATCCGCGACGATCCCCGCCTTTGCACCCATCTCGGTGGTCATGCCGGCGAGCGTGATGCGATCGCCCTGTGGCAAGGAACCGGCGCCGTGGAACTCGACACACGCATACCGTGCGCCGTCGGTCCCGATCTCACGGACCACCCGCATGATCGCGTCCTTCATCGTCACGCCTTTGCGGGGCCTGCCGGTGAACGTGACCTTGATGGATTCGGGCACCCGGAGCCAGGTGCGGCCGAGCGCGAGGGCGACGGCGACATCGGTCGCGCCCATGCCCGCACCGAACGCGCCGACGGCGCCGTATGAATTGGAGTGCGAGTCGCTCCCGACGATCACGGTCCCTGGTTCGCAGTAGCCCTCCTCGACCATGATCTGGTGGCAGACGCCCTCGCCGGCGTCGTAGAAGGTCGCGATCCCCTGCTCTCGAACCCACTCGCGAAGGACGCGGTGTGAATCGGCCACGACCGGACTCGGGGCGGGGGCGGCATGATCGACGAACACCGCGACCCGGCTCGTATCCCAGACGCGCCGATCACCGAGGTCGCGCAGCCCGGCTATCACCGCGTCGATCACCGAATCGTGGACCATCACGCGCGACACCGGCGCGATCACGAGATCGCCGGCCTGCGCATCGCGCCCCGAGACGCGACTGAGGATCTTCTCGGCCAGGGTCTTAGGCAACGACCCACTCCCGGAGCAGCGAGTCGAGCTTGTCCATCGACAACGGACCGGCGTCGGCCAGGGTCTTGATCCTCCGCGTGATCTCCTTCAGCTCATCTTCCCCGAACTCGAGGCCGAGCTCCTTTGCTCGGTGATTGATCGCATGCTTGCCGGTCAACCGATGCGCGACGTTGATCGTCCGCGCCAGGCCGAAGTCGGCCGGGTCGAGGATCTCGTAGGTGTTGGGGTTGAGGTAGATGGCCTTCGTGTGCATCCCGGCCTTGTGGTGGAATGCGTACTTCCCGGTCACGAAGTTGTTGTACGGGATCTCGATCCCAACGAGTGAAGCGATGAGCTCGTCCAGCTCCCGAAGCTTCGGGAGATCGTACTTCTTGCGGATGCCGGCGGGATCGTCGGCGTACATGCGCGCGACGAAGCCGCCCAGCGGGGTGATGCCGTTCCGCTCCCCGATGCCGAGGACGCTCGTGTCCACGTGGGTCGCGCCGCCCTCAAGGATGGCGTAGCTGTTGGCGATCGCGCAGCCGGTGTCGTTGTGGCCGTGGAACTCGATATCGCAGTGCACGTGGTGGCGCAGCTCCACCGCGAGCGCGTAGCACTGGCGGGGCGTCGCGATGCCGACCGTGTCCGCGACACCGACGCGATTCACGCCCATGCCGTCGACGGCCGTGTACACCTTCAGGAGGTCGCCTTCGGTCGAACGGAAGCTGTCCTCGCTCGAGAAGCGGACCTCTTTGCCGTGGTCGCGGATGAAAGTGATGACCTCGCGGGCGTCCTCGATGATCTCGTCGACGCTCTTCCCGTGGCTGAATTCGCGGAGGAAGGACGACGTCCCGAAAAGGATGTCGATGCCGTCGACGCACGTTTCGACCGCGACGCGTGCGTCGTCCATGTGGCAACGCACGTGAGTCAGCACCTTCGCGTTGAGCGGGAGCGCCGCGACCGTGCGGCAGTCTTCGAACGACTGGGGAGACGCGACCGGCGAGGTGAGCTCGATGTACTCCACGCCGAACTCGTCGAGCAGCTTCGCGACGGCGATCTTGTCCGCGGTTGTGAAGTGCGCGTTCGAGAACTGCTCGCCCTCGCGGAGCGTTGAGTCGATGATCGCGAAGCGCTCGATCGGCACGCGTGCCTCCTCACGACACGGTCCGGCCACCGAGCCCTCTATTAGAAGGAGGCCCGGTGCGCCACGTGCTTCCCCGAGCCTCTGTGCAAGACCAGGTCACACGGCAGCGCTTCGCGGCGGGGTCTCCCCCGTCGCGACAGTCCGCCTCCTTTCGGTGGGCGGACCAGCCGCCGATCCCGAAGCGGATCGGCGACTTCGGCGGTCGCTCCCTGGCGTCGCATCGGCGGAAGCTCGTTCCTCCGCGACGCTGCGTAACGGCCGCACCTCTGACCGGCAACGCGTATGAACTTTGTCTGCGAGTCTATGCGACGCGACCCTTCCGTACCAGCCGAGCGAGCCTCGACGTCCCTGTCTCCTTGACGCGAATGTGCAGTCACGTCTTTCGTATCGCCGTCGTCCGCGCATGAAGGGGGAAATGATGCATCGGTTGCTGCTCGTGATGCCCAGCATCCTCGTGATACTTCTCGGAACGTCAGTCCTCAGCTTGGCTACTCCAAGCCCGGACGATCTCGCCGACGATCCGCTCACCAGTTTCATCGAGAAGAACGGTGGCGGCGGGACTGGAGACGGTACGAAGGCCGGGCAGGTACAGAACAACGGCGCGATCCGGAATCTCGAGGTCATCGGGCACAACGACATCGGCAACCGCGGCTTCAACGCCGACATCTACGCCTACAAGGGGTTCGCCTACATCGGGCAATGGGGCTTCGGCATCAGCAACATCCCGAAGTTCTGCCCCTCCGGCGACAAGTCGGGCGTCAAGGTCCTCGATCTACGCGCTCCGGGCATCCCGATCGTGGCGACGCTGCAGAACCCGCCGCGCACGAGCGCGGAGGACATCGTCGTGTACACGGCCGGCGGGCGTGATATTGCCGCAATCGGCATTCAGGCCTGCTTCCGAACGGACAACTCGATCCCGCGCGGCCTCCAGCTCTTCGACGTGACGAACGCTCGTAACCCGGTGCTCAAAGGCTTCCTTCCGAGCGGTGACAACATCCGCGGCGTCCACGAGCTCTCGGTCGTCCAGCGGCCAGACCTCGGCAAGGTCCTCGCGCTCCAGGGGGTGAATTACTCGGAGACGTACGACGCGGCCCACCGCGGAGGGCTGCGGATCGCGGACGTGACGGACCCCGCGCATCCCGTGGAGATCGGCAACTGGTCGCTGGCGAGCATCGGCGTGACCAACCAGTTCAGCGGCGTGGGTTGCTTTGCACGCACGTATGTCCACGCGGTCTCCGCCAGCCATGACGGACGGACGGCCTACATTTCCGCGATCGACGGCGGCGAGATCGTGGTCGACATCACCACGCCGTCCGCACCAGCGTTCGTCCGCCGTGCCGCGTATCCGGTGGACCAAGCCGGCGATATGGACACGCACTCGTCGACGGAGACGCCTGACGCCCGGTATCTCTACGTCGAAGACGAGGACGAATGCCAGTCGAACGATTCCAAGCAGCAGCCCGGCTGGGGTTTCCTACGCATCTTCGACCTCGCGTCACGGGATGCTGCGGGCAACCTAGTGCAGGTGGGGGAGTTCCGTACCGAGAATTCGCTCAAGTCGAAGGTCAGCAACGGGCTTTACTCCATCCACCACACGGCAGTGAACGCGGTGTGGGGCGGCTCAGCCAAGGTGGCCGTTTCGTGGTACTCGGATGGGGTCCGGATCCTGGACATCACGCCCGTGCGCAGTGGAACGTCACGAACGCCGACCGAAACGGCCTACTTCGTGCCGCCCGCGGCCAACGACCCCGTCGGCTCGTGTGCGTGTCTTGGCAACTCGGCCTTTGTCTGGGGAGTCGTCGTAACAGACGACGGGCTCATCGTGATAAGCGACATGAACTCAGGGGCCTGGGTGCTAAGAGAGACGCAGTAGCAGAGGAGCAACAAGGAGGCGAGCGGCGGCTGGGGGAACCTACAAAGTCGCCGGTCGCCCGGCTAGGCTCACGCGGGGTGCGGTGTGGCTGACATCCTGATCGCCGACGACCATAGGTTCATCCGCGATATGGTCCGAATCACTCTGTCCACGCAGGGCTGGACCATCGCGGAGGCGGCCACGCCGGAACAGGCGCTCGACCTCGCCCGGCGCGACCCCCCGCACGCGGTGCTACTCGACGTCATGTTCCGCGAGGATGGCGGCCCGACCGGCTTCGACGTGTGCCGCCAGCTCAAGACCGATCCGGCGACGAAAGCGATCCCGGTCGTGATGCTGACCGCCCGCGACAGCGCGTCCGACCGCAAGGCCGGGATGGCGGCGGGGGCATCACACTATCTCGTCAAACCGTTCGGGCCGATCGATCTCATCAACACCCTCCGCGGATTGCTCGGCGACCCACCCGCGGTCCAGAATCTCGGGCAGTACCTCATCGAGGAGGGCATCCTGACGCACGAGCAGCTCAGCGAGGCGCTCGAGATGCAGCGCAGCCTCGAGGCGAAAGGCCATCCGCGGCGGCTGGGCGAAGTCTTGGCGCTGATCCGTGCGATCACGCCCGAGCAGCTCGACAGGGCCGTCCAGCGGCAGAAACGCGAGACCCAGGGCTAGTGCACATTCGGCTGGGACTTCGCGGGTAACGTGCGGATCGGGGTCCTTACCGGCGGAGGCGACGCACCCGGCCTGAACGCGGCCATTCGTGCCGTCGTGCTCCGCGCCAGCTCTCTCGGGCATGAGGTCTTCGGCGTCGCGGACGGTTGGGCCGGTCTGCTCGGAGAGGCGGCGCCGCGGCCGCTTCGGCCGCGCGATGCCGCACGGATCCTCGCCGAGGGCGGAACGATCCTCGGCACCTCCCGCACCGATCCGCGCAAAGACGAGCGATCGCGCCGAGCCGTGCTCGACAGCATCCGGCGGTGGCATCTCGACGGCCTCGTCGCGATCGGCGGGAACGACACGCTCGGCGTCGCCCAGTGGCTTCATGAGGAAGGCGTCCGCGTGGTCGGCGTCCCGAAAACTGTGGACAACGATCTCTCGGAGACCGACTACTGCATCGGGTTCGACACGGCGGTCACGGTGGTCTCGGATGCGCTCGACAGGCTACGGACGACGGCGAGCGCCCACCACCGCGTCGTGGTCGTGGAGGCCATGGGACGCGATACCGGCTGGGTCTCCGCGTACGGTGGACTTGCCGGCGGCGCGGACCTCATTCTCATCCCGGAGATCCCGGTCACGAGTGACGAGATCGTCCGAACGATGAAGCACCGCCGGGCCATCGGCGATCCCGACATCCTCGTGGTCGTCTCGGAAGCCGTGGAGATCGACGGTCTCGAGGCCCAGGCCGCCGTCGACCGGGATGCCTTCGGCCACGTGCGCCTCGACCAGCGAGCGATCGGGGCGGTGCTTGCGCGGCATATCGAGCAACGCACCGGCATCGAAGCGCGTCAGGTCGTCCTTGGCCATCTGCAGCGCGGCGGCTCCCCCACCGCCGTCGACAGGCTGAGGGCGACGCGCTTTGGGAACGCGGCGGCTGACCTTGTGGACTCGGGCGAATCGGGCGTGCTGCCCGTCCTTCGCGGCGGCCGCATCGAGGTCGCGTCCCTGAGCGATGCTGTCCGGCAGGTGCGCAGGCTCGCCGACGAGATCATCGAGCTTGTGCGCCGCTACGCCGGAGTCGTCGGCTAACTCGTATCCGCCCGATACGACATCGAGCGCGCAACGCGGACGACACGGCGCGCTCCGCGCCGCAATCTCTCATCTCGGGCGACCAGATCCGGCACGGAGGATCGCCCGGAGGTGTTTCGTGCTCACGCCATTCCAGAAAGCCATGCTCGCTCTCGTCGCGGTCGGTTTCGTCGCTGTCAGCATCGTTATCTGGGAAAAGGGGACGGCCGCTCCTCTCGCGGTCGCGCCGGACCGGGCACGACCCGCTCAGGTGCTGTCGCAGAACGCGCCGCCACCCGGCATCATCGCCACCGGCGAAGCGAGCGTCCGGGCGGCCCCGAGCGAGGGTTATCTCGCGTTCGCCGTCCAGGCCGGTGGTGCGATCGGCACCGATGTCGCGGGCCAGCTCCAATCGCGTGTCGAGCGTCTGCTCGCGAAGGCGCGGGCGCTCGGCGTCCAGGACGGCGACATCATCCTGGGTCCGCTCCAATTCCAGCCGCAGTTCACCTACGACGCGTCAAAAGGCCAGAAGGTCATCGCGTTCAACGCCTACCAGCAGATCGCGATCGAGTGCGACGAGATCGACGGCATGCCTGCCCTCATCTCGGAGCTCGTGAAAGACGACGCGACGAGCGCCCTGTCCGTCCGCTACGCGCCGAGCACCGAAGGACCCGCGTACCGTCTCGCACGCGAGAAGGCCATCGCCAGCGCGCACGCGCAGGCCGAGATCACGGCCGCGGCCGCGGGGCTGAAGCTCGGCCCGGCCATCAGCGTCACCGACGTCCGGCCGCAGGCCTCGCCATACGCAGGCCCAGTGCCCACCGGGAAGTTCCCAATCGTCGGCGGTCCGGGATTCCCGCCGGCGGAGATCGACACGTACATACGCGTCCAAGTTCAGTTCGCGGTCGAGCCTCTTAGCTGACCCTTCCTTGACCGGTCTGGTGTTCGGGGAGGAGGATGCCGGGATGGCGACGAGAGTCTCGGAGTACCCGGAGCGGCTCGTGGCGACCCCGTGGCTCGCGCTGTTCGGCATCCTCGCCCTTTCGCAGACGGCGCACCTGTTCGAGCACGTCGCGCAGATGATCCAAATTCACGTCCTTCATCTTTCCGGCCCGGCCGCCCGCGGGATCGTCGGGCAGCTCGACATCGAGTGGGTCCACTTCATCTGGAACGGCTGGGTGCTCGTCGCGGTTCTCGTGCTGCTCCCGCGTTTCAGGACGAATGCGTGGCTCATCGGGGTCACGCTCTTCGCGGGATGGCACTTCCTGGAGCACTGCGTGATGATCGCGACCTATCTGCGCACAGGCGTCGCCGGAAGCCCGGGGCTCCTCTCGTCGGGAGGGCTCATCTTCGGCGGGCTACCGATCGCGCGACCGGATCTGCACTTCCTCTACAACCTAGTCGAGACGATCCCGCTCCTCGCCGCCTGGACCGTGGAGCTGCGGCGGGAGTTAGCGCCCGCGGCGCGCTGACGAGCGCGACAGCATCAAAGCGATCCCGATCAGCACCCCGATCGCGATGAGCATTCCGTAGAGCAAGTAGTTCGTTCCGGCATCGGCGCCGGTGGATGCCGGACTCGCCGCGGCGGCGACGGGTGAACGGCTCGCCGCAGGCGACGCCTGTGCCGACGTCGAGCCGGGCGTCGGCGACGCGGCCGCCGCCGGCGACGTCGTAACGGGGGTCGGGGTGAGCGTCCGCGTACCGGTCGCCGACGGCGTCGGCGCCGGCGCCGCGGTCGTCGGGGCTACCGGCGCCGAGGTGGTCGGTGCGGGCGACGCACCCGATAGCATCGCGCACGCGCGCGAGTCGAAGACGCCTGGCGCGGCACCACAGACCGACCTGGTTGGGGTGATCCAGGAGCTGCCGTCAGCCGCGGTCCGCGAGAGCGACAGCAGGATGAACGGGTAATGCGCGGTGATCGGCGCGCCGCAGGTGCCGTTCTGCCACGCGAGGTCCAGCGTCACCGCGTCGCCGTCGAGGTTCGCGCCGGTCGTGGTGGCGAAGCAACGGCCGCCGGAGTCATTGCCGCGGACATACAAGGCGAGGATTTCCTTGTCGAAGCTCATGAACATCGAGCTCGCCGCGGGGAACACGTTCGCGTCGCCCAGGCTCGCGCGGTACGCGTCGTACGCCGCATTCGTCTGGAAGACTCGGAGCGCCGGCTTCTCGCCGAGCTCCGGCAGGTGACCGCGGAGCTGGTACCTGGCCGCGACGGATGTCGCGGCGGCGCTCGGAGTTCCGACGAGCGCGACCGCCAGCGCGATCAGGGTTAGCGACGCGGCGAGCCTTCCCATAGGTGCCGGCAGCATATCCGCGGTCACCCGGAGGAAAAGAGGCGGTTTGGTGGAAAACGTCGGGGCCGGCAGCTTGCCGGCCCCGCTCTCGCTCGCCCGTGAGTGCTGTTACGGCGCGTTGAAGAAGGTCATCACCCTCGTGACGAGGTCGGTCTTCTGCGCGGCGGTTCCGTATGCCTCGAACGGGAAGGCCAGGAAGACCACCTTGAATGTACCCGCGAAGGACAGGCCGTCGGCGGCCGTCGAGTCGTCGGTGAAGATGGCCGTCGCGGTGCCGTTCGGCGTGATCCGGTCCTCGAACTTGTTGCCCAGGATCGTGTGGTCTATCGGGACCGCGCCGATGCCGTTGGTGATCGTTAGTGCCACGCCGTGGACGGCCGTCGTCGCCTTGTCGTTCTGCGCCTCAGTGCCGTCCCAGGTCACGTGGAGATAGTCGTGGACGAACGCGGAGGTCCCGGCCGACTGATCCAGAAGGTCCTGGCCTGAGATGAAGAGGTGGTTGCCGGCGTCAAGGAACATCTTGAGCTTCGCTTCGTAGGGCAGGATCGGACCCGGGAAGCTGTTGCCGGTGAACCACACGATGTTCTTGAAGGCCAGCATGTAGTTCTGCGGGAGGTTGGAGTCGGTCGAAAGATCCCAGGTGCTGAACTGCACGCCGGCACCGGTCAGCGCCGCCGTGTAGAACGACTGCGTGTTGGGCGTGTTGCCGTCGTTGTCGACGAGCAGCGTGTCCACCGCCACGGCGATCGTCTTGATGGCCGCGCTTCCCGAGACGCTCGGGTTGCCGACCGACGTCGCGGTGACCGTCGCGGTGTTCGTCGCACCGTTCGCGGTACCGGCCGGGATCGCGACCTTGACGCAAACGTCAGCGGTGCCGCCGGCGGCGAGGGCCGCTGTCGTGGTCATCGTCGTCGCGCAGGTCGGGTCGTAGAACGTGGTTGCCCATGTGCTGGTGGCCGACAACGTGTAGCTGTCGCTGTTGAAGCCGAGGTTCTTCACGGTGATCTTGTACGAGACGCTGGTATTGCCCTTGCCACCGTCCGTTTGGGTCGCCGGCGAGACGCTGACGGCGTACGGCGGCGCGATCGGCGTGACGTGTGGCGAGCCCGTCGTGAACGGACCCTGGGCGGAGGTCGCCTTCAGCCCGTCGTTGACGATCGCATTGACCTTCTTCTTGAGCGCGTCGGCGATGCTTACGGTGAGCTGCACCGACGTGCTGCCGCCTTGGGGCACAGAAAGGTTCGTCCAGACGACGGTGCCGTCGACGTTCGCGCCGCCGGTCGCGGAGACGAACGTGGTGTTCGCCGGGACTGGGTCGGTGATCACGACACCGGTCGCGTCGGCGTTGCCGATGTTCCGGAGCGTGATGGTGTAGGTGACGTCGCTGGAGGGGCCGACCGGGATACCGGCGTCGACCTTCGAGAGGACGAGCGCGGGCACGGTGAACGTATCGTTTATCCGGAACGCCCCGCGGCCATGCGTGCCCGCGGCAATGACCCGGTGCGAGGGGTCGAGGTCGAGCTGCCAGATCGCGCTGTTCGGGAATCCGGTGCCGAGCGACGACCAGTCGGCGCCGCCGTTGTAGCTCACGAAAGCTCCGACATCGGTCCCGACGTAGAGCGTGTTGGCGTAGGAGGGGTCGAGGATCACCGAGTTCACCGGGCTATCTGGGAGGTTTCCGGTGACGTTCACCCACGAATTGCCGCCGTCCGTCGTTTTGAACACATGACCGGGTGTCTTCGGCGTCGCCGCGTCGAAGCTCGCGTAGGCGACGTACGCGATCCGGTAGTTGCTCGGGTCGACGGCGAACTGGGTCACCGGGCGTGCGGGCATCTTCGTGTCGATGCGCGTCCAGGTGGGGTTGTCGTTCGCCTGCGCGTCGGTGCTGATGTGTAGCAGACCATCGAGCGAGCCGGTGTAAACGGCTTGCCCGCCGCCAACGCCGATCGCCGAGATGGTGCAGTTGCGTGCGCCGTTCGGGGCGATGCCTGTGCAGCCCGACGTCAGGTCGGGGCTGATCGCCTTCCACGTCACGTCGCCGGCCTTGCCAGCGCGAGCGTTGTTCGTGCGGTAGAGGCGATACGTGCCGAGGAAGAGCTGGTTCGTGTTTGCCTTGTTCATCACGAACGGGATGTAGAAGTCCGACCGGTCGCTCAGGTTGATGCCGTGGGTGATGCCCTGGTTGTTGAAGAAGAACGCGCCACCATCGGACATCCGGTAGGGCGAGACCCCGAAGTACGTGCCGTAGATAAAGCAGGACGGTGCGAAGCCCGGCACGTTCGGCGAACAGGCGGCGTCCGGAGTCGGATCGACGAGGACCTGGCCACCATCCCCGCTGGGGATGTCGAACCAGGATTGCGTCCCACCCGACTTGCGCAGGGTTCCGTTGTCCTGCGTGCCGCCCCAGAAGCGCAGGGGGACCTGGGGAACCGTCGCGATCGACGTGTACTGGCCGATCTGGAGGTTCGAGCGGTGGGTCACGCCCGCGCTGAGACGGTCAACAGTCCCGTTGAGGCTCTGCCAGTCGGCGTCGCTCGGCGCGCTCGGATTGGTGGTGCGCCCACCGCGATTGGGGCTGAACCACACACCACCGTCGTTGCCGATCAGGATCCGCTTGCTGTCGTTTGGATCGAACGCGAGGGCGTGGAAGTCCGGGTGCTGGTCGTACCCAAGGTCCTTCCACGTCTGCCCACCATCGTCGGAGCGGAAGATCCCGCCGGAGCCGATGCCGTAGTCGAACTGGCCGGCGGCGTAGACGATGTCCGCGTTCGTCGGGTCTACCTCGATGACGTTGTCGTAGAAGCATTGGCCGCCGCAGTAGTCCTCGACCTTGTCCCCGGTCTCGGAGTCACCGGGGAGCTGTGTCCAGCTCGCGCCCTGGTTGGTCGACTTGAAGACCTCGGATGGGTGGTGCCCCGCCGCGTCCCGCCAGTCCAAGCCCGCGTAGAGGGTCGCGGGCTGCCCGACGGGATGCGAGATCCCGATCGAGAAGCGCGTCTGATTCGCCGCGAAGTCGCCGGCCGGAAGGCCGGTCATGATCGGCGCCCACGTGGCGCCGGCGTCAACGCTCTTGTACATCGCGTCGCCCCAGAACGAGGCGTACAGGATGCTCGTGTTCTGGGGGTCCATCTCGATATCGGTGGCGCCGTTGGCCTGCGATACGGCTTCCTTCAAAAGCGTCCAGGTGACTGCGCCGTCCTTTGACTCCCAGATCCCGAACCGCGAATGGATCGGTGGCGTCGTCCGCCGTGCACCGCCGCGGCCGCGCAGCACCGTCGCGTAGAGGTGGTTCGGATTCGCGGGATCGACGATGAGACGAGAGACCGAGACCGCGACGAAGAAGTCGCCCGAGACCTGCCGCCAGTGCATGCCGCCGTCGGTCGACTTCAGGATGCCGTCGCCGAAGTAGCTATCGCCGGAAAGAGCCCCTTCGCCGGTTCCGGCATACACGATCGCGTCGTTCGAAGGAGCGATCGCGAGGGCCCCGATCGAGAGCGAATCCTGGTCATCGGTCTGAGGCGACCACGTTCCGCTCACGGCGTCATAGAGCCAGATTCCGCCCTGGGCGGCGCCAAGGATGAACTGGCCGTTGCTCTTCCGGATCGCCAGAGCAGCGATCCGACCGCTCATCGCGCCAAAGGCCTGCCGCCCGGGGGTGCGGAGGCCCGAAACGATCGGGTTCGGTCCCAGTGCGGCCCAGTTGGCGACGAATGTGGCCGGTCCGGAGGGCGGTGCGCCCTTCTTCTTGAGCTGGTCCGCGGCTTTCGCGGCCGCGGCACGTGCTTTGGCGGCATCGTGCTCGCTCAGTGGGTTGTCGCCTGCGGTTCGGCGGGTAATGAAGGCGATGTCGCGCTGCTGAAGGATCTCTTCGGTCGCCTCATCGAACGTGGGCATCTGCGCGCCAGGCAGAAAGATCGGATCATCGCCGGTCCTCGGTGGGGTCGGACCCTGCGCGCTCGCCGGAACGGTGAGGATGCTCGAGAGGACGAGGGTGATCGCGACCGAGAGCGCGCCCGCGCGAATCACGCGCGGAAGTAGATAGTGCACTGCGCCCCTCCCCAATGTAAGAGCGCGCGTCCCTACGGCGGCGCTCTTCGGTGTCCGCGAAATCGTCGTGCGACGACGCACACCTGTCAAGGTGAAGGGCGCTTACGCGACCGCTGCACAAGGGTTTCGCAAAACCTGCAGCCGGCAGGTCGGTCGCGTTACATCGCGGTCGTGGCGACCGGGGCTAGGAGGAAGCGGGACGCTTTGGCGCGAGCATAGCGCCGGACTGAACACGTGTGTGCTCGACGAGACGTTGGTGGCGGTAATCGTGGACGGCGATCTCGTGCTCGTTGCGGCGCTGACTTGCCGCCGCGAGCGCGGACATCGAGCCTTCTTCCGTCACCACAAAACAAACGCGACAGCCTTCGAAACGACAGGGGAAACCGCCTGATCTCACGCGAGCCACCTTTCCGGCCGACCAGCGGCCCGCGCGCAGATGAAGTGTAAGGGCCATGTGGTCATGCGCCGGAGCAGCGCGGTGCCAAAGGTTCGCGGGGCTCGAGGCGGGACGCGACTAGCCGATGACTTCGACGCTTCGGCGAATCACGCGCGTCGCGCTAAGACCAGAGAGCGCCGTCGGACGGATGAGCTCCCATTTGTGTTCGCTCGCTGCGCCCGTCGGACAGTACGCCCACTTTCCTTCGACGACTGTGATCGGCGAACGCGTCGCTGCTCGATCGGTGATCGGTGTCACGTGCTTCGGCTCTCCGCAGCGGTACTCGATCATTGGCTCGCTCATCCCCGGCCTACTTCCCACCGTATTGCCTGCCTGGCTAGCACTCAGGCTACGCCAGTTTTGGAGACTTGCAGGTCAGCGAACGGTAAATGCAGGAAAGACCATCGTTGCGGGAGATTTCCGGTCTTCATGCCTGGCGCGATGACTTCTTACCGGCGCTCAGGCTAGGCCACGGCGTCCTGAGACTCGTGCCCAGGGCACGGAATCGGCCCCTCGCGATATCGCTCAGAGCCACCGCCGGCGTTACCGCTTGCCATTCATGCGGCCGACTCACGGTGTCGGCGGGGCAAAAGCACCATAGGCCGTCTTGCTTGGTCACTCGGCCTTGTGATCGGGGATCGGTGCGGTGGGCTCTGGCGACACAGATCAGGCCGATCATCAAACGAGGCGGCATGCCAAAGAAACGCGCCGCGCGCGCGCGCGTTAGGGGTGGACCACAACTTCAACTTCGGCGCGACTGCGGTCACGGCAGGAGGTGGCGTCGCCAGCCTGTGAACTGGGCGACGCGGTTCACCGACCCGCGGCTGACTGCTCGTTAAGAAACGGTATGACCACGGCCGAGAGTGCGGGCGCGCTTCCCATCGTGTAGTGCGTCACACCCGGCAGGATGGCGAGCTGTGACTTCGGGCGTCCGGAACCATCCCAACCCGGGTCTCGCTTACCGCCGCCCAGAAGCCCGAAGACTTCGACGGCGTGCGCCGGCGGGAAGATGTCCGCGTCCCCCGCGACCACCAGCGTGGTCGCCTCGATCTTGGCGACCTCTTTCGAGAAATCGAAGTCCTTCGCCATCCCCTCACCTATCTTGGCGAGGAGCCTCGGCCAGTCCTCGGGCCGCGGCGCGATGCTGGCATAGAGCTGGTACATCGGCGTCTGCTTCATCGCCTCCGCCGCCTCTGCAGTGACCTGCTTCTGCTGGGCGAGGATGTCGGGATAGAACGCGTCGCGCCGGATCGGCGTGGAGACGACTACGAGTCTGCCGACGAGCTCAGGATGCTTGATGGCCGTCAGGAGCGCGACGCCGCCGCCCAGCGAGAAGCCCATCAGGTCAGGGCGCTCGAGCTTCAGGTGTTTGATCAGAGCCGCGATGTCGTCGGCCATCAGCTCGGGGCTGAGCGGTCGATCGATGTCGGCCGTGCGGCCGTGGCCCTGCAGGTCGACAGCGATGACCTGGCGGCCTTTGGCGAGCGCAGGGAGGTTCGGCCCGAACATCGAGATCGCACCGAGACCGCCGTGGAGCAGGATGAGCGGTGCGCCCGTCCCGTGGATCTCGTAATAGAGCTTGATGCCGTTCACGTCGGCGTACTGGCCGGCGGCTTTCGTCTCTTTGCCCTCTGCGACGGAAGTAGAAGCCATATCTCGTATCTCCCCCTGTGTTGTCTAATTCAACTGAGGCGAACCTAATCGTCTCCCGAACACGACTTCCGGGCAAACTTGGGTGATGGTCGCCGCAGCACCAGGCCTCGCGGCATCTTCTGCGTACCGCGGCAACATATGGCGCCTCTTCACCGTTCAGGCGCTCCTCATGTTCATCCTGTGGGTGCCCATCTGGGTGGTCTTTCTTCAGCGGAAGGGCTTGGGCCTGACCCAGATCGGGCTGCTCGAAGGATTCGCTTGGGTCCTGACCGCCGCGCTGGAGGTGCCGAGCGGAGCGATCGCCGATCGCTGGGGTCGCAAAGCGTCGATCGCGATGGGGGCGTTCCTGTATTCGGTCGCGATGTTCCTCATCCTCGCGGAGGCGCTCTCGCCCGCATTCCTTTTGGGCTACGCGCTCTGGAATTCCTCGACGGCGTTCGTCAGCGGCGCCGACTCGGCCCTGCTGTACGACAGCCTGAAAGCGGGCGGCCGCACGTCCGAGGCGCCGAAGCAGAACGGGCGATACGCGGCGATCTAGCAGGCGTCACAGGGCATCGCGTCCGTGGTCGGTGCGGCGCTCGCGACGATCGACATGACGTTGTGCTTCACCATCTGCGGGCTTGGGGGCCTCGCCGCGACCGCGCTCGTGCTCACCGTGAAGGAGCCACCACGACACGGGGACGACGGTGAGAGCCCGCTCGGCTACTGGAAGAACCTCAGCACGGCGATAGGCATCGCGGCCCGCCGTCCGCTCGTCCGCGCTCTGCTGGTGTTGAACGCGGCGATCCTCGTTATGCCGCTGGTCGTCTACTACGTGCTTCTTCAGCCGTATGCCATTGGCGTCGGGGTGCCGCTCGCGTCGCTTGGCATCATCGTGCTTGCCGTCCAGGTGACCACGGTCGCCGCTTCGTGGCTCGCGCACAGAGTGGCGGGACGCGTAGAGCTCACGACCATCGTCGCGGCAGGTGTCGCGGTGCTGCTCGCCGCGGCTGGGACCCTCGGAGCGTTCCCATCGATCCCGTCGGTCGCGCTCATGCTCGCGATCGCGCTCGTACCGGCGCTCGTCGGACCGCTCCTGACGGCGCGAATCAACGACCTCATCCCCAGTGCGCAGCGCGCGACCATTCTTTCCCTCGGTGCGCTCCTGTTCGAGCTGGGGCTCGCGGTCGCCATGCCGCTCCTGCTCGCGTTCGCGGACAGACTGGGCGCCCCGGCTGCGACCGGACTCTCCGCGGCGCTGTGCGCGGTCATCGTCATCCGGCTCTTGATCGTGTTGCGCGCGGCCGAGCGTCACCCTGCGGCGGCGGCGCGCACCACCTGAGGTCGCAGAGGGCGAGCACACCGACGCCGAAACAGAGGCGTTTGCCTAAGGCTGCAACCGCTGACGGCGCCAGCTTCCATCCGTGAGCTTCAGATAGCCGAGCCGGTCGTGCAGCCTGTTCGCGCGACCCTGCCAGAACTCGATCGTGGTCGGCGCGACGCGGTATCCGCCCCAGCGCGGCGGGCGCGGGATCGGCTGGCCACGGTAGCGCTTACTCACCTGGCGCACGCGCCGCTCAAGAAGCTCGCGCGAAGCGATAGCGCGACCCTGCCTCGAAGCGACCGCGGCGAGACGGCTGCCGCGCGGTCGGCTCATGAAGTAGTCGTCCGATTCCTTCGCCGAGATGCGGCGTACGGTGCCCTCGACGCGGACCTGTCGGTGGAGTTCGGGCCAGATGAAGACGAGCGCGGCACGAGCGTTCGCCGTCAACTCTCGGCCCTTACGGCTGTGGTAGTCGGTGAAGAACAGGAAACCGCGCTCGTCGACCCCGCGTAGAAGCACGGCGCGGGCCGAGGGCCGCCCGCCCGGTGTGGCCGTTGCGACCGTCATGGCATCCGCCCAGGCGCCGCCTGCCGTGCGCGCGTCGGCCAGCCACGTCAGGAATTGACCGACCGGATCTTCGCGGGCCGAATGTTCGTTCAGCGCGCGCGGCACCCGGGATAGCATCGCATCACATCAACGGCGCACGACGCTTCCTCAGGGCCGAAGACTCCAGCCGCAGGTGTCGCCGCGAAACGGCCATGAGCCCCGCGCTGTTCAACGAGCTTTCGGCGTGTTCCGCCGATTTCGCGACCCTAGCACTTGCCACTGCGCGTGGTTCGCGGCCCTGGGCCGGTTCGCCCTTCGAACCGCGGCCTAGAACGGGGCGGCCTTGGGAGTGGAAGACACGCGGGCCGCGGATGCGCTGGGCACGACCTACCCTTTTGCAGATGACCGGCAGCGAACCGGCGGGCAGCGAGCGGTACGGTGGCGGCGCGATCGTGATCCACGATTACGACCCACGATGGCCCGCCCGATTCGCCGAGGAACGAGCGCGAATCCAAGCAGCGCTCGGCGACCTGGTCGTCACGATCGAGCACATCGGGAGCACGTCCGTCGTCGGCCTGGCGGCGAAGCCGATCATCGATCTGCTCGTCGGCGTGCGTGGTTTGGACGAGGCACGTGCCGCCGCGGTCCAGCCGATGCGCGCACTCGGCTACGTCTACGTCGCGGAGTACGAGAGTTGGTTGCCGGACGAGATGCTCTTCCGCAAAGGCCCGCCGGGACCCTGGACGCATCACGCACATCTCATGGAACCCACGGGCGGACGGTGGGAGGAGTACACGCTGCCGCGCGACTATCTTCGGATGAACCCCGAAGTCGCTCGAGCGTACGGAGAGCTCAAGAAATCGCTCGCACTCGTGTTCGAGGATGACATCGCAGGCTTCCGTCGGGCAAAGCGACCCTTCCTGGAGGTGATCCTCAAGCGCGCGCGAGAGGAACGAGCACGGACGTAAGATCGGCCCCGGCTAGCCCACGATCCCATCGGCCGCGCACTCCGCGGCTCGTCTCTGAAGGAGCTCGCGCTCCCGCGCGTTCTGCGTCAACGACGCGGCGCGCTCGAACTCGGCGCGCGCCTCCTCGGACCGGCCGAGCTTTCTCAGGAGGTCGCCGCGG